>Ga0066256_1000913_pt1 | contig 37853 bp, 34 predicted proteins | sample ThiBio_1000_biof_FD_87107 | JGI IMG/M metagenome (GOLD analysis project Ga0066256, IMG submission 87107) | Wastewater bioreactor microbial communities from Cape Town, South Africa - Thiocy_expt_1000_biof (version 2) | ecosystem: Engineered > Bioreactor > Thiocyanate-remediating >... | reverse complement strand
GGTCTTGTGATCGGTGCTGAGAAGCCGCAGCAGCCCGTCCGGCTGCAGGCCTGCCGGCAGCAGATAGGCAACCACCTTCTTGAAGCCATAGGTGACGAAGACTTCCGAGAAGGCGACGACGAAGCCGCCGACGACGGCGCCGAGCGGATTGCCTAACCCCCCGACCACGGCCGCCGCGAAGATCGGCAGCAGCAGCTGGAAATAGGTGATCGGCCGGAAGGACTTGTCCAACCCGTAGAGCACGCCGGCCAGCGTCGCCAGCGTCGCCGAGAGGATCCAGACGATCACCACCACCCGCTCCGGATTGATGCCGGAGAGCAGCGCCAGGTTCTCGTTGTCGGAAAAGGCGCGCATGGATTTGCCGGTGCGCGTCTTCTTCAGGAACCATTGCAGCCAGATGACGGCAATCGCCGTCGTCACCAGCGTCACCACCTGGGCGCTGCGCAGGGCGAGCGTTTCGGTCAGCCCCGTCCATTCGCGGAATTGCGCGGCGGTGAAGACGAAGCGGGCGCCATCGGCGAACTGCCGGTCATCGACGCCGATGACGGTGCGCACCAGCCCACCCATCACGAACATCACCCCGAGCGAAGCCATGACCAGCGTGACGGAGGATACCTTTCGCACCCGGTAATGGCGATAGACCATGCGGTCTGTGGCCAGCACCACGAGGATGGTGGCGGCGATGCCGGCGGGCATGGCGAGCAGCGCGGTCGGCAGCGGCGCGATGCTGACGCCCATCGCCTGCAACACCCAGGTCGCCAGAATGGTGATCGCCGTGCCGAAGGCCATGGTGTCGCCATGGGCGAAGTTGGAGAAGCGCAGGATGCCGTGGATCAGGGTTGCGCCGAGTGCGCCGAGCGCCAGCTGCGCCCCGTAGGTCAGCGCCGGCAACAGCACGAAATTGGCAAAGACGACGAATGCGTTGAGAATATCCATGCCGTCAGCCTCCCAGGAACGTGCTGCGCACTTCGGGATTGGCGAGCAGGTCGGCGCCGCTGCCGGTGAAACGATTGCCGCCCTGCACCAGCACATAGCCGCGATCGGCCACTTCCAGCGCCTGGCGGGCATTCTGCTCGACCATCAGCACGGTGACGCCGGTGCGGGCGACATCGATGATGCGGTCGAACAGCTCGTCCATGACGATGGGGCTGACGCCGGCGGTCGGCTCGTCGAGCAACAGCACCGCGGGTTCCGTCATCAGCGCCCGGCCGACCGCCACCTGCTGGCGCTGGCCGCCGGAAAGCTCGCCCGCCGCCTGGTGGCGCTTGTCGCGCAGCACCGGAAACAGCGCATAGACCTGCTCCATCGTGCCGCGAAAATCGTCGCGGCGCAGGAAGGCGCCCATTTCGAGGTTTTCTTCGACGGTCATCGAGGCGAATACGTTTTCGGTCTGCGGCACGAAGGCCATGCCCTTGGCGACACGCTCCTGCGGCTGGAGGCGGGTAATATCCTCGCCGCCGAGGCGGACGCTGCCCTTGCGCAGCTTCAGCATGCCGAACACGGCCTTCATCGCCGTCGATTTGCCCGCGCCGTTCGGGCCGACGATGACGGCGATCTCGCCTTTCTCGACGGCGATGGTGCAGCCGTTGAGGATATCGGCGCCGCCGTAACCGCCGGTCATGCCCTCGCCGATCAGGAAGGGCGTGTTGTTCGCGGTCTCGCTCATGGCGCGGCCCCCGCGCCAGGTCCCTTGCCGACGACCTTGTTCTTGAGGCCGCGGCCGAGATAGGCCTCGATCACCTGCTCGTCGCTGACGATCTCGTCCGGCGAGCCTTGCGTCAAAACCTTGCCGGCGGCCATGACCACGACGCTGTCGCAGAGGCGGGCAATGAAATCCATGTCGTGCTCGATGACGCAGAAGGTATAGCCGCGCTCCTTGTTGAGGCGCACGATCGCCTCGCCGATGGTTTTCAGCAGCGAGCGGTTGACGCCGGCGCCGACCTCGTCGAGAAAGACGATGCGGGCATCGACCATCATGGTGCGGCCGAGTTCCACCAGCTTCTTCTGCCCGCCCGACAGCGCACCGGCACGCTCGTCGCGCAGATGGGTCAGCGTCAGGAAATCGAGCACTTCCTCGGCCTTGGCGCGCAGCCGCGCCTCTTCCTCGCGGATGCGGCCGCGATTGGCCCAGGTGTTCCAGATGGATTCACCGCTCTGGCCGCCCGGCACCATCATCAGGTTTTCGAGCACGCTCATGCTGGAAAATTCCTGGGCGATCTGGAAGGTGCGCAGCAGGCCCCTGGAAAACAGCACATGCGGCGGCAATCCGCCGATATCCTCGCCGGCCATGGTGATCCGGCCGGAGGTCGGCTGGTAGGCGCCGGCGATGGTGTTGAACAGCGTCGACTTGCCGGCGCCGTTCGGGCCGATCAGCCCGGTGATCCGCCCTTTAGGGATGTGCAGGGAAACACCGTCGACAGCCCGGAAGCCACCGAAGTGCTTGTGTACGTCATGACAAACGATCATTCATTCCTCGACGATGAGGCAAGCCCGCCGTCCTTCAGGCAAACCGGCTCCATACGGAAGCCGTCTGCCGGGACGAGCCGGGGCAATTCCAGTCGAATACGCCGCCGGGGCGCCCTCGAAAGGGCGCCCCGGCAAACCGTATCAGTGGAACTTGACGGTCTTCATCTCGCCGCCTTCGATCTGGACCTCGCGGTAGGAACCGGCGCTTTCGCCCTTGCCGATGAACTCCACGGCCGAACCGCCGACATAGTCGATGTCGCCGCCGTCCTTGAGGATCTTCAGGGCCTTGGCCAGATCGCCGGGATAGATCTTCTCGCCAGGCGCGTTGACGACGTCCATGATCTTGCCCTTGTAGTCAGCCGGCTTGGCGGAACCCGCGGCCTGCATGGCGAGCAGCATGATGGCGGCGGCGTCATAGGTTTCCGGCACGAAGGTGGCGGTGCTGTTGATACCGGCAGCCTTGGTCATCTCCACAAGCTTGGCGGCACCCGGGCTGTCGGAGCCCGGCAGGTCGCCGAAAGAGCCGTCGATCTGCTTGCCGAACTTCTTGAGCAGGCTTTCGCCCCACATGCCGTTCGGGAAGACGAACTTGGAGAAGGCGCCGGTATCGAGCGCCGTCTGGACGACCCCGGAGCCGCCCTGGTCGGCATAACCCGCGACGACCAGCGCATCGCCGCCGGCCGACGACAGCGCGCCGACTTCGGCCGAATAATCGCCCTTGCCGTCCTCATGCGGGGCCGAAAGCGTGATCTTGCCGCCGAGCTTCTCGAAGGCCGTCTGGATCGACGAGGCGATGCCCTTGCCGTAGTCGTTGTTGGTGTAGCTGATGGCGGCCGTCTTGACGCCGCGATCCATCATGATCTGCGCCAGCACTTCGCCTTCGCGGGCGTCGGAAGGGGCGGTGCGGAAGAACAGGCCCTTGCTGTCGATGGTCGACAGGCCCGGCGAGGTCGCCGACGGCGAGATCAGCACCATGCCATTGGGGATCGCCACATTGGTCAGCACGGCGCTGGCCGCACCCGAGCAGGTCGGGCCGACGATGCCGGACACCTTGTCGGACGTGACGAGGCGCTCGCCGGTGGCCGTTGCGGCGCTGGCGTCGATGCAGGTTTCGTCGCCGCGCACCGCCACGACCGTGGCGCCACCGAGGAAAAGGCCGGAATCGTTGACTTCCTTAATCGCCAGTTCGGCGGCCTGCGCCATCGGCGGCGTCAGCGATTCGATCGGGCCGCTGAAGCCCATCTCGATGCCGATCTTGATTTCGTCGGCATGGGCGGCCGTTGCCAGCACCAGGCAGGAAACCGTTGCGATCAGATACTTCTTCATTGTCTCTCCCATGGAATGTTCCCGGTTCTTGTTTGAGCTGGAGCGGTGCCTCGACCATTCAGACCCCATGACCGCAGTATGAGCAGCGACGGCGACGATGTCACAGGCAGACCTTTCGGAGACGGCACCCGTTTTTTTGATTTCGGCTTTTTGCCTCCCGGACAATCGCTCCGCTCGAACTCCACATGATTGCAATCGAGCGTCCGGGTCAAGAGATCAAAGCCAACCTGTCTTGCGAAACCTGTAGTAGAGGACGGAACAGAGGGCGACGATGACGGCCAGGATGATGAAATAGCCGTTATGCGTCTTCAATTCCGGCATGTTTTCGAAATTCATGCCGTAAATGCCGGCAATCGCGGTCGGCACGGCGAGGATCGCCGCCCAGGCGGCGAGCTGCCGGGTGATGACGCCCTGGCGCTGCTGCTCGAGCAGGTTCGAGGCCTCGAAAACCGAAGTGATGACTTCGCGCAACCCGCCCACCATGCTCTCAACCCGGCGGACGTGATCGAGCACGTCGCGGAAGAAGGGCTTGGCGTTCTGGTCGAGGCAGGGCAGGTCCAGATTGACCAGCCGTCCCACGACTTCCGACATCGGCCCGAGAATGCGCCCGAACAGGATGAGCTGGCGGCGCAGGCGAAACAGCCGCCGGATCTGCTCGCGCTCGAGAAACGAGACCAGCATCTGTTTTTCCATCTTCAGCACCTTGTCCTCGATGGTCTGGACCACCGGCAGGTAACCGTCGACGATGAAATCGATGATGGCGTGCAGCACGTAATCGGTGCCCTGGCGCATGAGCTGCGGCGAAGCCTCGATCTGGGCGCGCAACTCCGTGTGGGCGCGCGCCGAGCCGTGGCGCACCGTGATAATGTGATGGTGGCCGACGAAGATCGAGGTCTCGCCATAGCGGATCTTGTCGCCTTCGAGATGCGCCGTCTTGGCGATGACGAAAATCTGGTCGCCATAGACTTCCACCTTCGGCACCTGATGCGCGTTCAGCGCATCCTCGACCGCGAGCGGATGCAGGCCGAAGGTGCGCGCCAGTCCCTCGATTTCCTCCATGGTCGGCTCGAACAGGCCGACCCAGACGAATTCGTCATCGCCGAACGCCGGCGGCGCTCCATCGAGTGCCACCGCCTCCTGCCGCACGCCTCCACGATAGACATAAGACGCAACGACCGACATCGAACCTCCAGGCTTGCAAGCTGTTGTTTGCGTCCTGCTTAGCCCTTTTCCGCCTCGTTTGGCCAGACCTATAAGGGTGTCGCATTTCTGGACGGAAAACCGATGCTCCCTTTTCCTGAAATGCTTATTGACCGCGTCGCTCCGCCAGCCAGGCGTCGCGTGCGGCGTGCTGGGCGGCAAGCTCGGCCTCGTCCCAATAGCCGATCAGCACGCCCTGCTCGATCAGCGGGTCGAAGCGGGGAAATTTCTCGTCCGCCGCCGTCACCCAGCGGTCGGGCACGGTGATCCGGTTGGCCGGCTTCTGCAGCCAGTCGGTGAGCGCCGCCTCCAGCCGTTCGATGACGCCGGCCATGGCGGGATCGCGGCCCAGGTCGGTCAGTTCGTCGGGATCGCTGGCGAGATCGAACAGCATCGGCGGCACTTGCGGTCCCGTCACCAGCTTGTAATGGCCGTCGGTGATCATGAACAGGCGGCAATCCGTAACCGGCAGATCCAGCGCCAGCCGCGCCCGGTCCCCGGCGTAGTCATATTCGCTGACCGCGAAGGACCGCCAAGGCCGCTCGCGCCCGCCGCGCAGGAGCGGCAGCAGGGAGCGCCCTTCGAGGATATGGCGCTTCGCCGCGCCGCCGAGAAAATCGAGGAAGGTCGGGGCCATGTCGATCACCTCGACCAGTTCGTCGCGCACCGTCCCGCGCGTCGCATCGGCTTGCCGGGACGGATCGTAGACAATCATCGGCACCTTCACCGAGACGTCGTGGAACATGTATTTTTCGCCGAGCCAATGGTCGCCGAGGTAATCGCCATGGTCGGAAGTGAAGACGATCAGGGTGTTTTCGAACAGGCCGCGGCTTTCGAGGAACTCGAACAGCACGCCCATCTGGTCGTCGATCTGCTTGATCAGGCCCATATAGGCGGGGATGACCTTTTCGCGGACCTCGTCGCGGGAGAAATTGACCGAATAGCGCTCCGCTTGGAAGGCGGCGAGCACCGGATGCGGATCGACGCGCTCGGCCTCGGATCGCACCGGCGGCTTGACGTCGGCGGCGCCGTAAAGCGCGTGATAGGGAGCCGGTACGATATAGGGCCAGTGCGGCTTGATGTAGGAGAGATGCGCGCACCAGCGCTCACCCTTTTCCTCCGCCTCCTCGATGAAGCGCATGGCGCGGCAGGTCATATAGGGCGTTTCGGAATGCTCTTCCGGGATGCGGGCGGCCTTGTCGGCATGGGTCAGCAGCCAGCCGTTGAAATCCTCGCCATCGTCGCCCTCGCCGGAATTGGCATAATGTTCCCAGGGGTTGTCGGCGTCGAAGCCGAGGTCACGCAGATAACGGTCATAGGCGGGATCGGGATCGTATTCGGTGGAGGGATGCAGGCCGTCGTCGCGCTCATAGGGCTCGAAGCCGCATTGGGCGACATGCACGCCGATGATCGAGGCGGGATCGATGCCAAGCCATTGCATGCCCCCCTGATCCGCGACCATATGCGTCTTGCCGATGAGCGCGCTACGCACGCCGATCTCGCGCAGGTGGTCGCCGATGGTCGGCTCGCCGACGCGCAAGGGAATGCCGTTCTGGGTCGAGCCGTGCGAGCGCATGTAGCGCCCGGTATAGGCGCTCATGCGTGAGGGGCCGCAGACGGTGGATTGCACGTAGCAATTGGAAAAACGCACGCCCCGCGCCGCCAGCCGGTCGATGTTCGGCGTCGAAAGGCTCGGATGGCCGGCGCAGGAAAGATAGTCGTAGCGCAGCTGGTCGCACATGATGAAAAGGACGTTCTTGGCGGTGCTCACGGGCTCACCCTTTGCTATTGGCATTGCGGTAGTGCCAGAACAGCCAGCGCTTCTCGAACTGGAAGACGATGCTGTTGATGATCAGCCCCGCAAGCGAGATGAAGGCGATGCCGGCAAGGCCGCCTGATATCTGGAAATTTTCCTGCTGGCGCTGGATGAAAACGCCGATGCCGTTGGTGGCGAGCAGCATTTCCGAGGTGACGGCGACCAGCAGCGCGGAGGAGACGGCGAGCCGCACGCCGGTGGCGATCATCGGCAGCGCCGCCGGCAGGTCGATATGGAGCATCGCCTCCAGCTTGGTCAGATGCAGCGCCCGAGCCACGAGGTTTGCAGAGGGGTGCACGGTGCGCGATGCTTCATAGGTGTTCATCAGCAGCGGCACGGCGGCGGCATAGGCGATGATGACGATCTTGGCGGCGTCGCCGGTGCCGGCAAACAGCATGACGATCGGCACGACCGCCGGCGGCGGCAGCGTCGCCAGCATGTCGATGGCCGGCTCCAGCACCTTGCCGAGCAGTTTTAGCCGCCCGAGCAGGATGCCGAGCGGCACCATCAGCACTGCTGCGATCAGGAAGCCGATCCCGGCGCGGCTCAGCGTAAAGCCGAGCTGGCCGACGATCTGCGGATAGAGCTTGCTGATTGCCAGCAGCGTCTGCCACGGCCCCGGAAACAGCGGCGTATGGGCGCGCATCGCCAACACCTGCCAGACGGCGAGGATGGCGACCGGCAGCCAGACGGCATTCCAGAAGGATTTGTCGGCCAGCCGCTTCATGGCGTCCGCTCCGTCATGCGCATGTGCCAGCCGGTGATGCGCCAGCGCAGCAGGTTGATCAGGGCATTCAGCACGACGCCGTTGAAGGCGCAGACGAACATCAGCGCATAGACCTCAGGAATGCGGGTAGCAAAAGCCTTGCGGATCAGCATGAAGCCGAGCCCGTCGCGGCCGGCCAGCATTTCGGCGACGACGACGGCGATCAGGCTGATCGTCGCGGCATAACGAATGCCGGCGAAGATTTCCGGCCAGGCGGCGGGCAGCTTGATCCGGAACAGGATGTCGCGTTCCGAAAGGCCGAGCATGCGGCCGGTCTTGACCTCGACATCGCCGACCGCGGCAAGCGCCGCGGCACCATTGAGATAGGGCGGCCAGATGGTGACGAGGATGATGACGAAGGCGTAAAGCTTGAAGCCGAGGCCGAGCATGAAGATCGCCATCGGCACCAGCGCGGCCGGCGGGATCGGCTGGACGATGGCGGCTATCGGCCGGAAGGCGCTGCGGAAGGCCGGCACCATTTCGCCGAGCAGCGCCAGGCCGATGCCGATCAGCGACGAGCCGACAATGCCGACCAGCGCGCGGCCCAGCGTCAGCGAATCGCCGGCCAGCAATTCGCCTGAAAGCAGCATCGACCAGAAGCCGGCGGCGACATCCGGGATCGGCGGGAAATACTTGCGCGGCCCCAGCTCCAGCATGGCGACGCCCTGCCAGACGGCAAGGATCAGCGCCAGCGAGACCAGCGACCGGAAACGGAGGATCCAGCGTTCCAGCGCCATGGTCATGCCTTTTCGGCGAGCGGCGTTTCGGCGCGGAAGCGACGGATCGCCGCCATCACGTCATGGCGGATCTCAAGGAAACGCGGGTCTTCGCGGGTGGTGATCTGGTCGCGGCGGTCGCCGAGGTCGACGACGATATCGTGGTCGACGCGGGTCGGGCGCCGGGTCAGCACCACCACGCGGTCGGCCATGTAGACCGCTTCGTCGACGTCATGGGTGACGAGGATGCAGGTCTGCTGGAAGCGTTCGGCCAGTTCCAGCAGCAGATCCTGCATGTCGGCGCGGGTCTGGGCATCGACGGCGGCCAGCGGCTCGTCGAGCAGCAGCAACTCGCTTTCGGAGGCGAGGCCGCGGGCAATCGCCACGCGCTGCTGCATGCCGCCGGAAAGCTGCCAGGGATAATGATCGGCAAAGCCGTCGAGACCGACGGCGGCCAGCAGCTCGCGGCCCTTGGCGCGCTTTTCCGCCTTGCTGAGCGTGGTGTTGCGGATCATGCCGAAGACGACGTTTTCGAGATTGGACTTCCAGGCAAACAGCGAGCGCGAATAATCCTGGAACACCACGGCGATGCCGGCGGAGGGGCCGGTGAGCACCTTGCCCTTGAAGCTGACGGCCCCGGCATCCGGCTTCAACAACCCGGCCAGCGCCATCAGCAGCGTGGTCTTGCCGCAGCCGGAGGGGCCGACGATCGAGACGAATTCGCCCTTCTTCACCGAAAAACTGATGCCGTCGAGAATCTTTAGCGCGCCCGCGCCCGTTCCATAGGATTTTGCCAGTTCCCTGGCTTCCAGCATGGTTTCCATATCCCACCTTCGATAAAAGAGGCCGGCGAAGATCGCCGGCCAATGGCTCGATCACTGCGCCAGGTTGTCGACCATGTCGTCCGCCTGGACCGGTTCGGGGAGCATGCCGGTCTTGTGCATCGAGTCGAGAAGCTTCTGCACGTCGGCGGCCGAGATCGTCATCTCGGGGCGGACGATGGGAAGGTGGAAATTCTTGGCGGTTTCCGGCGTCAGGCCGAGGAATTCGACGGCGGCGGCCTCCTCCTTGGCGCGGTCGGCGAGCATGGCGCGCCGCGCCTTGTCGGTAACGGCCGCAAACGTCTTCAGCGTCTCGCGATTGGCGGCGAGATAGTCGTCGCCGGCGAAGACCACGTCGTTGATGACCGGTTCCTTTTCATCGGCAATGATGCCCTGGGCAATCACCGTCGCGTCGATGGCCTTGTTGCCGATGACGGAGGAATAGAAGGGATTGACGGTGCAGGCGGCGTCGATGCTGCCCTGCTCCAGCGCCGCTTCCTGCTGCGGGAAGGGCAGGATGACCGGCTGCACCTCCTCGAAGGGAATGCCGGCGGCTAGCAGGTGGTCGCGCCAGGTCAACTCACAGAGGCCGCCATTGGCGTTGAAGGCGACCTTCTTGCCCTTGACGTCGGCGAGCTTGGTGATACCCGAGGCTTTGGTGGCGACCAGCCAGGAGAATTTCTTGTCGGGATCGACCTCATGCGCCAGCGCCAGCACCATCTTGACGTTGATACCGTTGATGCGGGCATTGATCGGCGGCACCGGGGCGGCATAACCGATATCGGCTTCGCCCGAGGCGATTGCCGCGACGACGGCCGGGCCGCCCTGGACTTCGGTCAGTTCGAGGTCGATGCCGGCCTTCTCGTAATCGCCGGCCTTCTTGGCGGCCATGATCGGCAGCATGCTGTCGGCCAGCAGATAGGCGAAGCGCAGCTTGGTGTTTTCCGCCCGCGCCGCCGTCGTCGACAGGGCGGCGGCGAGGGCCGCACAAGTCAACGTTCCCAGAATCTTATTGAACATGTTAACTTTATGCATGGAGTTCCCCTTTTTGTATTTGGCTTGCGATGACCGCCGCCTTCGTGGCAACAACCATCCCAGGACCCAAATATTCGGAAATATGCTTGATAATGTCAAATAAAAAAATTGACGACGGAATCGAAAACGACATGGGGCCGACGCCGACCCCGTGGACGCCGCCGCGCGACATCCGCGACCTGTTTTCCTATCGCCTCGCCTATCTCGTGCGGCTGAACGACCGCCATGCGCAGACGACGCTGGTCGCCCGCTACGGCATGACGCTCGGCGAATGGCGCACGCTGGCGACGGTGAAATATCTCGGACGGCCGTCGCTGCGCATGCTGGCGCGCGCCACCCAGCAGGACGAGGGCCAGCTCAGCCGCTATGCCTCCAGCCTAATCAAGCGCGGCCTGCTGGAAAAACGCCCGAGCGAAACCGACCAGCGCGTCATCGAGATGACGCTGACGGCGGAGGGCGAGACGCTGCATGGCGAGGTGATGGATTTCGCCTGGCGCATGAACCAGGATCTGTTCACCGATCTCAGCGACGAGGAGCAGGGGCAACTGCTGACGCTGGTCGACAAGCTGTTCCAGTCGGTCATCGACATGACCTGACAAAGCCGTCGCCTCGCGGCTTGCACGGGCGCGGATGAGGATTATATCCGCAGGCAACGACAGGAGACCCATCATGGATATCATCCGCGCAGGCACGCGCCCCTCCGCCAAAGGCCCGGCCGACTGGTTCACCGGCACGGTGCGCATCGACCCGCTGTTCAACCCGCACGACCCGGAGCGCGTCCAGGGCGGCAGCGTCACCTTCGAGCCTGGCGCGCGCACCGCCTGGCATACCCATCCGCTCGGCCAGACGCTGATCGTCACCGCTGGCTTCGGCCGCGTGCAGCGCTGGGGCGGACCGGTGGAGGAGATCCGCCCCGGCGACATCGTCTGGTCCCCGCCCGGCGAAAAGCACTGGCACGGCGCAGCCCCGCAAACCGCCCTCACCCATATCGCGCTGCAGGAGGTCAAGGACGGCAAGACCGTCAACTGGCTGGAGCATGTCTCGGACGAACAGTACGGCGGCTGAACGCCCGATGCACCATTGCGTATATTGACCGCACCCGTCCCGGGTGTGACAGTCCCCGAATCCGTAAGCCGGTGCCGACGCGCCGGCCGGCGGCCAGACATGAACAGAGGATTTTTCATGCGCAGATCGCTCACCATCGCGACGGCTTTCCTGATGCTCGCCGTCCCGGCTTTCGCCGAGGACGCTTCGAACCTGAACCCCGGCATCACCACGTCGGAGATTCTGGACACCGCTCCGGTACACTGGGTGTCGGTCGGCCAGATCGAGGCCTCGTTGCAGGACCAGGCGCCGACGACGGTCGGTTTCGACGTGGACGATACCGTGCTGTTCTCCAGCCCCTGCTTCTATTACGGCAAGGCCAAGTATTCGCCGACCTCCGAGGACTACCTGAAGATGGACGCCTTCTGGACGGACATCCACACCAATAATTGCGACCAGTATTCGATCCCGAAGGAAGTCGCCCGCCACCTGATCGACATGCATACCGCGCGCGGCGACACGATCTACTTCATCACCGGCCGCACCCGCGGCAGCGGCGGCGAGACCCTGACGGCGGCGATCAAGAAGGATTTCGGCATCGAGAAGATGAACGACGTCGTCTTCACCGCCTCCTCGGAAAACAAGGTGCAATTCCTGAAAGACCACAAGCTGACGATCTATTACGGCGACGCCGACAGCGACATGAAGGCAGCGATTGCCGCCGGCATCCGCCCCATCCGCGTCATGCGGGCGCAGAATTCGACCTACAAGCCGGATCCGAAGAACGGCAAGTTCGGCGAAGAGGTGATCGTCAACTCGACAAACTGACCCACGCGTTCCGGTCCGCGTTGCAACCGGCGCGGGCCAGAATAGAATCGTTATAAATTACCGCAGGTTTTTCAAGGCCTTGTGATCGGACCTTGCGAAATAGACGTTGATCAGTCGGTTCAGGAAATCTATTGCTGCGGCTTCACCGGGTGAACTGCCATGGAGGCCAAGATGAAAATTTCCCTGACCCGCCTGTCGGCGTTTGCGCTGGCGGTCTCGATCGTGACGGCGGCCCAGCCGTCCCGCGCACAGGAAGACGGCATCGTCGTCTACAATGCCCAGCATGAAAGCCTGGGCCGGGAATGGGTCGAGGCCTTCACCAAGGAAACCGGCATCAAGGTGACGATGCGCCAGGGCAGCGACATGCAGTTCGCCAACCAACTCATCCAGGAAGGCGAGGCCTCGCCCGCCGACGTGTTCCTCACCGAAAACTCGCCGGCAATGGTCCTCGTCGATGGCGCCGGCCTGTTCGCGCCCATCGACAGGGAAACGCTGGATCAGGTTCCGGAACAGTATCGCCCGGCCGACGGCATGTGGACCGGCATCGCCGCCCGCTCCACCGTCTTCGCCTACGACAAGACGAAGCTCACCGAGGACAAGCTGCCGAAATCCATGGCTGATCTCGCCGATCCCGCCTGGAAGGGCCGCTGGGGCGCATCGCCCGCCGGCGCGGATTTCCAGGCGATCGTCGCCGCCTATCTGCAGCTCAAAGGCAAGGACGCCACCAAGACCTGGCTGACGGCGATGAAGGAGAATGCCGTTCCCTACAAGGGCAACTCAACCGCGATGAAGGCCGTCAATGCCGGCGAGGTCGAGGGCGCGCTGATCTACCACTACTACTGGTTCGGCGATCAGGCCAAGACCGGCGAAAACAGCAGGAACGTTGCCCTGCATTACTTCAAGCACGAGGATCCCGGCGCCTTCGTTTCCGTGTCCGGAGGCGGCATCATCAAGTCCACCCAGCATATGAAGGAAGCCCAGGCCTTCCTGAAATTCATTACCGGCAAGGCGGGCCAGGCAATTCTCAAGGACGGCACGTCATTCGAATATGCCGTGTCGAAGGACGCCGCCTCCAACGACAAGCTGGTGCCGCTTGCCGACCTGCACGCACCCAAGGTGGAGGCCTCGACCCTCGACAACAAGACGGTCGTCGAGCTGATGACGGAAGCCGGACTGCTTTAGGGCATTCCCAGCCGAAGCGGGCCGCCTTGGCGTCGGACAATACGGCAAAAACAATAGGATAAAGCATTTCCAGGAAAACTGCGCAGCGGTATTCCGCCCGGAAATGCGAGAACAAGATGGAGCATTCCGGTGAACGTGTTGACCGGAAATGCTCTATGCGGCCCGCGTCGACGAAAGCAATTCGCCCTTCCATTTGCTCAATGCGCGGACGACCTTTTCGGATCGCTCCTTGAACTCCCCATCCAGCAGCGCCTGCGCGTCCTTGGCCTTGCCGGCCAGCGCCAACTCAAGCACCCGCGCCGCGCAATCATGAAATTCCGCATGCACCCGCTTGTTGACCTTGTAGGGCATCCCCAACCTGGTCTGCGGATCGATCTTGGAACCATGAAGCCATTTGCCCAGTGCGCACTGATCGTCGCACCGGACAACGCTCGGCTTGAAATCGCTGGACCCGGTCGCAATTGCCGTTTTCAGCTTCATCTTCCATGTGCCGTGGGCGCCGATACCGGCGGTGATTTCCTCAACATAATAGGATGTGTTCATTTCGATCTGACTTTTCTTCCATCGACAATCACCGGGAGCGAACCCTTCGGCAGTTCGAAAATTCAATAATTTGAAACTATTAATAACTCCTTATTGTCAAATAAATAATCCTTTATATCTTGAATTTTCGAGAAAAGAATAATTTTTGAATTTTCAGAAATTAATTCATCGAAAAATAACATTTAATATATGTTTAAAATTAGCATTATATACTTGTCTTTTACAGAAAAACCCCACCCCTGATCGCCTCGAAAATCCTCCATCTGCGGAATCACGCGAACTTACCCAATAAGCGTAAAAAATAACTTCATAAATTAGGGTATTTGAATTTATCCGTGAATCGTTCGTTGGCCAGTTCACCCTATTTCACTTTGTTTCCGCTGATCTGGGCTCTTAACGCCGATGCATTGTGGGGACCGGTTTCCCGGAATATGCGCCAAAACGGAAAGTGCTGATCCGCCGCAGGTTTCCCGCCGTCTAAACTATTGCCTTCCGCTCAAGAAAACCGTAGGGCATGACGAATTCCGGCGACCGTCCGCGTGGGACGGTTGTTTTTCGTTTCACGGCATGAAGGCAGCGGCCTTGTTGCAGGACAACACAAGCATGGCATCTCGCGAAGCCTGGCCGGCGACGCCGAAACGGGCGCGGGCGATGCCGCCGCATGCGCCCGTCGTCCTGCTTGCCGGTCTCGTGGCGCTGTTCAGCCTTGTGCCGCTCGGCTTCATCGCCTGGGTGACTTATGATGTCGGCTGGGAAACGGTCAGGACCCTCGTTTTCCGCCCGCGCGTCGGCGAGCTGATCGTCAACACGATCTGGCTGGAAGGGCTGACGCTGCCGCTGTCGATCGTTCTGGCGGTAACGCTCGCCTGGCTGACGGAACGCACCGACCTGCCTTTGTCCCGACTCTGGGCCTGGCTGGCGGTGACGCCGCTGGCCGTGCCGGCCTTCGTTCATAGCTATGCCTGGGTTAGCCTGTTGCCGGGCATGAAGGGCCTGTCGAGCGCCGTCTTCGTCGCGGTGCTCGCCTATTTTCCCTTTCTCTACCTGCCGGTGGCGGCAGCGCTGCGCCGGCTCGACCCGGCGGTGGAGGATGCAGCCGCCTCGCTCGGCCTCGCGCCGGCCGCCGTCTTCTTCCGCGTCGTGCTGCCGCAACTGCGCATTCCCGTCTGCGGCGGCGCGCTGCTGATCGGGCTGCACCTGCTGTCCGAATACGGATTGTTCGCGATGATCCGATTCGACACGCTGGCAACGGCCATCGTCGACCAGTTCCAGTCGTCCTACAACAGTCCGGCCGCCAACATGATCGGCGGCGTGCTGGTCGGCTGCTGCCTGCTGCTGCTCGGCCTGGAACTGCTGCTGCGCGGCAACGAGCGTTACGCCAGGGTCGGCTCGGGCACGGCGCGACCGGCGGATCGCCGGCGGCTCGGGCGCTGGACGCTGCCAGCCCTGCTGCTGCCGGCAGCGTTGGCGGCGTTGACGCTCGGCGTGCCCCTGGTGACGCTCGGCCGCTGGCTCTGGCTCGGCGGCCTTTCCATCTGGGATGGCGATGTGCTGCGCGCGGTCGGGCAGACCCTGGCGCTGGCGCTGGCCGGCGGCGTGCTGGCGACCGTCGCCGCCGTGCCGATGGCCTGGCTGTCGGTGCGCGCCCCGGGGAAATTGCAGCGGGTTCTCGAAGCCTGTCACTATTATGTCGGCTCTTTGCCGGGCGTCGTCGTCGCCCTAGCGCTGGTGTCGATCACCGTGCGGCTGATCCTGCCGCTCTACCAGACTTTTGCGACGCTGCTCGCCGCCTATGTGCTCCTGTTCCTGCCGCGCGCCATGGTGGGCCTGCGCGCCAGTATCGCCCAGGCGCCGGTGGAGCTGGAGCGCGCGGCCATGGCGCTTGGCCGCTCGCCGGCGCAGGCCGTACGCCAGATCACCCTCAGGCTTGCCGCACCGGGCGCGGCCGCCAGTATCGCCCTGGTCGCGCTCGGTATCACCAACGAGCTGACGGCGACGCTGATGCTGTCACCGAACGGCGTCAATACCTTGGCGACACGCTTCTGGTCGCTGACCAGCGAGATCGATTATGTCGCCGCCTCTCCCTATGCGGTGATGATGGTGGCGCTGTCGTTGCCGCTGACCCTGCTTCTCCATGCCCAATCGAAACGGACGGCCGGCCAATGACGCTGCTCGACATCGAAAGCATCAGCAAACGCTACGGCCCGGTGCAGGCGCTGGATACCGTCAGCCTGTCGGTGCGCCCGAGCAGCCGCACGGCGTTTCCCCATCTGAGCGTCGCCGAGAACATCGCCTTCGGCTTCGAACGCGGCGCGCCGGATCGGGAAAAACGCATCGCCGACCTCCTGGAAATGGTCGAGCTCGACGGCGCCATGGCCACCCGCCGGCCGCACCAGCTTTCCGGCGGCCAGCAGCAGCGCGTTGCTCTGGCGCGCGCGCTCGGCCGCCGCCCGCGGCTGATGCTGCTCGACGAACCCTTCTCCGCCCTGGATACGGGCCTGCGCGAGAACATGCGCAAGGCGGTGTCGCGCGTGTTGCAGGCGGCCGGCATCACCGCCATCCTTGTCACCCATGACCAGAGCGAGGCCCTGTCCTTCGCCGACCAGGTGGCGGTAATGCGTGAAGGCAAGCTGGTGCAGGCCGGCTCGCCGGAGACGCTCTACCGCCATCCTCGCGACCGCGAAACCGCGCTGTTCCTCGGCGACGCCGTGCTCCTGCCGGCCATCGTCAAGAGCGGCTTTGCCGAATGCGCATTGGGACGCGTCGCGGTCGAGGGCGACCACGCCGGCAAGGCAGAGATCATGTTGCGGCCGGAACAGATCCGCGTCGTCACCGATGCCGACGAGCCGCGCTACGGCGGCCGGGTGGTGGACGTGCAGTTCGGCGGCGCGACCTGCACCGTCGCCGTGGCGCTGGCCGCCGTGGCGCTGCCGCCGATCCTGATCAAGACCTCCAGCGTCGCCCTGCCCGCGCCCGGCGATCTCGTGCGCCTCGATGTCGCCGGCACGGCGCATGTCTTCAGCCGCTAGAACGCTTCAGCGTTTCACGGAAGCGCTCTGTCTATTTGTTTTTACGCGTTTCTAAACGCAGAACCGCTTCGCTTTCGCTGGAAATGCTCTAAAATTATCAGGCCGGCTTCAGCCGCCGCCGGACGGCAAGGGCGATGAACACCACCAGGGCAAGACCGAAGGCGACGGCGATCAGCAGGTGCTCATGCAGCCGCAGCCGGCCGAGCATCTGCTCGACGGCGCTGCCGAAGACATAGCCGATGGCGGTGATCGACACGCCCCAGCAGATGGCCGCCAGCAGGTTGATCGCCACGAAGCGTTCGCCGGATACTTTTGACAGGCCGATGGCGACCGGGCTCACCGTGCGAATGCCGTAGATGAAACGGAAGGCGAAGATGAAGGCATTGGGATAGGTTTCCATCCAGGAGGTCACCCGGCTCATCGCCGGCGCGGCGGTGAAGCGGCGCACGAACGACAGACGGCTGGCATAGCGCCCTGCGAGGAACAGTATCTGGTCGGCGGCGAAGGAGCCGCCGGCCGCCGCCAGCGCCACCTGCCAATAGGCGACGAGCCCACGATGGGCGAGCACGCCGCCGAGAAAGGCCGCCGTTTCACCTTCGAAAGCCGCGCCAAGAAACACGGCGATGGCGCCATAATCCGTCAAAAGCTGCGACAGGGTCACGCGCCAACCTCTTCCATGCCTTCAGCCTCTCGCCTCACGTTTTCCCGCATCCCGCGGGTTTGGACATCATGTCTGAGATAGGGTTTGGCACGGGAAGGGAAATGGTGGCAATGCCCCGGCAGACGATCCGGATTCTGAACAGATCGTTTACCGGTCTTTTCCATACGCGCGGCGCTCGCCATGTTATGTCCAACCATGAACTTTCCCCCGTTTCGAGGTGGCTTTTATGAAGAAGATCGGATTTCTCTCCTTCGGGCATTGGACGCCCTCCCCGCAATCCGGCACGCGCTCGGCTTCCGATACGCTGCTGCAATCCATCGACCTTGCGGTCGCGGCCGAGCAGCTCGGCGTCGACGGCGCCTATTTTAGGGTGCATCACTTCGCCCGCCAGCTCGCCTCGCCCTTCCCGCTGCTGGCGGCGGTCGGCGCGCGCACCAGCAGCATCGAGATCGGCACCGCCGTCATCGATATGCGCTATGAAAACCCGCTTTACATGGTCGAGGATGCCGGCGCCGCCGACCTGATTTCGCGCGGACGCCTGCAGCTCGGCATCAGCCGCGGCTCGCCGGAGCAGGTCATCGACGGCTGGCGCTATTTCGGCTACCAGCCGCAGGAAGGCCAGAGCGACGCCGACATGGGCCGGCAGAAGGCGGAAATCTTCCTCGACGCGCTCAAGGGCGAAGGCTTCGGCCAGCCCAATCCACGGCCGATGTTCCCGAACCCGCCGGGCCTGCTGCGGCTGGAGCCGCATGCGGAGGGCTTGCGCGAGCGCATCTGGTGGGGCGCCGGCTCGAACGCCACCGCCGTCTGGGCGGCAAAGCTTGGCATGAACCTGCAAAGCTCGACGCTGAAGGACGACGAGACCGGCGAGCCCTTCCACATCCAGCAGGCCAAGCAGATCCGCGCCTATCGCGAGGCCTGGGCCGAGGCCGGCCATACGCGCAGCCCACGCGTCTCCGTCAGCCGCAGCATCTTCGCCCTGGTCAACGACATGGACCGCGCCTATTTCGGCCGTGGCGGCAAGGAGCAGGATTCGATCGGCTTCATCGACGAGAACACCCGCGCCATCTTCGGCCGCAGCTATGCCGACGAGCCGGACCAGCTGATCGAGGAGTTGAGGAAGGACGAGGCCATTGCCGAGGCCGATACGCTGCTGCTCACCGTGCCCAACCAGCTCGGCGTCGATTACAACGCCCATGTGCTGGAGGCCATCCTGACCCACGTCGCGCCGGCATTGGGCTGGCGCTAAAGCGTCTTACGCATCCTGACCGCTGGCGGAGCCCCGGCCGAAATGGGCCTGGGCGACGACCACGACCAGCAGGAAGGCGCCGCGGATGACCGATTGCCAATAGGCCGAGAGCGAGATCCAGCCGAGCCCGTTCTCGAAATTCAGGATGTTGAACACCATGGCGAGCAGCAGGGCGCCGGCGAGCGTCGCGCCGACCGAGCCGGAGCCGCCGGTCAGAAGCGTGCCGCCGACCACGACGGAGGCGATGGCGAAGAGTTCCCAGCCCACACCCTCCGTCGGCTGGCCGGCACCGAACTGCGAGGCGAGGATGACGCCGGCAAGCCCGGCCATCAGCCCCGACAGCATGTAGACGGTCATCAGCGTGCGGCGCACCTTCAGGCCCATCATGCTGGCCGTCGCCTCGCCGTCGCCGATGGCCAGCACATGCCGGCCGAAGGGCTGGCGCTCCAGCAGGATCCAGCCGGCGATATAGCAGGCGAGCGCAATCCAGCCGGGAATCGGAAAGCCCAGGAAATCGTCCTGGCCTATGCTGGTGAAGCCGGTGTCATAGGACACCGAAACCGATTGGTTGTCGGCCAGCAGCAGCGCCGTTCCATAGGCGGCCAGCATCGAGGCAAGCGTGGCGATGAAGGGCTGGATCTGCATCCGCGTGATCACCAGCCCGTTGAGGCAGCCAAAGGCCAGCCCCGTGCCCAGCCCGCCGAACAGGCCCGCCGCCCAGTGATAGGGCGACAGAAGCGCGGCCACGACGCTGGAGACGGCGGCGACGCCGCCGACCGACAGGTCGATGCCGCCGGTCATGATCACGAAGGCCATGCCCAGCGCGATCAGCGCAAACATGGAATTGTAGCGCAGGAAGCTGAGGATATTGTAGGGCGACAGGAAATTGTCGTAGCGCAACGCCCCGAACAGGATAAGCAGCGCCAACGCCGCCAGCACGCTGATGCGGGCGAGATCGGCGGAGCTGCGCGGCAGAAGCATTGTCTTGATCGCGTCCATGACGTTACCCTTCAGCCCCTGGCGGCCCGTTGCTGGATGTAGACGGCGACGATAATCAGCCCGGCCTTGACGATCAGGGCGGGCGCAGCGGGCACGCCGGAGGCGAGGAGGGTGGAGCGCAGGAGCGGGATGAGGAAGGCGCGGAGCACGGTGCCGTAGAGGTCCGCCTGGCCCCCGGAGAGCAGCGTGCCGCCGCCCGCCACCGCCGCAATCGCATCCAGCTCCATGCCAAGCCCGACGAGATTGGCGTCGGAAGCGGAGTTTCGCGCGACGACGATCAGCCCGGCGACGCCGGCAAGCGCTGCCGACAGCACATAGACCAGCGTCTTGACCCGCACGACCGGCACGCCCGCCAGCCGCGCCGCCTTCTCGTTGCCGCCGACGGCGAGAATCTGCCGCCCCAGCGCCGTGCGCCGCACCAGCCAGTCGGCGGCGAGCACGATGACGACCATGACGATCACCTGCGCCGGAATGCCGAAGACGCGGCCGAGCCCGACGAACTGGAAGGCATCGTTCTTGAAGACCTGCAGATTGCCGTTGGTCGCCACCTGGGCGATACCGCGCCCGGCGATGAACAGCACCAGCGTGGCGATGATCGGCTGGATGCGGAAGCGGGTCACCAGCATGCCGTTGAACCAGCCGAAGGCCATGACCAGGAGCACCGGCAGGACGAAGGAGAGGACCAGCGCCAGCGGCCCCGGGGGAATTCCGAGCTGGCCCATGAACAGCATCGGCGCCAGGGCGCCGGCGACCGCCATCAGCGAGCCCACCGACAGGTCGATGCCGCCGGTGGCGATCACCAGCGTCATGCCGGTGGCGACGACGACGATGGTCGCCACCTGCGTCAGGTTGACGTTCAGCGTCTGCAGGGACAGGAAATTCGGCGTTACCACCATGTTGAAGACCACCAGCGCCAGGAAGGCGAGGAAGGTGCCGTAGCGGCTGGCGATGGCGGCGGGCCTGAGATTGCGTTTTGCCGCGGGGGCTTCGGTGGCAAGCGTCACGATGCGGTCTCCAGTCTCGGCGCCTCGCTGGCCATGGCCTGCATCAGCGCCTGTTCGCTGAGGCGGGCGCCGTCCAGCGTCTCGACGCTGCGGCCATCGCTCAGCACCGTCACATGGTCGGCGACCGCCATCAATTCCTCCAGTTCCGAGGAAATCATCAGCACGCTCAGGCCCTTGTCGGCGAGGTCGCGCAGCAGGCGCAGGATCTCGGTCTTGGCGCCGATATCGATGCCGCGCGTCGGCTCGTCGATGATCAGCAGGCGCGGATCGGTGCAGAGCCAGCGGGCGAGCAGCACCTTCTGCTGGTTGCCGCCGGAGAGTTCCTTGATCGGCTGGTCCGGCCCGGTGCATTTGATCGACAACGCCGCGATGAAGCGGGTGGCGATCTCCTGCTGGCGGGCGCGGTCGACGATGCCGGAGCGGGTCAAGGCCGGCAGCAGCGCCAGCGTCATGTTCTCGCGGATGCTCATGTCCGGCACGATGCCGTCGACCTTGCGGTCCTCCGAGACGAGGCCGATGCCGTCGGCGATGGCGTCGGCCGGCTGGCGATAGCGCCGCTCCTTGCCGTCGATGCGCAGCGCGCCGCTCTCCAGCGGATCGGCGCCGAAGAGGATGCGCGCGGTCTCGCTGCGGCCGGAGCCGAGCAGGCCGGCAAGCCCGGCGATCTCGCCCTCGCGCACATCCAGCGAAACATCGCGCACGCGAAGACCGGAGGCGGCATTGGCGAGCGACAGGCGCACGGGGCCTTCAGCCGCGCCCGCATCGCGGCCATGGCCGATCTCCTCCAGCGCCTTCAGCTCCTTGCCGAGCATGTTGCGCACCAGATCCATCTTCGACAGCGCCGCCATGTCGGACACGGCGACGGTGCGCCCGTCGCGCATGATGGTGACGCGGTCGCAGATCGCATAGAGCTCGTCCAGCCGATGGCCGATGAAGCAGACGGAAACGCCGCGCGCTTTCAGCGAACGGATGGTATCGAACAGCACCGCGACCTCGCGCTCGTCGAGCGACGACGTCGGCTCGTCCATGATCACGAGGCGGGCATTCTGGATCACCGCCCGCGCGATCGCCACCATCTGGCGCGTCGCGGCATTGAACTGGCCGACGGGGCGGGTGACGTCGAGCTTGAGGTTGAAGGTGCCGAGCACCTTTTCAGCCTCGATGCGCATCCGGCGACGGTCGAGGAAGCCGAAGCGGCGCGGCTCGCGGGCCATGAAGATGTTTTCGGCGACCGAGCGCTGCGGCGCCAGGTTGATTTCCTGGTAGATGGTGGCGATTCCGTTCGCCTGCGCCTCGGCGGGGCTGGAAAACGCAACCTCGCGGCCATCGAAGGTGATCGTGCCCTCGTCGCGGCGATGGACGCCGGTGAGGATCTTGATCAGCGTCGATTTGCCGGCGCCGTTCTGGCCGACGAGCGCCATCACCTCGCCCTCGGCGATCTCGAGGCCGGCGGCGGTCAGCGCCGGCACGCCCGAAAACCGCTTGGTGATCGCCTGCATGGACAAAAGCATTGCCGAAAGCTCCTCCGACTTTTGGCATGGTATCAATGGCCGGGCGAGACGCCGCTCCCGCCCGGCCTAAGGCCCTGGGGGGCCTTAATAGGCGTCGGCGATCTCGTCCTTGGCGTTGGTCGAATCGTAGAACTTGTCCGTATTGATGACCCAGGGCTCGATCTTCTCGCCCTTGGCATAACGCATCATAGTCTCGAATGCCTTCGGCCCAAAGCGCGGATTGCATTCGACCACGGCGGCGATCTTGCCGTCCACGACCGCCTGCACGGCTTCCTTGCCGCCGTCGATGGACAGGACGAGGACATCCTTGCCCGGCGCCTTGCCGGCCGCCTCGATCGCCGCGATGGCGCCGATGGCCATTTCGTCGTTATGGGCATAGACGATATCGGCATCGGGATGGGCCTGCAGCAGGGCTTCCGCCACCTGCCGGCCCTTGTCGCGGGCGAAATCGCCGCTCTGCGAGGCAACGATGTCGAAGCCGCCGGCGGCCTTGATCGCGTCGTCGAACCCCTTCTTGCGGTCGTTGGCAGGCGACGAGCCGGTCGTGCCTTCTAATTCGATGATCTTCGACTTGCCGTTGGCGTTCTTCGCCAGCCATTCGGCGACACGCTTGCCCTCGGCGATGAAGTCGGAGCCGATGAAGGTCACGTAGTCTTCGCCCGGCTTTGCGAGCGAAGGATCGACGCTGCGGTCGAGCAGGATGACCGGGATGCCGGCCTTCTTGGCGGCCATGACCGCCGGGATCAGCGGCTTTTCCTCACGCGGGGCAAGGAAGATGACGTCGACGCCTTGGGCGATCATCGAATTGACGTCGGCGACCTGCTTGGCGGCGGAGCCGGCGGCATCGGTATAGACGAGCTGAATGCCATTCTTCTCGGCTTCGGCCTTCATGGAATTGGTCTGGGCGATGCGCCAGGGATTGTTGCTCTCGGTCTGGGCAAAGCCGACCTTGTATTTGTCCTTCTTGGCGAGCGCGGGCAGTTCGGCGAGCGCCATGGTGCCGGTGAAGGCAAGCGCGCCGGCAACGCCGGCCGTCAACAGGAATGCACGTCGTGTAAAACGAGACATTGCGGTTCTCCTCCCAAAGAAATCGGTCTCCTCAACCGAATGCGAGCTGCGGCCCGACATGCACAGGACTGTGCTGGTAATATTATTATCAGTCAAGGGATAATTTTATTAGCACGCGCATGCGCAGCGTGGTAGACAAAGGCCGGGAGAGAGGAACGGCCATGAGCGACGACAAGGTGAAGACCAGGCGCAACACCCGGGACAATGATTCCCGTCGCCCGACCATGACCGACATCGCCCGGCTCGCCGGCGTCTCCCAATCCAGCGTCTCGCTCGTGCTCAACCAGATGACCGGCGCCCGCATCTCGTCCGAAACCCAGGCCAAGGTCTGGGAGGCCGCGCAGAAGATCGGCTACAAGTCGCCCGGCATGCGCCGGCAGGAGGCCCGCTCGCCCGCCGACGGATGGCAAGACATGGCAAAGAACAAGATCGCCTTCATCGTCGACGAGATCTCCACCAGCCCGCATCCGGTGGTCAGCTTCGACGGCGCGCGCGATTTCGCCTTCGAGCAGGGTTTTCTCGTTCACGCCCAGGCAACGCGCTCCAATCCGGAGCTGGAGGAGGCGGTGCTGCGCTCCGTGCTCGCCGATCCGACGATTCTCGGCGTCGTCTATGCGACCATCTTCACCCGCAAGGTGAATTTTCCGGCGCTGCTGCGCGATATCCCGACCGTGCTGCTCAATTGCTATGCCGAGCCGCGCAAGCATATTTCAGTGGTGCCGGGGGAAGTCGCCGGCGGTTTTTCGGCCACCGCCTACCTCACCTCTCTTGGCCATCGCCGCATCGGCTTCATCAACGGCGAGCCGTGGATGGATGCGTCGCTGGATCGGCTCAAGGGCTACAAGCAGGCGCTCGCCACTGCCGACATCGCCTTCGACGAAAGCCTGGTGCGCGACGGTGACTGGCTGCCGTTGCGCGGCTACGAGGCGGCGCTGGAACTGCTGTCGCTCGACCCGCCGCCGAGCGCGATCTTCTGCGCCAACGACCTGATGGCGATCGGGGTCATGGAGGCAGCTTCCGAGCGCGGCTTCCGCGTGCCCGAGGATCTCTCGGTCATGGGATATGACGACCAGGAACTGGCGCGCTACACCCATCCGCCGCTCTCGACGCTGGTGCTGCCCAATTACGAGATGGGCCAGCGCGCCGCCGAGATCCTCATCGACATGACCGTGCATCGCAAGGCGTTCCGGCCGATGACCATCAAGATCGACGGCCCGCTGGTACGCCGCGGCACGACGGCGAAGCCCCGGCGCTAGAGACTGCTGGCAACGATCCTCGCCGCCGCGGTCAGCGCTCCTGCACGACGAAGCCGCCGGTGATCGGATCGACGGTGGTGTCGAAGACCACGACCTCGCTGATCGAATCCGTTTCCAGAACGGCCTGGATCTGCAGGCGCAGCGTGCGCTCAAGCGGACCCTCCTGCTCGATCAGTTCGACGGTCAATTCCCTGAAGCGGGTTTCCGTACGCAGGATGAGGTTTTCGAGATAGATGCGAAACTGTTCCTTCTGGGCGAAGCTGCCGAGATGCTGTCCTTGCAGCGAGGGCAGGCCGAAGGTGACGATGGAGTGCTGGAGTTCGCTGAGCCAGGGGGCATAGGGCCGGTGCATCGGCCGGGTGTTGAAGAGGATTTCGAGATCGCGGCGCACCGAATCGCGCAACTCGCGCAACGCGCTGTCGGCGCTGCGGTCGGTCTCGATATTGTCGCCCTGCAGCAGACGGTCGAACAGGGCCAATTGCGGCGGCGTCGTGGGTTGATGGCGGGCCATCAGCGGCTCCTCGTTCCCTGAACCTCGGTGCGCATGCGAAAACCGGAGATCACCTGATCGAACTGGAAATGCGGCGACAGATGCATGGTGCAGCTCATCATGCCCGGCCGTCCCGGCACCTCGCGAACCTCCACGCGCGCGCCGCTCAGCGGATAACGGGCCTTTGTCTCCAGCCCGGCATCGGAATTGCCGATGGTATAGTTGCGCAGCCATTCGTCGAGATAACGTTCGAGATCATAGGGAGCGGCATAGGCGCCGACGCGGTCACGGGCCATGACCTTGATGTAATGGGCGAAACGGCTGACGCACATGACATAATGCAGCATCGCCGAAATGCCGTCATTGGTCTGCTCGACGATGCCGCCCTCGCCGCTCGTCTGGTGCAGCGATTGCGCGCCGAGCAGCACCACCTCGCGGGTAAAGCTGCACGGGCTGATCGAGATGAAGCCAAGATCTTCCAGCACCTTCTGCTTCTTGTCGGTGAGTTCGACCTCCAGCGGCCGGCGATAACCCACTCCCTCGCGCGTCGAGAAATTCGGCGCCGGCAGGTCGTCGATCAGGCCGCCGCGCGTGCCGCAGATATCGGCGAACCAGCCCCATTTGCGGAAGGCGCGGATGGCGACGACGCCGTAGGCAAAGGAGGCATTGCCCCACAGCCAAGATTCGACGCCGGAGCCGCCCTCGGCATACCGAAAGCCATCCAGCCGGGCATCGCTGTCGCGGTAGCGTTCGCGCATCAGGATGCGCGGCAGGGCGATACCGAGAAAACGGCTGTCCTCGCGCTCGCGCAGCTTGCGCCAGCGATGATATTCGCCAAGCCGGAAGCCGGCATCGAGCCGCTGCGCATAGGAAAGATCGGCAAAGGTCGTCAGGCCGAACAGCTCCGGGGCCGCGCCGATCACGCTCGGCGAAAAGGAAGCGGCGGCCACCTGCGCGATGCCGGAGAGCGTGCTGACATCGTCGGCGGAGGAGTTCGGCGCGGCGCGATGGCGCACGGCGTAGTCGAAGACCAGCAGGCCATAGGGAATGCCGCCGGGCATTCCGTATTCCTCGTTATAGACCTTGGCGAACAGCGTGCTCTGGTCGAATTCGATGCTGCGCTCGAAATCGCGCGACAGTTCCAGCCATGTGGCGTTGAAAAGACGGACACGCACCTTGTCGTCGTCGCCGGCGACCTGTGCCAGCAGTTCGACGCCACGCCAGGCAGCCTCGACGGCCTTGAAGGCCGGGGCGTGCAGGATCTCGTCGATCTGGTCGCCGAGCAGGATGTCGATGGCGGCGATATCGCGGGCAAGCGTCGCCCGCACGGCCTCGAAGCCGCGGGTCTGGCTGTCTCCAGTCTCAGGCAACCAGTCGGCGAGGCAGAGTTTCCAGTCCTCCTCGGCCAGGAAACGGTCGAGCGCGGCGGAGGTCTCCTCCCCGCCGCGCCCGAGAACGCAATCGACCAGACGGCGCCGCAGATCGACCCGGGAAGCGGGCGCAGCGCCTGGCGCGTCCCCCGCTTCCGCAAGCATCTCGATCTCCGGCATCGCGGGCGTCAACCCATCTGCGGAATGCGTGCCACAAGGCGCATGGACGCCGTCAGCTCTTCCATCTGCAACCAGGGGCGCAGATAGGCGACCGCATTGTAGGAACCCGGCGCGCCGGGAACTTCCTTGACGGTCACCTGCGCTTCGGCGAGCGGATACTGCGCCTTCATTTCCTGGCCGGCTTCCGCATTGCCATTCACATAGTTGCGGATCCAGTTGTTCAGCCAGGTCTCGCAATCGCTGGCTTCGAGGAAGGAGCCGATCTTGTCGCGGCCCATGACCTTGAGGTAGTGCGAGAAACGCGAGGTCGCCATGATATACGGCAGGCGGGCGGAAATCGCCGCATTTGCGGTGGCTTCCGGCCGGTCGTATTTCTTCGGCTTCTGCGTGGTCTGCGCCCCGAAGAAGACGGCGTAATCCGTATTCTTATAGTGGCACAGCGGCAGGAAGCCGAGCTTCGACAGTTCGGCCTCGCGGCGATCGGTGATGCCGATTTCCGTCGGGCACTGCTGGTCGGCGTCGCCGTCGTCGCTGGTGAAGGTGAAGCTCGGCAGATCCTCGACCTTGCCGCCACCCTCGGCACCGCGGATGGCCACGCACCAGCCATACTTCGCGAAGGCGAAGTTCAGGCGTTCGCCCAGCGCGTAGGATGCGTTCATCCAGGAGAACTTGTCCTGCGGCATGGCGCTGACGACGCCGTTGGCGTCGATCGGGGCTTCCTCGAACTTGAACTCCTCGATCGCCCGGCCCTGCGAACCGTAGGGCACGCGGGCGAGCACGCGCGGCATGGTCAGCGTCACGAAGCGGCTATCGTCGCTGTCGCGGAAGCTGCGCCACTTGATGTATTCCGAGCTTTCGAAGATCTTCTCGAGATCGCGCGGCTTGGAAAGTTCCGTGAAGCTTTCCAGGCCGAACATCTTCGGGCTGGCGGCGGAGATGAACGGCGCGAAGGACGCGGCCGCGATGTTCGACATGCCCTGCAGGATTTCGAGATCCTCGGTGCCGTTGCCGAATTCGAAATCGCCGATCAGCGCGCCGTAGGGCTCGCCGCCGGGGGTGCCGAATTCGCTTTCATAGATCTTCTTGAAGGTCTGGCTCTGATCGAATTCGACCGCCTTGGTCAGATCCTTGTGCAGTTCCTTCTTGGATTCGTTGAGAACGCGGATCTTCAGCGTCGCGCTGGTTTCCGAGTTCTTCACCAGATAGTTCAGGCCGCGCCAGGACCCTTCCAGCTTCTGGAAGTCCGGGTGATGCATGATCTGGCTCAGCTGCTGTGACAGCTTCTGGTCGATGGCCTCGATCGCCTTGTTGAAGGTCTGCGTCAGGTTCTTCGAGAAGGTGACGGTGCCGGCCAGCGCCTCGTCTGTGAGGGTGCGCAGGAGATCCTGCATCTCGTCCGGCTCGGCGGTCTTGGTGACCTGGATCGCCTGGTCGAGGAGGCTCAGCGAGCCGGTGGACTCTTCCGGGGCGGCGGCGGGCTGTTTCTGCAGTTCAGCACTCATCGATCCGCCTTTCTTTTCTTCAGAGCCGAGTTCGCCCGCCAGAGCCGTCAGCTTTTCGGTGTTCTGCAATACTTCTTCGAGCAGGCTTTCCAGCTCTTCGGAGCGATCGACCTTGGACATCAGGTCGCGCAGCTTGTTGCGCACGGCGAGCAGCTTGCGCAGCGGCTCGACCTGCTGGACGACCGCGCCCGGCTCGAAATCGTTCATCGACTTGAACTTGAGCTGCACGGCAAGCTGGGATTCGTCGCCGGCAAGCGTGTTATCGACCTTGAATTCGGCGCCGGGCGTCATGCGCTGCATGACGTCGTCGAAATTGTCGCGGTCGATCTGGATGAACTTGCGGTCCTTGAGCGGCTTCAGCGGCTCATAGGGCTTGCCCGAGAAATCGCCGATGACGCCGACGACGAAAGGCAGTTCCTTGCGAACCTGCGCGCCTTCCGTTTCCACGTCATAGGTGATGTGGACGCGCGGCGCGCGGACCCGCTTCAGCTTCTGTTGTACGCTTTCTGCCATGGTAATCCCTCTGCTTTCAATTGTTGTGGTTCAGTCACGAGACGCAAGACTTAAAGGACGGTCGTCAATAGCCCGAGGCCTCCACCTCGGGCGGTTTGATCCCGGCGGCCAGCAGGATGCGCTGGATGTGGGCCGGGTCTTCTGCAAGTTCGGCAAGCAATTCCGGCAGGGTCATGCGCGCGCGGCGCACGGCGTCCTCGAGCGTGTAGGAAATCGGCGAATGCGGTTCGGTCTTGCGAAAGTAGGCCGAGATCCGCGAAATTTCGGCAAGCGCCTCCTCCCGCGAGGCATAGCCCTCGACACGCCGCACCTGCTGCACCGCAATGGTCGTCGTGCCGTCGGCCGTCACCTCCTGGATGACGGCCTGCTCGACCGTGGCCGCGTCGTCATAGCTTGCCGCTTCGAGTTTCGTGGCGGCGAAGTGGCGAATCGCGCCCAAAATGGTTTCCAGCAGTTCGCGCAGGGTCGAGATCGGCGGGGCATCGTAGCCGGCGACCGCATCGAAGGCCTCCGACATCTCCTTCAGCGCCGCGATCGTCTCCTCCACCAGCACAACCGTTTCCACAAAGCGCGACGCCGGGGTCTCCAGCACGCTTTGATTGAACTGCTCCATGGTGATGGCGCCGTTGTCGATACGCTCCTGCCGCCGCTGCGGATCGGTGACGCGTTCGAGATCGGTCGCCTGCTCGAAATTCCACAGCGAGAAACTGGCGAGCGAACCGAAGGTCAGGGGCACGAGGCGGGTCGGCTGGATCAGCGTGCCGGTGGCGCCGGCGCCGCTGAGGCCCGCGACCGCCGAAACCTTGCCCTCGACCCCGTCCTCGTCCAATTCCGGAAAGCAGGTCTCCCAGTAATCCCGGACGATGCCGGTGATGACCTTCAGACCGTCGCGCAGGCCCGCAAACCCTTCGATGCGCAACATCGCCTCGACCAGCCAGGCGGCGATTTCCAGATCCTTGCCGTGGCCGGAAAGGATGGTCATCGCCGTATCGGCGACATCGCCCCATTCCTCGGGCGGCGCGCCGCCGATTTCCACCGAGGCGCGCTCGGCGGAGCGGGCGGCGTTGCGCGCATCCTTGGTCTTGTAATAAAGAGACGCTGACGACGTGTCCTGGCGCGGATCGGTGCCCGCCGGCGCATCCTCCGAAATCGGCGCCAAAAGCCCGTCGATGTCGATGACCTGCGGCAATGCCATTGGCCGGAACCCTCACCGGAGCGTATGCCGCATTCCCTGAACGCGAAAACGCTCTCCCTCGTTGCTTTAAGGCAATTCCGAATGCCGGACGCGCAAGCACGCCTGTCGGATTTGCGCTGCGAAAATACCAGTCCCGCGACGAAGGCGCGATGTCGCCTTCCCCGCATCCAAGCGCCTCCCGTGGTCATAGCGGCAAAACATTAATGAGCCTCTATGACCGGCGCGACAAACGCCTGATTCGTCAATTTCAACGGCCGATCATCCTTCAGCCAGCCATTGCCGCCATTGGCGATGATGACGCCGCGCTCCATCGCCTGCTCGAAGCGTAGCGCCAGCCCGAGCGGATCGCCCGACGTGATCGACAGCAACACCGAGGCGCCGACCCCGATCGGGCACAGCTTCGGATCGGCGACCACATCCGGCATGCCTTCCGGCGCCAGGCTGCCGCCCGACCAGAACACCGCCAGCGCCGCATAGGCGGCCGCGCCTTCGAATTTCGCCTGTTCGGCGCGCACGAAGCAGGCCCGCCGCATCTGCTCCGACGCGCCATAGACCCAGCTCGCACTGTGCTCGATGCAGGCGCGGTCGAGTTCGGTCTGTTCCGGCAGGGTCGTGTGCGCCACCGCGCAGGCCCACCAGATCGCCTCCCGCGCCGGCAGCGCGAAAGCCAGGAAACGAATGGCGTCGCCCATCATCTGCGCCTCGACGAGCAGCGCCAGAAACCCCTGCGGCGACAGCGTCGGCAAAAGGAAGGCGCGCGCTTCGGCGGAAAGATCGATGCGCGCGGCAATCTCGGCGGCGCTGGCGGCGCCGATCTTGCGGAACGGTTCGGCCTGAATTTTCACCGTGCCGTTCTCCTCAATTGATCTTCACGATGCCGCCCTTGACGGTCACCATGCCGTCACCGGAGACATCCACCATCGGTCCCTTGACCGTCGCCTTGGCGCTGCCTTCCACGGTCACCATCGCGCCCTTGATGGTGATGCCCGACGGTGTCAGTTCCACCGTCGAGGGGCCGCATTTCAGGGTGATGCTCTGCCCCGCCTCCAGCGTGATCTTGCCGGCGGTCGCCTTCGTCGACTGGTTGCCGGTCGACAGCGTCAGCGAATCGTTGCCCTGGCTGAGCGTGGTCGTGCGGTTGCCCTGGCTCAATGTCAGTTCGTCATTGCCCTGACCCAGCGTCACCTTACGATTGCCCTTGTCGATATCAAGCGTCTCGTTGCCTTTTTCGATTTTCTCGGTGCGGTTGCCCTGCTTGATGGTGAAGGTTTCGTTACCCTCCGAGATTGTCGAGGTTCTGTCGTTCTTGATCGTCCGGGTCTGGTCATGACCGACATCCAGCGTGTCGTCGTTCTCGACTTCGCGCAAAAAGTCCTTTTCGGCATGAAACAGGATCTGCTCGCTACCCTTCTTATCCTCGAAGACGAGTTCATTGGCATTGGCGACCGCCCCCTGCTTGGTGCTGCGCGAACGAAACCCGCTCTTGGTCATCTCGTCCGGCAGGGTCCAGGGCGGCATATTCTCGGCGTTATAGACAGCGCCGGTCACCAGCGGCCTGTCGGGATCACCCTCCAGGAACTGCACCACGACCTCCATGCCGATGCGCGGCGTGAACACCGTGCCCCAGTTCTTGCCGGCCAGAGACTGGGCCACACGCACGAAGCAGGAGCTTTTTTCGTTTTTCGAGCCGTAGCGGTCCCAATGGAACTGCACGCGGATGGGGCCGTATTTGTCGGTGTGGATCTCCTCGCCGCTGGTGCCCACCACCACGGCGGTCTGCGGCCCGTGCGCCAGCGACCTGGTGCCGACAAAGGGGGTGCGGGCGATGCGCGTCGAGGGAATGCCGCGGAAACGGTTGCGATAGGAGGGCTTGCCCTCCATGCCCGGGCGGATGGTGAAATGCGTGCGGTCGTAGACCTCGTGCTCGACACGGGTCAGGACGAAGGCCTTGTTGGCGTCGGCGCCGGCCGGATGTTCTGCCAGCGTGAAGCGGTGGCCCGGCGTGAAGCTGGCGCAGGTCGATTGCCCGTCGACGCTTTCATGCTCGGCCTCTTCCGCCTCAATCGCGGCGGTGGCGAGCCGGGTCAGGTCGTCGTTCTGCACGGTGCCGCCTGGATAGGCGAAATGCTCCCAGGATTTCGACGAGGACGGCTGCACGACGGTGGGCTTGCTGGCCGAGATCGTCGCCGCCGGGCGCTCGAAGTCATAATCCTGCAGCGTCCATTTCGTGTCGGTCAGGTCCAGGCCGAAATTCATCGCAAAGACCGCGTCACTCGATTCTTCCTTGTCCTGCCGGTAGGCGACGGTGGCCTGCGCGCAATCCTCATAGGCCATGCGGTGATCGGCCAGCACCATTGTATGGTTGCCGGAGGCATGCTTGAAATAGTAGAAGATGCCCTCTTCGGCCATCAACCGCTCGATAAAATCAAGATTGGTCTCGCCGAACTGCACGCAATATTCGCGCGGCTTGTAGCTGGCATTGAGCTTCTTCTCGTATTTGACGCCATCGGCCTTCAGGATATCCTCGACGATGTCGGTCACCGTCTTGCCCTGGAAAATCTTGTAGTCGGAGCTGCGTTTCGACACCCACAGCGTCGGGTGGACGGTGAGCGTATAGATGCGGTGGCCGTTGCGCGTCGTCGCGCCCGCGACCAGCGCGGTCACGATGCCGTTGACGATGCGGCGCTCGCCCCCCGGATGGGTGATCGATACCGTCACGCTTTTGCCCAGGAGATCGCCCGGCGCGACGGCCGTGCGTTGGGAAAGCGCATCGATCTTGAATTCGAACAGGCGCGACATCCCTTCGGACCCGCGCAACGACGTCGCCACCAGCACATCGGTGCCCAGCGGCGTCTCCAGCATCAACCAGCGGTTGGCTTGGGTCAGCGAAACGGCCATCTTATCGATCCATGACGGCGATCGGCCTTGCGGCCGAGCGCCCTCTTCTCAGCGCCATCAGGCGCTCTTGGTCGTCGCCAGGTCGTAGCTGACGGAAACCGGCGTGCCCGCCTTGTGCTTGTCGTCGAACGGCGTGAACTTGTACTGGATCTTGGTGAAGTTGATCGAGATCGACTCCGTCGGGCGCTCGCCGCCGCTCGAGACCGAGTAGGAGGAGATCAGCGCATTGGTCAGCGTGTATTCGGTGTAGGTCACGCCCGGGCTGCCGGTGCTGACGAGGTGGATTTCGACCTTCTTGCCGGCCGCGCCGGTCACCGATTCGACGAACAGCTTGGTCGAAGCCGCATCCATCGACTTGACGAGGGTGATTTCCGAAACGCTGGGCTCGCTGGATTCGCGGTTCCCGGCCGAACCCGACGGCGTCGAGATCGCGCGGCCGACGCCGAACGACACGCTGTGGCAGTCGATCCACTTCTTATGGGTATCGTGGGTGGCTTCCCCGTCGATCCCCTCATACTTCACATAAATTGCCATATGTTAGCTCCCATTGCCAAAATGATTTTACATGCGGAAATCCGATGCCGCGCCGGGGCGGCATCATGTCATTGAGCCGCTGTCGCGGCCGGCTCAAGCGCCTGCTCGCTTTCGGGCGAAGACCGGTCGGAGAACTGGAATTCGCCCGACTCATCGAGCACAACCTCGATATCGCCCACCTGCCGCCCGTCCGCCATGATCGACAGGACATGGGCGGAAAGGCGCGGCAAAAGCCCACGCGAAAGGATGTACTCGATGTTGCGCGCACCGCTTTCGACTTCCGTGCAGCGGCTGGCGATCTGCTCGACCAGCGCCGGGCCCCAGGTGAGGTTGGCCTTGTAGTTTTCCAGGAAGCGCTTGCGGATGCGGGTCAGCTGAAGCTCGGTGATCTTGCGGATGATATCGTCCGCCAGCGGGAAGTAAGGCACGACCGAGCAGCGGCCGAGGAAGGCCGGCTTGAACGATTTCAGCAGCTCCGGTCGCAGCGCATCGCCCAGTTCCTCCGCGTCCGGCCGGCGGGCCGGGTCGGAATAGAGGCGGTGAATGAGATCGGGGCCCGCATTCGAGGGCATGATGATGATCGTGTTCTTGAAGTCGATGTCGCGGCCTTCGCCGTCGCGCAGCATGCCCTTGTCGAACACCTGGTAGAACACGTCCTGGACGCCGGGATGAGCCTTTTCCATTTCGTCGAACAGCACGACGGAATAGGGCCGGCGGCGCACGGCTTCGGTCAACACGCCGCCTTCGCCGTAGCCGACATAGCCGGGGGGCGAGCCGACGAGCATGGAAACCTTATGCTCTTCCTTGAATTCCGACATGTTGATGACGGTGAGGTTCTGCTCGCCGCCATACAGCAGGTCGGCCAGCGCCAGCGCCGTCTCGGTCTTGCCGACGCCCGAGGTCCCGACCATCAGGAAGACGCCGATCGGCTTGCGCGGGTCGAGCAGTTTTGCGCGCGAGGTGCGGATCGTTTCGGCGATCGCCTCCAGCGCATGCGACTGGCCGATGACGCGTTCGCTCAGCTTTTCCTTCAGCGACAGCACCGTCTTGATCTCGTTGGAGACCATGCGTCCCACCGGAATGCCCGTCCAGTTGCCGACGACCTCGGCGATCGCCTGCGCATCGACCGTGACGCGCATCAGCGGCGTTTCACCCTGAAGTGCGGTCAGTTCGCCGTTGAGCGCCGCCAGTTCGGCGCGCATGTCGTCCGGCGACTTGCCACCCTCCTCGGGCTCGCCTTCGCCGCCGAGCGCTTCCTGCAGGGCGCGGATGCGCTCGACCAGGTCGCGTTCCCTTTCCCATTGCGCTTCGAGGGCGGCCAGTTCCTCGCCGGTCTTTTCCTTGTCCGCCTTGAGTTCGGCGATGCGGTCGGCATGGTTGGCGCCGATGCGCTCCTCGCGGGCGAGCACGCCAAGATCGACATCGATCATCTCGATGCGGCGGCGGCGATCCTCGACAGAGGCGGGGAAGCCATGGGCGGCGACGGCGACGCGACCGCAGGCCGTGTCGAGCAGGCTGACCGCCTTGTCCGGCAATTGCCGGCTCGGAATATAACGCCGCGACAGGCGCACGGCGTCTTCCACGGCTTCCGCAAGCACGCGCACGCCATGGTGGCGCTCCAGCGTCGGGATCAGGCCACGCATCATGGCGATGGCCGCCTCATCGCCGGGTTCCTCGACCTTGACCACCTGGAAGCGGCGGGTCAGCGCCGGGTCGCGCTCGAAATATTTCTTGTATTCGGCCCAGGTCGTGGCCGCGATGGTGCGCATCTCGCCGCGCGCCAGCGCCGGCTTGAGCAGGTTCGCGGCATCGTTCTGGCCGGCGGCGCCGCCGGCGCCGATCAGCGTATGGGCCTCGTCGATGAACATGATGATCGGCTTCGGCGACGACTTGACCTCGTCGATGACATTCTTCAGCCGGTTCTCGAACTCGCCCTTCATCCCGGCGCCGGCCTGCAGCAGGCCGAGATCGAGCGACAGCAGCTCGACATCCTTCAGCGCCGGCGGCACGTCGCCGGCGGCGATCTTGAGCGCAAAACCCTCGACCACGGCCGTCTTGCCGACGCCGGCCTCGCCGGTCAGGATCGGGTTGTTCTGGCGGCGGCGGGTGAGGATGTCGACGATCTGGCGCGTCTCGGCATCGCGGCCGAGAACCGGATCGATCTTGCCCTCGCGCGCCCGCGCGGTGAGATTGATGGTGTACTGGTCGAGCGCCGAGCCGGAAGCGACGACCGGACGAGCCTCGCCGCCCGATGACGCCTGACCGTCCGAATTCGCGGCGGCACCGCCCGAAGCGGACGAGCCGGCTTCGGAAGAGCCCGCAGCGATCTTGGCGAAGGAGGTGCGCAGTACCTCTGCATTGATGCGCGCGAACTGGCTGGAGGCGTCGCGAGCCAGCGCTGCGAGCGTGTCGTCGCACAGGAGCGCCGCCATGAGATGGCCGCTGCGGATGGCGCGGTCGCTATATTGCAGCGAGGCGAAGATCCAGGCTTCGCGAATCCACTTGATGATGTTCGGAGAAAGTGCCGGCGAACGGCTGTTTCCCGTCTTCTGGCGATCCAGTACCTTGGTCAGGTCTGCGGCCAGCCGGCCGGAATCGATCTCGAAATGCCGCAGGATGGCGGCGATATCGTTGTCCGTACCTTCGATCAGCTTGAGCAGCCAATGTTCGATTTCGACATTGTAATGCGTACGCGACAGGGTCAGACCGACTGCGCCTTCAAGCGCGGAGCGCGTATGCGCATTCAGGCGACCAATCAAGGATTGCAAATCGACGTTCAACAAACACCTTCTCCCCTAAGATGGTGCGAGGCCACAAAAGGCTGTTTCTATGCAGGAATACTAAAGTTTAGTTGACGATTCGAAGACAGAATTTGAATTTTCGCAATGTAGAGCCTATTTTCCGGGCCTTGTCCATGCTCGGCAAGCCGCTATCCGGCGACCGCAGCGTCCACATTTGGGTATATCGGGAACAGGCGCAGAAAACCGCTCATTTCGAAGACCAGACGTATGCGGCTGCTCAAGCCCGACAGGGCCATGCGACCGCCGGCGGCCTTCACCTTCTTGGCCGCCGTCAGGAAGACGGAGAGGCCGGTGCTGCTGATATACTCCAGCCCCGCGAGGTCGATGACGAGATTGACATCGCCGCGGCCGATCACCGCCGCGAGGTGACGATCGAAGGTGGAAGAGCTGACGCTGTCGATTCTGCCTGTCGGCATCACGATTAGCTTGTCCTCGCGACGACTCTCGGCGATGTTCATGGCGTTTTAACCTCAATCATGATGCAATTCGGATATTTCGGAGACGATGTTTCGCTTCGTGTTACCGATGATTTCAGAAATCGCACCCTTGCGCTAGATGACGATCAGCCTTTTGGAGACGCCGGCACGATGGTGCTTAACGCTTCGCTACTGCTTGAACTCACCCATTCCATGCAGCGGTCGCTGCTGCCGCCGCGTTTTCCGGTGCGGCGCGACATCGAGGTCGAATCGGCCTGCGCCGAGCCGGAAGGGCTGGTCTGCTTCTACGACCATGTCTGGCTGGAGGCGCAGGTCTTCGCCGCCGCCGCCGTGCGCCTGCACGACGCGGGCATCGAGGGCGCATGGAACGCCGCAGGCCTGCGGCAATCGCTACGCGCGCTGCTGAACCACGAAAGCGATCCTGAAACGGTGATCGGCCTGCTCGGGAAACTCGCCCCGACATTGCGGGCCGACATCGCGCTGATGCGGCTCGACCTGGTATCGGGGGCGGTGTCGCTTGCCTGCCTGGGCGAGGCGCAGATCCGCCGCGCCGGCAGCCGCGAGCCGCAGCTTGCCGGCACGATCGTCCCCGGCGACATCCTTTGGCTGACGGCCGGTCAGGCGCTCCCGCTTGCCGGCGGCGACATTCCCGTCGAGGGGCTGGAGGCGCTGATCCGCCCGGCGCTTGCCGCCGGCAGGGAGAATGCCGGCTGCGCCGTGCATTACAAGGCGGCGCCGAAATCCAAGCGTTCGGCCACCTTCATCGTCACCAACGACCTGACCGGCGTGCCGCCGCTGCTGGAGGATCTCAACCGCTTCTTCCTGCGCCAGGCGCTCGACGACGAGGATGTCGCCGGTCTCGACGTCGCGCTGGACGAGTTGATCACCAACGCCATCAATTACGGCTATCATGACGGCAACGCCCACGAGATCCTCATCGAGGTCAATGTCGAGGGCGACCGGCTGATGATCGACATTCGCGACGACGGGGCGCCCTTCGACCCGCTCTCCATTCCCGAGCCCGACCTGTCGGTCGAGCTGGAGGAGCGCCAGATCGGCGGCCTCGGCATGTATTTCGTGCGCAGTCTGCTTGACAATATCGAGTACCGCCGCAGTAATGGCTGGAACGTCGTGAGCCTGGAGAAGCGCTTGCGGCACGGGGCAGGGAGCGAAGAGTGAACGCGGCGCGTATCGGAGATCTCATCTTGCAGGATGCGCCGCATTGCCATGCGCCGATCCATCCGCCGGCGCTGGTGCCGGCCTGCGCGCCGCATCCGGCGCTGCCGCTCGCCATCATCATGGGTCAGCCCAACGTGCTGATCGGCAGCGTGCCGGCGGCGCGCTCCACGGACATGTCGCAACCCTGCGTGTTGCCCGGCCGCGGTCCCGGCCGCCCCGGCATGATCGCCCTGG
>Ga0066256_1001235_pt1 | contig 37926 bp, 36 predicted proteins | sample ThiBio_1000_biof_FD_87107 | JGI IMG/M metagenome (GOLD analysis project Ga0066256, IMG submission 87107) | Wastewater bioreactor microbial communities from Cape Town, South Africa - Thiocy_expt_1000_biof (version 2) | ecosystem: Engineered > Bioreactor > Thiocyanate-remediating >... | reverse complement strand
CGGGCAGGTCGAAGTAGAGATAGGCCTCCGAGCGCCGGTCATGCGTATGGGTCGGCATCGTGTTCCAGAAATTGGCGGGTTTCAGCAGCGTGATGCCGAGGGTGAGCTGGCAGGAGGCGCAGACGGCGGGGTGGATCACCTGGCAGATGGTGCGCATGTTGCCTTCGCCGGCCGTGCCCCGCTCGAACGAGCGGCCGCCGCCCCACGGCACGCGGCGCACGGGATGCGCGGCATGCGCCGGAGCGCTGACGAGGTAGAGCTTGGCCGGATCGGCCGGATCGGCGCTGGCGAGACGGACCTCGCCGGCGCCCATGCCGACATAGAGCGCGTCGAGCCGGTCGAGCGTATGCGCCGCACCCGCGACCGATACCAGCGCCGGGCCGCCGATGTTGACGATGGCGAGCTCGCGCCGCTCGAGGAAGTCGGCCACGCCGAACGGGGCAGGCGCGGTGAGCGTGAGGGCTGCGCCGAGCGGCTGCGCCCCGCCGATCGGCATGCGGTCGGCATGGCTGTAGGTAAGGTGGACCTCGCCGGGCACGAACAGGGTCTCGACGAGGAAGTCGCGGCGCAGCTCGGCGCTGCCCGCGTTGCGCGCCGCCTCGGGGTGCATGTGGTGGCGCACGTCAATCCGCATCTTCGGCTCCTGAGAAATAGTCGGGGTTGACGTCGCGTATGTCGTCGAGGCTGGCGATCAGGGCGCCGAGATGGGCGCTGACGAAGGCGGCGGCGCGGTCCGGGTCGCGCGCCGCGATGGCGTCGACGATCGCCTGGTGCTCCTCGATCACCCGCAGCATGCGGCCTTCCTGCGGCAGGGTGAGGCGCCTGTAGCGGTCGACCTGCACCTTCACCTGCTGGACCAGCGACCAGATGCCGGGATAGCCCGCCATCTCGGCGATGGCCGCGTGAAAATGCTCGTCGGCCTGATGGAAGCCCTCGCGGTTTCCGGCCGCCGCCGCCTCACGCAACTGCTCGACGATCGCCTGAAGGCCCATGACCTGGCTGCGCGTGGCGCGCTCGGCCGCCAGCCGCGCCGCCTTCTCCTCCAGCGCCATGCGGATGACGATCGCCTCGGGCAGGGCGCGTTGCGGGATGCGCGCCACGAAGGTGCCCGACTGCGGGAAGATGTCGACCAGCCCCTCGTTGGCGAGCCGCAGGATCGCCTCGCGCACCGGCGTGCGGCTGACGCCGTAGACCTCGGTGATCTCCTTCTCCGACAGCGGCTCGCCCGGCTTGCGGGCGAGCGAGACGATCTCGCCGCGGATGCGCGAATGGATGACGGCGGCCGCGCTCGGTGGCCGGTCGCGGTCGCGCCGGGCGCCCGCGTCGAGCTGCGGACGCCTGCGGCGGCCGTCGCCGTCCGGGTCCGCTCGCGTTCCGCCCGCGTTCATCGCCATCGTCCTCCCCTGTGGCCGGGCCAGCTCTTGATGGCTGGTCCGGCGTCCGTTTCGTCCCTATCTGATATATGTAATATATTAGTTGGCGCCGTTCGGCAACCCCGCTGACTCATCTGGTATTTTGCCGGCGGGCTTGGCACAGTCGCCGCAGTCAGGAGATCCCACATGGCGAAGAAGAACGTGTCGGCGGCGCCGAAACCCTGGGCGGAGGTGGCGCCGGTGCTGGTCGACGTCGCGATGGGGCGGCGGCCTGCCGATCTCGTCGTGCGCAACGGCCGCTGGGTGAACGTGCATTCGGGCGAGATCATCCCCGGCACCGACATCGCGATCGCGGAAGGGCGCTTCGCCTATTGCGGGCCGAACGCGAGCCACGCCATCGGCAAGGGCACCAAGGTGGTGGACGCCGGCGGCCGCTATCTGGTGCCGGGCCTGTGCGACGGCCACATGCATGTCGAGAGCGGCATGGTGACCGTCACCGAGTTCTGCCGCGCCGTCGTTCCGCACGGCACCACCTCGATGTTCATCGACCCGCACGAGATCGCCAACGTGCTCGGGCTGGAGGGCGTGCGGCTGATGCACGACGAGGCGGTGGCCGCGCCGATCAACGTCTACGTGCAGATGCCGTCCTGCGTGCCGTCGGCGCCGGGGCTGGAGCACGCCGGCGCCGAGATCACGCCGGCCGACGTCGCCGAGGCGATGACCTGGCCGCAGATCATCGGGCTCGGCGAGGTGATGAATTTCCCGGGCGTCGCCGCCAACGACCCGACCATGGTCGGCGGCATCCGCGCCACGATGCAGGCCGGCCGCACGGTCGGCGGCCACTATGCCTCGCCCGACCTCGGTCTGGCCTTCCACGGCTATGTCGCCGGCGGGCCGGAGGACGACCACGAGGGCACGCGGCCCGAGGACGCCATCGCGCGCGTGCGGCAGGGCATGAAGGCGATGCTGCGGCTCGGCTCGGCCTGGTACGACGTCGCCAGCCAGATCCGGGCGGTGACGGAGAGCGGGCTGGACCCGCGCAACTTCATCCTGTGTACCGACGACAGCCATTCCGGCACGCTGGTCGAGGAGGGGCACATGGACCGCGTGGTCCGCCACGCGATCGCGCAGGGCCTGAAGCCGGTGACGGCGATCCAGATGGCGACGATCAACACGGCCGAGCATTTCCGGCTGGAGCGCGAGCTGGGCTCGATCGCGCCGGGGCGCCGCGCCGACTTCCTGATCGTCTCGAACCTGCCGGGGCTCGTGATCGACGAGGTCTATGCCCACGGCCGCAAGCTCGCGGCGGCCGGCAAGCTGACGACCGACGTACCCGCCTATCCCTATCCGCCCAAGGCCAAGAACACGGTGCGGCTGGGCCGCAAGCTGACGGCGTCCGATTTCGACATCCCGGCGCCCAAGGGCGCCAACGAGGTGCGCGTGCGCGTCATCGGCGTGATCGAGAACCAGGCGCCGACGCGGGCGCTGGAGGCCGACCTGCCGGTCAAGGACGGGCTGGTTGAAATGGACCGCCGCAACGACGTCTGCCAGATCGCGCTGGTCGAGCGCCATCGCGGCACCGGCGCGGTGGTCAACGGCTTCGTCTCCGGCTTCGGCTACACGCAGGACTGCGCGATGGCCTCGACCGTGGCGCATGATTCGCACCACATGATCGTCGTCGGCACCAACAAGGCCGACATGGCACTTGCCGCCGAAATTCTCGGCAAGGTCGGCGGCGGCGTCGTCATGGTGTCGAAGGGCCGGCAGCTCGCGCTGGTCGAGATGCCGATCGCCGGCCTGATGTCGGACGAGCGCGCCGAGACGGTGGCGGCCAAGGCCGCGAAGCTGACGGAGGCGATGCGGCAGATGGGTTGCACGTTGAACAACGCCTACATGCAGCACTCGCTGCTGGCGCTGGTGGTGATCCCCGAGCTGCGCATCTCCGACGCCGGCATCATCGACGTGACCAGGTTCGAGAAGGTCGACCTGTTCCTGTAGCGCCGCGCCGGCCCGCCCTTCGGCATCGAGGTCGTATCAGATGGGGCAGACGGAGCCGCTCCCGCCAACGCTCGTCGTTCCCAACAGCCCTCTCGTCGTCCGCGCCTTCGGCGCGTTCTGGACGGCGGAAGCCGTCCTGGGCCTCGCCTTCGCGGCCTATGGCGCCTTCTTCGGCGAGGAGGGCTGGTTCGTCGCGATCATGGTCGGGCTCGGCCTGTTCCTGGCCGCTGTCGGGACGGTGCTCGCGGTCCTCACCTTCGACCGCGCCAGGATCAAGGGTCCGCTCCTGACCATCGGGCCGGACGGGCTGCGCGATGCCGGCGTCAGCGACAGGCTCATACCGTGGCGGGCGCTGTCCTGGCGCCATGAGGTCTATTTCCGCGGGGCGGCGATCATGTACGAGGTCGACGAGACGATCACGGGACCGTTGGCCCCGAGCCTGCCCATCCGCATCCTCGCGGGAGCCAATCGGGCGTTCGGCTACGGCCGCTTCAGCCTGATGACGATGGGAACGGGAAAGTCGCTCGAGGAGCTCGCAAGGTTCCTGTCCGCCTACAAGCCAGAGTCCAGGTCCGGCCGGTGACATCGGGGCCTCAGCCGCCGACCGCAACCTTCAGGATCGAGCCCGGCGCGGTGATGACCAGCTCGGCCGCCGATCCGACGGCACGGCCGAGCCCGCGGGCGACGAGGCTGATGGCGTCGCTGACGTCGGTGCTCGTGCCCTCGAACGCGTTCGGGTCGGCGAGCTGCTTGCCGAGCAGCCGCACGATCAGCGGGTTGTCGGCGAACTTGGCATGGTTGAGCCGGTCGCCGGCCTTCAGGTCCGACATGTTGACGACGATCACGCCGTAGTCGGCAAGGTCGCGCGCGTCGGCATATTCGCCGACGCGCGGGCTCTGGCCCGCGATCAGCGAGGACAGGCGAAGCGCCTTGTCGTCCCCCGACACCAGCACGAAATAGGGCCGCTTCGGCTTGCCGATGCGCAGCATCTGCGACTTGAAGACGTCGATGTCGATGTCCGGCGAGGCGAGCACCACGTCGCCGAGCCTGCCGCCGAGGTCCGGATTGCCGGCGATCGCGAGCTGGCGCAGCGCCTCCACCGCGATCCAGGTCCCCATCGAGTGGGCGACGAGGTCGATGCGGGTCGCGCCGTTGCGGGCGAGCATGCGCATCGTCTCCTCCAGCTCCTCGCGGGCGGCGCTGGCGCTGTTGTTGTCGTAGACATAGTCGAGGACGCGGCCCGCCGAGGCCCAACTGAACAGCACTGCCGTCCCGGTGAAGCGGGCGTCCTCGGCGAGCTGGGCGAGCCGGTAGACCGAATCGTCGAAATGGTTGTTGTAGCCGTGCACGAAGACCAGCGCCCGGCCGCCGGAGCGCTTCAGGTCGGCGCGCACCGCGTCCTCGAAGCCGTGCGCGTCGCGATAGAGGCCGACGCTGGTCGCGACGAGGTGGATGCGCGGGTCGGGCTTGCCGGAGGCGGGGCGGGCGCGGGCGCCGAGCTGCCGGTCGGGCGGGACCGAGATGTTGGCATAGGCGAAGGAGAGCTGCTGCGAGCGGTCGGGGCCGAACACTTCGGCCGGGCGCTGGGCCGGCTGGCGCGTGGTCGCGATGTAGACGCGCTGCGAGCGCTGCGCCTGCACCGCGCCGGCGCGGGCCGCGTCGGTGAGGATGTCGTGCGCGCCGGGGCCGGCGCAGGCGGCAAGCGCAAGGCAGAAAAGGAGAACCGCGCCGGCATTGAGCCGCATCGTGCACCGCCATCGTGACCCCGCCACGCAGGCCATAGCCGCGAATGGCGGGGAAATCCACCGCTGTCAGCGTTCCCAAAACACCGGCGTGAAGATCACCAGCACGGCGAGGATCTCGAGCCGGCCGAGAAGCATGGCGAAGGACAGGATCCATTTCGCCGCGTCCGGCACCGAGGCGTAGTTGCCGGCCGGCCCGATGACGTCGCCGAAGCCGGGGCCGACATTGGTGATCGAGGCGAGCGAGCCCGTCACCGCCGTCAGCAGGTCCAGTCCCGTCGCCGACAGCAGAACCGTGATGACGGCCCACAGCACGAAGAAGGCGGCGATGAACAGCACGACCGCGCGCTGCGTGTCGTCGGCGACAGGCCGGTCGCCGTAGCGCACCGACAGCACGGTGTTGGGATAGATGAGCTTGCGCAGGCCGTTGGCGAGCAGCTCGAACAGGATCAGGAAGCGATATGCCTTCATGCCGCCGGTGGTCGAGCCCGAGCAGCCACCTAGGAAGGTGGCCACGAACGCGCAGGCGATGGCGAACGGCCCCCAGGCGTTCCAGTCGGTGCTGGCGAAGCCGGTCGTGGTGATGATCGAGGTCAGGTTGAAGGCCGCGTGCGTCAGCGCAAAGAAGAACGGCTCGTCCGACCAGATGCGGATGTAGATGGCGACCGCCAGGATGAAGGCGAGCAGGTAGCTGGCGAACAGCTTGATCTGCGGGTCGGCCAGCGCGTCCAGCCGGCCGCGGCTGATGAACAGGATCAGGATCGAGAAGGGCAGCGCGCCGAGGAACATGAAGACGGTGGCGATCCACAGGATCGTCGGCCTGTCGTTGTAGGTGGCGAAGGAGGCGTCGTAGTTGGCGAAGCCGCCGGTGGAGACCGTCGACATGGCGTGGGTGAGCGCGTCGAAGCCGCCCATGCCGGCAGTAACGTAGAGGATCGCGCAGGCCGTCGTCAGCGCGGCGTAGATGGCGATCATCCAGAATACGTAGGTCGAAAACCGCGCGAAGGGCCGTTCGTCCGTGCTCGACGATTCGATGTTGAAGTACGAGACGCCGCCGATGTTGAGGAAGGGCAGCACGAAGATGCCGAAGGCGATGACGCCCAGCCCGCCCATCCAGTTGAGCAGCGCCCGCCACATCAGGATGCCGGGCGGCGCGTGGTCGAGCCCGGTCAGCACCGTGCCGCCGGTGGCGGTGAGCCCGGACACGGCCTCGAAGAACGCGTCGGCGATGCCGAGGTCGAAGGAGGACATGTAGAGTGGCACGGTCGCCACCATGCAGGTGGTCAGCCACAGAAGGTTGACGAGCAGGAAGCCGAAGCGCGACGACAGCACGGGCGGCCGCCCCTGCGTGGCCATCGCCACCGCCAGCGCCAGCCCGCCGGTGAACAGCGCCGAGAAGGCGAAGACCTGCCAGTCCGGGTTGCCGGCATAGAGGTCGACCGCCGCCGGAATCAGCATGGCGAAGCACAGATAGATGGCGAACACCGAGGCGACGTGGATGGCGGCGCGTATTGCCAGGTAGTGCACGGACGGCTTGCCTCGTTTCGCTGCCGGCGCTGCCGGCGGGGGCGCGCGGCAGGCTGTGGCCTCGCGCGCGCCGATATGCAATAGCCGGGCCGACGCGGCCGTTTCAAGCCGCAGCCGGCCTCGGTCCCGGCCGGCGAGCGCAAGGAAGGATGACCATGCCGGTATTCATCGTCCTGTTCCGCGGCGTCGGCGGCGCGACCCAGCTTCCGGTCAAGCCGTTGCGCGAGAAGCTGACGGAGGCCGGATTCGCCAACGTCGCCACCTACATCAACAGCGGCAACGCCGTGCTGAAGAGCCGGCTCGGGCGCGAGAAGGCGGTCGAGAGGATCGCGGAAATCTGCCGGCGCGAATTCGGCTTCGACAAGGACATCCACGCCGTCACGGCCGAGGAATGGCGCGTGCTGATCGCCAACAATCCGTTCCCGCAGGCCCTCGACGTGCCGAAATACCTGCATGCGGCCGTGCTGGAGAAGGCGCCGGCGCAGGCCAATGTGGAGAAGATCCGCGCTTACGCCGCAGACGGCGAGAGGATCGAGATCGTCGGCACGGTCGCCTATCTGCACACGCCCGACGGCTTCGGCACGTCGAAGATGGCCGAGCGCTTCGACAAGCTGATCGGGGTCGCCAACACGGCACGCAACTGGAACACGGTGCTGAAGCTGATGGAGCTGGCCGAGGCCGCCGCGTAGACCCGTTTTGGGGTCACCGACCATCCCATCATTTTGCGCCGCAACATTTGTGGATTGCATTACGGGCCGAAGCAGCCCATATGAGCCCCACAAGGCGCATGGGCCGGTAAGAACCGGCTTTTCCGAAGGAACAGGTTGCGTCTGCTTCGCCCTCGGCTCCGGCCTGACGGGCGGAAAGCCCGCTGCATGATGCGGCGGCACGACAGCGCAGCCAGGCGGCGAGGGCCGCACGTCTTGTCGTCCACTCCCAACAATCACGCGCGCGGGTTGCGCCCCGCAGCGCTCACGTCGCGGCTCGCTCAGGCGGGCCGGACAACACGAAAGCTTTAAATTGACCAACGAAAACAACATTGAGCCGACCGGCTTCGCCAATCTCGGCATTTCGGGCGTGCTGCTCAAGGCCACCCACGCCGCCGGCTTTGCCGACCCCAAGCCGATCCAGGTCGAGGCGATCCCGCCGCACCTGGCCGGCCGCGACGTCCTCGGCGTCGCCCAGACCGGCTCGGGCAAGACGGCGGCCTTCGCGCTGCCGATCCTGTCCAAGATCATCGCGCTCGGCTCCAGGCGCAAGCCGCGCACGGCCCGCGCGCTGATCCTGGCGCCGACGCGCGAGCTCGCCGTGCAGATCGAGGAGACCATCCGTCTGCTCGCCCGCGGCGCCCACATCTCGACGGCGCTGGTGCTCGGCGGCGTCTCCCGCAGCAGCCAGGTGAAGAAGGTCCAGCCCGGCGTCGACTTCCTCGTCGCCACCCCCGGCCGCCTGACCGACCTCGTGCGCGAGCGAGACGTCGATCTCTCCGAGACCACATGGCTGGTGCTCGACGAGGCCGACCGCATGCTCGACATGGGCTTCATCAACGACGTGCGCCGGATCGCCAAGGCGACGCATCCGGCGCGCCAGACGGCGCTGTTCTCGGCGACCATGCCGCCGGAGATCGAGGAACTGGCCCGCGGCCTGCTGCGCGATCCCGTCCGCATCGAGGTCGCGCCGCAGGGCACGACGGCGGCCGAGATCGTCCAGTCCGTGGTGATGGCCCGCACCAAGCAGAAGCGCAAGCTTCTGTCCGACATGCTGGCCGACCCGGCCTATGAGCGCGTGATCGTCTTCGCCCGCACCAAGCACGGCGCCGACCGCGTTACCCGCGACCTGGCCCGCGACGGCTTCGAGGCGGCCGTGATTCACGGCAACAAGAGCCAGAACGCCCGCCAGAACGCGCTCAACGGTTTCCGCGAGGGCTCCGTGCGCATCCTGGTGGCGACCGACATCGCCGCGCGCGGCATCGACGTGCCGGGCATCAGCCACGTCATCAATTTCGACCTGCCGGACGAGGCCGAGAGCTACGTCCACCGCATCGGCCGAACCGGCCGCAACGGTGCCTCCGGCATCGCGGTGACGCTGTGCGACCCGACCGAGAACGCCAAGCTGCGCCAGGTCGAGCGGGTGATCCGCATGAAGCTGCCGGTCGCAGCGAGCTATCTCGACCAGCCGGACCCGGCGCCAAAGACCGCCGCCGACCGCCAGATCGCGGCGAACGACGACCGCCGCGACGCCGAGCACGAGCGCCGGCAGGGCAGGGGCGGCAACCGCAACGGCAGGCCGGCCCGGCCGCAGGCCAAGCCGGGGCAGGCCCATGCGAAGCCGGCGCACGCCAAGCCCGCGCAGCCGCATGCGACCCATGCCAAGGCCGACCACGGCCGCGGCGTGCCCTATCGCGAGATGCGCGACAACCAGCAGACGGAAGGGCATGCACGCGGCGGCGAGGCTCCGCGTCCGGCTTCCAAGGCCGGCGAGGGCGCCAAGTCCGGCAACAGGAAACGCTTCCGCGGCAAGCGCCGCGGCTTCGGCGGCGCCACCCGCGCCGCCTGACGAGCGACCTCCATCCAGGCAGTCTGGCGGCGCCCGTGTGGCGCCGTCGGCTTTTCGGCGGATGGATTTGAGCGGCCCTGCGTCAGGCCTTTTCGAGCGCGGCGAGCGCGAGCGACAGCGCGGTCCGCACCGTCTGGCGCCGCACGTAGTCGCGGCCGCGATTGTCGAAGGTGTGGAGCTCCGCCTGTGCGGGCCTGCCCTTCAGCGCCAGCCCGAACCACACCGTGCCGACCGGCTTCTGCGCGCTGCCGCCGTCGGGGCCGGCGATGCCGGTCACGGCGAGCGCGATGCCCGCGCGGGAGCGCGCAAGGGCACCCATGGCCATCTCCAGCGCGGTCTCGCGTGAGACCGCGCCGTAGGTCGCCAGCGTCTCGGCGCGCACGCCGAGCATCTCCATCTTGGCCTCGTTGGAATAGGTGACGAAGCCGCGGTCGACCATCGAGGACGAGCCGGGAATGTCGGTCATGGCGGCGATGATGAGGCCGCCCGTGCAGCTTTCGGCGGTCGCGGGGGGAATCTTGTGGCGGGGGCGGGGCCTTTGGGAGGGGGGCCCCCGCCCCCCCGACCTGCGGCTCCTTCACTTCCCCGACGCCCGGCTCACTCATGCTGGAACCTCTCCCGGATAGACGACGCTCGCCGTCGCGATCGCCGCGATGCCTTCGCTGCGACCTATGAAACCCAGTTTCTCGTTGGTGGTTGCCTTGACCGAGACGCGATCGGGCAAAATCCGCAGCATGCCGGCCATCGCCGCCACCATCGCGGCGCGGTGCGGGCCGATCTTCGGCGCCTCGCAGATCAGCGTCACGTCGGCGCTGGCGATGCGGCCGCCACGCTCGCGCACCAGCTTGGCCGCGTGCTCGACGAAGATGCGCGAGGCCGCGCCCTTCCATTGCGGGTCCGAAGGCGGGAAGTGGGTGCCGATGTCGCCGGCCCCGCAGGTGGCGAGCAGCGCGTCGGTCAGCGCGTGCAGCCCGACATCGGCGTCGGAATGGCCCGACAGCCTGCGGTCGTGCGGGATGCTGACGCCGCACAGCGTCACCGCCTCGCCCGCCTCGAAGGCGTGCACGTCGTAGCCGTTGCCGGTGCGCACGTCGGGAAAGCCGGCAGGCGCCAGCCGCTCGTCCGCCATCTCGATGTCCCTTGCCCAGGTGAGTTTCAGATTGTCCGGCGAGCCGGGCACGAGGCGCACCTTCATCCCGGCCCATTCGGCGATCGCGCTGTCGTCGGTGAAGTCGGCGCGGCCGGCGCGCGCCGCCGCCTCGTGGGCGGCCAGGATCGCGGCGAAGGGGAAGCCCTGCGGCGTCTGCGCGGCGTGCAGCCCGGCGCGGTCGACGGTGCCCGCGATATCCGTCGAGGCCGCCCGCTTCAGCGTGTCGGCGACCGGCAGGGCGGGCAGCGCGCCGTGGCCCGCCGCCACGACCTCGACGACGCGGTCGAGCAGGGCGCGGTCGACGAAGGGCCGCACGCCGTCATGGATCAGCACCGCTTGCGGCGCGGCCTCGGCCAGCGCCTGCAGCGCGCGCAGCGTGGAATCCTGCCGCGTCGCGCCGCCATGCACGACCGCGACCCGCGCGGCGAGGTCACCGGCGGCAGCGGCGAACAGCGCGTCGTCGTCGGCATGGATGGCGACCACGATACGGCCGATCCCCGGATGAGCGGCGAAAGCCTCGATGGTGCGGCGAATGACCGGCCGGCCGCCGACGATGCGGTATTGCTTGGGGCCATGCGTCGCGCCGCCGGCCCGCTCGCCCCGGCCGGCCGCCACGATCACCGCCGCAATCTCCCCGCGCGCTGCCGTCACCGCCATCTCCTTGCGCGTTGCGTCGCAGACGAATAGGGCGTGCGCGCCGCCAAGGCCAGCCCGCATCGCGCCTTTTCGCAGTTGCACAAAATCCGGAACATGGCTAAGGATTGTGCAGACAATGATCGTGCCCTGTTTTTGAGCATATCCAGCATCCGCGCATGAACGAAACCTCACCGCTTGCTCGCCCCTTGGCGATAGGCTCCCTCGCAATCGCCAACCGGGTCTTCCTGGCGCCCATGTCGGGCATCACCGACGAGGCGTTCCGCGCCCGCGCCGTCCGCCACGGTGCCGGGCTGGTCGTCTCCGAGATGGTCGCCAGCGGCGAACTCGCACGCGGACGTGACAAATCGACGACGCGCATCCGCCGGCCCGACGTGCCCGTGCATGTCGTACAGCTCGCCGGCCGCGAGGCGCGCTGGATGGCGGAAGGCGCGCGCATCGCGGTGGGCGAGGGCGCCGACGTCGTCGACATCAACATGGGTTGCCCGGCCAAGAAGGTGACCGGCGGCTATTGCGGCTCGGCGCTGATGCGGGCGCCCGACCACGCGCTGTCGCTGATCGAGGCGGTGGTTGCGGCCGTCGACGTGCCGGTCACCGTCAAGATGCGGCTTGGCTGGGACGAGACCTCGCTCAACGCGCCGCAGATCGCGCGCATGGCCGAGCAGGCGGGCGTCGCCATGATCACGATCCACGGCCGCACCCGCTGCCAGTTCTATCAGGGCAGTGCCGACTGGCGGGCGATCGCGCGGGTGAGGGAGGCGGTTTCCGTCCCGGTGGTCGCCAATGGCGACGTGAGCAGTCTGGCCGAGGCCCATGAAATCCTTGCGCAATCGGGCGCCGACGCGGTGATGGTCGGCCGCGCGCACTACGGCGCGCCGTGGCTTGCCGGCGAGATCGCCGCGGCCGCTGCCGGCCGCGAGGCGCCCGGCGTGCCCGGCTCGGCTGCCGCGCTCGCCGACTACGTCGTCGCCCATTACGAGGACATGCTGTCGCTCTACGGCGTCGAGAGCGGCCTGCGCCAGGCGCGAAAGCATCTCGGCTGGTATCTCGACCGACACGCGCCGCATCTTGCCGGCGACCGGAGAAAGGCCATCCTGACGTCTCGCGAGCCGGAAAGCGTGACGGCCATGCTTCGCGACGCGCTGGGCGCCGCGATGACGCAAGCAAGCCTGCGGAGTGCGGCATGAACGCTCTCGGAACACAGATGACGGACGCCGCGCAGATCGTGCTCAACACGATCCGCCGACCGGTGATCATGATCGATCCGGCCGGCTACATCACCTTCGCCAACGCCGATGCCGAGGACTTCTTCCGCTCCAGCGCGACGATGCTTGCCCGCAACACGCTGTCGAAGCTTGTGCCTTTCGGCAGTCCGCTGCTGACGCTCGTCGACCAGGTGCGCGAGCGGCATGCGCCCGTCAACGAATACCGGGTGGACGTTTCCTCGCCCCGGCTCGGCATCGAGAAGGTGGTGGACCTCTACGTTGCGCCGGTTCCGGAGTTTCCGGGCTCCGTCGTGGTGATGTTCCAGGAGCGCTCGATGGCGGACAAGATCGACCGCCAGATGACACATCGTGGGGCAGCTCGCTCAGTGACGGGCCTTGCCGCCATGCTGGCGCATGAGATCAAGAACCCGCTCTCAGGCATACGCGGCGCCGCGCAATTACTCGAACTCTCCGCCTCCGACGAGGATCGCGCGCTGACCCGCCTCATCACGGACGAGACGGACCGGATCGTATCGCTCGTCGACCGCATGGAGGTGTTTTCTGACGAGCGGCCGATCGACCGTTACCCTGTCAACATCCACGTCGTCCTCGACCATGTGAAGGCGATCGCCAAGAACGGTTTTGCCAAGAGAATCAGGATATTGGAGGACTATGATCCTTCACTGCCTCCGGTCTTCGCCAATCGCGACCAGCTCATCCAAGTGTTCCTGAACCTGGTCAAGAACGCGGCAGAGGCGATCGGTGCCGACCCGCAGGGCGAGATCGTGTTGTCGACGGCTTTCCGGCCGGGCATCCGGGTGTCGGTACCGGGAACACAGGACCGCGTGTCGCTGCCGCTGGAATTCTGCGTGCGCGACAACGGGCCTGGTGTTTCCGAGGATATCCTGCCGATCCTGTTCGATCCTTTCATCACGACCAAGCCGAACGGCTCCGGCCTCGGCCTTGCCCTGGTCGCCAAGATCGTTGGCGAGCATGGCGGCATCATCGAATGCGATTCCACGCCGCGCGGCACCACCTTCCGTATTCTGATGCCAGCGTGGAAGGAAACATCGTTCAGCGATGGTGACAGCGAAGGAGACCGCAAATGACCATACGCGGCAACATTCTCGTCGCTGATGACGACGCGGCGATCCGTACCGTGCTCAACCAGGCGCTTTCCCGTGTCGGCCATGACGTGCGGGTGACGTCAAACGCATCGACCCTCTGGCGCTGGGTGGCGGCGGGAGAGGGCGACCTGGTCATCACCGATGTGGTGATGCCCGAGGAGAACGCGTTCGACATGCTGCCGCGCATCAAGAAAGCGCGGCCCGAACTGCCGGTCATTGTCATGAGCGCGCAGAACACCTTCATGACCGCCATCCGTGCCTCGGAGACCGGCGCCTACGAGTATCTGCCGAAACCGTTCGACCTCACCGAGCTGCTCAACATCGTCAATCGCGCGCTTTCGGAGCCGCGGCGTCCGACAATCGATACGCGTCCCGAGGAACAGCCGGAGACCATGCCGCTCGTCGGCCGCTCGGCGGCCATGCAGGACATCTACCGCATGCTGGCGCGGATGATGCAGACGGACCTCACGGTCATGATTTCAGGCGAGTCGGGCACCGGCAAGGAACTGGTGGCTCGCGCGCTGCACGAATATGGCCGCAGGCGCGGCGGTCCGTTCGTCGCCATCAACATGGCGGCAATCCCGCGCGACCTGATCGAATCCGAGCTGTTCGGCCATGAGAAAGGCGCCTTCACCGGCGCGCAGAACCGTTCGACCGGTCGCTTCGAGCAGGCAGAGGGCGGCACGCTGTTCCTCGACGAGATCGGTGACATGCCGATGGAGGCCCAGACGCGCCTGCTGCGTGTCCTCCAGCAGGGCGAGTACACCACGGTCGGCGGCCGCACGCCGATCAAAACCGATGTGCGCATCGTGGCCGCGACCAACAAGGACCTGCGGACCCTGATCAACCAGGGGCTTTTCCGCGAGGATCTCTTCTACCGGTTGAATGTCGTGCCGCTGCGCCTGCCGGCGCTGCGCGAGCGCTCCGAGGACATTCCCGACCTCGTGCGCCACTTCTTCAAGCGCGGCGAGATGGAAGGCCTGCAGACCAAGCGCATTGCAACGGGCGGCATCGAGATGATGAAGCGCTACGCCTGGCCGGGAAATGTCCGCGAACTCGAGAACCTGATCCGCAGGCTGGCCGCCCTCTATTCGCAGGACGAGATTTCAGCCGAGATCATCGAAACCGAGCTGAAGACCGGAGAGCGCCCGGTCGTGCCGGATGCCGGCAATCTCATTCCCGACGACCTGTCCATTGGCCAGGCCGTCGAGCACTTCCTGCAACGCTATTTCGCATCCTTTGCCGGGGAACTGCCGCCGGCCGGCCTCTACCAGCGCATTCTTGCCGAGGTGGAGTACCCGCTGGTGCTGGCCTCGATGACCGCAACGCGCGGCAATCAGATCAAGGCGGCCGAGTTGCTGGGCCTCAATCGCAACACACTGCGCAAGAAGATTCGCGAGCTCGGCGTCAACGTCTACAAATCGTCGCGGCAGTAGGCGGGAAGCGATCCTTTTCCAGGGGACGGGCGAGGGAAAGATTTCCGTCCCGGCCACACTTGTTGCATAATCGCCACAATGCGTTGCATAGATCCGACGCATTCACCGGCTCAAGACGGGACTATGGCGAGTCAGGCAACGACGCTCAACAAACCGCTTTTCAGCGCAACCGGCACCCGCGAGGGTCGTCGGCTTCTCGCGTTGCCCGGCATCGTCGCTGTGGCGGGCGCGCTTGTCACGGCGGCCATCTCCTTCGCCATCCTGGTCGGAGCGACCCCGATCACGCCAAATGCGACGACGACCCAGGCCCTGATCGCCCTCAACGCCTTCTTCGTCCTGTTCCTGGCCGCGCTTGTCGGGCGCGAGGTGCATCGCATACGTGCGGCGGCGCGGCTGCATGTGCGCATCGTGGCGATGTTTGCCCTCGTCGCGGCCATACCCGCCATCATGGTCGCGATCATCGCCTCGATCACATTGGACATCGGTCTCGACCGCTGGTTCGAGATTCGCACCAAGACCATCGTCAACTCGTCCCTGTCGATCGCTGACGCTTATGTGCAGGAGAACGCGCGCAACCTTCAGGGCACGACACTGTCGATGGCCTATGATCTCGATGCGTCGCGCACGCTTTACGGGCTCGACCGCACGGGCTTCCTGGATCTGATGAACAAGGAGGCGGTAGGACGCGGTCTCGCGCACGCCGCTCTGATCAAGCCCGACGGCTCCTTCGTGATGAGCGCGAAGACCGAGGCCGACTTCTCAATGCCCGAGCCCCCGGAAGGGGCGGTGACCAGCGCGTCCGACGGCAAGCCGGTTCTGATCGAACCCCGCACCCGCAACATCATGGGCGCCATCGTCAAGCTGCGCGAGATAGAGGGGCTCTATCTCTACACCATCCGCCTCGTCGACCCAGAGGTGATCAAGGCGCGCCAGATCGTCAAGTCCAACACTGACGAGTATCGCGGCCTGGAAGACAACCGCCGCACCTCGCAGATCGCCTTCGCGCTGCCCTATTTGTCGCTGACACTGATCATCATCCTGTCCGCCATATGGACCGGCATTGCCGTGGCCGACCGCCTTGTGCGGCCGATCCGCCAGCTGATCGGCGCCGCCGACGAGGTGGCCACTGGCAATCTCGACGTGGCGGTTCCGGTCCGCCATTCCGACGGGGATGTCGCCTCGCTCGGCGACACCTTCAACAACATGCTTCTCGAGCTGAAGTCGCAGCGCAACGAACTGCTTTCGGCCAAGGATCTCATCGACGAGCGGCGGCGCTTCTCCGAAGCGGTCCTGGCTGGCGTCACCGCGGGTGTCATCGGCGTCGATCCCTACGGCATCGTCACCATCGTCAACCGTTCTGCCGAAACGATGCTTGCCATTTCGGCCGAGGCGGCCCTTGGCCAGAACCTCTCCGCCGTGCTGCCGCACGTCGGACGCGTGTTCGAGATCGGTCGCAAGTCGGGCAAGCCCGTCTATCGCGAGCAGGTCACCTTCTATCGTACCGGCATGGAGCGCACCTTCAACGTGCAGATCACGATCGAGGCTGGCGACAACGGCACCGAGGACAAGTCCTACGTTGTGACCGTGGACGACATCACCGATCTCCTCCAGGCGCAGCGCTCCTCGGCATGGGCGGACGTCGCGCGCCGCATCGCCCACGAGATCAAGAATCCGCTGACGCCGATCCAGCTTTCCGCCGAACGCATCAAGCGTCGTTACGGCAAGGTCATCACCGAGGACCGCGAGGTCTTCGACCAGTGCACCGATACAATCATCCGCCAGGTGGGAGACATCGGCCGAATGGTCGACGAGTTCTCCGCCTTCGCGCGCATGCCGAAGCCGGAGATGAAAGTCATCGACCTGCGCGAATCGCTGCGCGAAGCTTCATTCCTTGTCGAGGTGAGCCGCCCCGACATCACCTTCGAGCGGGACTTCGGCACCGAGGCGCTGAAGGGCACGTTCGACAGCCGCCTGATGGCGCAGGCTTTTGGCAACATCATCAAGAACGCGGCCGAGGCGATCGACGGTCTCGATGAAATGAAAGACGGCGAGCACGGCATAATCCGGATTCAAGCCGGGCGTCAGAATGGCGCGATCCGAATCGATGTCATCGACAATGGCAAGGGCCTGCCGCGCGAGAATCGCCAACGCTTGCTCGAGCCCTATATGACGACGCGAGAGAAGGGCACGGGGCTTGGCCTCGCAATCGTCAAGAAGATCGTGGAGGACCATGGCGGCCGGCTCGAACTGCACGACGCGCCCGCCGACTTCCACAACGGGCGAGGCGCGATGATCAGCATAATCATGCCGCCCGCGGCGTCGACCACGGCACCGCCGAAGGACGACGAAGGCCGTGCGGAACACGAACGAGAAACTGAAAAGGTCGGTAATGGCGTCTGATATTCTCATCGTCGACGACGAGGAAGACATCCGCGAACTCGTCGCCGGTATCCTGAGCGACGAGGGTCACGAAACCCGCACGGCGTTCGATGCCGACAGCGCGCTGGCGGCGATCGCCGATCGCGCCCCGAGGCTGATCTTTCTCGACATCTGGCTGCAGGGCTCGCGTCTCGACGGGCTGGCGCTGCTCGACGAGATCAAGACGATGCATCCCAATCTGCCGGTCGTGATGATCTCGGGCCACGGCAACATCGAGACCGCGGTCTCGGCCATCCGCCGTGGCGCGTATGATTTCATCGAGAAACCCTTCAAGGCCGATCGGCTCATCCTCGTTGCCGAGCGCGCCCTGGAAACCTCGAAACTGCGGCGCGAGGTTTCCGATCTGAAGCAGCGCAGTGGCGAGACCTTCGACCTGATCGGCATGTCGTCAGCCATGAGCCAGTTGCGTCAGACCATCGAGCGTGTCGCTCCGACCAACAGCCGTGTCATGATCATCGGTCCGTCGGGTTCGGGCAAGGAACTCGCGGCGCGCGCCATTCACGCGCTTTCGGCCCGCAAGAGCGGTCCTTTCGTGACGCTGAGCGCCGCCAATATCACGCCTGAACGCATGGAGATCGAGCTGTTCGGCACCGAATCGAACGGCACGGAGCGCAAGGTCGGCGCGCTCGAAGAAGCGCACCGCGGCATCCTCTATATCGACGAGGTGGCCGACATGCCGCGCGAGACACAGAACAAGATCCTGCGTGTTCTGGTCGAGCAGCAGTTCGAGCGGGTGGGCGGAACCAAGCGCGTCAAGGTCGACGTCCGCATCATCTCGTCGACGGCGCAGAATCTCGAGGCGATGATCGCCGACGGACGCTTCCGCGAGGATCTCTATCACCGGCTTGCCGTTGTGCCGGTCAACGTGCCGGGATTGGCCGAGCGGCGCGAGGATATCCCTTATCTGGTCGACAACTTCATGAAGCAGATTGCTCGCCAGGCCGGCATCAAGCCGCGTCGTATCGGCGACGACGCGCTCGCCGTCCTGCAGGCGCACAACTGGCCGGGTAACGTGCGCCAGCTGCGCAACAATGTCGAAAGGCTGATGATCCTCGCGCGCGGCGAGGACGTCGATGCCCCGATCACCGCGGACCTGCTGCCTTCGGAGATCGGCGACGTCATGCCCCGCACGCCGAACCAGTCGGACCAGCACATCATGGCCCTGCCGCTACGCGAGGCGCGCGAACAATTCGAAAAGGACTATCTGATCGCCCAGATCAACCGCTTCGGCGGCAATATCTCCAAGACCGCCGAGTTCATCGGCATGGAGCGTTCCGCCCTGCACCGCAAGTTGAAGTCGCTGGGCGTCTGACGATCCAGCGACCGAGCGGACGGCGACCCAATGTTTGCCGGTTACGGCAACAGTGGAATCGCATTAGAAAGAGCGACTTTCCCGAGGAACCCCGATGCCACGCATTGCCTATGTGAACGGGCGCTATGTCGCTCATGCCGACGCCGCCGTGCACATTGAGGACCGTGGCTATCAGTTCGCCGATGGCGTCTACGAGGTTTGCGAGGTGGCGCGCGGCTTCATCGTCGACATGCCGCGCCATCTCGGCCGGTTGGGCCGCTCGCTCAGCGAATTGTCCATCGCTTGGCCGGTTTCGCGCGGCGTCATGCCGTTGCTGATGCGCGAGGTGGTACGCCGCAACCACGTCACCACCGGCCTCGTCTACCTGCAGGTCACTCGGGGCGTGGCCAGCCGCGACTTCCTTTTTCCTCCCGCGGGGACACCGTCTTCGCTGGTGATAACCGCGCGCAAAGCCGACCCGGCCGCCCAGGCCAAGCGCGCCGCGGCAGGCATCAGGATCATCACCGTACCGGAGAACCGTTGGGATCGCGTCGACATCAAGAGCGTCGGCCTGCTGCCGAACGTGCTCGCCAAGCAGAAGGCCAAGGAAGCCGGAGCCCAGGAGGCCTGGTTCGTCGATGCCGACGGCATGGTCACGGAAGGCGGCTCGTCCAATGCCTGGATCATCACCATGGACGGGGTTCTGGTAACCCGCCCGGCCGAGCACGGCATCTTGCGCGGCATCACCCGGACCACCCTGTTCGATGTCGCGGCCAAGCTTGGCCTGAGAATCGAGGAACGTCATTTTTCAGTCGCCGAGGCCAAGGCCGCCAGGGAGGCATTCATCAGTTCGGCGACCACCATCGCCATGCCGGTCGTGGCGATCGACGGCGACCCCGTGGCCAATGGACATCCCGGTTCCGTGACACTTTCGTTGCGGCAGGCCTTTTTTGACGTTGCGGAAAAAAGTCCAGCCTGATAACCGCACAGGTGGAATGAACATCAATCCATCTCGTTCTGCTTGTCGTTACTGACGGCAAGACGGTGTTTGCGAGCTTGAGATGCGCCGGGTCATTGACGCATTGGTTCGCGGACCGAAAGGGATCGGCGAAGAAAGACAAGAACAATGGCGGAACGATCGCAAAATCTTCAGGACCTGTTCCTGAATTCAGTTCGCAAGAGCAAGAACCCACTCACCATTTTTCTCATCAACGGCGTAAAGCTGACCGGCGTGGTCACTTCGTTTGACAATTTCTGCGTCCTGCTGCGCCGAGACGGCCACTCCCAGCTCGTCTACAAGCACGCCATTTCCACGATCATGCCGAGCCAGCCGGTTCAGATGTTCGATGGCGAGGAAAGCCAGGGCGCCTGATTGGCACGTGAAAAGGACACGACCCACGCAGGTCGTGACAAACCGGCAAAACAGCCTGGGACCGAGGCCAAGGGCCCGACCCGGGCTGTCGTCATCGTGCCTGTGCTTCCCCGGCTGCCGCGCACCGACGAGGATCCCGGCAGGCCGCGCCTGACGCGCTCGGCCGAGGCCCGCCGCGACGAGGCGGTGGGGCTGGCCCGCGCCATTGACCTCGATCCGATCCATACAGCGGTGGTGGTGATCAACGACCCGCGTCCGGCAACGCTGCTCGGCAGCGGCAAGGTCGAGGAGTTCGCCGAGATCGTCAAGGAAGGCCATGCCGAGCTGGTCGTGGTCGATCATCCCTTGACGCCGGTGCAGCAGCGCAATCTCGAAAAAGAGATGAACACCAAGGTAGTCGACCGTACCGGTCTCATCCTGGAGATCTTCGGCGAGCGTGCCCGCACCAAGGAAGGCACGCTTCAGGTCGAACTCGCCCATCTCAACTACCAGAAGGGCCGCCTTGTGCGGAGCTGGACCCACCTCGAGCGGCAGCGCGGCGGCGCCGGCTTCCTCGGCGGTCCCGGCGAAACCCAGATCGAGTCCGATCGCCGCATCCTGCAGGACAAGATCACCAAGCTGAAGCACGAGCTGGAGACGGTTCGGCGCACGCGCGACCTGCACCGTGCCAAGCGCAAGAAAGTGCCGTTCCCGGTTGTGGCGATCGTCGGATATACCAACGCCGGCAAATCCACCCTGTTCAACCGGCTGACCGGGGCGGGGGTACTGGCGCAGGACATGTTGTTCGCGACGCTCGACCCGACCCTGCGCCGCGTTCGCCTGCCGCATGGAACGCCGATCATCCTTTCCGATACGGTGGGCTTCATCTCGGACCTGCCGACGCACCTGATCGCCGCCTTCCGCGCGACCCTGGAAGAGGTGGTCGAGGCCGATCTCGTCATCCATCTGCGCGACATTTCCGACCCCGACACAGCCGCGCAGGCTGAAGACGTCGAGCGCATCCTCGGCGATCTTGGTGTCGACGCCACCGACACCAGGCGCGTCATCGAGGTCTGGAACAAGATCGACAGGCTCGACGAAGGCAATCGCGCCAGGCTTCTGGCTGATGGCGTTGACGGCGGCAAGACGCCCCCCATCGCCGTCTCTGCCGTGACCGGCGAGGGTATCTATACGCTGAAGGCGCTGATCGAGACCAGGGTTTCCGGCGAACTCAAAACCCTGACCGTGACCATCGAACCCGCCCGTTACGGCATGGTCGACTGGCTTTACCGCAATGGTGACGTCCTGTCGCGAACCGACAACGAGGACGGCAGCACGACCATATCTCTGCAGGCCACACAGGCCGCGCGCGAAGAGATCGAAAACAGATTACATCGTAAAAACAGCGAGTAGGGCGGTTCCGCTCACAAACGGAGCGGGGCATAGCGCTGCCCCGGTGAGGCCAGCCCTATTTCGCCTTCTTCGCGTCCTGCCAGAGCTTTTCCATCTCATCCAGCGTCGCTGTCTCGAGCGTCCCGCCTGATGCGTCCAGCGCTCGTTCGACATAATGGAATCGCGATCGGAACTTGTCGTTGGTGCCGCTCAAGGCGGCTTCCGAGTCCAGCTTCAGGTGACGACCGAGATTGACCAGCGCGAACAGCGTGTCGCCGAATTCGTCCTTGATGGACGCGGTATCGCCCTTTGCCATCGCTTCGCGCAATTCGCCGATCTCCTCCTCGATCTTGTCAAGGATCGGGGCTGCCTCGCTCCAGTCGAAACCGACGCGGGCTGCCTTCTCCTGAAGCTTGAGCGCCCGGGTCAGGGCGGGCATGGCCACAGGCACGCTGTCGAGAAATCCCTTGCCGTTGTCCTCGGGGTCGAGGCCACGCGCCAGGCGCGCTTCCCGCTTCTCGGCTTTTTCCTCGGCCTTGATCTTCTCCCACATGCCCTTGGCCATGCCAGCGCCGCGCGCCGTCTCGTCGCCGAAGACATGCGGATGGCGGCGGATCATCTTGGTGGTAATGGCCTCCACGACGTCGCCGAAGGCGAACTCTCCGGCCTCCTCGGCCATCCGCGCATGGTAGACGACCTGCAGCAGAAGGTCGCCGAGTTCCTCGCGCAGGTCATCGGGATTGCCGCGCGATATGGCATCGGCCACCTCGTAGGCTTCCTCGATTGTGTAGGGAGCGATGGTCGAGAAATTCTGCTCGATATCCCACGGACAGCCGGTCTTAGGCTCGCGCAACGCCGCCATGATCTCGATCAGGCGGGAAATGTCCTTCGATGGCTTCATGGAGACGATGCTATCCCTCGGCCCGATGCGCGGCCACATGCGAGGATGCGGCGCCGGCGGATTGTCCACAGCAACCGGAGAAAGCGCGCACGGCGGTTGTCCGCATCGCGCCGTCGCCGGCTTTGCTCCGCGTCAGTCGAGAACCGAGACGATCGCCTTGGCCAGCCGGTCCATGCCGTCCTCGGGCAGGCCGGCCACGTTGATACGGCTGTCGCCGACCATGTAGACGCCGTGCTCGACGCGCAGCCGCTCGACCTGCGCTTCCGTCAATCCGAGTCGGGAAAACATGCCGCGATGGCTGGCAACAAAGTCGAAGCGATCGGAATTGGACTGCCTGCGCAGAGCGTCGGCGAACGCCACCCGAAGCCTCAGCATGCGCAGCCGCATCTCTTCCAGTTCGGCTTCCCAGTCGGCGCGCAGCGCGGCGTCCTCCAGCACGATACGCACGGCAGCCGCGCCATGGTCGGGCGGCATAGAGTAGATGGCGCGCGCCGCTGACAGCATCTGGCTCATCGCCACATCCGCCTGGGCGCCATCCCGGGCCATGATCATCGCCGCGCCGACGCGGTCGCGATAGACGGCGAAGTTCTTCGAACAGCTCGACGCAACCACCATCTCGGGAACCTTCGAGGCGACCAGCCGCAAGCCCTCCGCATCGGCGTCGAGACCCTCGCCGAAGCCTTGGTAGGCGATGTCTATGAAGGGCAGCAGGCCGCGCTCCACCAGCACATCCGCGACTTTTGCCCATTGACTGGCGTTGAGATTGGCGCCGGTCGGGTTATGGCAGCAACCGTGCAGCAGAACCACGTCGCCGCTCGCCGCTGTCCGCAGCGCCGCCAGCATTTCATCGAAGCGCACGGTGCCGGACGCCGCGTCGAAATAGGGATACTCGCGAACCTGGAGACCGGCGGCGCGCACGACCGGCATGTGGTTCGGCCAGGTCGGATTGGACAGCCAGACCGTGGCGCCAGCGCGCGTGCGCTGCAAGAGCTCCGCCACCAGCCGGAGCGCGCCGGAGCCGCCAGGCGCCTGCGCGGCGCGGATACACGACAGGTCGGCCTTGTCACCGAAGGCAAGCTTGATCATCGCCGTGTTGAAAGCCGTGTCGCCGGCAAGGCCAAGGTAGGTCTTGGTGTCCTGGCCAGCGAACAGGCGCGTCTCGGCCTCGCGCACGGCGCGCATCACCGGTGTCCTGCCTTCGCGATCCTTGTAGACGCCGACACCCAGGTCGACCTTGTCGGAACGGGGATCGGCCCGATAGAGGCCGATCAGGGCAAGGATCTTGTCGGCGGGGGCAGGCTGAAGGTTCTCGAACATGTGGATAACGGCTCCTGGCGGATGACCCCGAACCGCTTCCGGAAAGGACCCCGCGCGAAATCAAAATGCTGCAGCGTCCCTGTTTTGCCGCCCTTCGGGACGTCAGGCGCTGCTACGGCGGCGAAGTGATACGCAAATCGGCAGCGCTTCGCCAGACATTTCACCCGCTTGAGGGTACATCGTTCACCCTACACGTTCCTGTCACATGGCGTGGTTTGAATGCGCGCCTGGGGATGTGAATCGGAAGCACCACGTGAAATCGCCGGAACAGTTCGACCTCGCCATCGTCGGCTCGGGTATCGTCGGGCTTGCCCACGCGCTCGCCGCCGCGCGTCAGGGCCTGCGCACCGTCGTGATCGATCGCGACGCCCGCGCCAACGGCGCCTCGATCCGAAATTTCGGTTTCATCACCGTCAGCGGCCAGGAGCGCGGCGAGGTTTGGCGAAGGGCGATGCGTTCCCGCGACATCTGGCTGGAGATAGCCGGTCCCGCCGGCATTGAGATCCTTCAACGCGGTACGGTGGTGGTGGCCCGTCGGCCCGAGGCTCGCGTCGTGGTCGAGGCATTCCTGCGCACGGAAATGGGCGAGGGTTGCCAGTTGTTCGAACCGGCCGACATGGAGAAGCATGCCCGCGTTTCCGGAAAGGGCCTTTCCGGTGGGCTGTGGAGCCCTCATGAACTGCGCGTCGAATCCCGCGACGCCATCCCGCGCGTGGCTGCCCTCCTGGCCAACAGGCACGGCGTTGAATTCCGTCGCAACACCGCAGTGCGTTCAGTCGCGCCGCCGGTCGTGACAACCAGCCGGGGCGATATACTTGCCGACAAGGTGATCGTCTGCCCGGGCGACGACCTGACGACGCTTTACCCTGAACGGATCGCCCTGCAGGGCGTCACACGCTGCAAGCTGCAGATGATGCGGCTGGCCGACCCGGGCATACGTCTGCCGGCCGCGCTGATGTCCGACCTCGGCCTGGCCCGCTATGCCGGCTACGCGGCGCTGCCCGAGGCTGCAGCGCTGCGGAGCAGGCTGGAAGCCGATCAGCGGCAAGCGCTCGACAATGGCGTGCATCTCATCGTCGTTCAGGGCATCGACGGAACGCTCGTGGTCGGCGACTCGCATCACTACGCGATGACCCCGGACCCGTTCGGCTCGGATCATGTCGACGAGATCATCCTCGACGAATTCCGCGCGATTTTCGGCGGCATCGCTCCGCCCGTGATCGAGCGCTGGACCGGCACCTACGCCTCGGCGCCCGACAAAACGATGTTCGTCGATGCGCCGCAGGACGACGTGCGCCTGGTAATGATCACCAGCGGTACCGGTGCCAGCACGTCATTCGCGATCGCCGAGGAGGTTGTCGGCGAGCTTTTCGGAATGGCTCCTTCCGAGGTCAGGAAAACTGCATGACGAACGATCCGAACCTGCTCCGCGCCATTGTCTTCGACTGGGCCGGAACGGTGGTCGACCACGGTTCGCTGGCGCCGATGGGCGTCTTCGTCGAGGCCTTTGCCGAATTCGGCGTTACCATCAGCGTCGACGAGGCGCGTGGGCCCATGGGCATGGCAAAGCGGCCACACATCGCCGCATTGCTATCGCAGCCACGGATAGCCCGCGCCTGGGAGGAACGACACGGTCGGGCGCCGACCGAAGCCGACATCGATGCTGTCTACGCTGTCTTCGTGCCCAAGAACCGCGCCGTCGCGGCGAGCTTCTCGGACGTCATTCCCGGCGTCGCCAATGTCGTCTCCGCATTGCGGGCGCGAGGCTACAAGATCGGCTCGACCACCGGCTACACGCGCGACATCATGGCCGAGATCCTGCCAGTCGCGGCTGAGCAGGGGTTCTCACCGGATTGCCTGGTCTGCACGGGCGACACGCCGGACGGCAGGCCAACGCCCTTCATGCTGTGGAAAGCGCTGACCGAACTCGGCGTCTACCCGCCCTGGCTATGCGTGAAAGTGGATGACACCGAAGTTGGCATCGCCGAAGGCATCAACGCCGGCGCCTGGACGGTTGGCGTGTCGGTGACCGGCAACGTCTTTGGCCTGTCGCTCGCCGAAACCCAGGCGCTGGCGCCACATGCCTTTCGCACGAAACGGGCGGAGGCGGCGGCTCGCCTGAACGGGGCAGGTGCCCACTACGTCGTCAGCGGCGTGGCCGATCTCCTGCCGGTCATCGCCTTGATCGAGGGGCGTCTCAGACGCGGTGAAAAACCGTAATGCTTCGGCAATGGTTCCGACTCTAAATAGTAAAACCAATTTACGCGAAAGATGATTTGCCGGTTCATCCTGATTGGCTGTATCGGCGCATATGATTTCCTTGCGGCATCGCCATAAGGGCGAGATGCACGCCATTCAGCTACGCCATCAGTGGCGGGATGTGACTGACCCCGCCAAATCGTGTTTAGGTGGGAAAAGTGATATCCGTCATTTGGGAAGAGGACCCCAGATACTTGACGTCCGTACGATTGACCATGATCTGCAGTGGAGCGACCAGGGCCACCCGCCATGGGGCGTTTCCGCTCGACGAACCGCTGGAGCCACGTTCGGTTGCCATGGCGGAATCGATGCGCCAGGGCCTGAGGCGTGCAGACCGGACCTGGACCAGCCCCGCGCTTCGGGCGCGTCAGACGGCCGGAGCCCTGGCTCTGCCGGCAACCGTCCAGCCGCTCCTGGCCGATCACGACCCTGGCGATTGGGCCGGCAGGACTTTCGCCGACGTGCAGGCGGAGGAGGGTGATGCCTTGGCCGTCTGGTTGGCGGATCCCAATGCCGCTCCGCACGGCGGCGAACCCCTGAGCGGCCTTCTGCTTCGTGCGGCGACATTCATGAACGAATTGGTTCAACTCCCTGGCCATACAATCGCCGTCACCCACGCGGCGATGATCCGGGCAGCCATGCTTCATGTGCTGGGAGCGCCGTGGCAATCCTACCGCAAGATCGACATCGAACCCTTGAGCATGGTTGATTTCCGCAGCGACGGCGGTCGTTGGACACTCCGCGCAGGTTCGCATCGCACCGGGGCAGGTGCCCGCGTGTGACGTGGACCTTCAGCGGCACAAGGCCAGCAGCCGGTCCCGCAGGTCGCTGATCTTGCCCGGCGTGGAGAACTCCTGCGAAAGCCAGGCGCCGTCGGCTGCAAGCCGCGCCAGTTCGAGGGCCGGATCGCTGTCGGTCGCGTTGTGACGCTGCAATCGGGCCGACAGCCAATCGGTCCAGACGCGCCGAAGTCCGGGGTCGGCCACCATGGAGATGGAGAGCGCGGCCCAGCGCCCGTCTATGCCAAGCACGCCAGGCCCCAGTCCCGATGCCACATAGGCACGCGTGAAGCTGCCGCGCGGCTCCGGATCCTTCGCCATCAGGGCATCGATCTGGGCGTCGAACTGGCCAAGCAGGTCGGCAAACACCCCTTCCACCAGCGCTTCCTTGCTCGGGAAATGATGGAACAAACCGCCTTTGGTGACGCCGGCCGCCTTGGCCACGGCCTGCAGACTCAACCCGGTCAAGCCTTCGTCGAGAGCAAGCCGGGCCGCGCAATCGAGAAGCGCACGACGCACCAGTTCCGGCTGCTTCTTGCGGGTATGCGCGTTCGACACCGTCAATGCCCTGAGCTGCTGGAGAAGGTTTGCATGACCACGACGCCGCTGACAATCAGCGCGATGCCGAGGAAGGCAGGCGTGTCGAGCGACTGGCGGAACACCACGACGCCCACGGCGGCGGTCAGCACGATGCCGAGACCGGCCCAGATCGCGTAGGCCACGCCGAGCGGGATCATCCTGAGCGCCTGGGACAGGAAAAAGAACGCCACCGCGTAGAACGCGCCCATCGCCAGCGTTGGCACCAGCCGCGTGAATTGCTCCGAGCGTAGCAGGAAGGCTGACCCGGTGACCTCGCAGATGATGGCCAGGGCGAGGGCGCCGTATCCGAGGACGAGGGGTTTCATGAAAGCTCCGATTCCAGTAAGGTCAGATAATAATACCGTCCGTCCGGTATGTTTCAAGCCTGCATCTTTGATAGGGAGCCGAAAAATTCCTGATTTCCCGAGTGTGAACTCGTCATTTCAAACCGGGCGACTACATAGGCGGGCAGGGCAAACACCACCACAGCAAGGAAACCCAGGCATGCCTGAACAGCTGACATTGAACGACGGCGCCACCATTCCGCGGATCGGACTCGGCGTATGGCAGGTCGATCCGGATATCACGGCCAAGGTCGTGCGGTGGGGAATCGAGGCCGGCTATCGCCTGATCGACACAGCCGAGGGCTATCGCAACGAGGAAGGCGTGGGGGAGGCGATCCGCTCAGCCGGCGTTCCGAGGAAAGAGCTGTTCATCACCTCGAAGCTGCGCAATGGCGCGCACCGTCGCGACGACGCGCTGCGGGCCTTCGACGACACGATGGCAAAGCTCGGCATCGACCGGATCGATCTGTTCCTGATCCACTGGCCCGTACCCGGCCAGAACAATTACGTCGAAGCCTGGAAGACGCTGGTTGAACTGAAGGAAGCAGGCCGCATCACCTCGGTCGGCGTGTCGAACTTCAACCAGGATCATCTGGAGCGGATCATCGGCGAAACCGGTGTCACACCCGTCGTCAACCAGATCGAACTGCACCCGCGCTTTCAGCAGCGCGACAAGCGCGACTTCCACAGGAAGCACGACATCCACATCGAAAGCTGGAGCCCGCTGGGCAGCGGCCGTCTGCTGACCGACCCGACACTGGAAAAGATCGCCCAGAAGCACGGTAAATCGGTGGCGCAGGTCATTATCCGCTGGCATCTCAAGGAAGGGCTGATCGTCATCCCGAAATCGATCCACCGGGAGCGCATCGCCGGCAATTTCAACGTCTTTGACTTCGACCTGGATGCCGGCGACATGCAGACGATCCGCGACATGGACACCGCCGACGGCCGGACAGGACCTGATCCGGCGACAGCCGCGTTCCTGTTCTAAACCGCTGCCTTTCTGCTCGCCTGGGTGGATGTGTCGACGTAGGCGGAGATGCACCATGGCAGATCATGGGTATCCTCCGCCGACGCGCTCCACGCGCCCGGTCTGCCAACGATCTCTCCACGATGGGTGCGACAGGTCAGGCCGTAGCGGCGACCACATGTGCCTGGATCTTGGCAACAACCTCGCCAGTGCCGTGCCTCTCCGCGATGGCGGACGCGGCGTAATCTGTCGCGACGGCGAGCTTTCCGGCTTCCCGTGCCTCGATCTCGTTGCGAAGCAGCGTTCCCTGGCAATAGGCGACCGCGGGGATGCGAGGCGAGGGGGCGCGGCTCTGCTCCGCCAGCGTATCGATCGCCACCTCGGAGAACCCGGCTTCTGCCAGGTCGGCATGGATCAGATCCTTGTCATGATAACCGTGCGGCGTGCGCGCCAGGAAGCGCGGCGGATCGTTCGGGAAAATCCTTGCGAGCGCGTTGGTCACGTCATCGGCGAAGTCGTTTTCCTCGATCCGATCCCAGACGCTGAACAGGAAACGTCCTCCCGGCTTCAGCACACGCCTGGCCTCGCGATACGCTGTCGGACGATTGGGGAAGAACATCGCGCCAAACTGACAGCAGACCAGGTCGAAGGTGGCGTCCTCGAACGGCAGAGCCATGGCATCCGCCTGGCGCCACTGGATGCGGCCATCCGGAGCCTGTCGCGAGGCAGCGTAGTCCAGCATCGGCTGGTTGAGGTCGGTCACGACATAGCTGGCAGCCCGCGATAGTTTCGGCGCCAGCGCGCGCGTCACGACGCCGGTGCCGGCCGCGACCTCCAGAACGGCGCCCGGCGACAATGCCATGGCGCGTTGCGCGAGATCCGCGGCGTATGGCTCGAAGATCAACGGCACCATGTAGCGGTCGTAGTTTTCCGGAATGGAGCCGGCAAACACCTTGTCCGTTTCAAGCATGGCTGTCTCCCCGCCGGGATCCGGTGCCAGGAGAGATTGGCAGGCGATTGTTTCCTCCCGATGGCGACGCCAACGCGGCTCCGTCACGAATTCCGTGCCGGCGGCGGCCGGCACCACCTTGGAAACCGGCGAGCCTCTGGCTACCCTTGCAGCCCGACAGCCTGGGAGCCGCCCATTTCAAAGCCCACCTTCCTCGAGATAGCCCGCCGCGCCGGCGTTGGCACGGCGACCGTCGAACGCGTGCTGAACGGCAGGGGCGGGGTGCGACCGGCGACCGTCGAGAAAGTGGTGGCGGCGGCGCGTTCGCTGGACTATCCGCGCCGGCTGCCGGAGGCACATCGCGGCGTGATCCGCATCGAGGTGATCCTGGTCAGGCCGGACGCGACCTTCTTCGCGCGGCTTTCCCGCGCCTTCGAACGCATAGCAGCGACGCTCGACCGTTCAATCGCTGTCCACCGCACCTTCCTCGACGAGGCTAATCCCGCTGCGATCGCCAAGCGTATCCTGGAACCTGATCCGCGGCGCGCCGCACTCATACTCGCCGCGCCTGACCATCCGCAGGTGAGCGCCGCGCTTCGCAAGCTCGAAGCGGAAAACATCCCGACCGTGCAGATCGTCACCCAGATCTCGGGCACCAGAAGCGCCTATGTCGGCATCGACAATTACGCCGCCGGCCGCATGGCGGGACTGCTGATGGCGAAGATGCAGCGGCGGCCGGGCAAGGTGGTCGCACTCTGCCACAGCCAGATTTACCGTGTCCACCGCGACCGCGTGCGCGGTTTTTTCGATTACCTGATCGATGAGGGGCGGGAGTTCGAGCCTATCGCCGCGCTGTTCGGCTTCGACGATGGCGACCGCAACGCCGAGCAGTTGCACGAAGCGCTGAAGCGCTGGCCCGACCTTGCCGGGCTCTACAATGCCGGCGGCGCCAACACGGCGCTCAACGAGGTGCTGCGCAAACACGCCAGAGGCAGCGACATCTTCTTCATCGGCCATGAGCTTACAGAGCGCAGCATGCGCGGCTTGCGGGAGGGCACGATGGATGTCGTGCTCGACCAGGCGCCGGAGGCACAGGCGCGCCGCGCCATCGACCTTGTGCTCGCCGCGCTCAACCTGCACGACCTGCCGGTCGAAAACCCGCCGATCCGCTTCATCACCTTCACCGCCGAGAACCTTTGATCTGATTTGATCAAGGAACAAGCGGCGCCCCGCAAGGGGCGGTGTTATCCCCTCGTGAAACGGGAGGATGACACGTGGCGAGACGGCTGACGGCCTACGACCTGCAAAGCGCCAAGGGCAGTCGCAAATGGCTGCAGCTGCATGTCGACACGCCGGCCGAAGCGGTGGCGGCTGTTTCCTGCGACATGGGCCTCCTCCCCTGCGAACCCGATCACCACCTTGAAGCCATCCGCCAGGCGGCTGCCTGCGCGTTGCTCTCGGTCGGCATGCCGGATGGCGCGGTCGCCTCGCCGGACGAGGCGGTGCGACTGGGCTTCGCCATGATGAAGCGCGGCGCCGATGCGGTCTACTCGTCGCATTCGCCGCGCTTCATTGAGGCCATGGCAGCCGAGGGAATTCCCGTGACAGGCCATGTCGGCCTGGTTCCCAACAGGGCCACCTGGACGAATTTCCGCGCCATCGGACGCACGGCTGAAGAGGCTCTCAAGGTGCTGCGCGCGGCCAAGGATCTGGAGAATGCAGGTGCGGCATGCATCGAAGTGGAGGTCGTGCCGGTAAGGTTGGCCGAGCACATCACGCGCTCGACACCGTTGATCACCATGGGCATGGGCTGCGGCGCGGCCTGCGACACGCAGTATCTGTTCTCCTGCGACGTGCTCGGCACCCACGCCGGCCACTACCCGCGCCACGCCAAGCGCTATGCCGACTTCGTCACGCTTGAAGCCGAATTGCAGGAGAAGCGCATCGCCGCCTTCCGCGCCTTTGGCCGCGACGTCGCCGGCGGGACCTATCCGGAAGCGAAGCACCAGGTGGACATGGACGATGCCGCCTATGAACGCTTCCTCAGCCTGTCTCAGCCCCTGTGAGGCCACCATGGATGACCTGCAATTCGGCAAGCGCAACAAGAGGGGCGACTGGGCTCCCAACGAACCGGCCGGCACCGCGCCGCTCTTCGTCTTTCCGCCGCGCCCGCTGGCGCTGCTGAAATGGCTGCCTCACTATTTCCTGCCCTACAATCTGCTCTTTGCGCTCACCGCCGTGGTGTGGTGGCGCTACGTGCTGCCCGACGTCGAGACGATGAAGACGCTCTCCGTCGGCTGGATCCTGCGCCTCTTCATCGTCAACTCCGTCGCGCTGCTGGTCTTCTTCGGGGTTTTCGAGATCAGGCTCTATACTTTTAAAGCACAGGGCAACCGCTTCAAATACAATGGCAAATGGCCGTCTGAGCAGAAGAACAAAGTCTTCTTCTTTGAGAACCAGAACCTCGACAATATGCTGCGCACCTTCGGCACCGGCATGCCGATCTGGACGGCAGTCGAGGTCGTGATCCTCCATCTCTATGCCAATGGCTACGTGCCGTGGCTGACCTTTGCCGAGCACCCGGTCTATCTCTTCCTGCTGGCGCTGGTGGTGCCGATCATCCACGAGACGCATTTCTTCCTGCTGCATCGCGCCATCCATTGGGGCCCGCTCTACAAATGGGTGCATTCGGTGCACCACAATTCGGTCAACCCGTCGCCCTGGTCGTCGCTGTCGATGCACCCGGTCGAGCAACTCGGCTACCTCGGCGTCGCCTTCTGGCACCTGATCATCCCGTCGAACCCGCTGCTGGCGCTCTACCAGCTCCACTATGCGGGATTCGGCGCCATTCCAGGCCATGTCGGCTTCGACAAGATGGAACTGACCGAGGACGCCGGCGTCGATAGCCACGCCTACATTCACTACCTCCACCACAAATATTTCGAGGTGAATTACGGCGACGGCCTCATCCCGTTCGACAAGTGGTTCGGCACTTTCCACGACGGCAGCAAGGACGGCGAGGCGCTGATGGAGGCGCGCTACGAGAAGAAGCGCGAGCGCGCCAACGCCGCCGCGAAATGACGCCAGCCCCATCCTGACAGCCAGTCGCTCGGCCCATGCCGAGCAATCCAGCCATCCCGAAAGGGCCGGAAAGAAAACGGGGTGAACCGGCACTCCATCCGAAAGGGAGGAACCCGTGAAGAAACGTCTCATCTCGACGGCGATTGCCGCTCTTATGTCGATGCCGGCCAGCGCCTTCGCCGCCAGGCTCGGGGTCTCGATCGTCGACTTCGACAACAATTTCCAGACGCTACTGATGCACGGCATGCAGGCTCGTGCCAAGGAAAAGGGCGCCGACATCCAGATCGAGGACGCCCATAACGACGTCGCCAAGCAACTCGACCAGGTGAAGAACTTCATCGCCAGCGGCGTCGCCGGCATCATCGTCACGCTGGTCGACACCAACGCCTCCAAGACCATCAGCGAGGAAGCCGCCAGGGCCGGCATTCCGCTGGTTTTCGTCAACCTCGAACCGTCCGACATGAAGAGCCTGCCGGACAAGCAGGCCTATGTCGGCTCGAACGAGGTCGAGTCAGGCACGCTGCAGGCCTTCGAGGTCTGCAAGCTGTTGCGGGCGAGGGGCAAGTCTTCAGAGGCCACCGCCTACATCGTCATGGGCAGCCTGGTGCATCAGGCCGCGCTGCAGCGCACCAAGGATGTCGAGCAGGTCTTTTCGACCGACATGTGCAACTTCATCAAGGTCACCGACAAGCAATCGTCGGAATGGTCGCGCGACAACGCACAGAACCTGATGACCAACTGGCTGACGGCGGGCGCGACCCCCGATGCCGTCATCGCCAACAACGATGAATCCGCCATCGGCGCCATCCTGGCGCTCAAGGCCGGCGGCGTCGACATGAAGAACGTGGTGGTCGGCGGCATCGACGCCACGCAGGACGGGCTGCAGGCGATGAAGGCCGGCGAGCTTTCGGTGACGGTGTTCCAGAACGCCAAGGGGCAGGGCGGCGGCGGTGTCGACGCGGCGCTCGCGCTCGCCAAGGGCGAAAAGGTCGACCGCGTCGTCTATGTGCCCTTCGAACTGGTGACGCCAGCGAACGAGGCCGAGTACCTGAACAAGAACTAGGCCAGATGGCGTCCGGCGCCTGCTGGTTCCTCGTCCTCGATTTGGGGGAGGTGGCTCGCCCAAATCGAACCGGTCGATACACATGAGCCACAAACGAAGGAACGGAAGATGACCGACTGGATCAAGGCATGCGACCTCGACGACATCGAACAGGAAGGCGCCCGCCGCTTCGACCACGCCGGTCGGACCTACGCGATCTTCCGCTCGCCCGATGACGAGGTGTTCTGCACCGACGGACTCTGCACGCATGAGGCCGTTCACATCGCGGAGGGGCTGGTCATGGACTATGAGGTCGAATGTCCGAAGCACGCAGGCGCCTTCGACTATCGCACTGGCGTCGCCAAGCGCCTGCCGCCCTGCGTCAACCTCAGGACCTATCCGGCAAGGATCGAGGCCGGCACGGTTTTCGTCGAACTCTGATCGCGATCCACGGCGCGCAAACATCTCCACACGTTTCGCGCCGGCCGGCGGTCCCCTGCATCGGGATCGCCGGCGATATCCGCGCCGCCAGGCTCAAGAGCGTATTCGCCCGCGGACAGCCTCGAACAGCATGTCGCTACCCGTGCGCAGATGCCCACGCAGGATAGACGCAGCCCTCTTTTCGTCCCCGTTGGAGCAGGCAGCCAACAGGTCCCGGTGTTCGGCCTGGGACCGGCTCTGATAGTCCAGGTTCGACAGCAGAACGCGGACATAGCGATCGACAGCCCCATGGTAGGCCTCGATCGCCGCCAGCAGGCGGCTGTTGCCGCACCGACTGTACAGCGCCAGATGAAAAGCCGCGTTCAGGGCGCCCCAGCGCGCAACGTTCGCCTCTCCGTCGATTTGATCCAGCATGTCGGCGGCCTTGCGCAGAACTCCGGCGTCGAGCAGCGGGCAGGAGAGCCGAAGCGCCTCGACCTCGAGCAATTCGCGCAGCGCAAAGATTTCCCTGATTTCGGCGGGGTCCATCGAGGCGACGAAAGCCCCCTTGGTCGGATGGATGCTGACCAGCCCTTCCGTCTCCAGTTGTCGCAAGGCATCGCGCACAGGCATGCGGCTGAAGCCGAAGCGGGCCGCGAGCTCATCCTGCCGCAACGCCGCGCCAGCGGGCAGGGCGCCTGTGGCGATCGCTTCCCGCAAGATCGCCGATATCCGATCGGCCACTGTTTCAGGCCTTCCGGCGATCGCGTTCGTCAGTCCCGTCAGCCGGTCCATTGTCGACCTGTTCCATGCCCCTTTGGCTTGAACAGATAAAGCAATCTCGTATACGAGTATACGAATGAGACGCAAGAATCGACTTGCGGGCGGACTTTCGGAGAGCCTTTCATGACCGCATCGCCGACCCGATTGCGCATTGCAGTGCTGTTTGGCGGCCGATCGAGCGAGCACGAGGTCTCGATTATGTCCGCGACCAATGTGATGCGGGCACTCGACCCGGCCCGATATGACGCCGTGCCGATATACATCACCCGCGAAGGACAATGGTTTCTGAGCAGCTATGACGACGGCCGCCTGGCGACACCGTCGGCAGGCGTCGAGATTTGTCTCGTCCCTGGCGGCAGGGGGCGGATGATAGCGATCCGGACCGATGGCTCGTCTGAATCTCTCGCGAACCTCGACATCCTGTTTCCCGTCCTGCACGGCCTCAATGGCGAGGACGGGTCGGTGCAGGGGCTTGCCGAGGTGGCCCGCGTCCCGCTGGCGGGCTGTGGCATTCTCGGATCAGCGACGGCGCTCGACAAGGACATCGCCAAGCAGTTGCTGAAGGCTGCAGGGCTCCCGGTGGCGCGTTCGGTGACGATCCACGAAGGGAACGCTCCAGCCCTTGCGAAGCTGGAAGGCGAACTCGGCCTGCCCTTGTTCATCAAGCCGACGCGCCAGGGCTCGTCCGTGGGTGTCAGAAAGGTGTCGGCGAGCCAGGAATTCGGCGCGGCGCTGGCAGAAGCCTTCCGCCATGACCGCAAGCTCCTGGCGGAGGAATTCATCAACGGCCGGGAGATCGAATGCAGTGTCCTGGAGGACACCGAGGGCGGCCTCTTCGTCTCGCGGCCCGGCGAGATCGTGCCAGCGGACAGGCATGGTTTCTACAGCTATGACGCAAAATATGTCGATGCCGAAGGCGCGGCTCTGAAGGTGCCGGCGGAACTGCCCGCCGAAGTGGAAAGCGAGATGCGCTCCATCGCGGCGCGGGCCTTCCGTGCCCTCGGCTGCGACGGCATGGCCAGGGTCGATTTCTTCGTTACGCCCGAGATGCGCATCCTCGTCAACGAGCTCAACACCATTCCCGGCTTCACCGACATCAGCATGTATTCCAAGGCCATGGCGGCAAGCGGGGTAAGCTACCCCGAGATCATCGACCGGCTGGTCGTGCATGGCCTGGCGCGCGCCGAGCGGGCGTTGGCCTGAACGTCGCCGCCATCCGCGCATCGCGCCTTAGGCTTGACGCCGTCCAGGCTTGACGGAATCCTCGTGCTTCACGTTCCGCTTGAGAGCAGGGGACAAAGGATGCGAGGCAGGCATGGCGTTCGCAATCAAGGCCGAAATCCGCGATCCCCGGCCGGAGCTGTTTTCCTTCGTCGCACAGAAGACGATGTATGGCGGCAAGCAAATAGCCGTGGGCGACATCATCTTCCTTTTCGCCAGCGAGAACGAAGGCGGGCAGGGCCTCGTCGCGCGCGGTCTCGTCACATCGTCGGCGGCAATCCCCAGAAGGCCCGACCTGGAACGCCAGACCCCACTCGTCAGCGTTGCTATAAAGCGGACAACCTTGGCGCCCAGGCCGCTGGGGAGGGCCGAACTGAAACACTTCAGGGATTGGAACGACGGCCGGCCGGAAACCGAGCTGAATTTCAAGTTCTATCGCCAGGCTACCAACAAGATCGTAGGCATTTCGTATCAGGCCGCGACATTCCTCGAAGGGTTTTTCTGAATTGCTCTAGCTCTGTGCCTTTGCCCGCCATGTCGCCGGCGGCGCGCCGAAGGCTTGCGAGAAGGCGCGATTGAAGGCGGCTTCGGTTGCGTAACCCGCTTCGAAGGCGATGGCAGCGATCGTTCGGCCCGTCGTCGTCAGGGCAACACTCGCCAGATAGAGCCGCCAGTCGCGTACATAGCGGATCGGCGAGGTGCCCAGCGTCTTCTGGAAGCGCTCGGCCAACACGCTGCGGGACACGCCGCAGGCGGTGGACAGTTCTTCCAGGGACCAGTCACGCCCGGGATCGTCGTGGATAAGCGAAAGGCATCGCGACAGCGACGCATCGGCCAGGGCGGCGAGCCAGCCCGTCGATCGCGGGTCGGCCGCCAGGATCTGGTGGCGCAGGATCTCGATGAACATGATCTCCGTGAGCCTCGGCAGCATCGAAACCCCGCCGGCACGCGGAGTGACGACCTCCGCCGCCATTTGCCGAACGGTGGTGCGCAGCCAGTCGCCTGCTGCCGCTGATGTTCTTATGTGGATCAGTTCGGGCAAAACCTGCTTCAGCGGCGCGAAGCTAACGCCTTCGCATTGGAGATAGCCGCAGAGCAGGGTTACGGCGGAGGACGCCGCGCCGTAGCGAAGCCCCGGGATTTCGCGCCATGGCCTCGGCGGCAGATCCAGGATCGGCGTTAGCAGCCTGCCGCCGAGCCCGACACCAAGTTGGTGACCGGTGCCGAAGGGAAACATGACGATGTCGCCCTCTGAAAGCTCCAACTCCTCGCCGCCGATCCTCAGCCAACAACTGCCGGATGCCAGGACATGGAAAGGCATGGTCCCGCCCGGCCTCCCGGACATGGCCGCCATGCGCGGAACACCGTCAGTCTGCCATTCGCCTGTCGGCATGAAACAGAATTGCAGCGAGCCCGACAGGCGTATTGTGGCCAGGACGGCCGACAGCACGTCGTCGCGGGCCACGCCGCGCTGGTGGCGCAGATTCTCGGAAAAAGCATCCAGCATTGCGGCCAAAGACGCGCGACCGGCGCGCTCCTAGGGTGAACGCGTTCAACGCAAACCCAAGGAGAATACAATGCCCGGTTCAACTGACAAGCTGGTCGTCCTCGTCACGAGAGGGATCGATTCCGAACTGTCGTCGGTCGCCTTTACCATTGCCAATGGTGGCATTACCGCCGGATTGAAGGTGTTCGTCTTCCTCACCAGCACGGCGATCGATCTGGTCCGCCGCGGCGGCCAGCAGATGACGCATGTGCCGCCCCTGGACCCGCTCGCCCGGCAGATAGAAGACTTCCAGAAGCGTGGCGGGACGATCTGGGCCTGTCCGCCATGCGTGAAGGCACGCGCCTACGAGCAGAAGGATCTTATCGACGGCGTCATCATCGCGGGCGCGAGTGTCATGCATGCCGAGATCAGGGAAGGGGCCGCGACGCTTTCGTTCTGAGGTGACATGGCGGGAGAGGGGGACTTGGGCCTCTCCACCCCCAGATAACGATCATGCCAGCAGGCTGGAATCCACCTGTTGGAAACGCGGCACG
>Ga0066256_1001234_pt1 | contig 37956 bp, 36 predicted proteins | sample ThiBio_1000_biof_FD_87107 | JGI IMG/M metagenome (GOLD analysis project Ga0066256, IMG submission 87107) | Wastewater bioreactor microbial communities from Cape Town, South Africa - Thiocy_expt_1000_biof (version 2) | ecosystem: Engineered > Bioreactor > Thiocyanate-remediating >... | reverse complement strand
TCTACGGCAAGCAGTACCCGGGGGCTTCGGCCGACAGCGACCTGCCGATGACCAAGATCCTGCGCGAGTACGACCGGCCGATCATCAATGTCGAGAAGACCGAATACGGCCTGCGACTGATCGCGCTGCGCCAGATCGACGAGCAGCGCACGCATGTGCGCGTCACCAACCAGCTCTTCCCGCACGGCTTCGTCATTCCGATGAGCGCGGAGATGACGATCACCCAGTGGCACGTGCCGGTCGACGACGAGAACTGCTACTGGTACGCGATCTTCACCAGCTACGGGAAGCCGGTCGACAAGCAGAAGATGCGCGACCAGGGGCTCGCGCTCTACCAGCTCCCGAACTACAACTCGCGCAAGACCCGCACCAACGACTACGGCTTCGACCCGCACGAGCAGGCTACCGAGACCTATACGGGCATGGGCCTCGACATCAACGTCCACGACCAGTGGGCGGTGGAATCGATGGGCCGCATCCAGAACCGCACGCGCGAGCACCTCGGCACGTCGGACAAGGCGATCATCCAGTATCGCCGCATCCTGCGCCAGGAGATCGACAAGGCCGTCAACGGCGGCGGCACGCCGCTGCTGGTGCTGGACGAGGCGCATGCGCGCTCGATCCAGGGGCCGGCCACGATGGACGGCATCGGCCCCACGGCCGGCTGGGAGATCTACTGGATGGAGGTCGACGTGCGTCGCCGCCGCGGCGCGCCCTGGGCCGCCCCCGTGCCGGCCGAGATCATCGCCAAGGCCCCTCACCTGTCGGCCGCGGAGTAGCGGATTACCCTCGCGCTTTCCGCGCATTCTGCCGTCATCCTCGGGCTTGTCCCGAGGATCTACCTCCGCTGAGGTGTTTGGGGACCCCGCTGAATTTGGATGAGGCGGGGTTGCGGCCAGGGCACGAATGTCGGTAGATCCTCGGGACAAGCCCGAGGATGACGGCCGGACAGATTGCGGTCGTCAGCCCGCGACGCCTTCCGCGATATCCAGCAGGTTCTTGAGCAGCATCGCGCGCGTCAGGCTGCCGACCGAGCCGTGGCGCGGGGTGACCCAGCGGGCGACGCCCGCGACGTCGTCGGCGATGTCGGAGACCATCTGGCCGTCGAGATAGGTGATGCCGACGCCGACGACGGCAGCACCGGGGCGCACCATCGCGGCCGTCACCAGATCCGTCCGGCCGGCGGCCGAGACGATAACGTCGGCCTGCCGCGTGAGGCCGGCGAGGTCAGGCGTGCGCGAGTGCGCCAGCGTGACGGTGGCGTCGACGCCGGGCATCGACAGCAGCATGGCGAGCGGCCGGCCGACGAGCGCGCCGCGGCCGATGACGACGACATGGCGGCCGGCAAGCGGCACGTCGTGGTGGTTGAGCAGCGCCAGAACGCCAGCCGGCGTGCACGGCAGCAGGCCCGGGCGGCCCGCCAGCAGGCGGCCGAGATTGACCGGATGCAGGCCGTCCATGTCCTTGCCGGGGTCGACCGCTTCCAGCGCCTCGGCCTCGTCGAGGCCGGCCGGCAGCGGAAGCTGCACGAGGAAGCCTTGGATCGCCGGGTCGGCGTTGAGCCGCGCGATCCCGGCGAGCAGCTCTTGCCGGTCCGTCGTTGCCGGCAGGCGGATGTCCCTGGCCGCGATGCCGATCTCGGCACAGTCGGCATGCTTGCGGCCGACATAGGACAGGCTCGCGGGATTGTCCCCGACGAGCACGGTCGCCATCGCGGGAACGACGCCGCGGGCCCGGAGGCCCGCGACGCGTGCTTTGAGGTCCTGGCGCAGCCGGGCGGCGAGGACGTCGCCGTCGAGCCGCTCGGCCGACGCCATAGCCACTTACTTCTTCAGCCCGATCTTGGGGTCGATGAAGCGGTTGGTGACGACGTCCTCCGGCTTCACGTCCGGATCGGCGCGCTCGTCCAGCCACGGCTTGACGATCTCGTGCAGCCGCGTGACGCGGTCCATGTCGAAGTCGCCGATCGTGTCGTTGTTGCCGTTGCCCACCGCGCCGATGTCGACGAGCTGCTTGGCGGCGAAGTCGTTGAGCTCGATCGAGGTCTTCCACCAGCTCGTACCGAAGCCGCCGTCGTTGAAGGCGACGAGCAGCTTGTTCACCTCGGCCGGATCGGTGACGTAGTCGACCTGCGCCTGCTGGATGATCGGCACCAGCTTCTCAAGGCACGGCGCAAGCTTGTCGAGGTTCGGCTTGGCGACGGCCAGCATGCCCGTGTAGTTCGGGTAGCCGAGGTCGGCGAACATCACGCCGTCGACCGGCTTGCCCCAGTTGGCGCCGTGCGTCAGCTTGTAGACCTCGCTGGTTACGAAGCCCTGGTTGAGCCAGGTGCCGTTGTTGGTGACGAAGTTCTCCAGGTCACCGCGGTAGCCTTCGACGAAGGCGTCGCGGTTCACGCCGGACTCCACCATGTAGAGGCCGAAGGTGCGCTGGATGGTCGAGACGTAGATCTTGCCCTTGCCGGAATCGGCGAACTTCTTGATGTCGTCGAGCGAGTGGAAGCCGTCCGGATAGGTGCCCTTGTCCCAGATCAGGCCCTGCGGGGCCTTGTCGAGCGGCGTCATGACGCCGACGACGGGGAAGCGCTTGGAGAAGATGAAGGCGTTGTCGAGCTCCTGGTAGCCCAGATGCGGCGTGACGCCGGCCTTGGAGTTGCCGTTGAACAGCGCCGAATAGGCCGTCTCGCCGTCGCCCAGGCCGATGCCGCCGCCGCCCTCCAGCACGACGAGGTCGATGCCGGTGGCGCGTGGAGGCCAGGAATGCTTGCCGACCTCCTGTTGGCGGCGGCCGCCGGTCGGATGGTGCAGGGCGCGTGGCTCGCCTGACGCCAGCTGGTCCTGCTGGATGATGAGGGGGTTCGGCTAGACGTCGGCGAGCGGCGTCTTGTAGTGCTCCTTGGCGAGGGCGCCGGGCTCCTGCCCGCTGGCAAGCGCCGTGGAGGCGGCCAGCAGCGCCGAGGCAATCAGTGTCTGGTAGGCAAGTTTCATGTCATGCTCCCATTTTGCGAAGGGGGTTTAAGATAGCCCATTTTGTTGTTGTTATTGCGGGCTTATGCGAGCTTTTCCTCGGACCCGTGTCCGAAAACAAAATTCGTGGACGTTGCCAATCATGCCTCATGGCCGGGCATCCAGCCTGAGCAGCTTCCGGAGGTTGCCGCCCATCACCTTTTCCTGCTCCGCAGGCGTCAGCATCCGGACGGCGTCCGCGCGCTGACGGTCGAAATCCGGCTCGAGCGTGTCCCGCGGATAGCAAAGCAGCGGATAATCCGTGCCGAAGAGGACGCGGTCGGGCCCGATCGTGTCTATCACCGTGCGGAATATGCGCTGATCGTAGATCAGGGGCGAGGCAGCCGTATCGTAATAGCAGTTCCGGAACAGCTCCCTCACCCGCGGCTTCAGCTCGTAGAACGGAATGCCGCCGCCGAAATGGGCGAGGATGAACTTCGCCTCGGGGAAGCGCGTCACGAGCCTCAGATATCCGTCGAGCGGCGTCTCGTGCGTGCTCACATAGCTCGCGCTCAACGGCGATGTGACATGGATGTTGATCGGCACGTCGCGTTCCATCGCGATCTCGACGACCCGTGCCCAGTTGTCGTCCTCGAAGCTGAATCCCTGCGCCTGCGGCAGCATCTCGCCGATGCCCGAGAGGCCCGCATCGAGTGCCCGCTGCAGGCCGTCGAATGCCTTCTGTCCGTCAGCCGGCTGGACCGGCGCGAATCCGATCAGCCGGTCGGGATGCTGCCTGATCCAGTCGACGAACCAGCCGGCTTGGATGTCACAGGTCTCCTGGTGCTCCCAGTACCAGCCCAGCATGACGCATTTCTCGATGCCGGCGCGGTCCATGTCGGCGAGCAGCTTCGGCACGTCGGCCCAGCCCTGCAGACTCGTCCCCTCGGCCGGCGCGACGCACGACGTCCACCACGTTTCGCCACGCGCCGTTCCCCACGCCACCGGGTCGGCGAAGACCTCGGGGGGATACATGTGGATATGGCTGTCAAGAACGCCGGGCATCTGTCTCCGCTCTAGCAATTCCCGATGAAACCACGACCGGTCCGGGCGCCCGGCACTCGCTCCGTCGCCATCTAGCGAAGCCCGATCTTGGGGTCGATGAAGCGGTTGGTGACGACGTCCTCCGGCTTCACGTCCGGATCGGCACGCTCGTCCAGCCAGGGCTTCACGATTGCGGCCATCTTGGCGACGCGGTCCATGTCGAAGTCGCCCAGCGTGTCGTTGCCGCCGTTGCCCACTCCGCCGATTTCGATCAGGCGCTTGACCGCGAAATCGTTGAGGCCGGCAGGCGTCTTCCAGAACGAGGTGGAGAAATTGCCATCGTTGAACGCGACGATGAGCCCGTTCACCTCGGCCGGATCGGTGAGGTAGTCGACCTGCGCCTGCTGGACGATCGGCACCAGCTTCTCAAGGCACGGGGTGAGTTCGTCGAGCCGGGGCTTGGCGACCGCCAGCATACCCGTGTAGTTCGGATAGCCGATATCGGAGACCGCGACCGCATCGACGGGCTTGCCCCAGTTGGCGCCGTTCGACAGCTTGTATACCTCGCTGGTGACGAAGCCCTGGTTGAGCCAGGTGCCGTTGTTGCCGACGAAGTTTTCCAGGTCACCACGGTAACCTTGCACCAGAGCGTCGGGATTCACGCCGGATTCGGCCAGATAGAGACCGAAGGTACGCTTGGTATTCGAGACGTAGATCTTGCCCTTGCCGGAATCGGCGAACTTCTTGATGTCGTCGAGCGAGTGGAAGCCGTCCGGATAGGTCCCCTTGTCCCAGATCAGCCCCTGCAGGGCCTTGTCGAGCGGGGTGACCACGCCGACGACGGGAAAGCGCCTGGAATAGATGAAGGCATTGTCGAGATCCTGGTACCCGAGGTGCGGCGTGACGCCAGCCTTCGAGTTGCCGTTGAACAGCGCCGAATAGGCCGTCTCGCCGTCACCGAGGCCCATGCCGCTGCCGCCTTCGAGGATGACGAGGTCGATGCCGGTCGAGCCGAGCGGGCCGGAATACTTTCCGACCTCCATCTTACCGCCGGCGCCGATCATCTGGTACATGGCGCCCTGCTCGGCCTGGGCCAGCCAGTCCTTCTGGATGATCAGCGGATTGGGGCAGACGTCCGCGAGCGGCGTCTTGTAGTGCTCCTTGGCGAAGGCGCCGGGTTCCTGCCCGCTGGCGAGCGCCGTGGAGGCAGCCAGCAGCGCGGAAACGATGAGGGTCTGATAGGCCAGCTTCATGTCATGCTCTCGTCGCTGAGGGGTTGGGAGGGCCCTGTCTGCCGTTTTTCGGTGCGGGCTATGCGGACTTGCCTCCGGACTCGTGCCAGTCGGCGAAGAGGCGGTTTCCGAGCCAGCTGAAGAAAAGGTAGACGCCGATCGACAGCGCCGAGGAGACGATCAGGGCGGCGTACATCTGCTCGTACTTGAAGTCCATCTTGGCGTTGATGAGCATCTGGCCGAGGCCGCCCCGGCCGGCGAGGAAGAACAGTTCCGACACGATCGCGCCGATGACGGCGAGGCCGGCCGAGATGCGCAGGCCGGCGAACAGCGCCGGCGCGGCGGACGGCAGCCCCGCCTTGCGCAGGATCACCAGCCAGTTCACGCCCTGCAGCTTGAACAGGTCGATGACGCCGCGGTCCGTGCTCTTCAGGCCGAGCAGCAGCGTCGTCGGAATGGCGAAGAAGGTGAACAGCGCCACGATCAGCACCTTCGGCATGAAGCCGAAGCCGAGCGCGCTCTGGATCAGCGGGATGATCGCCAGGATCGGGATCGACTGCAGCGCCACCAGATAGGGGAAGAAGGCCTTCTCCATGACGTGGAAGCGGAACATGACGATGCCGAGGATCATGCCGATCGGGATCGATACGCACATGCCGACGATGGCGATTGTCAGCGTCGTCAGCGAGCGGTCGAGCAGGTCCCAGCGCACCTTGGCGATGCCGAAGGCCTGCGTCCACAGGCCGTATGCGTCGGGCATCAGGAACTGACGGTGCGGCTCGAGGCTGTTGCGCGTGATCGCGTAGCCGATGATCAGCACGATGCCCATCAGCACCGGCGGCAGCAGCGTGCGCAGGAGCCGGCTCGCCACCGAGGGCTGCGTGGCGCGGGGAACGGCGGCGTAGAGCCGCGGGTTGGCTGCGGGTGCCTTTGCCATGGCCGGCCTCACTTCTCGATGGCGTCGCGCAGCGCGACGGAAATGTCGCCGCACAGTTCGGAGAATTGCGGCGCGTAGCGCAGCTCCGGCGTGCGCGGATAGGGGAAGGGAACGTCGAAGGTGCTGACGATGCGCCCCGGCCGCTTCGACATCACCACCACCTTGGTGGAGAGGTAGACGGCCTCTGGGATCGAATGGGTGATGAACAGGCCGGTGAAGCCCTGGCGCATGTAGAGCGCGATCAGCTCGTCGTTCAGCCGCTCGCGGGTGATCTCATCGAGCGCGCCGAACGGCTCGTCGAACATGAAGACGCTCGGGTTCAGCGCCAGCGAGCGGGCCAGCGAGGCGCGCATGCGCATGCCGCCCGACAGGCGCTTGGGATAGTGGCCCTCGAAGCCTGTCAGGCCGACGAGGTCGATCTGCTCCTGCGCGACGCGCCGGCGCTCGGTCGGGTCGAAGCCGCGCAGCTCCATCAGCAGCTCGACGTTCTCGCGCACCTTGCGCCACGGCAGCAGCGTGGCGTCCTGGAAGGTGTAGCCGAGATTGTTGCGGTCGACGCGGACGCTGCCACCGGTGTGGGTGACGAGCCCGGAGGCGATCTTCAGCAGCGTGGACTTGCCGCAGCCGGACGGCCCGACCACCGAGACGAACTCGCCCGGCTTCAGCGCCAGCGAGACGCCGTCCAGCGTGTGCGTGCCGTCGGAGAACTGCATGTCGACGTCCTCGAACGTGAGGGCGTCCTGCGCGACGGCAGCGTCGGGCGCGGTTGCGGTGGTGGCCTGGTCGGGCGGCTGTCTTACGAGCTGGATTGCCATTCTTGTCTGTTTCCCCGAGAGGTTTGCCTGCGTCGTGCCCTTACGTGAAAAATCCGAACCTGCGCGCCGAGAACGGGCTGAGGTCGATGCTCGGCGGGCGGCCTGCCAGCAGCGCGGCGACGTGGCGGCCGGTCGGCGCGCCGGAGCATATTCCCACATGTTGGTGCCCGAAGGCGAATACCGTGTTGCGCAGGCGCGGCGAGCGGTCGATCACCGGCAGGCTGTCGGGCAGGCAGGGCCGGTGACCCATCCATTTCGAGGCCTGGCGGGTGTTCAGCTCCGGGAACATCTCGGCCGCGATCTCGGCCAGCCGGTCGGCGCGCGCATAGTTGGGCTCGGCCTTCAGCCCGGCAAGCTCGACCGTGCCGGCGATCCGCAGGCCCGGCGTCATCGGATTGACGAAGACGCTGCGCCGGTTCCACATCACCGTGCGGCGCACGTCGATGCCCGGATCGGCGAAGGTGACGTGGTAGCCGCGCTGGGTCTCCAGCGGCACGGAGGTGCCGAGCCGGCGCGCGAGGTTGCCCGACCATGCGCCGGCCGCCAGCACCAGCCGGTCGACCGGCATTCGGCCCTGGCTGGTGACCAGCGCCTTCGGCGCGTCGCCCTCGATCTCGACGTCGGTCACGTCGGCACGGACGATCCTGCCGCCGTTCGCCCTCACCTGCCCGGCGATCGCCTTGACCAGCTCGTGCGGGTCGACGGTCGAGCCGTTCTCGGGCGCGAAGATGCCGAGCTCGAAGCGCCGGTTCAGTGCCGGCTCGAGCTGGCGGATCTCGGTGCCGCCGATCTCGTCCATGCGCGCGCCGAGGCGGCGGCGCAGCTCGAGCGTCCAGCCCGCCTTTTCCAGCTCGCCGCGGTTCTCGTAGACGTAGAGGCAGCCGTTGCGGCGGATCAGGCTGCGGAAGGTGCCGCCGTCGAGGATGGCCTCGTAGTCGTCGAACACGGTCTCCATCAGCGAACGCATGGCGGCGGCCACCCGCGCCACCTCCTCGCGCGTCGCGTGGCGCAGGAAGCGGATGAGCCACGGCATGATGCTGGGCAGGTAGGACCAGCGGATGGTGAGCGGCCCGAGCGGGTCCATCAGCCAGCCCGGCACCTTCTCCAGCATGCCGGGCATGGCGACCGGCAGCACCGCGCTCGGCGAGACCGAGCCGGCATTGCCGAAGGAGGTGCCGTTGCCGGGCTCCAGCCGATCGACCACCGTCACGGCATAGCCCTCGCGCTGGAGATAGGCCGCGCAGCAGACGCCGACGATGCCGGCACCGATGATCGTGACGTGGGGGCTGCTTTCCGGAGGCATGGGCGGCCGCGGATTCCCGGTTTTCAGAAGCGTGACATTTCCTGGCGTACGTCTTGCAGGAAGCGCTCGACGCGCTCCGGCTTCACGTTGTTGATGTCGTAGAGCGCATGATAGCGGACCTTCACCCGCGGATGACAGATCACCCTCAGGAAGCGCGTGGCGTTCTTGCGCGGCGGATCGCCCAGCACCATGGCGCGCCAGCGCTTGGAGCCGTAGGTGGTGACGGTCGTCAGCCTGCGGATGTTGGTCAGGCCCGGCCCGATCTTGCCGTCCTTCAGCGTGAAGGAGACCTCGGGCAGGAAGATGCGGTCGATATAGCCCTTGAGCATGGCCGGCCAGCCGAAATTCCACACCGGATGGCACAGGACGAGACCCTCGGCGCGCTGCAGGCGCTCGACATAGGAGGCGACCTTGCGCCGGTTGATCGCGGTGTCGTGGTAGTCGCGGCGGTCTTCGGCCGACAGCACCGGGTCGAAGCCCTCGGCATAGAGGTCGAGGTCGTCGACCTCGTGGCCGGCCCTGGTCAGCTCGTCCACCACGACGGCATGGAGCTGCGCGGCGAGGCTGTCCTGCAACGGGTGTGCGTAGATCACATGCACGCGCACGAGGCCGCTCCTATTCGCTGAAGAGGAAGATCTTGCCGGGCTCGGGAACCCAGTCCGGGTCGACCCAGGCGATCATCTTGCCGGGATTGAGCAGGCCCTTGGGGTCAGCCTGCCGCTTGAACTCGAGATGGACAGGGTTGACGCGCTTCATCCCCCCCTCCTCGAGCGTGATCCTATGCGGATTGAAGACCGGCAGGCCGAACTCCTGCTCCAGGGTCAGGATGATCTCCTCCAGCCGCGCATTGGTGGTGTGGCGCACCAGCGGCAGCGCCACCGGGGCGACGACGCCGTCAAAGCGCGTGAACTCGAAATGCAGCAGCAGCTCGTCGCCGAAGCGCTCCTTCACCTGCCGCACCTTCTCGTACATGACCGCGCGGGGCACCAGCATCTGGAGGTAAGTGATCGTCGGGTCGACGCGCAGCGCGCGCAGCGTGGTGTGGTTCCAGGCGAGCTCGAAGGCGGCCGGCAGCTTTTTCCCCGGCTCCAGCCGGTCGTAGCGCAGGCGGACGGTGGCGCCGTCGAAGCTCTCCACCAGTTCGACCAGCCGGTCGATCGTGGCGGTCGAGACCGTGACGGCCAGCAGCGCCTCGCCTTCCTTGAGGAACGGGCGGTGGCGCAGGAAATAGGCGGCGGGAATCGGGGCCTCGAAGTTCGAGACCATGCGGCTGAGGATCGCGTCGCTCTCGCCGATCGCGACCGCCAGCCGGCAGGAATTCTCGAAGCTGTCGACGCCGATCAGCACGTCGACCCAGTCGGTCGCCGGGTCCACCGGCAGCTCGACCTCGACGATGACGCCGTTGACGCCGTAGGCGTGGGCGGCCTTGCTGATGTCCTCGCCGGTCAGGTCGAGGATGCGCGGCGTCTCCTCCATGGTGACGAGGCGCAGACGGCGGATGTTCTTCGGGTTGCGCAGGCCGCCCCAGCGGATGGCGCCGACGCCGCTGGAGCCGCCGGCGATGAATCCGCCGATGGTGGCGGTCGCCGTGGTCGACGGGAACAGGCGGATCTCCCTGCCCTTTTCCCGCAGCGCATGCTCGATGTGCTCGACGATCGCGCCGCCCTGCGCCACGACGTGGTCGTCGGCGATCTTCAGGATGCGGTTCAGGTGCTTGGTGTGCAGCACGACACCGCCGGCGAGCGGCATCGCCTGGCCGTAATTGCCGGTGCCGCCGCCGCGCGTGGTCACCGGCACGTCGTATTTCCAGCAGGCGGCCAGCACCTCGGCCACCTCCTCCACCGTGCGCGGCGCGACGACGAAGTCGGCCGTGACGTCCTGGATCAGCTCGCGCAGGATCGGGCTGTACCAGTAGAAGTCGCGGCTCTTCTGCTGGACCGTCGCCGGGTTGTCGTCGATGTCGAGATGGGCAAGCGCCTGCTTGCAGGCCGCGATGTCGGCGGTCATGCGAACTCCATGGATAACAGGTCGCGCAGCGCCGATGCCGGTCCGGGCAGCACAGCGCCCGCGCGGATGACGATCCGGTCCGAATGGGGAAGGCTCAGCAGGTCCAGCCAGTCCTGCGCGTCGAACAGGACGAGGTCGGCGGCCGCACCGTCTGCGATGCGGCCGTGGGCGGCAAAGCCGGTGGCGGCGACGGAGCTGCCGTAGCAGCCGCCGATCCAGGCGCCAACATCGTCGAGATGCCCCATCCTCACCGCCGAGCGCAGCACCTCCAGCATGTCGAAGTCGCCATAGGGGAAGAAGGCGTCCTGCACGTTGTCGGAGGCGAAATGGACCGGGATGCCGCGCGACAGCATCTGGCGCACCGTCGTCATGCCGCGGCGCACCGGCGCGCGGCCGGCCGAGCGGTCCTGCAGGAACAGGTTGGAATGCGGCAGCGCCGCGACGTGGATGCCGGCGGCCGCCACCTTGCCGAGGATGCGGTCGAGGTCGGCCTCCGACTTCGAGGCCAGCGCGCAGCAATGGCCGGCGAGCACGCGGCCGGAAAAGCCCGTCCGCGCGATGCTGTCGGCGATCATCTCTAGGCCGTCGGCGGCGGCATCCAGCGTCTCGTCGACGTGGAAGTCGACGTCGAGGCCGGCGTCGGCCGCATGGCGGAACAAAGCGTCGAGGCGCGCGGGTGTCGCCGCGCGCGGCGGGATGAAGACGCCGACGATGCCCTTCAGGCCGGCGATCTGGCGGCAGCGCTCCGCGAAGCCGGCATCGTCGGCGCGGTCGATCGCCATCAGTGCGACGCCCTGCAGCGCGACGCGGCCGGCCCAGCGTGCGCGCAGCTCGTCGAACACCTGCCAGGAGAGGCTGCGCGCCGGCTCGTCCGGCGTGTCGAGATGGGTGCGCATCGCGACGGTGCCGTGCCGCCAGGCGCTTTCGACGCCGCGTTCCATGCGGCGCGCGAGGTCGTCGCGCGTGCGGTTGGGGATGTCGGCCATGCTGAGCGTGACGGCTTCGAGCAGCGCGCTCCCCTCGCCTTTCGGGAAGCCGGTGCGGCGCACCGTATAGGCCTTGTCGAGATGGACGTGGCTGTCGACGAAGCCGGGCAGCACGATGCGGCCGGCGAGATCGATCGCCGGCGCGCCCTGCGACGGGCGCCCGATCCTGCCGTCCGGGCCGATGCCGATCTCCATCGTCACGAGGCCGCTCGACGGGTCGGCCGCGCCCGCCGCGAGGCCGTCGGCCAGCGAAGCGGGCACCCGCGCGCCGAGCAGCCGCAGCCCGCCCGGCGGAAAGTTCGGGCGGATCGTCATCGGGCGGCGGACCCGTAGGCGACCGGATGGCGGGAGACCTCCTCCAGCAGCCGCGCGTAGCGCGTCGCGGCATGCTCGATGAGCGCCTTGCCGGCCTCGGGAGTGGCGGCGGCGGCGTTGCCGGCCGCGCCGTCGGGGTTGAGGTCGTGCATCATCCAGCCGGCCGAGACCGGGCCGACGATGCGCAGGATCTCGTTGGACTGCGCGACCGCGCGCGAGGTCGGCACGAAATCCCGCGCCTTGTCCATCGCGACGAGGTCGGGGCGCACATGCAGCATCGCCGCCGTCTCGACGAAGCCGGCATGGATGCCGTCGCGCGCTTCGGCCTCCGAGACGAGCCCGGCGGGATAGCCCATGCTCATCCAGCCGGCGGCGAGGCAGAACATGTCGGACTCGACCCGCAGCGTGCGAGCGGCGACCTGGAGGACCGGGACATTGCCGCCATGGGCGTTGAGGAAGACGAGCCGGCGGATGCCGGAGCGCGCCACGCTCTTGCCGGTCTGGACCAGCACGGCTTGCAGCGTCGCCGCGTCGAGCGTCAGCACGCCCGGAAAGGCGAGGTGCTCGTCGGATTTCGCCACCGCGACGGTCGGCAGGAGAAGGACCTGCGCATCCTTCACGGCGGCGGCCGCGCGCAGCGCCACCGCTTCGGCGAGGATGGCGTCTGTCGCCAGCGGCAGATGGGGGCCGTGCTGCTCGATGGCGCCGACCGGCAGCAAGGCGACGGTGGCATCCGTCACCAGCGCCTTCAGATCGTCAGCCTTCAGGTCGCCCCAGTGCCGAAAAGCCATCACAAGTCCGATTATCGACCACGTGTTCGCTCATCGTGGCAACAAAGGGTAGGCCGGTCAAGCCGGGATTTGGCGGAATTGACATCTGGCGGCATGGGCGTTTTATGATAATTGAACAGTCGTTCGATAATCGGTCAAGATTGAGGAGGAAGCCGTGCCGGCCATCGAGAGGATTTCCGCGCGCGGTTTCGCGCCCTTCGGCCATCTGGCGCGCCCAGGCGAGGGGCTCGTCAAGCCGGTGCGCAACGGCGGCGCGGGGCTGACGAAGTCTCCCGCCGAAATGCGCCACGACGAAGACGGCATCGACTTCGCCCTCGACTTCTATCAGGTCCGGCCCGAGGGCGACAGGCTCGACGTCGCGATGATCGAACGGCATCCCCATTCCTCGCAGATCTTCATCCCGATGGCGGTCGACCGCTACATGGTCGTGGTCTGGCCGGACCAGCCCGGCAACAGCCAGCCGCGCGCCTTCCTCTGCGGCCCGGAAGACGCCGTGATCTACAATGCTGGGGTCTGGCATGCCGGCATCGTCGCGCTCGGGCGCGACGCGCTGTTCGCCTCGGCGATGTGGCGCACCCGCGGTGGGGTCGACGCCGAGTTCCACCAGCTCGCGCCGGCGGTCAGCTTCGATCTCGCGGGCGCGGTCCTTTGAGCGTGCTCGGGATCGACATCGGGGCGGCCTTCGTCGACCTCGCGCTGCTGCATGACGGGCGGATCCGCACCGCCAAGCAGGCGGTCGGGGAGCGAAGGCCCGGCGAGGCGATCCTTTCGGCGATCGACGGCGCCTGCGCGGACTGGAGCCTGCCGGTCTCCGTCCTCGGAGAGATCCGGCTCGGCTCGACCGGCGCGGTCAACATGCTGCTCGCCCGCAGCGGCGCGCGCGTCGGGCTGGTCACCAATGCCGGCTTCGGCGACACGCTGGCGCTCGGCCGGCAGAACCGCGCCGACCTCTACGACCCGGTGGCGAAATCCCCCTCCCCGACCTTCCTCGTCGCGCGCGAGAACATCGTCGAGATCGCCGGTCGGCTCGACGCCGCGGGCCAGGAGGTGGCGCCGCTGTCGACGGACGAGGTCGAGGCGGCGGCGGCCCGGTTCGCGGCGGCGGGCATCGAGGCGGTCGCCGTCTGCCTGCTGTTTTCCCACGTCAACCCGGCGCACGAGTTGGCCTGCGCCGAGATCCTGCGCGCCCGCCTGCCGGGCGTGCCGGTCGCGCTGTCGCACGAGGTCGACGGCAACGCGCGCGAATACGAGCGCACCGTCTCGACCTGCCTCGAAGCGTGGCTGCGGCCGAGCCGGATCGCGATGCTGGACGGGCTTGCGGACGGCCTCGCCGCGCGCGGCTTCGGCGGCCGGCTGTCGCTCGCCGATTCGCGCGGCAACCTGATCGGGCCGGAGGCCGCGCGGCGGCGCGTCATCTCGCAGATCGCCAGCGGGCCTGCCGCGTCCGCGCTGGAGGCCGCAGCGATCGCGCGCGAGGCCGGCGCGGCGCGGGCGATCGTCGTCGACATCGGCTCGGCCAGCACCGACATCGTGCTGATCGAGGACGGGCAGCCAGCGACGACCGGCCGCGCCGTCTTTGCCGGCGTGCCGCTGCGCCTGCCCATGACCGACGTCGAGAGCATTGCCGTCGGCGGCAGCCGCGCCGTCTCGGCGCAGGCCGGCGGCCCGGCCTTCGGAGGCCTCGCGGCGGAGGACGAGCCGACGCTGACCGACGCCCTGGTGGTGCTCGCGGAGATGCCCGAGGCGGCGGCGAAGCCCGGAACGCACGAGCGTCTTGCGGCGCTGGCCGGCCAACTCGGCACCTCCGTCGCCGAGGCGGCGCAACGCACACGCGACGCCGCGCTCGACGGGATAGCGAGCGCCGTCTCGTCCTACGCCGCCCGCCGCAACGTCGACCCCGCCGGTGTCGCGCTGGTCGCGTCGGGCGGGCTGGGCGGGCTGCTCGCTTGCGCGCTCGCGGATCGTCTGGGCGCGCGGCGGGTGGTGGCGAGCCAAGCGCCGTCGGTGTCCGGCGCGCTAGGCCTGCTGCGGGCCCGCCATGCGGAGGAGCGCGTCGTGCCCGTATCACGGCCGCTGCCCGACATCACCGACGCCGAGCTTTCACGCATGCTCGGCAAGGCCGGTCCCGACCGCCGGATCGTGATGGAGATCGCCGCCGACCCGTTCATGCACCCGGTGCGCGTGCCGCTGGAGGGCGAGCCGTCCGCGCAGGCGCTGCGCGAGGCGTTCGTGCGCCACTTCACCCAGCGCTACGGGACAAAACCGGCCGGCGGGGGCTTCTGCGTCCCCGTGGGCACCCCCGCGGGCGGGGGGGGGGGCGGGGGGGGCGGGGGCGGCGCGCCGGGCCCCCCCCGCGGCCCCGGCGTCCGCCGGCCGGGGGGCGGAGGCGGGGGGGGGGGGGGAGGGGGGGGGGGGTTGCGCGGTCCCCCCCCGCCACTCGCCGCCCGCCGCGCCGTCGCCGCGCAGCTTGCAGATGCGGCTCGACGCCATCGCGCAAGGCATGCAAGAGACGCTGTTCGGCACGGCGATCTCGCCGGTCGTGCGCGAGGGCAACGACGCGGCCGCCGCCCTGCTCTCGCTCGACGGCGAGGTCATCGCGCTGTCCAACGCGATCCCGCTGCTGCTCGGCGCGCTCGACGGTTCGGTGCGCTCGATCCTCGCGGAGTTCCCGGTCGCGACGCTGCGCGACGGCGACCTCTATTTGATGAACGACCCCTATGCGGGCGGCACCCACCTGCCCGACATCACCGTGATGCGGCCGGTGTTTTTCGAGGGCCGGCCCGTCTGCATCGCCGCGACGATCCTGCACCATCAGGACGTCGGCGGCATGCGCGCCGGCTCGGTGCCGCCGGACGCGACCGACATCCACCAGGAAGGCCTGCGCCTGCCGCCGATGCGCATGGGCGCCGACGGGGCGATCGCGCCGGAGATGGTGCGGCTGATCTCCGTCAACTCGCGCGCGCCGGGCGTCGTGCTGGGCGATCTCGCGGCGCAGATCGGCGCCGCCAACCAGGCGGCTAACGCACTCGGCCGGCTGCTCGCTGAGACGGGGCGGCAGGCGTTCCTGGACGGCGTGGCGCAATGCCTGGACCTCGGCGAGGCCGCGGCGCGGCGCGTGCTCGCCGCGCTGCCGGCCGGCCCGCACGCGGCGGTCGAGCGGCTCGACCCGATGCCCAATCTCCCGGACGTCACGATCCGGCTGTCGCTCGACTGCGCCGAAGGGCGCTTGCGCGCCGACTTCACCGGCACCAGCGCGCAGGTGCCGGCCCCGATCAACTGCGTGCGCTCCGGGCCGTTCGCGGCGTCCTTCTTCAGCCTGCTCTGCCTGATGGGCGACAACCCGTTCCGCAATGGCGGCGTGGCGCGGGCGATCGAGCTCGTCCTGCCGGAGGCCTGCGCGATCAACGCCGCGCCGCCGGCGGCCGTCAACGCGCGCATGGGCGTCGTGCGCGCCACCACGTCGGCGCTGCTGCACGCGCTCGGCAAGGCGCGGCCGCAGAACATGCCGGCCGCCAATTCCGGCATGTCCTACGTGCTCGCCTTCTCGGGCCGGCGGGCGGACGGGCGTCCGTTCGTGTCGACCGAGATCATCGCCGGCGGCGCCGGTGGCGGCCCCCGCGCGGACGGCGCGTCGGGCCTCTCCACCGACGTCGGCAACGCCATGAACATGCCGGCCGAGGCGCTGGAAGCGCTCACCCCGCTACGGCTCGTCAGCGCCGAGATACGGGCCGGCTCCGGCGGCGAAGGCCGCCATCGCGGCGGCGACGGCATCCGCCGAACCTATCTGGCGCTCGCCGACGGCATCGCCGTGTCGCTACGCGGCGAGCGCTTCGCCAGCGTGCCGGCCGGCCTGCTCGGCGGCGACGCGCCGAAGCCCTCCGCGGCATGCGTGCGGCGTGCGGACGGCCGCGAGGAAAAGCTGCTGTCGCGCTCCACGCCCACCCTCAACCGTGGCGACCAATTGATTGTTGAAAGTTGTGGCGGCGCCGGCTATGGCTCTGCCGGCTCCTAAGTCCTGCCGGTCGACAGGTTTTCTCTGTCTTTTGCCCGCATCGGGCAGGGAAACAGCCGAGACGATGCGGCCGAGCGGTCCTCTTTTCTCAGTTTGCCGGGATTTTCGTGCAGCCGAACCTACATGACCTGCTCGACAAGGAGGACAAGGAAACCTCCCTCACCTTCGGCAAGGGCCTTTCGGTGATCCTGGCGTTCGAGGGCCACAACCGCGTGCTGTCGATCCCCGAGATCGCCGCCAAGGTGGGCCTCAACCGCGCGGTGACGCGGCGGCTGGTGCGCACGCTGGAGCAGCTCGGCTTCGTCTCTGCCGACCGCGGCCGCTACGAGCTGACGCCGCGCGTGCTGCGGCTGGCGCAGGGCTTCATGCAGACGCGCTCCATCCCGCAGCTCATCCAGCCGCTGCTGCGCAACGCCTCGCACGAGATCGGCGAATCCGTCTCCTTCGCCATGCTCGACGACGACGAGGCGATCTATGTCGCGCACGCCTTCGTGCCCAGCCGCTTCTCGCTGAACATGGTGACGGTGGGCAGCCGCGTGCCGCTGGCGCCCACCGCGATCGGCCGCGCGATGCTCGCCTTCCTCGACAAGCCGAAACGCGACGAGATCCTCGACCGCATCGACTTCACGCCCTACACGCCGCACACGCTGACCGATCGCAAGGCGCTGACGGACCTGCTCAACTTCATCCGCATCAGCGGCTTCTGCTACGCCGAGGCCGAATATGTCGAGGGCGTCAACTCGCTCGCCGTGCCGGTCTTCAACTCCAAGTCGCAGGTGCTGGGCGCCGTCTCGATCATCTTCCCGCAGGGGCAGTATGGCGAGAGCGACATCAACGGCCGGCTGAGCACGCTGCTCGGCCGCTGCGCCGCCGACATCGGCGCCGCCCTCTGAGCACCGTGACGCGCATCTTCACCGGTCACGCGCTCGCCGGGCGCATCCATAACGACATTCGCGAGGGAATTACGCGGCTCGGCCGGGCGCCGCGCTGCGCGGTGCTGATCGACGAGGCCAGCGCGCCGATGGTCGCCTATGCGAGCCGCCAGCGCGAGGCGGCGGCGAAGCTCGGCATCGAGCTCGCATTCGCGAGCTACGAGCGGTCGCCGGAGCTTGCGCGCGACCAGCTAAGGCGACTGGGCGAGGACCCGCGCCTCGATGCGGTGATGACGCTCTATCCCCTGCCCTCCGGCATCGCGCCGGTCGAGGCGGCGCTGCTGGTCGGGACGGACAAGGACGTCGACGGGCTGCATCCGGAAAATGCCGGGCTGCTGGCGCTTGGCGCGCCGGGCCGGACACCGGCGACGGCGCACGCCTGCCGGCTGGCGATCGGCGAGCTGGCGGGCAGCCTGCGCGGCGCCGAGATCACGATCGTCGGCGCCTCGCGCATCGTCGGCCGGCCGCTGGCGACGATGCTGCTCGATGCCGACGCGACGGTGACGGTCTGCCACGTCGCGACGCGCGACCTCGCCGACCACACGCGCAGCGCCGACGTGGTCGTGTCGGCCGCCGGCGTGGCGGGGCTGATCGGTGCAGCACACATCCGCGACGGCGCGATCCTGGTCGACGTGTCGATCATCCGGACCGAGGCCGGCCTGGTCGGCGACGTCGACCTCGCCTCGGTCGAGGGCAAGGCTTCCGTCGTCACCCATGTGCCGGACGGGATCGGGCCGATCACCACGGCCTGCCTGTTCGAGAACGTCGTCGCGGCCGCCGCTCAGGCCGGCCGCTGATCCTTCGCCTCAGCGCGGCGCGTGGGCGGCGAGCACCTCCACCTCGACCTTGAACTCCTCGCGCGTGAAGCCCGAGACGATCATCAGCGTCGAGGCCGGCGACGGCTGCGGGAACAACCTGTCGCGCACGTTCATGTAGGGCCGCATGTGCGCCCGGTCGGTGACATAGGCGTTGATGCGCACGACGTCGCGAAGGTCCATGCCGCAGGCGGCGAGGATCGAGCGGATATTGGCGAAGCACAGCTCGGCCTGCGATTCGACGTCTCCGGGCACGCGGCTGTCGGCGCCGATGCCGAGCTGGCCGGAGCAGAACACCATGTCGTGGCCGGCCTTCACCAGCACGCCATGGCTGTAGGCGGCGAAGGGCGCCGGCATGGCGGGCGGCGTGAGATGGATGAGGCTGGTTTCGGGCATGGCGGTTCCGCTGGCTTGGGGGACGATGCGACCGGCGCGCCGGTCGGTCACCCACCATCGACATCGCAGGGCCTGATTTCAAGCGCCGCGGGGCAATTCGCTCGCTGCAAATGAAACGGGGCCGCCCGAAGGCGGCCCCGCTGGATTCGTCGGAAGCAGCGTCGGACTCAGGCGCTCTTGGCGCGCCAGCTAGCCTCGGCATAGTGCTCGCGCGCCTCGCGCGAATAGGGCGTCGGCGAGACGCGGACGCGGATCTCGGCCTGCTTGTGGCGCTCGGTCGAGGTCTTGCCGCTGCCGCCGTTCGGCTCGCCCCAGACCAGCGTCAGCACGTCGCCGACCTCGATGTCGGGGTTGACCACGCCGAGCGAGAGCATGCAGCGCTCGTTGTAGGAATAGCCGTTGAACATCGACATGCCGACCTGCTTGCCGTTGTGCAGGATCATGTCGGCCGAGGTCGAGGCGTAGTTCGGCTGCGGGAAGTCGATCCACTTGTAATGGTCCTCGCCCGGCCGGAAGGCGGAGGCGATCACCTTGACCACGTCGTCGGCATTCCACTCGAAGGTGACCTTCTTGCGCTGCGGCTTGTCCTTCATGGCGGCCAAGGCCTGCTTGCCGATGAAATCGGTCTTCCAGCCGATGTAGAAGCCGTAGCCCAACTCGAACGGGTTGACGTAGTAGTCCTCGATGTTCTTCGAGGTCATGGAACCGCCGATCGAGCCGGTCGCCTCATAAGAATTGGCGCCGAGCCACTCGCGGTAGTCCTTCATCATGCCGTCGCCGGTGTAGATGCCCGGCAGCGGCGACGGGATCCAGCCCGATTCCAGCGTGTTGGTGGAGTAGGCGCGGCTGCCGACCTGATGCAGGTCGACGCCGGCGTCCTTCGCCGCCTGCAGGATCACCGACTGGACGTAGGACTTGTCCTGATACGGCCCCCAGATCTCGAGGCCGGGCGCTCCGGCCATGCCGTGGCGCAGCGCCTGCACCCGCCGCGAGCCGACATTCATCCAGTCGACGTGGAAGAACTTGATGTCCGGCACCGGCCCGCCGTTCATCTTCTCCAGCACCTTGTTGGCGTCAGGCCCCTGGATCTGGAAACGGTAATGCGTCCGGTAGATGGCGCGGCCGTCGGGGCGGGAGTCGGAGCGCGGGTCGCGGTGGAGCCGCACGTTCCACTTGCCGATCGCCTGCTGGAACTGCACCCAGTTGGCGGTTGGCGCGCGGCCGACGAGGATGAACTTGTCCTCGCGCTCGCGGAAGATGATCATGTCGCCGATCACATGGCCGGCCGGCGTCACCGGCACGAAGTGCTTGGCGCGGTTCAGGTCGAAATTGGCGAAGCTGTTGATGCCGACATGCTCGAGGAAGGCGGCCGCCTGCGGCCCCTCGACGATCAGCTCGTCCATGTGGTGCGACTGGTCGAACAGCACCGCCGACTTCTGCCAGGCGCGCTGCTCGTCGCGCCAGTTGGTGAACTCCGGCGCCACGACCGGGTATACATACATGCCGATCTTGGAGTTGCGCAGCATCTCGACGACGTTGCCCTTCTCCCTGATGACGCTCTCCAGGCTCGAACTTGCCATCTGAATTCCTCCCTGAACCATGTTCATGTATACATGGTAATGCCGCAGCGGCCGTCTTTGTGCAAGCGAAAGTCGCGCCGAGCGGGTCTCCGCTGGCGGTTACGGTGCGAAAAACGTGGAGGGCCGTCAGCCGATGACGAGGGCCAGCCCCGGCACGCGGCTGATCAGGCTGCGGTCTTCGCTCAGCACGTAGTCGAGATTGTGCCGGGCGGTACGCGCATGCTCGCGCGCGATCATCTCGGCGCGGGTGCCCTCGCGGGCGGCGATCGCGGCGACGATCGCGCGGTGCTGCTCCTGCGCGGAGCCGAGCGAGCGCCGGAAGGCGGCGATGTCGCTGCGGTCCGGCAGGAAGGCCGAAGGCGAGGCGAAGGGCAGCCGGGTGGCGCGCTCGACCTCGCGGCGGACGATGTCGCTGCCCGAAAGGCCGGCCAGAAGATGGTGAAATTCGGCGTTGAGCTCGGCGTAGCGGTCGAAATCGACCTGCTCCGGCCCGTTTCCGAAGCATTCGTCCAGTTTGGCGACGACGGCCGAGATTCCCGCCAATGCCTCGGGGGAGACGCCGCGCTCGGCCGCCAGCCGCGCCGCGGTGCCCTCCAGAACGCCGCGCAGCTCGATGGCGTCGACCACGTCGGCGAAGCTGAAGGTGCGGACGATGAAGCCGCCGTTGCGCGCCCGCTCCAGCAGCCCCTCCTCGGCCAGCCGCGACATCGCCTCGCGCACCGGCGTGCGCGAGATCTGGAGCTGCTCGGCCATCGGCACCTCGAACAGCCGCATGCCGCCCGGCAGCTCGCCGCCGAGGATGCGCTTGCGCAGCTCGATGACGGCCCGCATCGCGTGTGTCTTGGCCGATTTGGCGGTCATGGAACGAAGCCCTCGAAAACCAATGTATACATGGCTGGCCCTGCGGCCGCAGCCCAGACGCCTAGTGGTCCCGCTGCCCGCCGAGATCAAGCCCGATGTGGCGGTCGAGCGTGGCGGTGTCGGCGAGCAATTCGCGCGAGCCGGCGCGGTGGGCGATCAGCCCGCGCTCGATGACGACGGCCTGGTCGGTCAGGCCGAGCGCCACCTCGGCGTGCTGCTCGACCAGAACCAGCGCGATGCCCTCGTCGTCGGCCATCTTGCGGATCGCGGCCGTCAGTTCCTCGACGATGATCGGGGCCAGGCCCTCCAGCGGCTCGTCGAGGAGCAGCACGGCGGGATTGGTCATCAGCGTGCGGGCAATCGTCAGCATCTGCTGCTCGCCGCCGGAAAGCTGGTTGCCCATGTTGCCGCGCCGCTCCTTCAGCCGCGGGAACAGGCCGTAGACGGCGGCGAGGTCCCAGCGGCCGCGCCGGGCGGCCACCGTCAGGTTCTCCTCGACGGTCAGCGAGGGGAAGATGTCGCGCTCCTGCGGCACCCAGCCGAGGCCGAGGCGGGCGCGGCGGTGCGGTGGCAGCCGCGAGATGTCGCGGCCGCGGAAGAACACCGCGCCGGTGGCGAGCTTCAGATAGCCCATGACGGTGAGGATCAGCGTCGTCTTGCCGACGCCGTTGCGGCCGAGCAGCGCCAGGCTGCCGCCCTCCGGCAGCGCGACCGAGACGTGGTCCAGCACGATGCCCTCGCCGTAGCCGGCGCTGACCTTGCGCAGTTCGAGCAGCGGCTCAGCCATGCGCGCCATGCCCCAGATAGACCTCGCGCACGCGCGGGTCGGTGCGGATCACCTCCGGCTCGGCCTCCAGCAGGACGCCGCCGGAGACCAGCACGACGATGCGCGAGGCGAAGCTGAAGACGATGCCCATGTCGTGCTCGATGAACAGCACCGAGATGTCCTTGGGCAGCTCGGCGATGACGCGGAACAGCTCGGCGCTCTCGCCCTTCGGCACGCCGGCGGCCGGCTCGTCGAGCAGCAGCACCTTCGGCCGGGTGGCGAGCGCCAGCGCGATCTCCAGCAGGCGCTGCTGGCCGTAGGCGAGCGTGCGCGTGCGCCGCGTGGCGACGTCGCCGAGGCCGAGGCGCGAGAGAATCGCATAGGCTTCGTCGATGCTGTCGCCGTGCGCCGACAGGCTGCGCCAGAACTGCCCGGCCGTGCCGGCGCGCTCGCATACGGCGAGCGTGACCGCCTCGATCGGCGAGAGATCGGGAAACAGGCTGTTGATCTGGAAGGTGCGCGCCAGGCCCGCCTTGACGCGGGCGGCGGTCGAAAAGCGCGTGACGTCGGTGCCGTCGAGGACGATGCGGCCGGAATCGGGCCGGAGCTGGCCGGTGATCAGGTTGACCAGCGTCGTCTTGCCGGCGCCGTTGGGGCCGATCAGCGCGTGTCGGGCGCCGAGCGGCAGCGTCAGGCTGATGTCGCGGGCGACCTCCAGCGAGCCGAACCGCTTGCACAGGCCTTCGGTCCTGAGCGCGACCGGCTCGCTCATGCGCCGCGCTTCCCGACCAGCCTGGCAAGCCCGCCGAGGATGCCGCCGGGCATGGCCAGCACGACCACGACGAGCAGGATGCCGATCCAGAAATACCAGTATTGCGGGTTCATGTCGGAGAGCTGGTCGCGTGCGACCATGAAGATGATGGCGCCGAGGATGCCACCATAAAGCCGGCCGGTGCCGCCGAGGATCAGCATGACGACGACGTCGGCCGAGCGCTGGAAGGACAGCGTGTCGAGCGAGACCGTCTCGGTGGTCTGCGTCAGCAGCGCGCCGGCCACGCCCGCCATGCCGGCCGAGATCGTGTAGATCGTCTGCAGGTGGCGGCGGTAGGGCGAGCCGATCGCCGGCATGCGGTTGAGGTTCTCGCGGACGCCGCGCAGCGACAGGCCGAAGCTCGAATTGACGAGCCGGCGGGCCAGCAGCACGCCGAGGAACAGGACGACGAGGGCGTAGGCATAGGCCGTGTAGCCCCACAGGTCGAAATCGTAGCGGCCGAAGATCGGCCACACGTCGACGCCCTGCAGGCCGTCGGTGCCGCCGGTCAGCCAGCGCATCGAGTTGGCGAGCTCGGCCGTCAGCAGGCCGAGCCCGAGCGTGATCATCAGCAGCGCGAGATGGCGCACGCGCACGATGATGAAGGACATGATCCAGCCGACCAGCGCGGCGAAGGCGCCGGCGATCAGCAGGCCGGTGAGCGGCTCGCCCCAGCCGGCCTTGGTGATCAGGCCGGCGCAATAGGCGCCGAGCCCGAAGAACATGGCGTGGCCGAGCGTGATGATACCGGCATAGCCGAGGATCAGGTCGACCGAGAGCGCGAACAGCGCGGCGATCGCCACCTGGCTCGCCAGCGTCAGGTAAGTCGGCATGAAATAGAATGGCAGCAGCGCCGCCAGCCAGAACAGCACCTCGTAGACGGACCAGCGGCTCTGCCTGCGGATCCACGCACGCGCCTGCATCGGACGGGTTTCGGTCAGCGCCATCTCCTACCTCCTGCCGAAGAGACCTTGCGGCCGCACGAACAGGACGGCGACCAGGATCAGGTAGATAAGGAAGGAGCCGAGCCCCGGCACCAGATATTTGCCGGCGACGTCGGCGATGCCGAGCAGCGCGGCCGCGATGAAGGAGCCGCCGATCGAGCCCAGCCCGCCGACCGCCACGACGATCAGCACGTAGACGAGGTAGTGGAAGCCGAAGGACGGGTCGAGGCCGACGATCTCGATGGCCAGCGCGCCACCGAGGCCGGCGAGGCCGCAGCCGAGCGCGAAGGTGACGGCGAAGACCTTGTCGACGTCGATGCCGAGCCCCTGCGCCACGCGCTGGTTGTCGACGGCGGCCCGTACCCGCGCGCCGAAGCGCGTATGCTCGAGGCCGAGCACCAGCAGCGCGGCGACGCAGACGGCGACCGCGCTCAGGAAGGCGCGGTAGAGGCCGAAGCGCTGGCCGCCATATTCGAACGAGCCGCGCAGGAAGGCGGGAAGCTGGATCGGCAACTGGCCGGTGCCGAAGATGTAGGCCGCGCTCGCGGCCGCCACAAACACGATGCCGATCGTTGCAAGCACCTGGTTGAGCTCGCCGGCGCGGTAGAGCAGGCGGAAGATCGACCGCTCCAGCACGACGGCGACGACCGCGGCGGCGAGGAAGGCGGCCGGCAGCGTCCACAGGAAGGGCACGCCCATGGAGCGTATCAGCACGACGGTGACGTAGCCGCCCAGCATGCCGAAGGCGCAGTGGGCGAGATTGGTGAAGTTCATCAGGCCGAGCGTCACCGACAGCCCGACCGACAGGACGAACAGCAGCATCCCGAAGGCAAAACCGTCAAAGAGGATGACAGCGACCTGACCGACCACGCCCCTGAGCCTACGTTCGAGCAATGCCCGCCGACGCGTGCGCGCCGCGAGCCCGTTTTCGAATCCCCATCGCAGGATAGGACGGGACGGCTCCCGAGCGGAAGCCGTCCCCTCGCCCGACGTCAGGCGGTTACTTGGCAGCGCCGTGCAGCGGGTCCTTCACGTTCGGGATCGAGTCGATCACGACGTTCTGGAGCTTGCCGTCGACTTCCTTGACCTCGCGGATCCAGACGGTCTGGATGATGTCGCGGGTCTCGGGGTCGATCGAGACCGGGCCGCGCGGGCTGTCCCACGCCATGCCCTTGGCCGCCTCGATCAGCTTGTCGCCGTCGGTGTCGCCATTGGTCTTCTTCAGCGCGGCGTCGATCAGGTGCATGCCGTCATAGCCGCCGATCGAGAACAGGTCGGGGCTGCGGTTCTTGTTGGCGTCGCGATAGGCCTTGACGAAGGCGTTGTTGAGCGGATCGTCGCGCTCCATCGTGTAATGGAACGTGGTGACGATGCCCTTGGCGGTATCGCCCATGCTTTCCAGCGCTTCGGGCAGCGTCAGCTCGCCCTGGCCGAACAGCTTGGTCTTCGGCGGGGTGAGGCCGCGCTCGGCCAGCGCCTTGCCGATCGCCGGCGGCTGCGCGCCACCGGGGATGAAGATGTAGACGGCTTCGGGATTGGCGTCCTTGATGCGCTGGACGAAGGCGGAGAAGTCCGGGTTCGCGACCGGGCTGGCGTCGGCGCCGACGACCGTGCCGCCGGCTTCCTTGAAGCCCTTGGCGAAGGACGATTCGGCGTCATGGCCCGGGCCGTAGTCGGCCACCAGCGTATAGGCCTGCTTCACGCCGCCCTTCTCCACGGCCCATTTGCCGAAGGCATAGTTGACCTGCGGGATGGTGAGCGAGGTACGCGCGATGTAGGGCGACTTCTCGGTGACGACCGAGGTCGCGGCGTTCATGACGACCATGAACTTCTTGGCCTGGGTGGCGACGTCGGCCGCGCCGAGCGCTTCCGGCGTCAGTGTGAAGCCGGCGATGATGTCGACGCCGTCGCGCACGACGAGCTCCTGCGCCAGGCGCTTGGCGACGTCCGGCGACGGACCGCCGGTGTCCTTCTTGATCAGCTCGACCTTCTTGCCGGCCACCTCGCCATTGTGCTCGGCCAGCCACAGGTCGATGCCGGCCTGCATCTGGTTCGCGGTGTCGGCGAACGGGCCCGAATAGGCCATGATGAGACCGATCTTGACGGTGTCGGCTGCATAGGCGGATGCGGCCCAGCCGAAGCCAACCCCGAGGGCGCTGGCGGCCAGCGTCCAAGTAACAACCCTGTTCTTCATGTGGAAACCTCCCTTGTCGCCCGGCGGCCCGGCGGTTGGGCCACCCTCCGAGCCCCGGCGGCACTGTATACAGCGAGGCCGGCCTCGCCAAGGGGCTGCCCGGCCTGCTTCCGCGAAGATTTTCAAGAAGCTGGAGGCAATCGGCTATGACGGGACTGGCGGTCCGCGCCCACACCTGCTGTATACAGGATCGAGCCGCCCTTCCGCCGCGCCGACGGACCCGATGACCCAACTCCTGCCGCTGATCCTGCCGATCTTCCTCCTGATGGCCGTCGGATTCGTCGCTGTGCGGACGCGCTTCATCGCCGAGGCGCAGGTGCAGGCGCTCGGCGTCTTCGTCCTCAACTTCGCGCTTCCGGCGCTGATCCTCAACGCGCTGCTGCGGCAGGACCTGAGGCAGACGCTCAACTGGAGCTACATCGCGGCCTACGCGCTCGGATCGCTGGCGGCATTCGGCATCGCCTTTGCCGTCGCGCGCGTCGTGCTGCGGCGTCCGCTCGACGCGTCGGCGATCGCTGCGCTCGGTGCCTCGGCCGCCAACAGCGGCTTCGTCGGCTTCCCGGTGGCGCATCTGGCACTCGGCGCGGTGGCGCTGACGGCGCTGCCGCTGTCGATGCTGGTCGAGAACATCCTGATCATCCCGCTGGCGCTCGCTCTTGCCGAGATGGCGCGGCAGCAGGGCCAGACGCCGGGCCAGGTGGCGCTCGGAACCGTGCGCCGCCTCTCGCGCTCGCCGCTCATCCTGGCGATCCTGGCCGGCGCGATCCTGGCGGCGATCGGCGTCCACCTGCCCGACTGGCTGGCGACGCCGCTGTCGCTGATGGCGAATGCGTCGGTGCCGTGCGCGCTGTTCGTCGTCGGCGGCACGCTGGCCGGGCTCGGCGCGACCTCGGTCGGGACGGACGTGGCGCTGGTGGTGGCGGGCAAGCTGATCCTGCACCCGCTCGCGGTCGCCGTATCCTTCGCGCTGATCGGCGGCGTGCCGCCGCAACTTCTGGCGGCGGGGCTGATCCTGGCCAGCAGCCCGATGCTGACGATCTATCCCATCCTCGGCGCCCGCTTCGGGCAGGAGAAGGCCGGTGCGGCGGCGCTGCTGGCGGCGACCGCGCTCAGCTTCCTGACGCTGCTCGTGGCATTGTCGCTGATCCTGCCGGCGGCATAAGTTCTCAGGGGAGCCGATACGCGGCCTTGGCCGCGTCGTAGGCCAGCCAGCGCGCGACTTGCCGGGCATCCGTCATCCCGAGCAGGCCCTGCGAAACCATTCCGGCGAGGAAGGCCGCCGCGCAGCGGCGCCAGACGTCGTGGCGGGCGGGAATGGACAGCAGCGCGCGGGTGTCGTCGTTGAAGCCGGCGAGGGTTTGGAAGCCTGCCGTCTCGACCCCGCGATCGAGGGAGCGGGCGATGCCGCGCGGGCTGGCGTGGAACCACCAGGGCGGGCCGAGCAGCAGCGCCGGCCAGTAGCCGGCCATCGGCGCCAGCTCGCGCGCATAGGTCGATTCGTCGAGGCAGAAGAAGATCAGCGACAGGCCGGTGGCGTTGCCGTGGCGGGCGAGCAGCGGCTGCAACCCGCGCACCGCGTCGACCGGCACCGGGATGTCTGCGCCCAGATTGGCGCCGCGCTCTGCCATCAGCGTCGGGTCGGTGTTGCGGCGCGAGCCGGCATGGATCTGCATGACCATGCCGTCCTCGACCGACAGCGCGGCCATCTCGGTAAGCATCTGCGCACGCAAAGGCCCCCCGCCGCCCCCCAGCGGGCGGCCGTCGACCAGCCGGCGGGGCGGCGCCTGCTCCCCCCCCACGCCGAGGTCGGCGGTGCGGGCCGGCGGTCCGCCGTGGTCGGTCGCGGTCGCGCCGTGCTTGCGGAAGTGGGCGCGGCGGGGGCGGTGGGCGGCGATCAGGCCATCCCAGCCCGCCACGTCCTGCCCGGTCAGCTCGCCGAGCCGGCGCAGATTGTCGAGGAAGGCCGGGTTGTCGGGATCGGTGACGTCGTCGGGGCGGTATGTCGTACGCACGCGGCCGATGAGCCCCTGCCCTTCCATCGCGGCATGGTGCTTCAGCTCGTCCAGCGCGAACTCGGTGGTGGCGATTGCCTCGACATTGGCCTTGTCGAGGATGGCCAGCGGCCGCATCGACTCTTCGCCCAGCCGCTCGCCGATCAGGTCGAAATATCTGTCGGCATTGTCGGGGCCGAGCGGCGCATCGATGCCGAAAGCCCAGTTCATCGAATGGTCGATCCACAGCCGCGACGGCGTGCCGGCGAACAAATGGTAATGCTGCGCGAACAGACGCCAGGCCGAGCGCGGGTCGGCCACTGCTCCGCCGTCGCGGCGCGGCACGCCGAGATCGTCGTAGGACAGGCCGCGGCTCCGCAGCATGCGCAGCACGTAGTGGTCGGGCGTCAGGAACAGCGCGGCGGCATCGCCGAACGGCCGGTTCTCCGCGAACCAGGCCGGGTCGGTATGCCCGGGGGGGGGGGGGGTGGGCCGCGCCGCGGCCGCGGCGGAGGGGCGGCGGGGGGGGGCCCGCAGGCCCGGCTCGGCCGGCAGCCGCCGGTGGGGATCGAGGAAAGCTTCGCTCACCTGGTCGGCCCCTGCGTTCGTTGCAACGCGAACCCTAACCGCCGAAGGCCAGGTTCGGAAGCCAGAGCACGACGCCGGGCAGGAACAGCAGCACGCCGATCAGCAGGCAGACCGCGGTGATGAAGGGGATCGATTCGATCGAATATTCCTCGATCGAGATGTCCATCAGGGCGCAGACGGCGAACATCGCCGAGCCGCTCGGCCAGGTCATGCCGCCGAGCGTGACGATCGACATCATCAGGATGCCGAAATGGACCGGATCCATGCCGATGCTCTTGATGATCGGCACGAAGATCGGGGTGAGCAGCAGCACCATCACCGTGGAATCGAGCGCCAGCCCGGCGATCAGCAGGAAGATCAGGATGACCAGCACGATCATGTTCGGGTCGGTGATGCCGGCCAGCATCCAGCTCGCGAGGTTCTGCGGCACCTGCAGATAGATGGTGGCGAAGCCGACCATGCCGCTCATCAGGATGATGAGCATGATCAGGCCCGTGTCTGAGCAGGCATGCGCGAAGGCGCGCCAGACCTTCTCCAGCGTCATCTCGCGGTGGGCGAGGAAGCCGACGGCGAGCGCGTAGACGACCGCGAAGGAGCCGACCTCGGAGGGGGTGAAGACGCCGCCGCGGATCGCCAGCACCAGCGCGACCGGGAAGAACAGCGCCCACTTGGCCTCCCAGGCGGCGACGGCCAGCGCCTTGACGGTCGGCTTCGTGCTGTCGGCGACGACGTAGTTGCGCCGCTTGGCGATGATGTAGGTCGTGATCATCAGCACGACCATCATCAGCAGGCCGGGTATGACGCCGGCGAGGAACAGCCGGCCGATCGAGACGTTGCCGACATAGCCGTAGAGGATGAGGCCGATCGAGGGCGGGATGGTCGCCGTGATCAGCGAGCCGACGGCGATCGCCGCGCCGGCGAAGCCGCGGCCGTAACCCTTCTGGATCATCGCCGGCCCGAGGATGCGCGCCTCCATCGCGGCGTCGGCCACGGCGGAGCCGGAGACGCCGCCCATCAGCGTCGAAAGCACGATGGCGACCTGCGCCAGCCCGCCCGCCATCCAGCCGACGGCGACGAGCGAGATTTTCAGCAGCCGGTCGGTGATGCCGCTCTCGTTCATCAGGTGGCCGGCGAGCACGAAGAAGGGCACGGCCAGAAGCGGGAAGCTCTGGCTCATCGTGGCGACCTTCTGGACGCCGATCGACAGCGGCATGCCGGCATCGGTGACGAAGAAGACGAGGCCGGCGATGCCCGTGGCGAAGGCCACGGGCATGCCCACAACCATGAGCACCACGAAGACGACGGAGATCAGCAGCATGGGAGGGCTCTACAGTTCCAGGATCTCGGGGGCGCCCTTGTCGGCCGCGGTGCGGGTGTAGACCAGCACGCCCTCCCTCTGCCGGCGCCAGGCGTCGACCATGTTGAAGACGAGCGAGGCGCCGAGGATGAAGCAGCCGACGGGGACCGCGGCCGTCACCCAGGCATAGGACAGCGTGCTGTCGCCGAAGGTGCGCTCGCTGTTGAGCAGCGTCAGCTTGACGCCCTCGACGACGAGGATGCCGAGGAAGGCCAGCACGATCGCCGAGCAGACCTGCTCCAGCCAGAATTGCGGGCGGTAGCCCAGATACTTGACCATGACCTCCATGCCGAGATGCGACTTCTCGCGCATGGCCCGCGACGCGCCCAGGAAGCACAGCCAGATGAACAGGAGCTGCGCCATGTCGACCGACCAGACCAGCGGATAACCGTAGAAGCGCGTGATCGCGGCGACGAAGACGAGGCCGGTGATGATGGCGAGCAGCGCGACGCAGATCGCGAGCTCGAGTTGGCCGAGGCGCTTGAGCATGGGGCTTTCCCTGAAAACGGGGGGGCGCGGCGCAGGTGCCGCCGCGCCCCGGCTGGCCGGTTACTTGGCGGCGATCGCCTGCAGCTCGTCGCGCAGCGCGCCGTAGCCGAGCTTGTCGTAGACGCCGGCGGTGGCGTCCTTGAACGGGGTGACGTCGATCTCGTCGACGGTCATGCCGTTCTTCTTCAGGTCGGCCTCGATCTGGCCGAGCATGTCGCGGGTGCCGTAGGAGGCGACGTCGCCGGCCTTCAGCGCCTCGTCGCGCAGCGTCTTCTGGAGGTCGGCCGGCAGGCTGTCGAACCACTTGGCGCTGGTCACCAGCCCGGTGATCAGGTTGATGTGGCCGGTCTTGGTCAGGTACTTCGTCACCTCGAACAGCTTCGAGCCGTAGCCGGCCGGAAGCTGGGCCTCGACCGAATCGATGACCTTCTGCTCGAGCGCCGAATAGACCTCGGCATAGGCCATCGGCGTCGGCACGGCGCCCATCGCCTTCACGGTCTCGACCCAGACCGGCGCGCCGGGAGTGCGCATGCGGTTGCCCGCGAGGTCGGCCGGCGTCTTCACCGGGCCGGCCGTCCACAGGTGCCGCTCGCCCTGCCACCAGTTGAAGGAGAGCACCTGGTGGCCCGACGTGTCGTGCAGCTTCTTCACCCAGCCCTCGAACATGTCCGAGGTCACGACCTTGCGGATGCCGTCATAGCCGTTGGCGAGGTAGGGCGCGCCGAGCACGCCGAACTCGTTGACGAAGTTGGCGAGACGGCCGCCGTCGACCACGACCGCCACCGGCGCGCCGGCACGGGCTTGCTCCAGCACGTCCTCGTCCGGGCCGAGCTGCGAGTTGGGGAACAGTTTTACCTCGATCTTGCCGCCGGTCGCGGTGGCGATGCTGTCGCGGAACGATTCCAGACCCTTGTAGAGCGGGTCGGAGGTCGCCAGCGCGGTGTTGACGCTGAGCGTGTAGTCGGCGGCCAGCGCGGCGCCCGCCGCCGTGCCGGCGGCGATGCCCGCGATCAGGGCCGTTGCAAGTCTCGTCAGTCTCTTCATGTCTTCCTCCCGTGGTAGTGGCCGGGGACGCTCACGCGCCCCTGGTTTCGAAAAGGTCCGGCTTCTCGGCGGCGATCGCCGGCAGGTCGTTGAGGATCTCGCGCAGATGGCCGCGGATGGCGTCCTCCGCGCCCGCCACGTCGCCGTCGGCGATGCGGCCCGCGATCGCCTCGTGCTGCCTGAGCAGCTTGCCCATCGGGAAGCGGATCAGGCTGAGATAGCGCACGCGGTCCATCTGCGACTTCAGCCCCTCCATCAGCGCCCAGGCGCGGGACTTGCCCGCGGCCTCGGCCAGCGTGCGGTGGAACAGCTCGTCGAGTAGGATGAAGCGGTCGGCGTCGCTGGCGGCGGCCTTGCGCTGCTCGCGAAGCTGCTTCTTCAGCTCCTCCGCGAGCGAGGCGTCACGCGCCTGCGCCAGCAGCTTGACGATGTCGGCCTCGATCGCCTCGCGCACGAAGCGGGCGTCCATCACGGCGGCCTGCGAGATCTTGCTGATGAAGGTGCCGCGCTGCGGCCGCACCTCGACCAGCCCCTCCTCGGCGAGCTTGATGAAGGCCTCGCGCACCGGCTGGCGGCTGACCGAGAAGGCGGCCGCGAACTCCGATTCGGAAATGCGCGTGCCGGGCTTCAGCTCGTTGCGGATGATGCGCTCGCGCAGGATGGCGTGAAGCTGCGGCCCGACGGGCACGCGCTGCTCGATGTCGGCCGGCTGGACTGTTCTCGTCACCCCGTCGTCTCCTCTTGACGCAACGTTGCACCATACTTCCATACTAGTCAACACAGGTGTGGAATGGTAATTGGAATTGCGGCGCGCCACGGCGTTGATCTACAGCCGCGCGGGGGAGCTCACAGGAAGGACCGGATGAGACAGACCTGGCGGTGGTTCGGCCCGACGGACCGGGTTTCGATCGACGACATGATGCAGGCCGGCGCGGAAGGCGCGGTCACCGCCCTGCACCACGTCCCGACCGGCGACGTCTGGAGTCGCGAAGAGATCGCGCGGCGCCAGCGCGAGCTTTCGGTGACGACGTCCGGCGGGCCTTCGGGGATCAAGTGGGAGGTGGTCGAGAGCCTTCCCGTCTCGGAGGACATCAAGAACCAGAAGGGGGCCTGGCGCGAGCATATCGCCAACTACAAGCAGAGCCTGCACAACCTCGCCGCGGCGGGGCTGGAGACGATCTGCTACAACTTCATGCCGGTGCTCGACTGGACCCGCACCGACCTCGCCTGGCGGCTGCCCAACGGCGCTACCTGCATGCGCTTCGGCTCCGTCGATTTCGCCGCCTTCGCCAACCACATCCTGGAGCGCCGCGACGCCGCGGGCGATTTCCCAGAGGAGATCGTCGCGGAGGCGCGGCGCCGGTTCGACGCAATGAGCGAGGCGCGCAAGCGCGAGCTGGCACGCAACGTCGTCTTCGGCCTGCCGGGTGCGGCCGAGCACATGACGCTCGCCGACGTGCGCCGGCACCTGGCCGAATACGATGCGATCGCGCCGGAGCTGCTGCGCGCCCATTTCATCGCCTTCCTGGAGGAGGTCGTGCCGGTCGCCGAAGAGCTCGGCACGCGGCTGTGCTGCCATCCGGACGACCCGCCCTTCCCGCTGCTCGGCCTGCCGCGCATCATGTCGACGGAGGCGGATTTCAGGGCGATCGTGGACGCCGTCGACAGCCCGGCCAACGGCATCACGCTGTGCTCCGGCTCGCTCGGCGCGCGGCCGGACAACGACCTGCCCGGCATGATGGAGCGGCTGGGCGGCAAGGTGCATTTCCTGCACCTGCGCAATGTGCGGCGTGAGACGGACGCGGTCGCCGGCTCCTTCTACGAGGCCGACCATCTCGGCGGCGACACCGACATGGTGGCGCTGATCGCGGCGGTACTGGCCGAGGAGGCGCGGCGCCGCGAGGCCGGCCGCGCCGACCACTCGATCCCGATGCGGCCCGACCACGGCCACGACATCCTCGACGACCACAAGCGGCAGGCGCAGCCCGGCTATCCGGCGATCGGCCGGCTGAAGGGGCTGGCCGAGCTGCGCGGCGTGATGACGGCGCTTTCCCACCCGGCCGCCGGGCGCGGCGCCTGATGGGCGCGCCGAGGCTGTCGCGCCATGCGGCGACGCGCGCGGGCGTGGCGCGGCCCGGCTTCGCGCCGGAAGCGCACGGCGCGGGGATCGTCCATATCGGCGCCGGCGCCTTCCACCGCGCTCATCAGGCCGTCTACACCGACGACGCGTTGGCCGCGGCCGGCGGCGACTGGCGCATCACCGGGGTGAGCCTGCGCAGCACCGACATCGCGGACGCGCTCAACCCGCAGGACGGGCTCTACACGCTGATCGTGCACGACCCCGCCGTTACGCGCGCCCGCGTCGTCGGCAGCATCGCCCGCGTCATCGCCGCCGCACGGGAGCCCGGCGCGACGCTGGCCGCGCTCGCCGATCCCGCCACGCGCATCGTCACCACCACGGTCACGGAAAAAGCCTACGGCATCGCGCGTGGCGCCGGCGTCGATCCGGCCAGCCCGGCGATCGCCGCCGACCTCGCGAACCCGCGTTTCCCCTCCGGCGTGATCGGTCTGCTGGTCGAGGCGCTGCGGCTGCGCCGCGCGGCGGGCGACGCGCCCTTCACCGTGCTATGCTGCGACAACCTGCCGGACAACGGCGCGCTGCTGCGCCTCGGCGTCGTCGACTTCGCGGGGCGGCTGGATTCCGATCTCGCCGACTGGATCGCCGCCGAAGGCGCCTTCCCGTCGAGCATGGTCGACCGCATCACCCCGGCCCCGACCGCAACCACGCTGGCGCTGGCGCGCGAGCTGACCGGCTGCGAGGACATGGCCGCCGTCGAGACGGAGCCGTTCAGCCAATGGGTGATCGAGAACCGTTTCGTCGCCGGCCGACCCCGCTGGGAGGCCGGCGGAGCGCTGTTCGTCGAGGCGATCGCGCCCTATGAGCGGATGAAGCTGCGCATGCTCAACGGCACGCATTCCATGCTGGCCTATTGCGGCTACCTGACCGGCTGCACCTATGTGCGCGACGTGATGGCGCGGCCGGACCTCGCGGCGCTGGTCGGGCGCCACCTCGCGGCCGCCCGCTCGACGCTGGAGAGCGTCGGCGGCATCGATCTCGGCCGCTATGCCGACGATCTGCGCGCCCGCTTCGCCAACCCGGCGATCGCCCACCAGACCTACCAGATCGCGATGGACGGCACCGAGAAGCTGCCACAGCGCATCTTCGAGCCGGCGCTGGAGCTGCTCGGCCGAGGCGCCGGCATCCGTCCCTTCGCCTTTGCGGCCGCCGCGTGGATGCGCTATTGCCTCGGCCGCACCGACGCGGGCGAGACCTACGCGCTGCGCGATCCGCGCGAGGCACAGATCCGCCGGGCGCTCGAAGGCGCCGGCAATGCCGCCGCCATCAGCGCGGCGCTCACCGCCCTGCCCGGCTTCGTGCCGGAGCGGCTGGCGGCCCACCCCGTCTGGCGGGCGGAGGTCGAGGACGCGCTCGGTGCGATGCTTTCCGGCGGCATGGCCGCCGCCGTGCGCGCCGAGGCGGCTGCCGCGGCCGTCCTGTGAGGGTGGAGATGCCGAAGAAGTCGTTCCTCGCCATCGGCGAGTGCATGATCGAGATGGCGCGCGACGCGTCGGGCGCCTGGAAGCTCGGCGTGGCCGGCGACACGCTCAACACCGCCTGGTATTTCCGCCGCTGCACCTCGCCCGGGGACTGGTCGGTCGACTATTTCACGCGGCTCGGCACCGACCGCCAGTCCGACCGCATTTGCGACTTCATCGCCGCCGCCGGCATCGGCACGGGCCATATCGCGCGCGATCCGTTCCGCCAGCCGGGCCTCTACCTGATCGACCTCGACGCGGGCGAACGCTCCTTCACCTACTGGCGCGGGCAGTCGGCGGCGCGGCTGCTGGCCGACGACGAGGCGCTGCTGCGGGCGGCTATCGACGCCTCCGACGTCGTCTATTTCTCCGGCATCACGCTGGCGATCCTCGCGCCCGACCGGCGCGATTTCCTGCTGTCGCTGGTGGCGGATGCCCGCCGGGCCGGGCGGACCACCGTGTTCGACCCCAATGTCAGGCCGCGCCTGTGGGAAGACGCCGACGAAATCCGGCGGCGCGTCCGCCAAGCCGCCGCCGCGGCCTCGATCGTGCTGCCGAGCTTCGATGACGAACGCACACTGTTCGGCGACGCGACGCCCGAGGCCTGCGCGCGGCGCTATCTCGCTGCGGGCAGCGGCGAGGTCGTGGTCAAGAACGGCGGCGGCGACCTCTGCATCGGCGATGCGCATGGGATGCAGAGCCTCCATGTGGAGGAGGTCGAGCCGGTCGACACGACGGGCGCGGGCGATTCCTTCAACGGCGCCTATCTGGCGCGACGGCTTTCGGGCGACGATCCGCTGGAAGCGGCCCGTCGCGGCCACGACGTGGCGCGGAAGGTCGTGCGCCATCACGGCGCGCTGGTGGAAGAAGCGGTCGGCTGAGAGGCCGCCTCAGTCGCGGACGAGGACCTTGGCCTCGCGGGCGGCCGCCACGAAGGCGCGCCGCGCCACCGAAGGCGGCTTCTCTCCGCGTATGACGCTCAGGCAGGCTTCCATCGCGCGCGTCCGCTTGCTGCTTTCGGCGAGCGGCCAGTCCTTCAGCAGCACCGCCGCGGCGTCGCGCGTGCTGGCCACCACCCTCTCCCGGTCGAGCCGCCCGGTCTGGACGACCACCGGACGGTGGAACAGCCTGTGGCGGCGCCTGTCGATGCGGCGGCGGTCAAGCGCCGCCCGCGCGCCGGCCTTGCCGGCGCCATCCGCGCTCAGCGGATCAACTGTCGTGACCATACCCCGAACCCCACTCATTTTCGCATGTCGTTATCCCGAAAGCGGTTTCCACTTTCGGGCGACATGCGCCCGCGCGACGCGGCCGGCTGGGCGGCCAATGCGCAGGGGATGCACACTAGCATTTCCACGTAAAAAATCCGTGTGGATGCTTTCAGGAGAGCCGCGCGGGGTAATCCGAGACGAGCAAATGCAGCGGCTGCTCGTCCTCCTCGATGGCCGGGAAACGGCCGATCGGGTCGCGGAACCAGTTGTCCTTGAGGTCGTCGTTGACGGTCGAGACCTCGCCGATCAGCACGTCGGCGCCCTCGCCCCAGAAGGCGTGCCAGACACCCGGCAGCAGCGTGACGCTCTCGCCGGGATCGAGCTTCAGCAGGCCGCCGGCCGGCAGCCTGCGGATCGTGCCGTCGACCGGCACCGCGACCTCGGCCTTCTCGTCGATCCGGCCTTCGGCGTCCGGCATGAACAGCTCCAGCACCAGCCGGCCGCCGCCGCGGTTGATGATGTCCTCGGCCTTCAGGTAGTGGCGGTGCATCGGCGAGAGCTGGTCCCTGCGCGAGATCATGATCTTCTCGGCGTAGAGCATGCCGCCGCCCTTCGCGAGGTCGGCTGCGATCCCGTTGCGCACCGTGAACAGGAACAGGCCGAGCTCGTCGAAACGACCCTGCCCGTAATCGGTGATGTCCCAGCCCATGCGACGCTCAACGATCTTGCCGATCTCGCCGCGCCGGGCCCGCATCTCGTCGGGCGACCAGTAAGCGAACGGCGGCAGGCGGTAGCCGAAGGAGCGGATGAAGGCGTCCGCCTCGCGGATGATCCCGTTGACCTTCGAGCGCTTCATGTCGCCTCCCGGCCGCAGCCGCTCACGCTGCGGTCACGCGATCCGTCCGGTGACGGCGTCGGCTGCATCGCGGATCGCCTCGATATTGGCCTTGTAGGCCGCTTCCTTGCCGCCTTTGAACACCGCCGAGCCGGCGACGAGAACGTCGGCGCCGGCCGCCACGACCAGCGGCGCGGTCTCGGGTGTGACGCCGCCGTCGATCTCGATGTGGATCGGCCGCCCGCCGATCATCGCCTTCAGCCGCCTTACCTTCTCCGCCACGGCCGGGATGAAGGCCTGGCCGCCGAAGCCCGGGTTGACGGTCATCAGCAGCACGAGGTCGAGCCGGTCGAGCACGTATTCGATCGTGCTTTCAGGCGTCGACGGGTTGAGCGACACGCCGGCCCTCTTGCCGGGCGCGCGGAGCGCGTGCAGCGAGCGGTGGAGATGCGGCCCGGCCTCGGCGTGGACGGTGATGATGTCGGCCGCGGCCCGGGCGAAGGCCGCCAGATAGGGATGGGCCGGCGCGATCATCAGATGGCAGTCGAACACCTTCGGCGTGCGGTCGCGGATCGCCTTGATGATCGGCGGGCCGAAGGTGATGTTGGGCACGAAATGGCCGTCCATCACGTCGAGATGGATCCAGTCCGCGCCGGCCCGCGCGACCGCCTCGACCTCCTCGCCCAGGCGCGAGAAGTCGGCGGAGAGGATGGAGGGGGCGATCAGTGTGCGTGCGGTCATTCCGTTGCCTGTGAACCACCGTGGGAGACTGCCCGCCCATAGCCCGCGCGGCCGGCCTTGTCGACCGGGGTGCCGACGCACGTCGCCCGAAAGTGGCAGCCGGTTTCGGGCCGACAACATGCGAAAACAGGACTATTCCCCCCTCACATCCGCTGGTGGATGCGGCGGATGGCGGCGAGCTGCATGGCGTCGGGCGCCATCTGCATGAACTCGATGCGGTTGCCGTCGGGGTCCTCGATCCAGCATTGGCGGTTGTTGTCGAGGCCCGGCTTCGGCTCGACGGGGAGCGGGGGGCCGGCCGTCCGCCGCGCCCCGGCCGCCCGGGCCAGATCGGCGCCTTCGAGGCAAAAATGGGGGGCCACCGGGCGGCCGGGGGCCGGCGCCCCCCCCCCCTCCCCCCCCGGGGACAGGCCCACAAAC
>Ga0066256_1001226_pt1 | contig 38079 bp, 36 predicted proteins | sample ThiBio_1000_biof_FD_87107 | JGI IMG/M metagenome (GOLD analysis project Ga0066256, IMG submission 87107) | Wastewater bioreactor microbial communities from Cape Town, South Africa - Thiocy_expt_1000_biof (version 2) | ecosystem: Engineered > Bioreactor > Thiocyanate-remediating >... | reverse complement strand
GAGATCGTGATGTGACTGGAGTTCAGACGTGTGCTCTTCCGATCTCGCGTCCCAGCGGGTGGTGCCGGAGGCGCTGACCCGCGACGGGTTCACCTTCACCTCCCCCACGATCGACGACGCGGCCCGAGCCGTCCTCGGCTGAGCACGCCCCACCCGAGCCGGCCGCCACGCGGGCGGTCCGGCGCCGCGAGCGCCGTCGCCGCCCTCCGGTCGCCGACGGCGTCGAGGAGCAGCCGGGTGCGCGGGTCGACCCACGACGGCACCGCGACCGGCCGGGTGCCGACGTCGCGAGCCGTCGCGTCGAGCAGCCGCGCGAGCCACGACGCCGTCACGTCGTCGACCGACGGACCGTCGGTCCCCGGGTGCGCGAGGACCGCCTGGCCGGCGCCGACGCGCACCGGCACCCGGTCCCGGCCGACGAGCACCTCGTCGAGCAGCAGGCCGACGGCCGCACCGACCTCGACGTCCAGCTCCCGCGCGATCCAGCCCGCCAGCACGCCGAGCGCGACCGCGTCGTCCGCGGGCGACGCCTCCGGGCGCCGGTGACCGATCGAGAGCGCGAGGTCCAGCCGGGGACGCCCGGTCGCGTCGACCAGCACGCTCTCCGGGCCGAGCCAGCCGGCCACGATCCCGCGCGCGTGCATCGGGACCAGCGCGGCAGCGAGGCCGTGCAGCAGGACGCGCAGACCGGGTCCGTCCAGCCCGTCGTCCTCGACCCGCCCGCCGCGCCGATCGCGCTCGTCCGGCCGGCGCCACCGCCGGACGAGCGCGAGCAGCGGAACGGCGGTCGGCGGGTCGAGCACCGCGAACGTCGCGGGACCGGAGCCCACCACCGCCAGCGGGCGCAGCAGCTCCTCCCGGGGCGGCAGTCGCGCGAGGTCGCCCAGCAACCGCGGTCCCGCGCCGGGTGGGAGGCGCCGGACGTGGACGAGCCGGCCGTCGAACCAGCCGGCCGCCGGGTCGAACCCGGCCGGTCCGACCGGCTCCCCGACGACGAGTCGGGCCCGGCCGGCAGAGGCCGCCGAGGCGCGGCGCCGCGCGAGGTCGACGGGCGTCGGCGGGGTGGGTCGATGCGTGGTCATCCCCGCAGTCCAGCGCATCGACGGCCCCGTCCGCTCGTCGTCCACAGGTGGCTGTCCACAGGTAGGCTTGGCCGCATCATGGCCCGTAAAGACTCCTCCACCCCTGCCCCCGCGAAGAAGCGCCGCTGGTACCACCAGCTCTGGGACGTCTTCCAGATGACGCGGAAGTCCGACCCCGCCGTCACCTGGTGGATCCTCGGGTCCTTCCTCGGCGTCGTCGCGCTCGGCGTGCTCGTCGGGTTCCTGCTCAACCCCGGCATGCTCTGGTACTTCGTCGTGCTGGCGATCCCGTTCGGGCTGCTCGCGGCGATGTTCATCCTGTCCCGCCGGGCCGAGAAGGCGGCCTACGGACGGATCGAGGGTCAGCCGGGGGCCGTGTCCGCCGCGCTCGGCACGATCCGGCGCGGGTGGAGCATCGAGGAGCAGCCGGTCGCCGTCGACCCGCGCACCCAGGCGATGGTGTTCCGCGCGATCGGCAAGCCCGGCGTCGTCCTCGTCGGCGAGGGCGGCTCGCGCGGCGTCCAGCAGCGTCTCCTCGAGGGCGAGCGCAAGCGCGTGCTGCGCCTCATCCCGGAGGTCCCCGTCCACCTCATCCAGTCCGGCCGCGAGGAGGGTCAGGTTCCGCTGCCCGGCCTCGTCAAGGCGCTGCGCAAGCAGAAGGGCAACCTCACGAAGCTCGAGGTCGCCGAGGTGAGCAAGCGGCTCGCCGCGCTGGCGAAGCTGCAGATGCCGATGCCCAAGGGCGTCGACCCGATGCGCGCCCGCCCCGACCGCAAGGCGATGCGCGGCCGCTGAGGCCGCTGCGGCCGCCGCCGCGCCGCCCGAACCGGCGCGAGAGACACCTCGGCCCCGACCAGCTCACGCTGGCCGGGGCCGAGGTGTTTTCGTGCGGGATCGCTCGCGGTCCCGCCGCCTCTCCCGATCAGGAGGCGGCGACCTCCACGGCTCCCTCGCGACGAGCCTTGACCTCCTCGACCGAGGTGCCGTAGTACGCGGCGAGCATGATGTCCTTCATGTCCTCGCGCATCGGCATCCGCGGGTTCGCGGGGGCGCACTGGTCCTCGTAGGCACCCGTGGCGACCTCGTCGAGGCGCGAGATGAACTCGGTCTCGTCGACGCCCTGCGCCTGGAAGGACTGCGGGATGCCGATCCGGGCGCGCAGCGACTCGACCGCCTGCGCGTAGGACTCGACACCCTCCTCCGGCGTGCGGGCGGGCAGCCCGAGGTGCTGGGCGATCTGCTGGAACCGCTCGGGCGCGACGTAGTGCTCGTACTTCGGCCAGGACGTCAGCTTCGTCGGGATCTGCCCGTTGTAGCGGATGACGTGCGGCAGGAGCGTGGCGTTGGTGCGGCCGTGGACCAGGTGGTAGGTCGAGCCGACGACGTGGGCCATCGCGTGCACGATCCCGAGGAAGGCGTTCCCGAACGCCATCCCGGCGATGGTGCCCGCGTTGTGCATCTTCTCCCGGGCCTCGACGGTCCGCGGGTCCTCGGCCGACCCGTTCACGGACTGCGCCAGGTTCTCGAAGATGAGCTTGATGGCGTGCAGCGCGAGGCCGTCCGTGAAGTCGTTGGCGTAGACCGCCGTGTAGGCCTCGGTCGCGTGCGTCAGGGCGTCGAACCCGGAGTCGGCGGCCAGCGTCCTCGGCATGGACGACGTGAGCGCGGGGTCGATGATGGCGACCGACGGGGTCAGCGCGTAGTCGGCGAGCGGGTACTTCTTGCCGGCGTCGGGGTCGGAGATGACCGCGAACGGCGTGACCTCGGCGCCCGTGCCCGACGAGGTCGGGATGCACACGAGCTGCGCCATCTTGCCCAGCACGGGGAAGCGGAACGCGCGCTTGCGCACGTCGAAGAACTTCTGCTTGAGGTCGGAGAAGTTGATCTCCGGGTGCTCGTACAGCAGCCACATGACCTTCGCGGCGTCCATCGGCGACCCGCCGCCGAGCGCGATGATCGTGTCCGGCTCGAAGTGGCGCATCTGCTCGGCGCCCCGCTGCACCGTCTGCACGCTGGGCTCGGGCTCGACCTGGTCGATGATCTGGATGGCGACCTTGTTGCCTCGCCGGTTGAGCACGTCCATCACCCGGTCGACGAACCCGAGCGTCGTCATGACGGCGTCCGTCACGATCGTGACGCGCTCGACGTCGGGCATGTCCGCGAGGTAGCGGATCGCGTTCGGCTCGAAGTACGTCTTCGCCGGGACCTTGAACCACTGCAAGTTGTTGTTCCTCCGCCCGATGCGCTTGATGTTGACGAGGTTGATCGCCGAGACGTTGTTCGACACGGAGTTGTGACCGTAGGAGCCGCAGCCGAGCGTCAGCGAGGGGATGAAGGCGTTGTAGATGTCGCCGATCCCGCCGAGCGAGCTCGGCGCGTTCGTGATGATCCGGACGGCCTTGACGCGCGAGCCGAACTCCTCGGCCAGCTCGGCGTCCTCGGTGTGGATCGCGGCGGAGTGCCCGAGACCGTCGAACTCGACCATCTCCTCCGAGAGCCGGATGCCCTCCTCTGCGGAGTGCGCCCGCAGCACGGCGAGCACGGGGCCCAGCTTCTCCCGCGTCAGCGGCTCGCCCGGACCGACCTCGCTGACCGGCACGAGGATGATCGACGTCTGCTCCGGCACGGAGAACCCGGCCTGCTCCGCGATCCAGGTGGGCAGCTTGCCGACGACGGCGGCGTTGAGCTTCGCGCCGGCGCAGTTCGCGTCGCCAGCCTCCACGCCGAAGATGTACCGCTCGAGCAGCGCCTTCTCCTCCGGCGAGGCCAGGTAGGCGTGCAGGGTGGCGAACTCCCCCAGCGCCTCGTCGTAGACCTCGTCGTCGATGATGACGGCCTGCTCGGAGGCGCAGATCATCCCGTTGTCGAACGCCTTGGACAGCACGACGTCGTTGACCGCGCGCTTGAGCTTCGCCGTCTTCGTGATGTACGCGGGGACGTTGCCGGCGCCGACGCCGAGGGCCGGCTTGCCGCACGAGTAGGCGGCGCGGACCATCGCGTTGCCGCCCGTCGCGAGGATGAGCGCGACGCCCGGGTGGTTCATCAGCTCGCTCGTCGCCTGGAGCGAGGGCTCCTCGACCCACTGGATGCACGCCTCGGGGGCACCGGCAGCGACGGCGGCGTCGCGGACGACGCGGGCCGCGGCGACGGAGCACTCCTGCGCGCCCGGGTGGAACGCGAACACGATCGGGTTGCGCGTCTTGAGCGAGATGAGCGCCTTGAAGATGGCGGTCGAGGTCGGGTTGGTCACCGGGGTGACCCCGCAGACGACGCCGACGGGCTCGGCGATCTCGGTGATGCCCGTGAGCTCGTCCTTGCTGATGACGCCGACCGAGCGCAGGTCGCGCATCGAGTGCGTCACGTGCTCACAGGCGAAGATGTTCTTGACGGCCTTGTCCTCGAAGACGCCGCGGCCGGTCTCCTTCACGGCGAGCTCGGCGAGGACGCCGTGCTTGTCGAGGGCCGCGACCGCCGCCTTGGCGACGATGTAGTCGATCTTCTTCTGGTCGTAGGCGGCGTACTCCTCCAGCGCCACCCGGGCCCGCGCGACGAGCGCATCGATCGCTGTTCCAGCGACGGGCTCCTCGACGGCGGCGGGGGCGGCCTTCGCGGGCGCCTTCTCGGCGGCGGGCGCGGCGTCGTCGCTCGCGGCGGGGGCGACGTCGGCGGACCCGCCCTTGGACCGGGCCCGGCCCTTGCGCGGGGCGACCGCATCGGTGGCGTCGACGGGCTCGACGACGTCCTGGACCTCAGTCTTGGCGGTGGTAGTCACGTGGACTCCTTGGTCGTGTTGATCGGGTGCTTTCACGCTAGGAGCCGGGTGACGGCGTTTCATAAGGCCCAGGTCCCGGGGACTTCGGTCCCCGGGACCTCGGTCCCGGGACGGTGTCCGCGCAGGTCAGCGCCGGTTCGGACGGCGTGGGGCCGCGTCGGGACGCCACGGGGCGGCCGGGGCGCCGATGTGGTCTTCGTCACGTCCGGCCGGCGAGCCGCCGACTACGGCGTCCGCCGCAGGAGCGCGAGGGCGGTCCGGTCGAGCAGCCAGAGCCCGACGCCGAGCGCGGCGGGCACGCCGTGCCCGACGGCGAGCAGGCCGGCGCCGACGCCCGCGAACAGAACGGCCTCGATCCCGAGCGACGCCGCCGCGGGCAGCCCGACGGGGGCGCGCGGCGAGAGGAGGACGCCCCACAGCGTCGCGACCGCGGCGACCGCCAGGATCGCGGCCGGCCAGCTCCACCCGCCGGGGACGACGTCGTGGACGAGGACGGCGACGCCGGCCAGGAGCGCGAGCTCGAGCAGGAACCGCGCGGTCAACGCGAACACCAGCGCCGGCGACGCGCCGGCGAGGGGGTCGGGCCGGCTCCCCGCCGCCGGCCCGTCCCGCCGTCCGGCACCCGGCCCTCCGGTCACGAGCCGCGTCCGGTCACGGCGCCCACCCGACGAGCGCGGCGTCGAGCGCGGCGACGGCGCGCGCGAGGGTCGCGTCGAGGCTGCGCGGCTGCTTGAACCCCCCGACCCGCTCGAGGTCGACGAACCCGTGCAGCGTGGCGCGGACGAGACGGATCGCGTCGGTCAGGTCGTCGCCGTCGAGCCGGTAGGCGCGCAACGCCGACGCGATGACGGCGACGAGCGCCTCGGCGGCGGCCTGCCCGTCGGCGTCGTCGGGCTCGGGCGCGATCTGGAGCGCCGCGTACCGGCCGGGATGCCGCGCGGCCCAGGCCCGCAGGGTGTCCGCGAGCGCGGCGAGCGCCTCCCCGCCCGAGAGCCCCGCGCAGGCCGTCGAGAGGGCGGCGGCGGCCTCGCGCGCGGCCAGCCGGCCGATGGCGCGGCGCAGGTCGTCGAGGTCGGCGACGTGTCGGTAGACGCCGGGCGGCGCGATGCCGAGGGCGCGGCCGAGCCTCGTGATCGTCAGCTCCGCGAGCCCGATGTCGTCGGCGAGGACCGCGGCGCGCTCGACCACCGCGCCGCGGGTGAGCCGCTCAGCCACGGGGCTCCCCGTCGGCCCCCGCGAGGAACGGCAGCAGGACCTCCAGCACCTCGGCCGGGCGCTCGGCCATCGGGTAGTGGCCGGCGCCGCCGATCATCCGGTGCCGCCCGTTCAGGGCGCCGGCGATCCAGGCGGCCTCCGCCCGCGGGTCGGGGAAGTCCCGGTCCTCCTCCCCCATGACGACGAGCGTCGCCGCGCGCACCCGCGGCAGGGCGGCCTCGGCCGGCGCGTGGGACGTGCGCGTCGTCGCCTGGAAGGCCGACCAGCGACCGGGCCGGCGCAGCAGCGCGAGGGCGCGAGCGGTGTGCTCCGCGTGGTCGGCCGGCGTGGCCCGGCCGAACAGCGACCGGTAGTAGGCGCCCCAGAGGGCCGGCCCCCAGGGCCGGGCGAGCAGCAGGCGCAGGAGGAGCCGGGCGGCAGGCGAGCCGTGATCGCGGACGAACGGGCCGAGGAGCACGAGCCCGTCCACGGCGGCCGGGCGCTCCGCCGCAGCCAGCACGGCCGCCGCCGCCCCCATCGAGCTGCCGACGACGGTCGCCGGCCCGCCGCCGAGCGCGTCCACGACCGCGAGCAGGTCGCCCGCGGCCGCGGGGTCGTCGTAGGCGTCGAAACCGGTCGAGCTGTCGCCGTGTCCGCGCAGGTCCATCGCCGCCACGCGATACCCCGCGTCGACCAGACCGGGCACCAGGTGCCGGAACGCTGCTCGGGACTCGCCCATGCCGGGGACGCACACGACCAGCCGGGCGGTGTCCGGCGCCGACGCGGGCGCCGTCACCGTCGCCGCGACGAACCCGCCGGGGCGGGGAACCTCGATCGTCTCCATGTTACGGACCGTAACATGGAGATACGAAGCGTTGCTAGAGGGTCAGCCCCGCGACGAGGCCGACGGACCGGGGCGGGGGCCGGACGGCGCACTCGGCGGCGTCGCGCGGGCGGCGAACCGGTCGATGAAGGTGCCGGCCCAGGTGTCGTGCAGGCCGCGTCCGTCGGCGCCGGCGACCGCGACCGGGATGAGCAGGAGCAGGCACGCCGTCCGGATGAGCGACTGCACCGGCCCGATGGGCGCCGTCCCCGTCGCCATCCGGTAGACCCGCAGCCCGAACAGGCGGTGGCCGATCGTCGCGCCGAGCGTGGCGAGGAGCAGGAACGTCATCGCGCCGAAGACGGCCAGCGTCGCCATCGGGTGGTACTGGAAGAAGCCGGCGGAGATGAGCGAGGCGATGACCCAGTCGACGACGAGGGCGCCGAGCCGCCGGCCCAGGTGGGCGCCGGGCTCCGTCACGTCGGCCGGACGCGCGGGTCCGGAGCCGGTGGACGGGGAGGGCACGGATCGAGTCTACGGTGGGTACCGGCGCGGGTGCGGACCTCCGGCTCCCCGGAGGGCTCGTAACGCGACCGACACATTCGAGTCATGGCAGAGAAACGACGCGCTCGTAGCGTCGCCGCGTGTCCGGTCCACTCGCGGACCCCGGGACGAACCCTTCGATCGGAGCCTCATGTTCAGTTCAGCCGAGGAAGCAATCGCGTATACGCGCGAGAACGACGTCAAGTTCATCGATGTCCGCTTCATCGACCTGCCCGGGGTGCAGCAGCACTTCAACATCCCCGTCGAGGCCTTCAACGACGACGCCTTCACCGAGGGCCTCATGTTCGACGGATCGTCGATCCGCGGGTTCCAGGCGATCCACGAGTCGGACATGAAGCTCATCCCCGACGTGACGAGCGCGTTCATCGACCCGTTCCGGGCGGCGAAGACGCTGGTCGTGTACTTCTCGATCGTCGACCCGTTCACGGACGAGCCGTACGCCCGCGACCCGCGTCAGATCGCGAGCAAGGCCGAGGCGTACCTGCGCTCCACCGGGATCGCCGACACCGTGTACTTCGGCCCGGAGGCCGAGTTCTACCTGTTCGACTCGATCCGGTACGACGCGCGCGAGTGGGAGGCGTTCTACCACATCGACTCGATCGAGGCCGACTGGAACACCGGGCGCGAGGAGGAGGGCGGCAACCTCGGGTACAAGACCCGGTTCAAGGGGGGCTACTTCCCGCTGTCCCCCAGCGACAAGTTCGCCGACCTGCGCGACGAGATGGTCCTGACGCTGCAGCAGATCGGCCTCGAGGTCGAGCGGGCCCACCACGAGGTGGGCACGGCCGGCCAGCAGGAGATCAACTACCGGTTCGCGACGCTGCGCTCGGCCGCCGACGACCTGATGAAGTTCAAGTACATCATCAAGAACGTCGCCTACAACGCCGGCAAGACCGTGACGTTCATGCCGAAGCCGCTGTACGGCGACAACGGCTCGGGCATGCACTGCCACTCCTCGCTGTGGAAGGACGGCGTCCCGCTGTTCCACGACGAGTCCGGCTACGGCGGCCTGTCCGACATCGCCCGCTGGTACATCGGCGGCCTGCTGCACCACGCGCCGTCGCTGCTGGCCTGGACGAACCCCTCGGTCAACTCCTACCGCCGGCTCGTGCCGGGGTACGAGGCGCCCGTCAACCTCGTCTACTCGGCCCGCAACCGCTCGGCCTGCATCCGCATCCCGGTGACGGGGTCCTCGCCCAAGGCCAAGCGCGTGGAGTTCCGCGTGCCGGACCCGTCGGCCAACCCGTACCTGGCGTTCTCGGCCATCCTCATGGCCGGCCTCGACGGCATCAAGAACCGGATCGAGCCGCCGGAGCCGATCGACAAGGACCTGTACGAGCTGCCCCCCGAGGAGCACGCGCAGATCGCCCAGGTCCCGGGCTCGCTGCCCGAGGCGCTCAAGGCGCTCGAGGAGGACAACGAGTACCTCACGCAGGGCGACGTGTTCACCACGGACCTCATCGAGACCTGGATCGACTACAAGCGCACCCGCGAGGTCGACCCGGTCCAGCTCCGCCCGACGCCGCTGGAGTTCGAGCTCTACTACGACATCTGATCGGTCGACGCCTCGTCGACGATCGACGAACCGGCCCCTGACCCCGCGCGGGTCGGGGGCCGGTTCGTCTCTCCCGGGCCGGGTCAGCCGCCGGACCACCCGCCGGGTTCCCCGACTCCCGCCGACTCGTCGAGCCCGGCCTCGCCCGGAGCGGTGACGCGGCGGAACGACGGCGTGGTCCCTAGGCTCGGGGGGTGACCTCCTCCCGGGCCCTCGCGCTCGTCCCCGCCCCCGATCACCTCAGCCCCACCGCGGAGGACGACGCCGGCGTCGTCCTCCCCGCGGCGCCGCGCGTACGGATCGCCCCGGAGCTGACGGGCGCCCGGGTGCTCCTGCGCGACGTGCTCGGCGTGCGGCTCGGCCTCGACCTCGCCGGCTCCGACGGGACCGACGCCGACGTCGTCCTCCGCCACGACGCCGCCCTCGATCCCGAGGGCTACCGACTCACGGTCGCCACGACCGGGACCGCGGTCACCATCGAGGCCGCCACCGCCCTCGGCGCGATCCACGCGATCCGCACGCTGCAGCAGCTCGTCGGCCCGCGCGCCTACCGGACGACCCCGATCGACGACGCACCGGTCGTCCTCCCGGCGGTCGTGGTCGAGGACGCCCCGCGGCTGGGCCACCGCGGCCTGCTGCTCGACGTCGCGCGCCACTACCTGCCGAAGGAGCAGGTGCTCCGGTACGTCGAGCTGGCGTCGCAGCACAAGCTCAACGTGCTCCACCTCCACCTCACCGACGACCAGGGCTGGCGCCTGCCCGTCCCCGGCTACCCGCGCCTGGCCGAGGTCGCCGCCTGGCGTCACGCCTCCCCCGTCGACGCGGTCCGCGGCGGCCCGGTCGACGGCGAGCCGCACGGCGGCTGGTACACGGCCGACGACCTGCGCGAGATCGTCGCGTTCGCCCGGGGGCGGGGTGTCACGGTCGCGCCGGAGGTCGACCTGCCCGGTCACGTCCAGGCCCTGCTCGCCGCCTACCCGGAGCTCGCCCCCGGCGGTGCGCCGGCCGAGCCGCTCGAGGTGTGGACCAGGTGGGGTCTGAACCCGCACGTCCTCGGCGTGCACGAGGCGGCGCTCGACTTCGCCCGGGCCGCGCTCGACCAGCTCGTCGACATCTTCGACTCCGAGCTGATCTGCATCGGCGGCGACGAGGTGGACACGCGGGACTGGGCGGCCGACGCCGACACGCGCGCACTGGCAGCGGAGCTCGGGCTCGACGGCGTCGACGCGCTCCTGCCCTGGTTCTCGACGCAGCTCGCGGAGCACCTCGCCGCCAACGGTCGGCGCACGAGCGTCTGGGACGAGGTCTCGGGCGAGGGACTGCCGCGGGAGGTCGTCATCACCGTGTGGCGCGCGGCGACGAGCGCCGTCGAGGCGATCGCCGGCGGGCACGACGTGATCCTGTGCCCGGAGAGCGTGCTCTACCTCGACCACCGAGCGGGGCTCGGCGAGGAGGAGCCGGTCCCCGTCGGCGGCCTGCACACGATCGAGGACGTCTACCGGTACGACCCCGCCTCGCCCGACGTCGTCGCGGCGACCGGGCTGCCCGGCGCCGGCCGGCTGCTCGGCGCGCAGGCGCAGGTGTGGCGCGAGTACCTGCCCGACTCCCGGCGCACCGACTACGCGACGTTCCCCCGCCTGGCCGCGGCCTCCGAGAGCTTCTGGTCGCACCGGCGGGACTGGACGGACTTCGAGTCCCGCCTCGCCGCGCACCTGGGCCGGCTCGACGCGGCCGGCGTCGAGTACCGGCCGCTCGACGGGCCGCTTCCCTGGCAGCGGCGTCCCGCGCTGCGGGGGCGCGTCATCGGCGAGCCCTGACGTCGGTCGCGTCGGCTATCCGGCTGAGCTCGTGCTCGGGCGGGCGCCCCGGCCGACGAGGACGACGGCCGTCGGTGCCACGGACGCGAGCCGGGTGCGCACGGCTGCGCCCGCGCCGGCGAGGACCGCGGCGCGGTCGAGCACCGTCACGTCGTGGCTCAGCTGGTTGGTGACCCAGACCTCCTCGCCGTCCACGACGACGTCCCGCGGCCAGCGTCCACCGGTCGGGGCGGAGGCGACGGCGACGAGGCGGTCACCGGCGATCCGGTGCACGGCCACGGTGTCGGGTCCGCGCACGCCGGTCCACAGGAGACCGTCCGCATCGACCCGCAGCGCCGACGGGTAGGCCGCGCCGTCGGCGCCGGGCGGATCGAGCGGCGCGACGTCCAGCGGCGCGACGTCGGGGCCGGCGACGCGCCCCAGCCACAGCTCGTTGCTCAGCTCGCCGGCGACGACGAGGAGCTCCCCGGTCCGGACGACGTGGCGGGGACCGAATCCGGCCGGCAGCTCGATCGGGTCGTGCCGGGTGCGCAGCCGGCCGTCGCCGTCGAGACCGAGCCGGTGCACCCGGTCGGAGCCGAGGTCGGCGACGAGGACCTCCTCGCCGTCGACGACGACCTGGTGGGCGTGCGGCGCCTCCTGTCGCTCGGCATCGGGACCGGAGCCGGAGAACGCGAGGTGGTCGACCTCCTCGGTGGGCCGCCCGGCCGGGTCGAGCCGCACGCTGGAGACCGAGCCGCTGCCGTAGTGCGCCACGACGGCGAACCGGCCGGCGAGCGCGGCGTGGCAGGCCGCGACGCCGGACAGCGCCAGGACGTCGTCCAGCTCGAGCGACGGCGCACTGCCGTCCGACGCGACGCGCACGAGGCCGAGCGTCGACGGGTCACCCTCCCCGACGGCGAGCAGCCGCCCGTCGCCGAGGTCGACGAGCCACGACGGCTGCGAGGCCACCGTCTCGGCGACCCTGCGCCAGGCGCGGTCGCGGGCGTCGCGCGTCCACAGCTCGACGCCGACCCGACCGGGGTCCGCCTCGGGCTCGGTGTAGCCCCCGACCACCGCGACGCGGGTGTCGGGACGGACGATGGCCGCGCCCTCGCTGGACGTCACCCCGCGAGGCTACGCGAGGTCGAACCGGACGGAGAGCCGCACCGGCGCGGGCCGGAACGTCGCGTTCGGCAGCACGCCGGGACCGCAGGCGGCCGTGCCCACACCGTGCGACGCCGCGTCGAGGTGCAGCCAGAGACGCCCGTCCGGGGTCAGGTCGTGCGGGTGCCGAGCCGCGGCGAGCTCCCGGTCGGTCCAGGGGCGGGCGGTGAGCTCGAGACCCTCGACCTCGGCGACGCCGACCTGCGTCGCGAGCGACGTCAGCGTGAGCGAGCGTCCGCCCGAGAGCGTGAGCGTCGCCGACGTGACGCCGCGCCGGGTCCCGTTCTCCTGCGGGTGCGTGTACCGGGTCTGCCAGTCGGCCACGCGGTGACGCCAGGCGCCGCCGAGCGCCGCCTTGGTGGAGTCGGCGTAGGACTCCTCGGGGCCGAGTCCGCACCAGTCGATCTCGACGGCGGCGGCATCCGGCTCCGTCACCCCGAGGAGCAGGCCGAGGCGCGGGAGGCTGCCCGTCCACCGTCCCTCGGGGACGATGGTGAGGTCGAGCTCGACGCCGGACGCGCCGGCGGCACGCCAGGTGCGGGTGAAGGCGAGGCCGACGTCGGTGGCCGGACCGGCGGCGCGTCCGGTGACGACGAGCTCGCCGTCGACGATCTCGGCCGAGTCGATCCGCTCGCCGAGCAGGGCGAGGCCCTGGTGCGCCCAGACGTCCTCGTCGCTGCGCTCGGCGTCCCAGGCCCGCGCGTGGTCGTTGTCCGTCGCGGCGCGCCAGGCGTCGACGCGCTCGGCATCGACCTCGAGGCCGCCCAGCTCCAGGAGCCGCCCGGCCCGGTCGAACCGGGCGGGGCCGACCCGGAAGCCGTCGTCGGTCGCCTCCGCGGTGAGGGCGGCGGTCGCGGTCGACGGCTCCGTCGCGGACGACGCGGGGCGGGCCGACCGGAGCCGGAGCTGGCCGGCGCCCAGCTCGAAGTCCTCGGGGAGCCAGGCGGCGTCCGGCCCGGCGTCCGTCTGGACGGCGCGCACGGTCCACCACACGGGCGCCCCGCCCGGTGCGGCCTCGGCGAGCTCCAGCACGTCGTCGGGTGGGGAGAGGAGAAGCTGCTCGCCGGGCGCCAGCGTCTCGTCGACCTCGACATCGCCCGCCGCCAGGACGTCGTGGCCCTGGTGCAGGCTCCACCGCAGCGCGACGTGACCGACGTCGCGGAAGGCGTACCGGTTGCGGACGAGCAGGTGGTCGGGCTCACCGGCCAGGTCACCGTCGCCGGCGGAGCCGCCGAGCGCGACCGGGTCGATCCGGATCGGCGCGAACACGGCGGCGGCCTCGAGCATGCCGGGCGACGGCGTGCGGTCGGGCAGCAGCAGACCGTCCGCGATGAAGGTGCCGTCGTGGAAGGTCTCGCCGAAGTCCCCACCGTAGCCGTGGATGAGCTCGCCCGTCCCGGCGTCGAGGTCCTCCCGGCGCAGGATGCCGTGGTCCTTCCACTCCCAGATGAACCCGCCCATGAGGCGCGGGTGGGCGTCGAACAGGTCGTCGTAGTCGGTGAGGCCACCCGGGCCGTTGCCCATCGCGTGCACGTACTCGCACTGCATGAACGGCAGGCCGCGGCGGCGGGCGTCGAGCTCGGCGTCGGCCAGGGCGGGCTCCTCGCCGCGCCCGATGAGCTCGACCTCGCCCGAGCCGGCGTACATCCGCGAGTAGACGTCGGCGCTCTCGCAGCTCCAGTCGCCCTCGTAGTGGATCGGCCGGCTCGGGTCGAGCCGGCGGATCGCCGCCGACATCGCGGCGAGGTTGCGTCCGGTTCCCGCCTCGTTGCCGAGCGACCACAGGACGATGCTCGGGTGGTGGGCGTCCCGGCGGACCATCCGGGTGACGCGATCGACGAGGACGTCCGTCCAGGCCGGGTCGTCGGTCGGGTTGCCGCGCCAGCCGGCGTGCTCGAAGCCGTGCGTCTCGAGGTCGTTCTCGTCGACGACGTAGAGGCCGTAGGCGTCACACAGGTCGAGGAAGTGCGGGTGCGGCGGGTAGTGGCTCGTCCGGACGGCGTTGACGTGGTGGCGCTTCATCAGCAGCACGTCCTCGAGCATCTGCTCGGGTGCGACCGTGCGCCCGGTGGTCGGCTCGAACTCGTGGCGGTTGACGCCGCGGAGCTTGACCGGCACGCCGTTGACGCGGAACACGCCGCCGGAGATCGCGATGGAGCGGAAGCCGATCCGCAGCGTCACCGTCTCGGCGCCGCTGCTCACGACCGCGTCGTACAGACGCGGGACCTCCGCGCTCCACGGCTCGACCGGGACGCTCACACCGGTGCCCGTCTCGACGTCGATCCCCAGCTCCGGCACGCGGACCCGGGCGGCGACGGGGGCGCCGTCGACGTCGGTCGCGGTGACCAGGAGGGTGCCCTCGCCGGTCACGTGGTCGTACTCGGCGCTGACCTCGACGTGGTCGAGGCCGCCGTCGGGCCGGTGCTCGAGGCGGACGCCGCGGAAGATCCCCGACAGCCACCACTGGTCCTGGTCCTCGACGTAGGTGTACGCGGACCACTGGGTGACCCGGACGGCGAGCAGGTTCTCCCCCGCGCGCAGCCGGTCGGTCACGTCGATCTCGGTCGGCAGGCGCGAGCCGTGGCTCTGCGCGACGACCTCGCCGTTGAGCGCGACCTCGAACCAGGAGTCGACGCCCTCGAACCGCAGCACGACCCGACCGGGCGTCGCCGACCACTCCGCAGGGACCTCGACGACGCGGCGGTACTCCCCCGTCGGGTTCTCCCGCGGCACGCGGGGCGGGTCGAGCGGGATCGGGAAGAGCACGTTGGTGTACGCGGGCCGGCCGTACGGCCAGGAGTCCGGCGCACCCGCGAGCTGCCAGTGGCCGGGAACGGTCACGACGTCCCACGGGTCGTCGGCGTCGGTGCCCGCATCGCCCGGGTCGGCGCCCGTGAGGGCCTCGGGGAACAGCCGGAACCGCCAGTCGCCGTCGAGGTCGAGGACGCCGGCGTCGCTCGCTCCGGCCGGCGGGCGGAACCGGGCCGGACGGACGCCCCGCGGGGGCGTGACGCTCTCGTGGGTCGGCGTGTCGGTCGGCTTCGTCAGGGGTGACATGGCATCTCCGGTGCGGGGTGGCGCTCGGGTGTCGGCGCGGTGCGGAACGGCGGCGTTCTGTGAGCGTTAACGTTACAGCAGCGCGACGCCGATCGTCTCGTCAGTGGCCACCGCGCGCCACCCGGTCGGGGCCTGGTGAGCGCCTCAGTAGTCCGCGGGACGAACGCAGCCGACGCCAGTGCTGACGAAGACCACGTCGCGTTCCTGCGCGGGGTCGATGAAGCGGACCCTCACTCCCACGCCAGGGCGTCTGAGGCCAATGTCCTTGGGGTCGATCTCGTCCTGGTCAAGGGTCCAGCCATCGCCCTCCAGGCCGGGCCAGAGCTCGTCGATGAAGTCCTCATACAGCGCGTACTCGGTCTGGACGACCGCGATCTGGTAGTAGTTCTCACCGCTCTGGTCCCAAGCAGGGTCACACTCGTACCATCCAGCCCCACCGCAAGGAACGATCTCGCCGAACAGCGCGGCGACCTCAGCGATCTCCGCCTGGACGTCGGCCTCGATCTCCGCCCGGGTGCGGTCATCACGAGGCGCGGAGCAGCCGGCGACACACACGAGGAGACCCGCCAGGAGCGCCACCAACGCGACCCCCGCGCCACGCCTCACGGGACGTCCACCGTGGCGGCGCCGTGGCCGGGGACCGTCCTGCCGCGGGACGAGGACCGCCGAGGGTGCGAGATGTCCATCAGTAGTCCGCGGGGCGGACGCAGCCGACGCCAGTGCTGACGAAGACCACGTCGCGTTCCTGCGCGGGGTCGATGAAGCGGACCACGGCCCCCACACCGTTCCGCGTGAGCGTGATGTTCTTGGGTCTCCTTTGGTCCTCAGGGTCGTCGTGGAGGGTCCAGCCGTCGTTCTCCAGACGGGGCCAGAGCTCGTCGATGAAGTCCTCGTACACCGCGTACTCGGTCTGGACGGTCGCCGTGTAGTAGTAGCGTTCGCCGCTCTGGTCCCACGCGGGATCACACTCGTACCAGTTGGTAGCCCGGTCCTCCACGAGCTCCCCGAAGAACGCTGCCACCTCGGCGACCCTTGCCTGGACGTCGGTCTCGATCTCGGCGCGGGTGCGGTCATCGCGAGGTGCCGTGCAGCCGGCGACTCCCACGAGGAGACCACAGAGGAGTGTCACCAGCCCAGCTCTTGCGACGTGTCTCATGGGATGTCGACCTGGGCGCCGTCGTCGGCGAAGCCGGCCACGCCCGACAAGGAGACGAACTGCTCCACGACCCCGCCGGTGAACGCCTTGATCGTGGCGGAGGGCAGGTACAGCGGTGTGCGGTAGGTCTCCACGACCCCGCCGGTGTAGACCCGGTAGAGCTGCTCCCAGGAGTCGGAGTGCTCGTCGTACACGCCGGAGTGGGCGTCCCCACCCAGGATGACACCAGCACGGCTGCCGTCGTCGTTCCTGTAGTAGCCGGTGTGGAGTCGGGTGATGCCGTCGAACTCGTCGGGGTCGGCGCCGTGCCGGCCGGTCGCCTGGGCCACCGTGATCGGGTCGCCCGGCGCGGTCATGACGTACCGGTCCACACCCTGCTGGGACGCAGGCAGGTCGTCGGGGGCGAACACCCCCTTGCCCATCCCGGCGGACTCGACGTGGACGACCCGGTCGGCGTCCAGCCCGTGGGTCTCGGCCAGCCCGACGACGGTCCCGCCGTAGGAGTGCCCATCGACCGTGATCGCGGGCCGGATGGTCGGGTCGACCCGGCCGGATGCGTGATCGATCTCCTGCCGCAGCTCGTGGGAGAACGCCGCCAGCTCGGGTGCCAGCCGCTCGGCGTAGCCAGGGTCGAACGCGTCGACGAACACCTCGTCGGGAAAGTCACCCCCGAGCCACGCGATCATCGCAAGCGACCCAGGGTTATCGTCCTCCGACTGCAGGTAGAACCCCTCGACCCGCTCGGAGAACCCCTGGAACTTGGACAGCTCCGACCCCGTCCCAGGAACGCTCACCACGACGTTCCGCGTCTCCTCGTCGATCCTGCCGTGCAGCTCGACCATCGCGCCATCAGTGCCGGGGACGCGCGCCGGGTCCAGGTACAGGATCGAGCGGTCCTCCTCGAGGACCGACTCGTACAGCTCGATCCGACGCTGGGACTTCTGCCACTCCTCGACCCCGTCCGCGTCCAGCCGGCGATCGGCCAGCTCCTCCCCGCCCGGCGGCCGGGGGGGGGGGGCGCCCCCGAGCCGGGCCGGGTTGGCGGCGGGGGGGGGGGGGAACGGGGCCCCCGCCCGGGGACCCGCCCCCCCCCGGGACCGGGCGCGGGGCCACCCGGGCCCCCCCGGCGGCCGGCGCCCGGAACGGCGCCCGGCCCCGGCCCCCCCCCCCGGCGCCCCCCCCCGCCGCGGCCCCGGCCAGGACGGCGCCCGCCCCGCCGAACACCAGCGACCCCGCGCTGCTCGCGGACGCGCTCACGAGCGCCGCGAGCTCTCCGACCGGCCCCTCCCCCGACATCGGGGTGGCCCGGGCCAGCACCGCCGCCACCTCGGGGTGGCCCTCCAACCACACCGCCAGCTCCTCGGCCCCCATCCCGGCCGTCTCACCGGGCAGCACCCCGGACGCCACCAGACCCGCGCGCGCCCGGTCGACCGCCTCGGACCGCGACGCCGCATGTTCCCGCGCCTCCGCCGCGGTGTCGACGGCCGCGAGCGCGGCGATCGCCCGGTCTTCCGCGACCACGACCTCACCCCACCACCGCCGCACCTCGCCCTCGTGCGCGACGACCCGAACCCCCAGCAGGTTCGCCCGCACCTGAGCCCCCACCACCTGATCCGGACCCATCAGCGGCACCGTCCGCTCGAGCTCGTCCAGCTCCACATCGATCAGCGAACGCTGCTCGACCAGCCGCTCCCGCTCCAGCTCCAGCCCCACCAACGCCTCGGCGTACTCGTCCAGAGCCGTCACCCCGCACCACAGTGCCGCGACCGCATCGTCCAGATCCCGCGCCAACCGGGTCATCGCATGCTCCGCCCGCACACTCGCCGGCCCGGACCACGACGCCCCGATCGCCCCCGCATCCGCCTCGTCCGACGCCTCCTGCGTCCGTACCGCAGCAAGACGAACGTCCTCGGCCACCACCCGCGCGCTCGCACTGTCCCCCGTCAGCACGGGGACCGCCCGCGGGCGCCGCGGCAGCACCACCAGCGTCACGACGGCCCCGCGTCCCGTGCGTCACGCATCTCCACGACCCCCATGCATCACAAGTCATCCCAACCTCGATGAAACAGATCAGCGATGCTACTCATGCGTAGCAGTCAGGTGTCAACCTGCGCCCCTCCGCACGCGTCCCGGCGACGGCCGCTCAACCGTGGCCACCGCCACGCGCCGCGCCACGGCCGTCGACGAGCTCGCGAGCCGCGGCGATCCCGCCGGAACCGGTGCGCCGGCGCGACCCGTCTCATCAGGCGGCCACCGCGTGCCGTCGCGTCACGGCCGGGGAACGACTGCCTAGACTCACCCCGTGACGTCGATCCCCGGCGACGCAGCAGACGTCGACGCCGCCTCCCCCGAGGGTCGTCGCAGCCGCACCGGCCGCGACGACTCCCTCCGTTCGCGCGGTCGCCGCGGGCCGACGCCCGCCGATCGCGGCGATCGCGCGCGCCGGGTCCGGAGGCGTCGCCAGGCCGTCCCCGCCTACGCGATGCTCACGCCCAGCCTCATCGGGGTGTTCGTCTTCCTCCTCGTGCCGGTGGTCGCCGTCTTCGTGCTCTCGCTCATGAAGTGGGACCTCATCTCCCCGGCACGGTGGGTCGGCCTCGACAACTTCGTCGCCGTCCTCACCTCCGAGCGGTTCCTCAACTCCGCCTGGGTCTCGGTCGCGTTCGCGCTGCTGACCATCCCGTTCACGGTCGGCCTCGGCCTCCTGCTCGCCGTGGGGCTCAACCGCCGGCTGCCGGGCAGCTCGCTCCTGCGCATCGTCTACGTCCTGCCGTGGGTCTGCGCCCCGCTGACGCTCGGCATCGTGTGGAAGTGGATCTTCGACCCGACCAACGGCGCCCTCAACGCGATGCTCGGGCGCCGGATCGAGTGGCTGACGGACCTGTCGCTCGCGATGCCGTCCGTCGCGTTCGTCCAGGTCTGGTCCACCGTCGGGTACGTCAGCCTGTTCTACCTCGCGGGTCTCCAGCAGATCCCGGTCGCCGTCACCGAGGCCGCCCGGCTCGACGGCGCGGGCCCCGCCCGCATGCTCCGGTCGATCACGCTGCCGCTGCTCAACCCGACGACGTTCTTCGTCACCGTGACGAGCGTCATCGCGAGCTTCCAGGTCTTCGACCTCATCTACGCCCTCACCCGCGGCGGTCCCGGGATCCCCGGCCGGACCGACGTCATCGCCGCCCGGATCTACGACGAGGCCTTCGTCTCGCTGCGGTTCGGCCGCGCGGCGGCGATGGCGGTCATCCTGTTCGTCGTCCTCGTCGTCATTACGTTCCTGCAGCAGCGGTTCTTCCGCTCCCGACTCACCTACGACCTGTCATGACGAGCGCCACGCCCGCCGCGTCGGCGACCCCGTCCACCACGCCCACGCCGACGAGTGCCCGGTCGCGCCGCTCGGGCTCCGCGGCCGGCGCGCGCCGGGTCGCCGACGCCCTGACCTACCTGTTCCTCGGCGCCGGCGCCCTCCTCGTGCTCGGCCCGTTCCTCCTCGCGGTCATGACGTCGCTCAAGACGGCGCACCAGTTCCGGACGACCTCGCCGCTGACGCTGCCCGCCCCGTTCACGCTGGAGAACTTCACCGCCCTGTTCGGGGAGCGCTACGACTTCGTCGTCCCGCTCGCCGTGACCGCCCAGGTCGTCGTCGTGCTCGTCGTGACCCAGCTCGTCTCCAGCGTCCTGGCCGCCTACGCGTTCGCTGTCCTCGACTTCCCCGGCCGCGACGCGCTGTTCTGGGTCTACGTGAGCTGCCTCATGATCCCCGCGGTCGTCACGATCATCCCGCTCTACTCGATGGTCGCCACGCTCGGCTGGCGCAACACGTTCGCCGGGCTCGTCGTGCCGTTCCTGTTCGCCGGGCCGTACGCGATCTTCCTGCTCCGGGAGAACTTCAAGATGGTCCCCCAGGAGATCCTCGACGCCGCCACGCTCGACGGTGCGGGCCCCGTCCGCACCCTGACGCGGATCATGCTCCCGATGAACGTGCCGATCCTCACGACGCTGCTGCTCGTCACCGTCGTGAGCCAGTGGAACAACTTCCTGTGGCCGCTCGTCGCCGCGCCGAAGCCGGAGTGGCACGTCATGACCGTCGCGACGGTCTCGCTCCAGACGCAGTACGAGGGCAACTGGACGCTCGTCATGGCCGCGTCCGTCCTCGCGCTCGCGCCGCTCATCGTCCTGTTCCTTGTCTTCCAGCGGCGGATCACCGCCGCGATCGGGGTCACCGGGGTCCGCTGACCGTACGTCGCGTCCCACGATGTGGGCGTTGCGGCACCTCCCGCGGGGCGGGAGGGTGGGAGGCTTCTAGAGTCGGACCGGCGCCCCCAGCGCCCCCACGGAACTCGGAGGTACCGAATGTCGACCAGCACCACCCGCCGACGCGCAGTCGTCGGCGCACTCGCGACGGCCGTCGCCGTCTCCCGCGCGGCGTGCTCGCCGGCGCGCAACTCCGGCGGCCAGACGCCGTCGGCGTCGTCGTCCGCGACCGACGGGGCGACGGACGGCACCGGCGGCGGTGACACCACGACGGTCACGTTCCGCCTCTGGGACGACGCGGCCGCCGAGGCGTACCGCACGTCCTTCGACGCGTTCGAGGCGGACCACCCGGACATCAAGGTCGAGATCGAGACCATCCCGTGGGCGACCTACTGGGAGCAGCTCCCGCTGGACCTCTCCTCGGGCGAGGCCGCCGACATCTTCTGGGTCAACACCTCGAACTTCGGCAAGTACGTCGACAACGGCAACCTGCTCAACGTCACGGACGCGATCGGCGACGACCACGACCCGTGGAGCGACCTCGTCGTCGACCTCTACACGCGCGACGGCAGCCTGTGGGGCGTCCCGCAGCTGCAGGACTCGATCGCGCTGTTCTACAACAAGACGCTCCTGGACGCGGCCGGCATCGACCCGACCACGCTGCGCTGGGACCCGACGGGCGCGAACGACACGCTGCTGCCCGCGCTCCAGACGCTGACGACGGACGCCGCCGGGCACGCCGCGAGCGACGCCGAGTTCGACCCGGCCACGACGGCGGTGTTCGGCCTCAACGCCCAGAACGACCTGCAGGCCATCTGGGGTCCGTTCGTCGGCTCCAACGGCGGCGTCTGGCAGGACGGCGACCTGCTCGCCTTCGACTCGCCGCAGAACGAGCAGACGTTCCAGTACCTGGTCGACCTCATCAACACCTACCACGTCGCCCCGCCGGCGGCCGACACGCTCGCCAACGGCGACCTCTCCCGCGACTACTTCGTCCAGGGCAAGCTCGCGCTCTTCCAGTCCGGCCAGTACTCGCTGCCCGCGCTCGAGGAGATCGGCGACAGCTTCGAGTGGGCCATCGCCCCGCCGCTGGAGGGCCCGGCCGGTCGCGTCGGTCTCGTCCACGGCGTCGCCGCCGTCGCGAACGCGGCGTCGGAGAACCCGGAGGCGCAGCTCGAGGTGCTCCAGTGGCTCGGCTCGACCGAGGGCCAGCTCCCGCTCGCCGAGGCCGGCGCCGCGTTCCCGGGCGCGGTCGACGCACAGGACGCCTACGTCTCCTACTGGGAGAGCAAGGGCGTCGACATCACGGCCCTGCAGGACGCCGCGAACGGCGAGGCCATCCCCGCCCCCGTCGGCCCGAACATCAACGCCGCCTTCGGTGCGTTCGGTCCGTACTTCGAGGAGATGTTCCTCGGCCGCCTCCCGGTGGCCGACGCGCTCAAGCAGGCCGACGAGGCCGGCAACGAGGCGATCAACGAGGGCTGACCCGGCCTGACCTACGCGTGTGGGCGGTGACTCCCCTGGGAGTCACCGCCCACACGTGTCTCGGGTCTCAGGTGCCGCCCTAGACCCACCGCAAGCCACGGGGATAGGCGGTGATGATCCGGCCGTCGCTTCCGGCCACGATCACGAAGACGGTGTAGGTGGCGACAATCTTCCTGTTCGAGTAGATGTATCCGGGGGCCTGGATCGAGTAGGTGTCGTTGCCAGACTTGTAGTGCGCGACGGCATTCTTGCTCTGGAGAGTGCTCCGGATGTTCTTGTCCATCGACACATCCCAGCCAAGGAAGCTGTCGAGCGCTTCCCACTCGGCGGCATGGGAGTCACGGATGTGGAGAAAACCCCATCCATCCTTGGTCGGGCGTCCGCACCTGAGGGTGTTCTTCCCGTTGGGAATGTTCCGGACGTTGGTGCGCGTGTAGGTCGCCATCGTCTCGTAGGGGTCGCCCCCCTTCGACGGACACCAGAAGATCGAGGCCGCCAACGGCGACGGTCCGGGACGCAACGAGGGTGGACCACCCGACACGAGAGGGCCGACGGAGGAGTGGTCGAGTGAGTTCAGCCGCGCGATATCGGCGGGAGAGAGGCCCTCGCCGCCCTGCGCCGGCGATGCGCCAGCATCGAGCTGGGTGTTGGGTGCTGCGGCCGACACCGGCCGACCGATGTCGGCCGCCGAGGGAACCGCCACACTCCCAACGAGCACCGCCGTCGACAGGACCAGACTCATCGCGCGGCCTCTGCGGCGCATCATGCGTCCTCGCCGTTCGTGGTGACGACGTACCCCGGGCCAAGTTCCGCCTGCAGGCTGTCGACGATCTCGGCCAGGAGCTCCATGTACTCGCGTTCGAACGCCGGGGTTCGCCAACCGAACCCGGGGTACACCCCACGGTCGAAGACATCGACGAGCCTTGCCATCTTTGCCTGCAGCGGCGCGCTGACTCCGAAAGCCGTGAGGTCCTCCACGAGGCCGTGGCACCAAACTGGATTCTCCGCGCCATATTCCGCGAAGACTCGAACCTTGATCGGAGCGTCGTCGGACATCCGCGAACGATGTCACATCAGCGACGGCGTGTCCAGCGATGTCGGACCTCCTCGAACCGGCGGTGGCAATGTCTCAGGTGCCGCCCTCGAGGGCGAGGCGCTCGGCCGCCGCGTGCGCCGAGGCCTCGTCGAGGTAGACACCGCCGCGCACCAGCGGCACGAGCAGACCGTCCAGCTCCGGCCCGGTCGGCTCCACCTCGTACAGCAGCGGGTGCCCGGTGGGCAGGCCAAGGGCGCGGATCTCGGCGTCCGGCAGCCGGTCGACGACGGCGCACAGCGCGCGCAGCGAGTTCCCGTGCGCGACGACGAGGACGTTGCCGCCCCGCCGCAGGAGCGGGTCGACCCGGTCGAGCCAGAACGCGCGGACGCGGACCATGACGTCGGCCAGCGACTCGGTCCGCACGAGGGCCTCCGGCGGGAGGCGGCGGAACAGGTCGGTCCCGGCGAGCGCGTCGTACAGCTCGTCGCCCATCGGCGGCGGCGGCGTGCGGACGCTGCGGCGCCAGGCGAGGAACTGCTCCCCACCGTGTTCGGCCTTGACGGCCGCCTTGCCCAGCGTGGTGAGCCCGCCGTAGTTGCGCTCGTCGAGGCGCCAGTCGCGCTCGAACGGCGGGAGGTCGGGCAGCTCCTCGGCGAGGACGTCGGCGGTCTGCCACGCCCTGGCCAGCTCGGAGCAGAACGCGGCGTCGAACCGCAGACCCGTCTCGCGCAGCAGCCCGGCCGCGACGCGCGCCTCCTCCATCCCGTGCTGGGACAGCGGGACGTCGAGCACGCCGGTGAACAGGCCGGCCGCGTTGGCGGTGCTCTCCCCGTGTCGAAGCAGGACGGCGGCGGCTCGGCGCTGGTTCACCCGGCCATTCTTCCCCCGGACGGCGCGGTGCGCCGCTCCGGAGGTCCCACTCCGAGCTCGCGTCGGCGCGGACCCTGCCGCACCGTCAGCCGACGAGGCCGGCCTCGTAGGCGGCGATGACGGCCTGGACCCGGTCCCGGCAGCCGAGCTTGCGCAGGATCTGCGACACGTGCGTCTTCACCGTGTTCTCCGAGACGACCAGCTCGGCGGCGATCTCGACGTTCGACAGGCCCCGCGCGAGTGCCTCGAGTACCTCGCGCTCCCGGTCGCTCAGCTCGGCGATCCCGGGGTTGGCCACGCGTGAGCCGCGCTGTGCGACGTCGGCGACGAGCCGCCGCGTCGCCGACGGCCCCAGCAGCATCGACCCCTCGGCCACGAGGTGGACGGCCTCGACGAGCCGCGCGGCCCGCACGTCCTTGAGCAGGAAGCCGCTCGCGCCCGCCAGGAGCGCGTCGTAGACGTAGGCGTCGAGGTCGAAGGTCGTGAGGATGAGCACGCGCGTCCCGGGGTGGTCCCGCACGATCCGCTCCGTCGCGCCGATGCCGTCCATCCGCGGCATCCGGATGTCGACGACGGCGACGTCCGGCGCGTGACGCGCCACCGCACGCACCAGCTCGACGCCGTCGCCGGCCGTCGCGACGACCTCGAGACCCGGGTCCGCACCGATCATGGCGGCGATCCCGGCGAGCACCACGGGCTGGTCGTCGGCGACGACCACGCGCAGCCGCCCGGCTTCCGCATCCGGGCTCACGAAGCCGGCTCCGCGTCGTCCCGGTCGACCGGCAGCTCGACGACGAGCCGGAAGACCGTCACCCCGCGCTGCTCGGCCGGCCCGTGCCCGAGCGTCCCGCCGAGCGACTCCACGCGCTCGCGCATGCCGGCCAGCCCTCGGCCCGGCCGGGCCTCCCGCGGGTGGTCCGCGGCCATCGGGTCGGCCGGGTCGGCCTGGGCAGCCGCGTCGACCAGGGCGTTGGTCACCTCGAGCAGCAGCTCCCGCCCGACGCGGCCGCGCCTGATCCGCACCGGGCTCCCCGGCGCGTGGCGTCGAGCGTTCGTCAGCGCCTCCTGGACGCACCGGTACAGGGCGTAGCCCTCCGCGTCGTCGACCCGGCCCCACGCCCCCGTGTCGAGCACGTCCTGCCCGGCGTCCCGCGCTCCCGCGACGAGGCCGTCGACGTCGTCGGCGCCGACCTGCGGCTCGCGCGGCGCGTCCTCCCCCTCGACCCGCTGGAGCACCGCGAGGACCTGACGCAGCTCCGTCAGGGCGCTGCGCGCGTCCTCGGCCACGGCGGCGAGCACGTCGCGCGCCGCCGGGTCGAGGCCCGGGTACGCGTAGGGAGCCGACTCGGCCCGGACCGCGACGAGCGAGAGGTGGTGGGCGACGACGTCGTGCAGGTCGCGCGCCAGGCGGGCGCGTTCGAGCGTCCTGGCCTCCAGCTCGGCCGCGTCGACCTCGGCGGCGACGGCGTGCCGCAAGGCCCGACCGGCCGCGCGGGTCGCCTCGACCGAGCGCCACCACGCACCGAGCGCAGCCGCGAGCGCCGCGGCCGCCACCGTGAGGAGCGCGATCACCACGACCGTGCCGAACGGCAGCGGGTACGGGCCCCAGGTCGCGGCGGACACCGTCGGCAGCCACGGGGCGACGAGGAGCAGCGCGAACAGCGCGAGCGCCCCCGCCACGAGCGCGCCGAGCCAGTCGCGGACCGCGAGGACGACGCAGACCCCGGCGAGCGCCACGACGTGCGCGAGGACGAGCTGGCCGAGCACGACCACCGACAGCAGCGGGACGGCCGCGGCGAGGATGGACCACCGTGACCCGCGGGCCGCCAGGACGAGCCCCACCAGCCCGAGGACGAGACCGAGGGGGTTCCACACGCCGACGAGGACCTCGGCGGCGGTCGGGCCCAGCAGCCCCGCGACGGCCGCCGAGGCATCGAGCGGGTACGGGATCGCCAGTGGCGGCCCGCAGGCGTCCTGGTCGCAGGTCACGACGCCGCTCGGGACGGCACGGGAGAGCGTCACGGCCGCCGCGCCGACGGCCAGCACCCAGGCGAGCCCACCGAGCGGGTCGCGGACCAGCGAGCTCCAGGCGCGAGCGAGCCATCGCGGGACGGCCAGCTCGCCGGCTGGGGCGTCCCCCGTCGTCGTCATCTCCGGCATGTCGTCGATCCTGCCGAGCCGAGGCCGCCCGCACCACCCGCGCGCGAGGGGTCATCGCTCACCCGTTCGGGTGAGCGACGTCAGTCCTCGACGACGCGGATCGTCACCGGGATGTTGCCGCGGGTCGCGTTGGAGTAGGGGCAGACCTGGTGCGCGTCGTCGGCGAGCCGCTGGGCGGTGGCGGGGTCGAGGTCGGGGATCACGACCTCGAGCTCGACCTGCAGCGTGAACCCGCCCTCGGGCCGACGGTCGAGGCCGACCTTCGCTCCGACCGCGGTGTCGGCGATCGCGACCCCCTGCTCCCGGGCCACGCGCTGCAGCGCGTTGTGGTAGCACGCGGCGTACCCGGCGGCGAAGAACAGCTCGGGGTTGAGCCCGTCGCCCGAGCCGCCGAGCTCGACCGGGGAGGCCATGGCGGTGTCGATGCGGCCGTCGCTCGTGCGGACGTGGCCGTTGCGACCGGGACCGGTGGACAGGGCTTCGGCGACGTAGAGGGCATCCATGTCGCCACGGTACGCCTCCCGGGACGGCGGTCCCGGTGTCGCGGCGAGGTCGCCGCGTACGGTGACGGCATGACCGACGACACTCCCCGCACGCTGTACCCGCCGATCGAGCCCCACCAGACCGGGCTGCTGCCGGTCGGCGACGGGCACGCGATCTTCTGGGAGGTCTCCGGGAACCCGGACGGGAAGCCGGTCGTGTTCCTGCACGGGGGCCCCGGCGGTGGGACGAACCCGCGCCAGCGCCGGCTGTTCGACCCCGAGCGCTACCGGATCGTCCTGCTCGACCAGCGCATGTGCGGGCGCTCGACCCCGCACGCCGCCGAGCCGGACGCCGACCTGACGGCCAACACGACCTGGACCCTGGTCGCCGACCTGGAGCTGTTGCGCGAGCACCTGGGGATCGAGCGGTGGCAGGTGTTCGGCGGGTCGTGGGGCTCGACGCTCGCGCTGGCCTACGCCCAGACCCACCCGGAGCGGGTGACGGAGCTGGTGCTGCGCGGCATCTTCACGCTGCGCCAGTCGGAGCTCGACTGGTTCTACGAGGGCGGGGCCGCCGCGGTGCACCCCGATCTGTGGGAGACCTACGCCGGCGCGGTGACGCGTCGCGAGCGGGAGACCTACGTCGCCGCCTACCACCGCGCGCTCTCCGACCCCGACCCGGCCGTGCACGGTCCGGCGGCCGTCGCGTGGACGACGTGGGAGTCCGCGACGGTCACGCTGCTGCAGCGGCCGGAGATGATCGCGGAGTCGGCGGAGGCGTCGCACGCGACCGCCTTCGCGCGGATCGAGAACCACTTCTTCCTCCACCACGGCTGGCTCACGGAGGGCCAGCTCGTGCGGGACGCCGGGCTGCTGCGCGACATCCCCGGCGTCATCGTGCAGGGGCGGTACGACATGTGCACGCCGGCGATGACGGCGTGGGACCTGCACCGGGCGTGGCCCGAGGCCGAGCTCGTCATCGTGCCCGACGCCGGCCACGCGTTCGACGAGCCGGGCATCCTCGACGCCCTGGTCCGGGCGACGGACCGGTTCGCCGGCTGAACCACCGGCGCGACGCCGACCCAGGGCCGGCGAGGGAGAATGTCCGGGTGACCGACACGCCCCTCCCCTCGCCCCGCACCAGCTTCGCCTCGGACAACTACGCCGGCGTCCACCCAGAGGTCCTCGCGGCCGTCGTCGAGGCGAACGGCGGTCACGACGTCGCCTACGGCGCGGACTCCTGGACGGAGCGGCTCGGCGAGGTCATGGCGGGACACTTCGGGCCGGCCGCCACCGTCTGGCCCGTGTTCAACGGGACCGGGGCCAACGTCGTCGCCCTCCAGTCCCTGCTGCCGCGCTGGGGCGCGGTCATCTGCTCCGACACGGCGCACATCAACGTCGACGAGGGTGGAGCCCCCGAGCGGATGGCCGCGATCAAGCTGCTGCCCGTGCCGACCCCCGACGGCAAGCTCACCCCCGAGCTCATCGACCGCGAGGCCTGGGGCTGGGGCTTCGAGCACCGTGCCCAGCCGCTCGTCGTGTCCCTCACGCAGACGACGGAGCTGGGGACCTGCTACACGCCGGAGGAGATCGCCGCGATCACCGAGCACGCCCACGCCCGCGGCATGCGCGTGCACGTCGACGGCGCCCGCCTGGCCAACGCCGCGGCGTCGCTCGGCCTCCCGCTCGCGGCGTTCACGAGCGAGGTCGGCGTCGACGTCCTCAGCCTCGGCGGGACGAAGAACGGGGCGCTCGGGGCGGAGGCCGTCGTCGTCCTCGACCACGACGCGCTCGTCGGCGGTCCCGACGCCATCCGCTACGTCCGCAAGCTGTCCATGCAGCTCGCGTCGAAGATGCGGTTCATCTCGGCACAGCTCCTCGCGCTCCACGACGGCGACCTGTGGCTGCGCAGCGCGACCCACGCGAACGCCATGGCCACCCGCCTGCGCGGCGGCCTCGAGGCCGCGGCGGCGGCCGGCCGCGCGCCGGGGCTGGCCTTCACCCAGGCCACCGAGGCCAACGCCGTCTTCGCGACGCTGCCGCGGCCCGCCGCCGACGCGGTGCGTGAGCAGTTCCGGTTCTACGACTGGGACGAGGCCACCGGTGAGGTGCGGTGGATGTGCTCGTTCGACACGACCGAGGCCGACGTCGACGCGTTCGTCGAGGCCGTCGTCGCGGCACTCGCCGGCTGAGCCGGAACGGCTCCGGCCGGGCCGACGCGCACGGCCCCGCTCGCTCGGCTACTCGCCGTAGAAGACCCGGTCCACGACCATCCGCGCCCGCCGCGCGGTCCGCAGGTAGTCGTCCTCGAGCGCCGCGCCGCTCACCGGGACGTAGCCGAGCAGGGCGGCCGTCCCGGTCAGCTCGCGGTGCTCGGCCGGTAGCACGTCGACCTTCGTCCCGCTCGTCCGCCCGGTGACGAGCACGATCGCGTCGCGCGTGCGACTGCTGGAGCGCCACGCCCGCGAGAGCAGCTCGGCGTCGGTCGCCGCGAGGAGCCCGGCGCTCGCCGCCGCGTCGAGCGCCGCGAGCGTCGACGGGGTGCGCAGAGCCGGCACGTCGTGGGCGTGCAGGAGCTGGAGGAGCTGGACCGTCCACTCGACGTCCGCCAGCCCCCCGGGGCCCAGCTTGAGGTGCCGGGTCGGCGTGACGCCGCGCGGCATCCGCTCCCGCTCCACCCGCGCCTTGATCCGCCGGTACTCGCGCAGCTCGCTCTCGCTCAGCCCGCCGCCCGCGTACCGCAGCGGGTCGACAAGCTCGAGGAACGCGATCGCCAGGCCCTCGTCGCCGGCGACCGGACGCGCCCGCAGCAGCGCCTGCCGCTCCCACGGGGCCGACCAGCGGTCGTAGTACTCCTCGTAGGACGCCAGCGTCCGGGTGAGGGGTCCGCTGCGTCCCTCGGGGCGCAGGTCAGCGTCGACCCGGAGCGCCGGCTCGGGGCCGGTCTGCCCGAGGAGCTGCCCCACCCGCTGCGCCACCGCCAGCGCGAACTGCTGCGCCCGGACGGGATCGGCCCCCGGGAGCGGGTCGTGGACGAACATGACGTCGGCGTCGGAGGCGTAGCCCAGCTCGTGCCCGCCGAGCCGCCCCATCGCGACGACGAGCTGGCGCGTCGGCGGCTCGTCCCCGTACCCCTGCTCGGCGCCCACCTGCTCGGTTGCGATCCGCAGGGCCCCGCGCAGCGCGGCGTCGGCCGCCGAGGAGATGCCCGGCGTGAGGTCGGCCTCGAGGTTCGTCAGGACGTCGGAGACCGCCGTCCGCGCCAGCTCCCGCCGCCGCAGGTAGCGCACGAACGTCGCTCCGGCCGCCGGGTCGCCCTCGCGGCGGCGCAGCACGGCATCCATCTCCGCGTCGAGCGCGGCGACCGAGCGCGGTCGCAGGTCGCCGTCCTCGGCGAGCCAGCGGACCGACTCCGGCGAGCGACGCAGCGCGTCGGCGGCGTACCGCGAGGAGGAGAGCACGCGCGCGAGGTTGCGGGCCGCGACGCCGGAGTCCCGCAGCAGCTTGAGGTACCAGTGGCTCCCGCCGACCTCCTCCGACAGCGTCCGGAACGCCAGCAGGCCGGCGTCGGGGTCGGCGCCCTGGGTGAACCAGCCGAGCAGGACGGGCAGGAGGTGACGCTGGATCGCCGCGCGCCGCGAGACGCCCTCGGTCAGCGCCGTGATGTGCGCGAGCGCCTGCTCCGGCGAGCGGTACCCGAGGGCCGCGAGCCGCGCGTACGCCGCCTCGGGCGAGAGCGCGGCGTCCTCCGCCGACAGCCGCGCGGTCGCGGGCAGCAGCGGCCGGTAGAACAGGTCCTCGTGGAGCCCGCGCACGTCGCGTCGCGTCCGCTGCCACCGCGCGAGGAGGTCGACGACGAGGTCGCCCGTCTCCCCCGTCGCCTCACCGCCGCCGGCGCCGTCCGCGCCCGGGGGGCGCATCGACCGGGCGACCCGCACGAGGTCCTGCTCGGCGGTCGGCACGAGGTGGGTCCGGCGCAGCCGCTGGAGCTGGATGCGGTGCTCCATGAGCCGGAGGAAGCGGTAGTCAGCCGCGAGCCGCTCGGCCTCGCCGCGACCGACGAACCCCTCGGCCGCGAGCGCGTCGAGCGCCTCCAGCGTCGTCCGCGAGCGGATCCCCGGCGCGAGCCGGCCGTGGACCAGCTGGAGGAGCTGGACGGTGAACTCGACGTCGCGCAGGCCGCCCGTGCCGAGCTTGAGCTCGCGGTCCGCGTCCTTGCGCGGGATGTGGGCCTCGACGCGGCGGCGCATGGCCTGGGCGTCCTCGACGAACCGCTCGCGCTGGACCGCCGTCCACACGAGCGGCCGCAGCGTCTCGACGTACAGCTCGCCGAGCTCGCGGTCCCCGGCGACGGGGCGCGCCTTGAGCAGCGCCTGGAACTCCCAGGTCTTCGCCCAGCGCTCGTAGTAGGCGACGTGGCTGGCCAGCGTGCGCACGAGCGGACCGTTCTTGCCCTCGGGGCGCAGCGCGGCGTCGACCTCCCACAGCGCCGGCTCGACCCCTGGACCGGAGCAGGCGCGGGCGAGCGCGCTGGCGAGCTGGGTCCCGACGCGGACGACCTGCTGCTCCGACGCCACCGGCTCCCCGTCGGCGTCCAGGGCCGGCTCGGCGACGTAGACGACGTCGACGTCGCTGACGTAGTTGAGCTCACGTCCGCCCGTCTTGCCCATCCCGAGCACGGCGAGGCGGACGGAGTCGGAGTCGGGCACCTCGGTCCGCGCGATGGCGAGGGCGGCCTCGAGCGCGGCGGCGGCCAGGTCGGCCAGGGCGGCGGCGACCCAGGAGAACCCGGCGAGCGGGTCGGGCTGCGTCAGGTCGGCGGCGGCGATCCGCAGGAGCTCGCGACGGTAGGCGCGGCGCATCCGCGCCGTCGCCGCCTCGACGCTCGCCCGGGGTCCCGGCGCCCCGGGGTCGGCGCCGACGGCGCGGAGCAGGCGCCCCCGCACGTCGTCGGCGTCGTCCGGGGCATCCGTCGAGACGTGGTCGCCTGCGACGACCCCGGTGACGACCGCGAGATCCCCCGGGTGGCTGACGAGCGCGTCGCCGAGCGCCTCCGACGCCCCGAGGACGGCGAGCAGCCGCTCCCGCGGGCCGCCACCGTCGCCGAGCACGGCGACGAGCGCGCGCCGCACGTCCTCGTCGGCGCGGTCGTGGATGCGGTCGAGCGCGAGCAGCGCGAGGTCGGGGTCGGCGCTCTCCCCCAGGGCGGCGAGCAGGCCGGCCGCGTCGTCGTCCGCGAGGACGGGCTGCAGCCAGTCGCCGGCGAGGATCGCCTCGGCCCGGGCGAGCTCGTGGAACCCGGACCGCAGGAGCCGGGTCGTTGGCGAGGGTCGCCGCGTCATCGCCTCGGCGGGTCAGAGCGCACGAAGGAACTTGGAGATCTCGTACGGCGTGACCTGCGCCTGGTACTCCTCCCACTCCCGGCGCTTGTTGCGCAGGAAGAACTCGAAGACGCTCTCCCCGAGGGTCTCGGCGACGAGCTCGGAGGAGCCCATGATCTCCAGCGCGTCCTGCAGGTTGTTGGGCAGGGGCGCGATCCCGAGGGCGCGACGCTCGGCGTCGGAGAGGTTCCAGACGTTGTCCTCCGCCTCCTCCGGAAGCTCGTAGTCGCCCTGGATGCCCTTGAGACCCGCCGCGAGCAGGAGCGCGTAGGCGAGGTAGGGGTTGGCGGAGGAGTCGAGCGCGCGGTACTCGACGCGCGCCGACTGCCCCTTGCCCGGCTTGTACATCGGGACGCGGATGAGGGCCGAGCGGTTGTTGTGCCCCCAGCACACGTAGCTCGGGGCCTCGCCGCCGCCCCACAGGCGCTTGTAGGAGTTGACGAACTGGTTCGTCACGGCCGTGATCTCGGCGGAGTGGCGCAGGAGGCCGGCGATGAACTTGCGGGCGGTCGTCGAGAGCTCGTACTCGCGTCCCGCCTCGTAGAACGCGTTCGTGTCGCCCTCGAACAGGGACAGGTGCGTGTGCATCCCCGACCCCGGCTCGCCGGAGAGCGGCTTGGGCATGAACGAGGCCATGATCCCCTGGGTGAGCGCGACCTCCTTGACGATCGTGCGGAACGTCATGATGTTGTCGGCCGTGGACAGGGCGTCGGCGTAGCGCAGGTCGATCTCGTTCTGGCCGGGGCCGCCCTCGTGGTGGGAGTACTCGACGGAGATCCCCATCGACTCCAGGAGCCCGATCGCGGCGCGGCGGAAGTCGTGGCCCGTGCCGCGCGCCACGTGGTCGAAGTAGCCGGCGTCGTCGATCGGGACGAGCGGGCCCTGCGGCGTCGCGGGCTCGTGGAAGAGGTAGAACTCGATCTCGGGGTGGGTGTAGTAGGAGAACCCGGCGTCGCTCGCCTTGGCCAGCGCGCGCTTGAGCACGTTGCGGGGGTCCGCCGCGGCCGGCTGACCGTCGGGCGTGAGGATGTCGCAGAACATCCGGGCGGTGCCGCGGTGGTCGCCGCGCCACGGGAGGATCTGGAACGTCGACGGGTCGGGCCGCGCGAGCATGTCCGCCTCGGAGACGCGCGAGAGACCCTGGATCGCGGAGCCGTCGAAGCCGATGCCCTCGGCGAAGGCGCTCTCCAGCTCGGCCGGCGCGATCGCGACCGACTTGAGGAAGCCGAGGACGTCCGTGAACCACAGTCGGATGAAGCGGATGTCGTGCTCCTCGATCGAACGAAGCACGTACTCCTGCTGCTTGTCCATGGCTCTCCTCGTCCGGACGACAACGCGTTGCTCCTATCATGGCGAATCCCGCGCCGATCACCTACCCGGCCGGCGGCCCGTCGGCCGTTCGGTGGCCTCCCGCGGCCGTGGACCCATGGTCCCGGCGGCCCACCGGCCGCCCCGTCCTACAGTTGAGGCATGCCCGCACCGCAGGAGTCAACGCCCGTCCCGACGCAGCCGAAGCGGTACCGCGTGCCGCACCTGCGCGCGTCCAAGGAGGCGGGCCGCCCGATCACGATGCTCACGGCGTACGACGCCGTCACCGCGCGCATCTTCGACGCCGCCGGCGTCGACTCGCTGCTCGTCGGCGACTCCATCGGGAACAACATGCTCGGCTACCCGTCGACGCTGCCCGTGACGGTGGACCAGATGGTGGTCGCGACCCGGGCCGTCGCCGGCGCCGCGGCGCGCGCGCTCGTCGTCGCCGACCTGCCGTTCGGCTCCTACGAGGCGAGCGCCGCGCAGGCGCACGCCACGGCCGTCCGGCTGATGAAGGAGGGCGGCGCGGGCGCGGTCAAGCTCGAGGGCGGGCAGCACATGGTCGAGCAGGTACGCCTGCTGTCCACGACGGGCATCCCCGTCGTCGGCCATCTCGGCCTGACCCCGCAGTCGGAGAACGTGTTCGGCGGCATGAAGGTGCAGGGCCGGGGCGAGGCCGCGGCCCAGAAGCTCCTCGCCGACGCGCTCGCGCTGGAGGCCGCCGGGGCCGTCGCGATCGTCCTGGAGATGGTCCCCGGACCGCTCGCGACGCGCGTCACGAAGGAGCTCGCGATCCCCACGATCGGCATCGGCGCCGGTGTCGAGTGCGACGGGCAGGTGCTCGTCTGGACCGACATGGCCGGCATGGCCGACTGGGCTCCCAAGTTCTCCCGCGCGTTCGGCCAGGTCGGGGCAGCGCTGTCGGCCGCGGCCGGCGACTACGTCGGTGCGGTGCGGGAGCGGACCTTTCCCGGGCCGGAGCACACGTTCGACGAGTAGGACGACGAGCAGGACCCCGACGGTCGGGGCGTCAGTCGCCCTCGCGCCAGCGGCGGTCCTCCTCGTCCCAGGCCTCCGTCCGCCGCTGCGCGGTCGCCAGCGCGTGCTCGGCCGCCTCACGCGTCGCGTACGGACCGATCCGCTTCGTCCAGACGGACCGCTGGCCCTTCTCGACCTCGCCGGTGGACAGGTTGTAGTAGTAGCCCTCGTCCTTGAGGCGGGCGTCGGGCTCCTCGATCGGGCCGGGCGTGACGTCGTCGGTCATGTCTCTCCTGCCTCTCCGCCCGCGTGGAAGCACGCGCCGGGCTCTTTCTCCTAGACTCCCATCCTGGCACCGCTCGCACACGGAAGGCGCACACCATGGCAAAGAAGTCGAACAGGGACGCCTCGACGGCCCCCGCGGTCGCCTTCGGCATCGACATCGGCGGATCCGGCATCAAGGGAGCGCCCGTCGACCTGGCCAGTGGTGAGTTCACGCAGGACCGCGTGCGCATCGAGACCCCCCAGCCCTCGACGCCGGACGCCGTCGCGAAGGTGCTGACCGAGCTGGTCGGACGGTTCGACCTGCCGGGCAAGGCGCCGATCGGCCTCACCTTCCCGGCGATCATCAAGCACGGCGTGGCCTACTCCGCCGCGAACGTCGACGAGTCGTGGATCGGGACCAACATCGCCGACGTCGCGCGCGAGGCGACCGGGCACGACGCGGTCGTCGTCAACGACGCGGACGCCGCCGGGTTCGCCGAGGTCGCCTACGGGGCCGCGCGGGACGTCTCCGGGCTGGTCATCGTCGTGACGCTCGGCACGGGCATCGGCTCGGCCATGATCTACGACGGCGTGCTCGTCCCGAACGCGGAGCTCGGCCACCTGGAGATCGACGGGCACGACGCCGAGACACAGGCGTCCTCCGGCGTGCGCGAGCGCGAGGGCTGGACGTACGAGGAGTGGGCGCCGCGGCTGCAGCGCTACTTCTCCACGGTGGAGTTCCTGTTCTCCCCCGACCTGTTCGTGGTCGGCGGGGGCATCAGCAAGAAGGCGGACAAGTTCCTCCCGCTGCTGGACCTGCGCACGCCGATCATCCCCGCCGCCCTGCGCAACAACGCCGGGATCGCCGGCGCCGCGGCGCTCGCCGCGGCCGGTGCGCGGTGAGCACCGGTCCGTCCGTGCCGCACGACCACGACGAGATCGACGACGGGGCCGAGGAGCTGACGCCGGCCGAGGAGCTCGCGCTCCAGGCCGCCTGGCAGGACGCGTTCCGGCTCGAGGACTGGATCTTCATCGCGCGCGGCGTCGGCGACCAGGTGACGCCGCTCGCGTTCGAGACGCCGGAGGGTGGCGTCATCGCCGTCTTCACGTCGAAGGAGCTGGCGCTGGAGTTCGGGCTGGCGATCGGGCTGCCCGAGGAGGAGGCCGGGTTCCAGCTCGCGATCCCGCGGACCTCGTGCGTCGAGTGGCTGCTGCAGTTCGTGGACGACGGCGTCAGCGCCGCCGTGCTGGACCCCGGGACGACGGACGCCGCCGTCATGCTCGCCGCGCTGCCGCACGTCGAGCAGCTCGCGCTCGCGGCGGCGGACGACGCGCCGGGCGAGGACGCGACGGGCGAGGAGTCCTAGGCGCCCGCGAGGATGACGGCGCGCTCGTCGAGGTACTGCTCGGTGGTGAGGGCGCCGCTGCTGCGCAGGTCGTCGAGCTCGATGAGCCGCTCCCCCACGGACAGCCGCGGGGACCGCAGCGCGGCCAGCCGCCGACGGAGGGCATCCTCGACGTGGACGTCGACGACGGGTACGGCCATGGCTTCCTCCCGGGTGGTTCAAGAGTCTGCCTCCGACAGTACGTTGGACCTTCGTTTTTCGCAAACAAATCGTCAAGATGATGGGAATGTCGATGACACAGCTCCGCCTCCGCGAGGGTGAGCCGCCCTTCGGCCCGTGGCAGGTGACGACGCCGGCCGGCCTGCTCGACGTCCTGCGCTCCCGCGCCGCGGCACGTCCGGACGGAGCCGCCGATGCCGCGGCGAGTCGGCGCGGGCCGTTCGTCGTGGCCGTCGACGGGCGGAGCGCCGGCGGCAAGACGACGCTCTCCCGACGCCTGTCCGAGGCCGTGCCCGCCGGCACCGCGGCCGTCCTGCACACCGACGACCTCGCCTGGTGGGAGCCGATGTTCGGGTGGGAGCGCCTGCTGCGGGAGGTGCTCGAGGCCGTCCGGACCGGGGACGCGGTCGCCTTCCGCCCGCCGGCGTGGGAGCAGCGCGGCCGAGAGGGGGCGATCGAGCTCCCGGCCGGGCTGGAGCTGCTCGTCGTCGAGGGCGTCGGCTCGTCCCAGGCCGCCGTCGCCGACCTCGTCGACGCGGCCGTGTGGGTCCAGTCCGACTACGAGGAGGCGCAGCGCCGCGGGATCGCCCGCGACGTGGCCGACGGGACGAACGGGGACCTTGAGCAGTCGACCGCGTTCTGGCACGAGTGGGATGCGCACGAGATCCGGTTCCTCGCGGCGGACCGCCCGTGGGAGCGGGCCGACGCCGTCGTCCTCGGCACGCCGCCCGCCGGAACCCTCCCCGACGGGGGCGACGATGTCGCCTGGACCGACGCGCGGGTCGACGCCGACTAGACTCTGGGGTGGATGAGCCGGCCAGGCGGCCGCGTCCGCCGGCATCGCTCGCGAGGCCGACGGCCGAGGAACGTCCGGGCTCCACAGGGCAGGGTGGTGGGTAACGCCCACCCGGGGTGACCCGCGGGACAGTGCCACAGAGAACAGACCGCCGCCGACGCTCTCGGGCGCCGGCGGTAAGGGTGAAACGGTGGGGTAAGAGCCCACCAGCGTGCCGGGCGACCGGCGCGGCTAGGTAAACCCCACCCGGAGCAAGGCCAGACAGGGAGCGAGCTGCCCGCTCGATGCTCCCGGGTAGGCCGCTGGAGGCGCACGGCAACGTGCGTCGTAGATGGATGGTCGCCACCGCGGCGCCGGCGACGGCGCCGCGGGACAGAACCCGGCGTACCGGCCGGCTCATCCCCCGACCACCGCTCTGATCTGCGGCGATGCTCGGAAGAGCGGCTCCGACGGGGCGTTCTGTGCGCTTCCGTGTGTCGCGGAATCTCGCCGTTTGTTGGAGCGTGTTGGTGCGCGCAGCACACAGGGAGCACACGGCGCCAGCCTGTTGTTCACGCCGCGATGACGCCGTCCGACAGACCGCGCATCCGCTCGTCATCGTCCGGCCACAGGTGCGCGTAGGTTCGCAGCGTCTCCGTCGGGTCCTTGTGGCCCAGCCGGTGCGCCACCGCGACCGGCGGGGCCCCGCCGGCGATCAGGGGCGCCGCGGGGGAGGGCCCCCGCACCGGCCCGCCGGCGCCCGGGCCCCCGCCGGCCACGCCCCTTGCGGCCCGGGGCCCGGGGGGGGGAGCCCCGCCGCGCCCGAGGGCGCCCCCCCCCCCCCGCCGCAAAACCCAACCCCCGCCCCCCCCCCCCACCCCCCCCCCCGGCGCCCCCGGCCACGGCGCCGCCCGGCTGCTCGCGCGGCCGCGCCCGCCCGGGCGGGGGGCGGTGAGGGCCGCCGCCCCCCCGCCGCCGCCCGTCGGCCGGGGGGCGCGGTGCCCCCCCACCGCCAGCGGCTGCGTGGCATCCAGCCGCACTCGCACCGCGGTGGTGCCCACCAGTCCCGCCGAGTACGGCGTGCCATTCGCGCCGTCTGGCAGGCCGCTGCTGGCCACCCACCCGGCGGCGGCAGCCGCGGGTTCCAGCGCCGTGGTGTTGCCGCCCGTCGATATGTTGACCACCTCCACCCAGCACGACCCCGACCCCACACCCGTCACCACCACCGTGGGCACGGTGGGCCACGGCATGAGCCCGCCCGCCTGCCGCCCCGACGGCAGCAACTCAGTGACGGCGGTCGGCCAGGCCGTGGGCGGCCACGCCCTCCCCCGGGCAATCCGGGGGGGGCATAGTACCGC
>Ga0066256_1001222_pt1 | contig 38156 bp, 41 predicted proteins | sample ThiBio_1000_biof_FD_87107 | JGI IMG/M metagenome (GOLD analysis project Ga0066256, IMG submission 87107) | Wastewater bioreactor microbial communities from Cape Town, South Africa - Thiocy_expt_1000_biof (version 2) | ecosystem: Engineered > Bioreactor > Thiocyanate-remediating >... | reverse complement strand
GTTCAGGTGCCGTGCAATTCGGCCGCCTGCGCTTCCTCGGCGGTCTCGAGCTATCCTCTTCCGATCCGCTGTTCGGTGCGTGGTCGTCGCTGCGTGTCCTGTCTGGCGGGCAACGTTTCATCGGTATCTTCGACACCGCGCACTGGCTGCAGGGCAACCTGGAGCGCGATGGCGGGGGGCGGCTCACCGGCCTGTCCGATGTCACCATCGATCCGATGCGCGATGCGAAAGGCAATCCCGATGCCTCGAAATGGGAGATGGATGCCGAGGGCATGGCGTTGCGCGGAGACGAGGTGCTGGTCAGCTTCGAGCGCAATCATCGCATCGATGCCTATCCGCTTTCCGACCTGCCGCAGGCCGTGCCGCACCGTTCGGTGCCGCTGATCATCCCGCGCCGCTCGTTGCGCTCCAATGGCGGCATCGAGGCGATGGCTGTCGCGCCGGAGGGGACGCCGCTGGCCGGCTCCACCGTCATCGTCTCGGAAAAGAGCGTCGATAGCGCCGGCAATCTGCTTGCCGCGGTCGTCGAGGGCCGGATCAAGGGCGCGTTTACGGTGCGCAAGCAGGACGGTTTCGACGTCACCGACGCCGCCTTCCTGCCGGACGGCGACCTTTTGCTGCTGGAGCGGCGCTTCACCTGGGCCAGCGGCGTCGCCATGCGCCTCCGCCAGCTCGCCGCCGCCGACATACGCCCGGGCGCCGTGGTCGACGGCGAAGAATTGCTGCGGGCCGATACGCGCTTCCAGATCGACAACATGGAAGGCATCGACGTTTTCAGGGACGCGGACGGTCGCACCCATGTCATCCTCGTCTCAGACGACAATCATTCGATCCTGCAGCGGACGCTGATGCTGGAATTCTTGCTGGACGAGGACAGCGAGAAGGCGGCGCTTTAGCGTTTCCGGAATGCTGCAATCCGCCCGGCGATCTCGCCAGCGCGGCGGCGGGCTTCGGTGTCGGCGGCGAAGACGTCTTCCATCGTGGCCGCAGGCGGGTGGGCTGTCATGGCTTCCATGACCTCCTCCACGATTTCGGCCATGTCGAGGAAGCCGATCTTTTCCTCGACGAAGGCCTGGAACGCGCCTTCCTCGGCGGCGTTCATCACCGCGCCTTGCGTGCCGCCGCGGGTCAAGGCCAGCCGCGCAAGGCGCAGCGACGGGAAACGCACTTCATCCGGGGCCTCGAAATCGAGGCGGGCGAGTTTGGCGAAATCCAGCCGCTCGACATTCAGTTTCGGGCGCTTGGGGTAGGTCAGGGCATAGCCGATGGCGGTGCGCATGTCCGGGCAGCCGAGCTGGGCGAGCACCGAGCCGTCGGTATAGCCGACCATGGAATGGACGATCGACTGCGGATGCACGATCACCTCGATCTGCTCCGGCGTCACGTCGAAGAGATGCTTGGCCTCGATCATCTCCAGCGCCTTGTTGAACATAGAGGCGCTGCCGACCGAGATCTTCAACCCCATCGACCAGTTGGGATGGGCGCGGGCCATGGCGACGGTCACCTCGGCCATCTGCTGGCGCGTCCAGGTGCGGAACGGGCCGCCCGAGGCGGTCAGGACGATGCGCTCCAGCGCATGGCGCTGGTCGTCCTCCAGCGACTGGAAGATGGCGCTATGCTCGCTGTCGACCGGGATCAGCCGGCCGCCGCCGGCCTTCACCGCCTCGACGAAGAGATCTCCGGCCGAGACCAGGCATTCCTTGTTGGCGAGCGCGATATCGGCACCACGTTTGGCGGCGGCGATGGTGGGGGCAAGGCCGGCGGTGCCGACGATGGCGGCCATCACCCAGCCGGCGTCCATCTCCGCTGCCTCGATCAGGCCGGAGCGGCCGGCGGCCGTGGCGATACCGGTGCCGGCCAGCGCCGCCTTCAGCTCCGCATGGCGCGTCTCGTCGGCGGTGACAGCGAGTTTTGCGCGGCAGCGTTTCGCCTGTTCGGCCAGCAGCGGAATGTTGCCGTTTCCGGTCAGCGCCAGCATCTCGAAGCGCTCCGGCCCGCCGAGCTGGCCGATCACATCCAGCGTGTTGACGCCGATGGAGCCGGTCGAGCCGAGAACGGTCAGGCGCTGTCTGGTGGGCGCGGCCTCTTTCATGCGGATTTCCCAATTTTTTGTCGTCTTGCATGGCTCTACAGAGAATTGCAATTGACAACAAGCGGATAAGGGATTGCATCATGCCGGCTGCTTCGCTAGCCGTCTTCACCGGATCACATTTTGCCGTTATGGGGGCCGCGTCATCTCCGGTCCATAGGGATTGTCCATGCTGAAAACATTCGTTTCCCTTGCCGTCATGGCGCTTTCGTCCGGCGTGGCGCTGGCCGCCGATCCGGTGCCCTACGATCTCGTCGGGCAATGGCGTGTCGAGCTACTCGGCTTCACCACCAAGACGCCGACGCCGCCGGCGATGATCGAGATCAAGCCGGACAATACATTTTCCGGCTATTCCGGCTGCAATCGTTATTCCGGCGCCTTCCAGATCGACAAGGACAAGATCAGCTTCGCCCCGCCGGCCGCGACGCGCATGAAATGCGCTCCCGCCGCCATGGAACAGGAGGCGCAGTTCTTCAACATGCTGAACGGGGCGCTGAGCTGGAAGACGGACGGCCGCACCATCCTGATCGCCCGCGACAACCAGCCGGTGCTGAAGCTTTCGCCGCCGACGCAGGAGGCGGACGTCACCATCCGCGTGCCCGGCGCCGAAGGCGTCAACCGGCAGACGGTGCGTTATGCCTGCGGCGACAAGACGGTGGATGTCGAATATATCAATGCCGGCCCGGTGGCGATCGCCCGGCTGACCATCGGCGACGATTTCGTCGTCGCCGCCAATGTGCTTTCCGGCTCCGGCGCGAAATATGCCGGCGGCCGTTATATCTGGTGGGCCAAGGGGGACGAGGCGACGCTCTACGATCTCTATCGCGGCGACGACGCCGATGGTGTCACCTGCCGCCCGGCGCCCTGAATCAACACGAAAAGGACTATTTCCATGGTGCTGAACACCAATCTTTCGAGCGTCAAGACCGTCCTGCTGCGCAACGGCACCTGGGCCTTCGTGCTCGTCTATCGCGGCGTCACCTATCCGATGCAGAGCGGCTATCCGACCGAACTGGCCGCCAAGGCTTTCGGCGAGACGGCATTGAAGGCCTTGGAAGCCCAGCGCTAAACGCGCGCTGTTTATCTGACGAACTTCCGGCGCATGCGCTTCTCGACACCGCGAAGCGCAAGCGACAGGCCGATGGTCAGCACCAGATAGACATAGGCGACGATGGAATAGGTCTCGAAGAAGCGGAACGAGCCGGACGCGTAGACCTTGCCCATCTGGGTGATGTCGGCGACGCCGAGCACGGAGACCAGCGACGAATCCTTGACCATCGCCACGAAATCGTTCGACAGCGGCGGGAAGACGACCCTCAGCGCTTGGGGGAACACCACGAGGCGGAAACGCTGCACGCGCGTCAGGCCGAGCGCCTTGGCGGCCTCGATCTGGCCCTTGTCGACGGACTGGATGCCGGCGCGAAAAATTTCGGCAATGAAGGCGGAATAGCCGATGGTCAGCGCGAAGACCGCACGCCACATCAAGGAGACGTCGCGCACCTGCAGCGCCTCGATCAGACCGGCGGAGATGGCCGGGCTCATCAGCGCATTGTAGAGCGCCACGAAGCCGGGAGCGCCGACGAAGGCGATATAGAACAACAGCACCAGCATCGGAATGCCACGGATCACCTCGATGTAGAACCGGGCGATCTCCCGCAGCGCCCGGGCGTCGGACAGACCGAGCAGGGCGATGGCGAGGCCGAGAATCATGGCCAGCGCAAAGGCGACCAGCGTGACGAAAACCGTCACGCCGATGCCCTTGGATATGGTGACGAAGACTTGGGTATAGAGGCCGTTCAACGCGATGACGGCGGCCAGCGCCACCGCAATGGCGCCGAGCGCGGCGAGCCACCAGGGAAAGCCGCCTCTGCCGCCCTCGGGAAGGGTCTGCAAGGCCATTACCGGGCGGCTCTCGCACTGGAGCGTTTCGGCTTTTCTTCGAAACGCGAAAGCGCACTCATCCCTTGCTTTCTCGCATTTCCGGAGGGGAAACCGGTATCCGCTTTTCCTGGAAACGCTCCGGGCATCTCGGAAAGGCTCATTGGCCCATCTTGTAGTCGAGGAACCACTTCTTGTTGAGTGCGTCGATCGTGCCGTCGGCCTTGAGGGCGGCGATCGCGGCATTCACTGGCGCGACCAGATCGGAGCCCTTGGGGAAGATGAAGCCGAAATCCTCGGTGCCGAGCGGGCCGCCGATGACCTTCAGGCCGCCATTCGAAGAATCGACGTAGCCCTGGGCGGCGACGCTGTCGGTGAGCACGACGTCGACGTCGCCGGCCTTGAGGGCCTGCACGGTGGCGCCAAACGTTTCCATCAGCTTGATGCGCGGGTTCTGCTCATTGCCGTCGAGGATCGAATAGACGGCGGTGTAGAAGGGCGAGGTGCCCGGCTGGGCGCCGATCAGGCCGTCCTTGAAGGCGCCGAAGGTTTTTGCGTCGGTAAAGCGGTTTTCGTCGCCGCGCACCAGCATGAACTGCTCCGAACGCATGTAGGGATCGGAGAAATCGACTTTCTCCTTGCGCTCGTCCTTGATGGTGATGCCGGTCATGCCGATGTTGTATTGATTGTCGGAGACGGCCTGGATCATCGCATCCCAGGAGGTGTTCTGGTATTCGACCTTGAAATTCAGGCGCTTGGCGATCTCGTTCATCGCGTCGTATTCCCAGCCCTTGGCTTCGCCGGTCTGAGGATCGACGAATTGCAGCGGCGGATAGGCGTTTTCGGTGACGACAACGACCGTGCGGCCGCCGAGATCCGGCAGGCTGGCGGCAAAGCTCGCGACGGGGGCGAGCACGAGGGCGGTCAGGGCGGCGAGAAACGAGCGTCTGGACGTCATGGAATTCTCCTGAAGTGTGGCTTGTTGAATTAAGTGACATACTTCTGGAGGGCGATGCAAGGCGGGGACGACCGCCTTTACGGCAAATATGAAACGCCGCAACGCTGCCGTTGCGTTGGGAAAGAAAATCGTTCCTTTTCAACCCGTTTGCCGCATAGCAAAAAGGCGGTCCCGAGGGACCGCCTTTCGAAAGATGCATGTGCGAAAAAGCTTATTCGCTCTTGGCGGCTTCTGCGGCAGCAGCAGCTTCCGCAGCGGCTGCTTCGGCTGCGGCCTTTTCAGCGGCCAGAGCCTGTGCGGCGGCAACCTTCTCGGCTTCGAGGCGAGCCTTTTCCTGGGCAGCAGCGGCGCGCTCGGCATCGTTGAGCTTGCGGGCGCGAACGCCGGTGTCTTCAACGATACGGGCCGACTTGCCGCGACGGTCGCGCAGGTAGTACAGCTTGGCGCGACGGACCTTGCCGCGACGAACGACTTCGACGCTTTCGACGAGCGGCGAGTAGATCGGGAATACGCGCTCGACGCCTTCGCCGTAGGAGATCTTGCGAACGGTGAAGCTCTCGTTGATGCCGCCGCCGGAACGGGCGATGCAGACGCCTTCATAGGCCTGAACGCGGGTACGGGTGCCTTCGACGACCTTGACGTTGACGCGGAGCGTATCGCCGGCGGAGAATTCCGGAAGCTTGCGCTGGGCTTCGATCTTGGCGGCCTGTTCGGCCTCGAGCTGCTGAATGATGTTCATGAGTTCAACCTTTTCAGTTCTTCTGAAACAGCCAGAGCGCCGGTTCCTTCGGTCAAAGCCTCAAGACCTGTCCATTGCGGGGCGTGGCGGGTTCGCATGTCCTTGATTGCGGGTCGACGGGAAATCCCCCGAATTCCGTGCCGGCCTATACACCAGCCGGTCGGGCTTGTCACCCCTTGGGCGGGGTTTTTGTTGCTGTGCGCGCCAGAAGATCGGGGCGGCGCTCGACGGTCAGCCGTCTTGCCTCCTCCTCGCGCCAGCGGGCGATGGCGGCATGGTTTCCGGAGGTCAGCACGGCGGGGATGTCGCGGTCCTCGAACACCTGCGGGCGGGTGTAGTGCGGATGTTCGAGCAGGCCGCCCTCGAAGCTTTCATGCACGCCCGAGAGATCGTTGCCCATGACGCCCGGCAGGATGCGCACGATGGCATCGAGCAGGATCGAGGCCGCCGGTTCGCCGCCGGAGAGGATATAGTCGCCGATGGAGACCTCCTCCAGCCCGCGCGCGTCGATGACGCGCTGGTCGACGCCTTCGAAGCGGCCGCAGACGATGACGACGCCGTCGCCGCCGGCCAGTTCGCGCACCTTCTCCTGCGTCAACGGCTTGCCACGGGGGCTCATGAGGAGCCGGGGGCGGCTGTCTTCAGCCGAGACGCTATCGATGGCGCGGGCGAGCACGTCCGGCTTCAGCACCATGCCGGCGCCGCCGCCGGCCGGCGTGTCGTCCACCGTGCGGTGCCTGTCGGTGGCGAAATCGCGGATCTGCACCGTCTCCAGCCGCCAGTCGCCGCGCGCCAACGCCTTGCCGGCCAGCGACAGGCCGAGATGGCCGGGAAACATGTCGGGATACAGCGTCAGCACGGTTGCGGTGAACAGCCGCTTTTCGGAAGTTTCGGGCATCGGATCAGGGCTTGCCGTCATCCGGCTCGTCGATCAACCCGGCGGCGGCCGGATCGATCAGCAGCGTGCCGCCTTCGAGATCGATTTCCAGCACCGCCTTTTCCGAGAAGGGAATCAGCACCGGGCGGCGGCCCGGGCCTTTCAGTTCCAGCAGGTCGCCGGCGCCGAAATCGAAGACGGCGCTGACGGTGCCGTAGCTCTTGCCATCGGCATCGAGCGCCTCCAGCCCTTCGAGATCGGCATAGAAGAACTCGTCGTCCTCCAGCTCGTCGTCGGGCAGGTTGTCGCGCTCGACATAGAGATCGAGGCCGTTCAGCGCCTCGGCCGCGTTGCGGTCGTTGATGCCGCGGAAGCGGACGATCGCGATATTCTTGGCTTCGCGGATGTCGAGGATCTCGAAGGTGCGCCCGTCGAGACTGTGCAGGTTGCCATAGTCGCCGAGCGCCGTCGGATCGGCGGTGAACGTCTTGACGCGCACCTCGCCGCGCAACCCCTGCGCCGCGCCGACCGTCGCCATCAAGACGGGATTTTCAAGCTTGCTCATCGGGCCGAACTCTCTCCGCAGCCATATCCGGGGCTTATTATGCCGAACTCACCGCAAATGGAAACGAAAACGGGCGGCATCGCCGATGCCGCCCGTTCGAATTCACCTGTGCGATGCCTTATTCGGCGGCAGCAGCGGCGTCGGCGGCCTTCTGGGCCTTCTCGGCGGCGCGTTCCTGGGCCTTCTTGCCCGGCTTGCCCTTTTCCGGGTTGGTGCGGGCGTCGCGCTTGGCAAGGCCGGCTTCGTTGAGGAAGCGCAGGACGCGGTCGGTCGGCTGGGCGCCGTTGTCGAGCCAATGCTTGATGCGGTCGGCATCCAGCTCGATGCGCTTGGCGTCTTCCTTGCCGAGCATCGGGTTCCAGGAACCGATCTTCTCGATGAAGCGGCCGTCACGCGGCGAACGGGCGTCGGCAACGACGACGTGGTAGTAAGGACGCTTCTTGGAACCGCCGCGGGCGAGACGAATCTTCAGGGACATGGGATTACTCCTTGGGTTTCTTGTTGAGGCCGCCGTCAGGCGGTCTTTTCGGTTGCGCCACCGTGTTCGGCGGCAATGGCTTCATGGTGCCGGATGACTTCCTTGATGATGAAGTTCAGGAACTTCTCGGCGAAATCCGGATCCAGATTGGCATCCTTGGCCAGGCGGCGAAGGCGCTCGATCTGGTATTCCTCGCGCGCCGGATCGGCCGGCGGCAGGTCATGCTGGGCCTTGAGAACGCCCACCGCCTTGGTGCAGCGGAAACGTTCGGCCAGCATATGCACGAGAGCGGCGTCGATATTGTCGATCGACTGGCGATAGCCGCTCAATTCTTCTCTGATCTTCGGATCGATCATGACTGTCTCTCCCCTCACTTCTTCTTGGGCAGGCCGGGAAGGCCGGGGAAGCCGCCGAGACCGGGAAGCTTTCCGCCAAGGCCCGGCAGGCCACCGCCCAGACCGGGCATGCCGCCCGGCTTGCCGAGGCCGGCCGCTTCCGCCTGCTTCTGCAGGGCTTCGAGCTGCTTCGGATCGAGCTTCGACAGGTCGGGCATACCGCCCATGCCGCCGCCGAGACCCATCTTGCCGGCAAGGCCGCCCATCATCTGCTTCATCATGCCGCCCTTGCCCTTGCCGCCCATCATCTTCATCATGTCGGCCATCTGGCGATGCATCTTCAAGAGCTTGTTGATGTCGGCCGCATCGGTGCCGGAGCCGGACGCGATGCGCTTCTTGCGGGAATGCTTCAGAAGATCGGGATTGGCGCGCTCGGCCTTGGTCATCGAGGAGATGATGGCGAGCTGGCGGCGGAACAGCTTGTCGTCGAGGCCGGCGGCGGACAGCTTGTCCTTCATGCCGCTCATGCCTGGCATCATGCCCATGATACCGCCCATGCCGCCCATCTTCTGCATCTGGGCGATCTGGTCGGCGAGATCGTTGAGGTCGAACTTGCCCTTGGCCATCTTGGCGGCCATGGCGGCCGCCTTTTCGGCGTCGATATTCTCTGCGGCCTTTTCGACCAGCGAGACGATGTCGCCCATGCCGAGGATGCGGTCGGCGATGCGGCGGGGGTGGAATTCCTCCAACTCGCCCATGCGCTCGCCGACGCCGATCAGCTTGATCGGCTTGCCGGTGACGGCGCGCATCGAAAGGGCCGCACCGCCGCGTCCGTCGCCGTCCATGCGAGTGAGCACCAGGCCGGTGATGCCGACGCGTTCGTCGAAATTGCGGGCGAGGTTGACGGCGTCCTGACCGGTCAGGCTGTCGGCGACCAGCAGGATTTCATGCGGGTTCGAGCGCTTCTTGATGTCGGCCATCTCGACCATCAGCGGCTCGTCGATATGGGTACGGCCGGCGGTATCGAGGATGACGACGTCATGGCCGCCGAGCTTGGCCGCCTGAACGGCGCGGGCGGCGATATCGGTCGGCGACTGTCCCGCGATGATCGGCAGCGTGTCGACGCTGACCTGGACGCCCAGCTGGCGAAGCTGCTCCTGCGCTGCCGGACGGCGCGTGTCGAGCGAGGCCATCAGGACCTTTTTCTTGTCGCGCGTCTTCAGCCGGTTGGCGATCTTGGCAGTGGTCGTGGTCTTGCCCGAGCCCTGCAGGCCGACCATCATCAGGACGACGGGGGCGGGCGCATTGAGATCGATGCTCGCACCTTCCGAGCCCAGCATCTCGACCAGCTCGTCATGGACGATCTTGACGACCATCTGGCCGGGCTTGATCGACTTCAGGACTTCTGCGCCGACTGCCTTCTCGCGGACGCGATCGGTGAAGGAGCGCACGACTTCGAGCGCCACGTCGGCTTCCAGCAGCGCGCGGCGAACCTCGCGCAGGGCGGCGGCGACATCCGCTTCCGATAGCGCGCCGCGACCGGTCAATCCGTTGAGGATGGACCCAAGGCGCTCCTGCAGGCTCTCAAACATCAGCTCATCCTTCTTCGTTTCCAAAACCGTGCCGGAAACGTCGGTACATTGCCGCCGGAAAACAAGACGCAAAGCCAAAAAGCACCCGAGGGCGCATCGCGCTGTCGGGTGTGGACCTCCGGAATCCCTTTCAGATGATGGTTCCGGTCGGCGGCTCGAGTCTGGTCTCGTCGCGGAATTTTCGGGCGATAAACCTGAAGATGCGGGCAAAGTCAAGGAAAAGATGGCATTTTGCCCGAAGGCCAAGGAAAACTTGCGTTCCGGCCGCCCGTTCCCCATTTCTGCATGACCTAAGGCGAATGCAAGCAAAGAATGGCCGGAACGACAATGCCAGGCAGCGGAAATCCCTATTACCGGGGCCCAGTGACGGATCATTTCGATGGCACGCGGTTCTTCAATCCCGGCGGCATCGCGCCGCTCGGTTTTTCCGACGTGCTGCGCTGGCAGCTCGGCGGCGGGCGGATCGCCTGGCCGAAGCGGATCGTCAGCCCGTTTCCGCCGGCAAAGCCGGCGCGGCGCATCGATGGCGACGCCATCCGGGTCACCATGGTCGGCCATGCGTCGATGCTGGTGCAGGTGGCCGGCGTCAATATTCTCACCGATCCCGTCTGGTCGGAGCGCGTCAGCCCGTTTTCCTTCGCCGGACCGAAGCGCGTGGTCGCGCCGGGCATCGCCTTTGCCGACCTGCCGCCGATCGACCTGGTGCTGGTGACGCATAGTCATTACGATCATATGGATCTGGCGACCCTCGCCGCGCTGCATGCGGCGCATCGTCCCGAGATTGTCACGCCGCTCGGCAACGATGCCATCATCCGCCGCCGGATCGCAGATGCACGGATTCGCGTGCTGGATTGGGGCGAGGCGGTGTCCGTTTCCGGCATCGGCATTACCGCCGAGCCCTGCCACCACTGGTCGGCGCGTGGCGCGCGCGACCGGTGCATGGCGCTGTGGTCGGCCTTCGTTTTGGAAACGCCGGCCGGGCGCATCTATCACATCGGCGATACCGGCTTTCACGACGGCATCAATTATCGCGCCGCCGGCGAAAAATATGGCGGTTTCCGCCTGGCGCTGCTGCCCTTTGGCGCCTACGAGCCGCGCTGGTTCATGCGCGGACAGCACCAGAATCCGCAGGAGGCGGTGGCGGGAATGCGGCTCTGCCGGGCGGCCTTCGTCGCGGGCCATCACTGGGGCACGTTCCAGCTCACCGATGAGGGGCTGGGCCAGCCGCTCGAGGCGCTGCACGCCGCGCTCGACGAAAACGGCATCGCCCGGGAAAACTTTCCGGCGCTTTCGCCGGGCGAGGTGTTCGACGTGCCGCCCGCCTGAGGATCGAGGCCGACGAAGGCAAAGCCGCCACTGGTAATTTGCCGAGGTTTCCGCCATATAGGCCGCAAGAACAGAGAGATCCTTCCATGAGCAACACGGTCGAATTCGCCCGGATGAACGGGCTTGGCAACAAGATCCTCGTGATCGACATGCGCGGCCGACGGGACATGGTGACGCCGGCCGCCGCGATTAAGCTTGCCGGTGACGCCGAGACCGCTTTCGACCAGATCATGGCGATCCACGATCCCAGGGCCGACGGCACCGATGCCTGGATCGACATCCTCAATTGCGACGGCACCAGAGCGCAAGCCTGCGGCAACGGCACGCGCTGCGTCGTGCAGGCGCTGGCCTCCGAAACCGGCAAGAAGACCTTCACCTTCCAGACGGTCGCCGGCATCCTCAATGCGCGGGAGCATGAGGATGGCCTGATCTCCGTCGACATGGGCAAGCCGGTATTTGCCTGGGACCATATTCCGCTGGCGGAGGAATTCCACGATACCAGCCGTATCGAATTGCAGATCGGCCCGATCGACAACCCCGTGCTGCATTCGCCTTCTGTCATGTCGATGGGCAATCCGCATGCGGTCTTCTGGGTGGATCGCGATCCCATGGACTTCGACCTGCACCGTTTCGGCCCGCTGCTCGAAAACCACCCGATGTTTCCCGAAAAGGCCAATATCACGCTGGCGCATGTGACCTCCGACAGCGCGATGACGACGCGGACCTGGGAGCGCGGCGCAGGGCTGACGCTGGCCTGCGGCTCCGCCGCCTGTTCGGCCGCCGTCAGCGGTGCGCGCACGGGACGCACCGGCCGCAAGGTTGCGGTCATCGTCGCCAGCAGCCCGAACCGCGGCACGCTGCACATCGAATGGCGCGAGCGCGACGACCATGTGGTCATGACCGGCCCGGCCGAATGGGAATGGGCGGGCGTGCTCGATCCGACGACCGGCGCCTGGCAGCGGCAGGCGGAAAACGAGGCGGGGGCGCGGTGAGCGGCGTCGACGTCATCACCTTCGGTTGCCGCCTGAACACCTACGAATCCGAGATCATGCGCGCTGAGGCCGAGAAAGCGGGGCTGAACAATGCCGTGCTGGTCAATACCTGCGCGGTAACCGGCGAGGCCGTGCGACAGGCGCGCCAGGCGATCCGCCGCGCGCGGCGCGACAATCCCCATGCCCGCATCATCGTCACCGGCTGCGCCGCGCAGGTTGAGAAGGAGATGTTCGCGGCGATGCCCGAGGTCGATGCCGTCCTCGGCAATGAGGAAAAGCTGCGCGCGACCTCCTACCGTTCGCTGCCCGATTTCGGCGTCTCGGCGGAAGAAAAACTGCGGGTCAACGACATCATGAGCGTGCGCGCCACCGCGCCGCAGATGGTGAAACATATCGACGGGCATGTGCGCGCCTTCATCCAGGTGCAGAATGGCTGCGATCACCGCTGCACCTTCTGCGTCATCCCCTATGGCCGCGGCAATTCCCGCTCGGTGCCGATGGGCGCGGTGGTGGAACAGGCGCGCAAGCTGGTCGAGAGCGGTTATGGCGAGATCGTGCTGACCGGCGTCGACGCCACCAGCTACGGCGCCGATCTGCCGGGCGAACCCAGCCTTGGACTTCTGGCGAAAAGCCTGTTGAAGCATGTGCCTGAAATCAGGCGGCTGCGGCTGTCCTCCATCGACAGCATCGAGGCGGACAGCCATCTCTTCGACCTGATCGCCGGCGAGCCGCGTTTCATGCCGCATCTGCATCTCTCCTTGCAGCATGGCGACGACATGATCCTCAAGCGCATGAAGCGGCGGCATTCGCGCGGCGATGCGCTTGCCTTTGTCGAGCAGGTGCGGCGTTTGCGGCCCGAGATCAGTCTCGGGGCCGATATGATCGCCGGTTTCCCGACCGAGACGGAAGACATGTTCGACAATGCCAGGCGTCTGGCGGAGGAGGCGCGGATCGCGCATCTGCATGTCTTTCCCTACAGCCCGCGTCCTGGAACGCCGGCGGCGCGCATGCCGCAGCTCGACCGGGCATTGGTCAAGGAACGCGCCGCGCGCCTGCGTGAGACGGGGGCTACGCTTTATGCGGCGCATCTCAACGCCATGACCGGCACGCGCCAGACGATTCTGGTCGAAAACAACGGTCTGGCGCATACCGAAAACTTCACGCTTGTCGTCGCCGAGGGGCTTGGCCCCGGCGCGCTTGTGCCGGTCACCATCACCGGTCACAATGGCAAGCACCTCACCATGCAAGTACAAAGGCCGCAGGCGGCCTGACGGGATAGAAATGGCTCTCAGTTTCATCAAACGGGTCTTTACCTTCGGCAAGGATGCGCCTCCGCAAGAGGACAAGGACACGCCCGAACTGACGCCGGCCGCAGCGCCGGCAATCGAGCCGGAGCCGGCCGCCGAACCGCCCGTTGCCGAGGCCGAAGTTCTGCCGCAGGCGGAGGAGGTTTTCGAGGAGCCGGCGGAAACCGTTGCCGACAGCGCTTCCGATACCGTCGAGGACGAGGAACCGGCGTTGCTGCCGGATGTCGAGGATCTGCAGGAGGTGGGCGTCGTGCCGCTCTCCCTGCTGGAGGCGGAAGCCGAGGCCGGGGTGGACGAGAGCGCGCCTTTGGCGGAAGCCGCCGCGCCGCTGGCCGAGATGCCCGTCACCCTGCCCAAGGGCTTTGCCGTCGGCGTGGCCGAACCGGAGCCGGTGGTCGAGGCGCCGCAGCCAAAACTTTCGTGGTTCCAGCGCCTGCGGCTTGGTCTCGCACGCACCTCCTCGCAGCTGACCGGCCAGATCGCGGCGCTATTCACCAAGCGCAAGCTCGATGAGCAGACCTTGCAGGATCTGGAGGATCTGCTGATCCAGGCCGATCTCGGCGTCGAGACGGCGCTGCGCGTCACCGATACGCTGGCTTCCGAACGCTACGGCAAGGATGTCACCGGCGAGGATGTCGGCCGCATCATGGCCAGCGAAATCACCAAGGTTCTGACCCCGGTCGCCAAGCCGCTGCAACTCGACCTCACGCACAAGCCGCATGTCATCCTCGTGGTCGGCGTCAACGGCACCGGCAAGACGACGACAATCGGCAAGCTGGCGGCGAAGCTCTCCGGCGCCGGGCTGAAGGTGATGCTGGCGGCCGGCGACACGTTTCGCGCGGCAGCCATCGAGCAGCTCAAGATCTGGGCTGACAGGACAAAATCCGAATTCGTCGGCACCAAGCTCGGGGCCGATGCGGCAGGTCTCGCTTACGATGCCTTCGAGCAGGCCAAGGCGAAGAAATGCGACGTGCTGATCATCGACACGGCAGGCCGGTTGCAGAACAAGGCCGAACTGATGGCGGAGCTGGAAAAAATCGTGCGCGTGCTCGGCAAGCTCGATCCCGATGCGCCGCACACCGTTTTGCAGACGCTTGACGCCGCCACCGGCCAGAACGCGCTCAATCAGGTCGAGATCTTCCGCAACGTCGCCGGCGTCAACGGGCTGATCATGACCAAGCTCGACGGCACGGCGCGCGGCGGCATCCTCGTCGCCATCTCCGCCAAGCACAAGCTACCGGTCTATTTCATCGGGGTGGGCGAAGGCGTCGACGATCTCGAACCTTTCGAGGCGCAGGATTTCGCCCACGCGATTGCCGGTCTTACACAATAGAATTGATTTCGACGGTAGCGTCACAGATTGGCCATGGATCGGCGGCAAAGGCCGGTCTCCCGAGAAGAACCAAGGGGATTCCTCACATGTCCGGTATCGAGAGCGAGAATGCCCCCAGCCGCGCCGAGAAGGCGCATCCGATGCTCAAGCTGGCGCTGGAGCTCGGACCGCTGCTCGTGTTCTTCTTCGCCAATCTGCGTGGCGAATGGCTGGTGCAGAAGTTTCCGGCGCTGTCCGGCCTCGGCGGCCCGCTCTTCGTCGCGACGGCGCTGTTCATGGTGGCGACGGTGACGTCGCTTGTCGTCTCGCGAATCGTTTTCAAGCATCTGCCGGTCATGCCTTTCGTTTCCGGCGTCGTCGTGCTGATCTTCGGTTCGCTGTCGATCTGGCTGCAGGACGAGACCTTCATCAAGATGAAGCCGACCATCGTCAACACGCTGTTCGGCGTCGTGCTGCTCGGCGGGCTGGTCTTCGGCCGCTCGCTGCTCGGTTACGTCTTCAACGCCGCCTTCCAGCTCGATGACACAGGCTGGAGGAAACTGACGCTGCGCTGGGGCGTGTTCTTCCTGTTCCTCGCCATCCTCAATGAAGTCGTCTGGCGGAATTTCTCCGATGCCGTCTGGGTGAATTTCAAGGTCTGGGGCACGATGCCGATCACCATCCTGTTCACGCTGGCGCAGATGCCGTTGATCATGCGCCATTCGGTGACGAGCGAGGTCGACAGCCAGGCGTAACAGCTATTCTGGACTGGCCCGCTCAAAAATAGTTCGTGCAATTGCCGGTGATGCTTTCTACAGCATGAGAAGGGCTGTGGGGATATCTCATGACGGTTGCGGCTTTGGTCATCCATCTGGCGCGGGCGACGGCGCGAAAGCCGCATGTGGAGCGGCTGAAGGCCGAGCTGCCACTGCCGGTCACCATCGTCGATGCCGTCGATGCGGCGAAGCTCAGCGAGGCCGAACTCTTCGCGCCTTATGCGCGGCGGCTGCATGGGCCGACCTATTTCCTGTCGATGACAAAGGCGGAAATCGCCTGCTTCCTGTCCCATCGCCGCGCCTGGCAGACCATCCTCGACCGCGATCTCGATGCGGCCTTGATCCTCGAAGACGATGCCGGGCCGACCGAGGGGTTCAAGCCGGCGCTCGATCTGGCGCTCGCTCATATCGGCAAGCAGGGCTTTATCCGTTTTCCGATCCCGCGCTCGGTGGAAGCCGGCGAGGAGATTGCCGTGAGCGGCCGCGCGAAACTCATCAAACCCCGCACCATCGGGCTCGGCATGGTGGCGCAGCTCGTCAGCCGCGAGGCGGCCCAAAAGCTTCTGAAGGCGACGGAACGCTTCGACCGGCCGATCGACGTCGTCCTGCAGATGCCGTGGGTCACCGGCGTCTTCGCCCGTTCCATCGTCCCTTCCGTCGTCGCCGAAATATCCGCCGATCTCGGCGGCACCACCCTGCATCGCAAGGGCGAGCCGGCGCTGGCGAAATTGCGGCGCGAGATCCTGCGGCCGCTCTATCGCGGGCGAATCGCGTTGCGCTCCCGCTTCTTCACCCGCGAGCCGGCATGACGCCGCGCTTTCCGATCCTGATGTATCACCAGATCGGCCCGCCACCGCCGCGCGGGGTGCCGGGGCGCAGCCTGACGGTTCCGACGGCGGATTTCGTGGCGCAGATGCGCTGGCTGAAACGACTGGGTTATCGCGGCGTGTCGATGCGCGACCTGATGCCCTATCTGAAGGGCGAAAAACAGGGCAGGGCGGTCGGCATCACCTTCGATGACGGGTTTCGCAATGTTCATGCCAATGCCATGCCGGTTCTGGCCGAACTCGGCTTCACCGCCACCAATTATTTTGTTTCCCGCCAGATCGGCGGCTCGAATGTCTGGGATCGGGCCAAGGGCATTCCGGCGGCGGAGTGCATGTCCAAGACGGAGCTTCTCGAATGGCAGGCTGCCGGCCACGAGGTCGGCGCCCATACGCTCACTCATCCGCGCCTGACGGAAATTTCGCCCGATGAAGCGGCGCGGGAGATCGCCGATGTGCGCGCGGAGCTGGAGGCGATCTGCGGGGAGCCGGTCGAGGCCTTCTGTTATCCGCATGGGGCGGTCGATGAGACGATCCGCCGGCTGGTGGCCGAGAGCGGCTATGGCAATGCCACGACGACGGTGAAGGGCCGGGCGCGGGCCAGCGACGATCCGCTGCTTCTGCCGCGGATCACCGTGCGGCGCGGCCATCCCTGGCCGTTGCTGCTGCTGAAGTGCCTGACGGCCTGATCAGCTGGCCCGGGCGGGCTGCATCGGCTTCAGCACGTTCATCAGCGCGCCATAGGGCAGCAGCATGACGAGGCCGACCAGGAGCTTGACCGAGAAATCGCCGATCGCCCAGGACATCCAGCGCGGGGCTTCCGCCGAGAACACGCCGAGGATCGGCGCTGCCTCGAGCGCGAAAGGATCGTTCGGGCCGAAGATCGCGAAACTGGCGGCAAAGGCGAAGGAGAAGAAGATCGTCGTATCCAGAGCCGAGCCGATCAGCGAACCGAACAACGGCGCGCGCCACCAGGCCTGACGGCGCAGGCGGTTGAACACGGCGATATCCAGCAATTGCCCGAGCAGATAGGCCGAGCCGGAGGCGATGGCGATGCGCGGCTGGGCGGTGACGAAGGAGAGCGCCACACCGACGACGAAGCCGGCGAACACCACCTTGCGGGCCGTCCGCGCGCCGAACTGGCGGTTCGTCAGGTCGGTGATCAGGAAGGCGACGGGATAGGTGAAAGCGCCCCAGGTCAAGAGATCGCCGAGCGCGATGCCGAACAGGCTTCCCGACAGCGGAAACTGCACGAGGAAGTTGGAGGCGACGACGACAAGCGTCATCAGGAGGGTATAAATCAGGAAATAGCGTGTCTTCAGCATTTTTTTATCCTGGGTGATGCCACCAGTTGGAGAAACAAACCGGACAAGCAAAAGGCTTGTCCGGGGTTGCCGGCAAGCCTTTGATGCCCGTAAGAATTTTGAGACGCGGCCTGAAATCAGGCAGCGGCAGCAGCGGCTTCGGCCGACTTCTTGGCGATCTGGCGGCGCAGCAGACGGGCGCGCATGCTCAGTTCGTTCTCGTGGGCCTTCAGCAGGAAAGCGTCGAGGCCGCCGCGATGTTCGACCGAGCGCAGGGCAGCAGCCGAAACGCGCAGACGGAAACGCTGGCCGAGAGCGTCGGAGATCAGCGTCACGTTGCACAGATTCGGAAGGAAGCGGCGCTTGGTCTTGTTGTTGGCGTGGCTGACGTTGTTGCCAACCTGGACGCCCTTGCCCGTCAATTCGCATACACGCGACATGGTACCACCTATTGTTTTTCTTCGCCAAGGAGAGAGCGCATTCCGGCAATGCCGGCGAGGCAATCCAATTGGCCATGATTGGAAAGTCGCGGTTCTATAGTCACAGGCGGCGCGCGCGTCAAGCCAAACCTGGCTTTTCGTGATCTTTCTGTCAAAAAGCTGCTGTTTTCTTTGGTTAGCACAGGCCCTATAAGCGGCCGAGAGGCCGCATCTTGCGGCTTGTTGCTAAGGAATCGGTACATGGCGATGAAGGCCATCGGTTACATGGGTTTGGCATTGGCGCTGGCGTTTCCCGCGTCAGGCGAAGCAGCGGAGCTGCGCCACAGGACGGATTACAGCATTGCGCTGGCTGGCCTCCCGATCGCGCGCGCTTCGTTCTCGACGGTGATGAACAGCCGCCGCTACACGATATCGGGCGATATCCAGTCGGCGGGCCTGGCCGATCTGGTGACGACGATTTCGGCGAAGACCTCGGTCAGCGGCACCTTGGGCCGTGACCGGCTGCACGCCGACAACTACCTGCTCGACTATACCAACGGCAAGCGCCAGCGCCTGTACGAGGTGGATTTCCGCAACGGCAATGTCGTCTCCACCGCCATCCGCCCGCAGCCGAAGCGCGATCCCGACAGCTGGATTCCGGTTTCGGCACGCGATCTGCGCGCTGTGCTCGATCCGATCTCGGGGCTGATCTTCCCGGCGAAATCGCGCATCTGCCCGCAGACCCTGCCGATTTATGACGGCGAGTCGCGCATGGATCTCGTTCTCTCGTCCAAGGGTGAAAAGCCGTTTTCCACCAAGGGCTTTGCCGGCGATACGCTGGTCTGCGGCGTGCGCTACGTTCCGAGATCCGGCTATCGCAAGGGGCGCAAGGACATCGATTACCTGCGCGGCTCCAAGGCTATGGAGATTTGGTTCGCCAAGGCCGAGGCTGTCAATGTCTATGCTCCCGTCTACGTCAAGATCCCGACGCAATACGGTACGCTGACGATTTCCGCCGTGCGCTTTGGCGGCTGAGCCTTTTCGGCGCGTTACGGCAGCCCGGGCATCCAGCCGGGCGGCGCCAGCTCGAAGACCGAGAAATCGAAGCCCGGCGAAACGGTGCAGCCGACCAGCGTGAAGGCGCCATTGGAATGCGCCGCCTGCCACCAGCCGGCCGGAACGATGGCCTGCGGGCGTTCGCCCGAGAGGATATCGGGGCCGAGCACGACGGTCTCGACGATCAGCCCGTCGGAAGACCGCTCCAGCGTCAGCGGCGCGCCGGCATAATAATGCCAGATCTCCACCGCGTCTGTGACCCGGTGCCATGCGGATTTCTGGCCGGCCTCCAGCAGGTAGTAGATCGCCGTCGAATGGCCGCGCTCGCCGCCGGCAACGTCGTGGAATGTCTGCGTATACCACCCGCCTTCCGGATGCGGCTGCATGGACAGCGCGGCGACGATCTCTTCGGCTCTCATCAGAAATTGTCCTTGCGTTTGCGGATTTCGGCGAAGACGTCCTCGTTGCTGCGCGTTTCCATCAGCAGATTGCGGCGAATGGCGGGATCGGCGGCGCGCAGGAAGGGATTGGTTTCCTTTTCCAGCCACAGCATGGTCGGAATGGTGAAGCGTCCTTCGGCCCGCGCGGCCTCGATTTCGGCGGCGCGCGCCTTCAGCCGTTCGTTTTCGGGATCGATGCTCAGCGCAAAGCGGGCGTTGGAGAGCGTATATTCATGGCCGAAATAGACCGCCGTCTCGTCCGGCAGCACGGCGAGCTTCTGCAGCGAATGCCACATGTCGGCGGGGGGGCGCTCGAACAGCCGGCCACAGCCGAGCGCAAACAGGGTATCGGCGGCAAACAACAGCTTGTCGTCGGGGAAATGGTAGCAGATATGGCCGGCGGTATGGCCGGGCGTCTCGATGACATCGACGGTGTGGTTGCCGAACTCGAAGCTGTCGCCGTCTCCGACCGCCTTGTCGAGGCCGGGAATGGCGACCGCCTCGTCGCGTGGGCCGATGATCTGCAACCCGTAACGCTCCTTCAGCGCCAGGTTGGCCTCGACATGGTCGGTATGGTGATGGGTGGTGAGGATATGGGTGAGCGTCCAGCCGTTGCGGGTGGCGGCCTCGACGATCGGGCCTTCCTCGGGGGCGTCGATGCTGGCCGTCAGCCCGGTTTCGGGATCATGCACGAGAACGCCGAAATTATCGGTGCGGCACAGGAAGACGTCGATCTGCAAAGGCTTCATCGTTCAAATCCGGGCTGAAAGGTTGTCGTCCAAAATGTAGGCGTTCCGGCCTTGAAGTCCATCCGGCCGCTGATAACATTCCAGCAATGTATGCTGACATTGTCGACCTGCGCCAGTTTTATCATTCCGAACTCGGCCGCCGCGCCGAACAGGCGATTTCCGCGGCCCTCGCCAGGCTCTGGCAGAAACTGCCGCAGGAGCGGCTGGTGGGGCTCGGCTATGCGGTGCCATTCCTCGAACGCTTCAAGGCGGAGACCGAGCGCACCTTCGCCTTCATGCCGGCCGGGCAGGGGGCGGTGAACTGGCCGGTCGGCAGCCTGTCCTCGACGGCGCTGGTGTTCGACGAGGAATTGCCGCTGCCGGATTCCTCCATCGACCGCATCCTGATGGTGCATTCGCTCGAATTCGCCGAAAATCCGCGCGAGACGCTGAAGGAGCAATGGCGGGTGCTGGCGCCGGGCGGGCGGCTCGTCATCGTCGTGCCAAACCGGCGCGGCGTCTGGGCGCGCATGGACAATACCCCCTTCGGCTCCGGCCGGCCCTATTCGCGCCGCCAACTCACCGAATTGCTGCGCGAGACCAATTTCACACCCGGCAGTACTGCCGAGGCACTGTTCTTCCCGCCCTCGCGGGTGCGCGCCGTCCTGAAGCTGCGCACCGCGCTGGAGCGGGTCGGCGCTGCCTTGTGGCCGGCTTTTTCGGGCGTGATCATCGTCGAGGCGCAAAAGCGGCTCTATCAGGGCCTGCCGGTGACGGCGCGCGCCTCGCGGCGCGTCTTCGTGCCGGTTCTGGCGCCGAAGGGCGTGCCGAGCATCCTCGATCGGCCGCGCTGATCGTCGCAGACGCGCACCGTACTCGACAAACGCGAAAGAGGACGATAATCCCGATGACGTTTTCCCTGAACGGACGTTGGGATCCGTTCCTTGCGAGGTCGAGCCATGAGCACACAGATGAATGAGCCAGTTCCGCGTCCGGGCATTCTGGATATCGCCGCCTACGTGCCGGGCAAGGAACATGCGCCGGGCGTCGCCCGCGTCTACAAGCTCTCCTCGAACGAAACGCCGCTGGGGCCGAGCCCCAAGGCCATCGAAGCCTTCCGCAATGCCGCCGGCCAGCTTGAGCGTTACCCGGACGGCCAGGCCGTGGAGCTGCGCGAGGCGATTGCCGCGACCTATGGCCTGAACGCCGCCAATATCCTGTGCGGCAACGGCTCGGACGAACTGCTCGGCCTGCTCTGCCACACCTATCTCGGCGCTGGCGACGAGGCCATCATCACCGAGCATGGTTTCCTCGTCTACAGGATCCAGACGCTGGCAGCCGGCGCGACGCCGGTGACCGTCAAGGAGAAGGATGCGCATGTCGATGTCGACGCCATCCTCGCCGCCGTCACGCCGAAGACGAAGATGGTGTTCATCGCCAATCCCGGCAATCCGACCGGCACCTATGTCCCGGTCACCGATATTCGCCGCCTGCAGGCATCGCTGCCTGGCCATGTCATGCTGGTGCTCGACGCAGCCTATGCCGAATACGTCAAACGCAACGATTACGAGGCCGGCATCGAGCTGGTGTCGAACAGCCGCAACGTGGTGATGACCCGCACCTTTTCCAAGGTGCATGGGCTGGCGGCGCTGCGCATCGGCTGGATCTATGCGCCGGCCGCGATCATCGACGCGATGAACCGCATTCGCGGGCCGTTCAACATGAATGCCCCGGCGATCGCGGCCGGTGCCGCCGCCATCCGCGACCAGGCCTTCATGGCCGGAGCCGTCGCCTATAACGGCGAATGGATCGACAAGCTGACCGCCGCCTTCGAAGGCCTTGGCCTGAAGGTCACGCCCTCGGTCACCAATTTCGTGCTGATCCATTTCCCCGACATCGACGGCAAGCGCGCCGCCGAGGCCGACGAGTTCCTGACCCGGCGCGGCTATATCCTGCGCGCCGTGCGCGCCTATGGCTTCCCGAACTCCCTGCGCATGAGCGTCGGGCCGGAGGAGGCCAATATCGGCGTCATCGAGGCCTTGCGCGAGTTCCTGGCATGAGCATCCAGTTCGAACGCGTCGCGTTGATCGGCATCGGCCTGATCGGCGGCTCGATCGCGCGCGATATCGCGGCGCTCGGGCTGGCGAGGCAGGTCGTCGTCTCCAGCCGCAGCCCCGAGACGCTGAAACGCGCCGAGGAACTGGGGCTCGGCACCGAATACGTCGCTTGCGCCGCGGAAGCGGTGAAGGATGCCGATCTGGTGATCGTCTCGGTGCCGGTCGGCGCTTCCGGGGCGGTCGCCGAGCAGATCGCCGGCACCCTGAAGCCGGGCGCCATCGTCACCGATGTCGGCTCCACGAAAACCTCTGTCATCGCGCAGATGTTGCCGTTCATGCCGCCGCATGTGCATTTCATTCCCGGCCACCCCATTGCGGGCACGGAAAAATCCGGTCCCGACGCCGGCTTCGTGGGTCTGTTTCATGGTCGCTGGTGCATCCTGACGCCGCTTCCGGAAACCGATCCGGCGGCGCTCGCCAAGTTGAAGACATTCTGGGAAACGCTCGGTTCCCGCGTCGACGAGATGGATCCGCCCCATCACGACAAGGTGCTGGCCATCGTCTCGCACCTGCCGCATATCATCGCCTACAACATCGTCGGGACCGCCGACGACCTGGAGACGGTGACGGAATCGGAAGTCATCAAATATTCGGCCTCGGGTTTTCGCGATTTCACCCGCCTGGCGGCCTCCGACCCGACGATGTGGCGGGATGTATGCCTGCACAACAAGGATGCGATCCTGGAAATGCTGGCGCGCTTCTCCGAGGATCTGGCCTATCTGCAGCGGGCGATCCGCTGGGGCGAGGGCGACAAGCTGTTCGATCTCTTCACTCGCACCCGCGCGATCCGCCGCTCGATCGTCGAAGCGGGGCAGGATGTCGACGCGCCGGACTTCGGACGTCACGCGCTGGATAAAAAGTAAGTTCTTGCCGCCGCTTATTGCCTCGGGGGAAAGAGCGGCGGCAGCTTGGCGACAGGAATGAAGCCGCCGGCCAGAACCTTGCCCTTCTGCAGAACCAGATCCACCGACACCGTGTCGCCACCCGATACCAGCGCCGTGAGCATGTTGATGGCGGTGTCGATGGTCTTGTCGGCTTCGGGTGCCGCAGCCTTCAGCGCGGCCCGCCATTGCTCGATGCCGGCCACCTCGACCTTCAGCCGCCCCGAGAGGTAACCTTCCTCGTCGACCGACAGCGGGCCGCTGACGGTGAAGGTGCGGCCTTCGCCGAGATCGGCGGACAGCTTGCGCAGTTCGGCCTGGTGTCCGGCGAGATCGCCGCCGCCCTGCAGCACGCCATCGACCACCGTCACGTCGGCGCGCAGGTCGAGCGGCGGCAGGTTCCGGCCGTTGCCGAGCACGGCGTCTAGCGCATCGAGGGACAAGGCGGCATCGAGATCCATGCCGTTGCGGCGCAGATGCATCTCGCCATGCTTCGCATTCAGCTTCAGGCCCTCTGGCAGCAGCGGATGGGCAATGGAGGTCCTGGGATCGTCGACCACCAGCGCGCTGCGCAGCAGCCGCCCGCCATCGAGCTGGACGCTGGATTGCAGGTTCGACCATTCCGACGACAGCGACAGGCCGTCGCTGCTGTGGATCGTCGCCGGCTGGTCCAGTTCCCAGACGATATGCTGGGGATCATAAACCTGCGCCGCCGAGCGCAGCGCGCCGAAACTGGCCGAGACGCCGTTGCGGTGGTCGTCGACGTTGACGCCGGAGCAGAACAGGCCGAGGCGGAAGGGATAGCCGCGCATTTCGGCATCGCGGCAGGTGGCGGTAACAGGCGCATCCGGCCCGCCGGCGATCAGTTCCAGCGTCTTTTCCTTGATCTTTTCCGCCGCGAAGTACCAGCCGCCGGTGTAAAGCCCGATGGCGGCGACGACGCAGACGCCGAGAATCGTCACCTTTTTCGCCACGGTGCTTTTCCCGCTTGCGCTTGACGCTGCCATCCTGTTCTCCAATGGTGTCTTCCGATTGCAAGGCAGGTCGTGATTTGCGAATCGCGGCACCTGCTCTCTTTTTCCGGGTGTTGATGTGGCTGGCGATATGGACGAATTTTGGGTCTTTGGCTACGGATCCCTGATGTGGAATCCCGGTTTCGATTATGCGGCGCGGGAGGTCGCGACGCTGAACGGTTATCGCCGGGCGCTGTGCGTGCGTTCCTGGGTGCATCGCGGCACGCAGGAAAGGCCGGGGCTTGTCCTCGGGCTGGATCGTGGCGGCTCCTGCCGCGGCATGGCTTTCCGTGTCGAGGCGGAAAAATTCGGCGGCGTCGTCGATTACCTGCGCGAGCGCGAACTGGTGACCCATGTCTATCTGGAGCGGACGCTGCCGGTGACGCTGCCCGACCGCCGCCGGGTGCAGGCGCTGACCTATGTCTGCGACCGCGCCCATCATCAATATGCCGGCGGTCTCGACGTCATGGAGGCAGCCATGGTGGTGCATGCGGCGGTCGGCCGCTCCGGTCCCAACGACGCCTATGTATTCAACACCGTCGATCATCTGCGCGAGATCGGCATCCGCGACCAGTGGCTGGAAAGTGTGGCGTCGGAAGTGCGGCGGATGCGCACGCCGACTTAGAGTGCTTCAGCTTTTCACGGAAACGCAGAAGCGCTCTAAAGCGCGTCGCGATCTTTAAGATTCGCTCCTGCGCTTTCGGCCGTTGATTTTTCGCATGTCGTTGTCGCAAAACCGCTCCGCATTTTTGCTGGAAATGCTCTAGACCTTGGCCTGAAGCTCCTTCAGCCGCTGCGCCGCCGTCGGCGGCAGCGGCACATGCGGGTTGTCGCGCGCGGTTTCGATCAGGAGCTCGTCGCTCGCCTTTTCCGTCTCCTCGACCAGCCTCTTGAAGAAGACGTCAGGCTCCAGTCCCGGCTGGATGGCGGGCAGGATGCGCACCTTGAAATGGCCGGGATAGCGCAGCGTCTGGCGGCGCGGCCAGAACAGGCCGGGATGCATGGCGACCGGCACGACAGGCACGCCGAGATCGCGATACATGCGGGCGATGCCGTATTTGTATTCCGGGGCGGCGCCCGGCGGGCGGCGGGTGCCTTCGGGATAGATGATCAGTTGCCGGCCGGCGGCCATCTCGATGCGGGTGCGCTTCAACACCTCCAGCATCACCTTGCCGCGCGCGCCGCGATTGACCGGGATCATCCGCTGCTTCCACAGATACCAGCCGAACAGCGGGATCCACATCAGTTCCCGCTTGAGGATATAGACCGGATCGTTCAGCCAGGGCAGCAGCGCATAGGTATCCCAGAAGGACTGGTGTTTCGGCGCAAGAATATAGCCGCCGCTTTTCGGGATGTTTTCCAGTCCCTCGATCTCGAAATGCGTGCCGTTGACCTTGGCGAACAGCCAGTTGCTGGAGCGCGCCCAGGCCTTGGGAATCGCATAGGCCTGCTTGCGCGGCAGCAGGAAATAGACTGGTGTCAGAAAGATCATCCTGAGGATCAGGTTGGCATAGAACAGCGTATTGAACAGGATGGATCGCAGGCGGATCATAAGGCGGGGTCTCGTGCAGGCGGGATCTGGCTGTTTCCGTTTTCCCGGAAAAGCATTGTTTGCTTGTCGCATTCCCGAACGAAAAACCGCTACACACTTTTTCTGGAAACGCTGTCTTCGCCGATACACGAAAATGAGGCCGGACGCAAAGTCCGGCGCCTCACGGCTTGGCGGAAGACCCCGCCATGCCGGCCTCGATGCCGCGCAGGCCGGTGCGGTTGCCAAAGCCCAGGACGTCGCGGGCGGAGGCGGCGACGATCTTGCCGTATTCGAACAGCAGCGCGCGCAGCACGTCCGGATCGGCGAACCAGTTTTTCGCCTTGAGATCGGAGCGGACCACCGGATAGGGCACGAATTCCGTTTCCGGGGCGACGCGGCGCAGTTCGAACAGACTGCGCGGCATATGGTAATTGTTGGTGACCACCAGCACGCGCCTGTAGCCACGCTCATGGATCCAGCGCACCGTCTCGTTGGCATTGCCGATGGTGTCGAGTGCGTCGTAGCCTATATCGACGCAGCAGCGGAACAACTCGTCGGAGCTGCCGGTCAGCTTGCGGATCTGGTTGCGCGAGGTGGCTGGATGGACGCCCGAAATCAGCAGGCGCGAGCCCGCGCCGCCGCGCAGCAACTCCACCGCCTGGTCGATGCGCTGCGAGCCGCCGGTCAGCACCACGATGGCATCCGCCTTGGGGTCGGCGGGCGGTGTCAGCGTCGTCACCCAGTCGGCGAACCACAGGAAACCGGCGAAGAAGCAGGCGCAGGCGATGACGGCCGCGAAGCCCAGCGCCCGTGCGAGACGGCGCAGCGGGCCGCGCCGCGGCGGCTTGCGGCCGGCGGGCATGGTTCCCGATGTGTCAAATTCGCTGTTGCGCGGGCTCATGGTCATGATTCTTCGATACCGGCAGAATGCGGCAAGGAACAGGTCGTCATGCGATCAATCCGGCAGATAATCCATCCGCAACGGATCGGAGCGCACCTGGTCGATCTCGTCGATGGTACGCATCACGGTCAGGCGCGCCGTGATCGTGGTCAAAAGTGCGATGACCAGCATGGTGGCGAAAATGCCGAGATAGCCGCCCCAGCCGATGGTGAAGGTACCGAACAGGGCGGTGGCCTGGTCGGTCTGCGGCGTCGCCAGCGTATGGCTCTGCCAGACATTGGCGGCCGCGAAGCACAAGGCCGCCAGCGTGCCGCCGGCTGCCGAGCCCTTGAGGCTGATCTTCAGGAAATGTTTCTGGAACTCGCGGGCGATGAAGCTCGCCTCGGCGCCGACGAAATGCAGCACCTCGACGATATGGCGATTGCCCGACAGCGCCCCGCGCGTCGCAAATACCACCGTCAGCACCATGGCGACGAAGACCAGCGCCAGGATGGCGAGCCCGATCATCACGGTCGTATGCGCCATCGATACGAGCCGGTCGACCCAGGTGCGGTGATCGTCGAGGAAGGCCTGCGGCACTTCCTTCTGCAACTGCGTCCGCATCGAATCGAAATCCGGCGGATTGCTCTCGTCGATGGTGACGACGATCAGGCGCGGCACCGGCAGTTCGTCGAGATTGAGCCCGGTGCCGAGCCAGGGTTCGAGCAGACGCGCGGTTGCCTGGTCGTCCATGACGACGGCGTCCTTGGTGCCGACGAAGGTCAGCGCCAGGTCGCGGGCTTTGGCCAGCGCCGCTTCCATGTCGAGGCCTTCGTCCGGCTTGATCTGGATGGTGACCTCGCGCGAGATCTGGCTTTGCCAGCTCGCGGCGGTGGCCCGCACCATCGAAACGCCCCCGAGCGTCAGGCAGGCGAGAAAGGACATGATGGCGATGACGACCATCAGCGCATTGCCCTGGATGTTGGAGGGCGGCACGATCGGCGCGGTCGGGCGCACGCGCATCGGCGGCCGGCGGACCGGCGCTTGCGGGGCCGCCTGTCTGACACCGGCCGGCGGCTGACGGCCGGCGGCCTGGTTTTTTGGGCGAGGCCTATTCATAGATGTCGAGCCGCCCTTCGGTGAGGATCATGCGCCGCGCGTCGAGCTGGTCCATCAGGCCGAGATCGTGGGTGGCGATGACCACGGCCGTGCCGAGACGGTTGAGTTCGAGGAACAGGTTGAGCAGGCGCTGGGCCATCGGCGGATCGACATTGCCGGTCGGCTCGTCGGCAAGCAGGATCTCCGGCCGGTCGATGAGGGCGCGCGCAATGGCGGCGCGCTGCTTCTCGCCGCCCGACAGCACCGGCGGCAGCACGTTGATGCGTTCGCCGAGGCCGACCCATTTCAGAAGTTCCAGCACGTCGGTCTTGTAGGTCGATTCGTCCTTGCCGCGCACGCGCAGCGGCAGCGCCACGTTCTCATAGGTGGTCAGGTGGTCGAGCAGGCGGAAATCCTGGAAGACGATGCCGACGCGACGGCGCATCATCGGCAGCTCGCCGCGCGGAATGCCGGCGAGATCGCGGTCGAACATGCGAATGATGCCGCGCGTGGGCTTGAGCGAGGTGAACAGCAGGCGCAGCAGCGTCGTCTTGCCGGCGCCCGACGGGCCGGTCAGGAACTGGAAGGATTTTGCCGGAATGTCGAAGGTGAGATCGCGGAGGATTTCCGGTCCCATGCCGTATCGCAAGCCGACATTCTCAAAGTGAATCAAGGAGCGTTCCCGTTCGTTTCGCGCGCGTTCGTTCCATCCATATCTTAAGCAACTGGGTTAACGGGCGGTAAAGATCGATCCAGCCGGCCAAGGGGAACCGGGATCGTTTCCGAAGCATTAACCATTCCGGTTTACGACTGGAGGGGATTCGATTCAATGCCGCCAGAGGGGTTCCCCGGTCGCATTGGCAGTTTGGACCATGTGGGTGGAGAGCACGAAACCATGGCGACATTTCGATCCCGGCAGCACGCCAACAGGCCTTACGACCTTCTTCCTCCAGAACCGAAGCCGCGTCCGGCTGCGCCCCAGCGGCGCCTGCGTGGCGGCGACGTCGTCGACGCCGATTTCGTGGTGGTGCGCGGCGAAGGCACCTTCCGACCGACGTCCCGCTCCAACGACAACCGTCCGCGCATCATGCCGCACCAGGGTGGCGCGAGGCTTGCCGACCATGTCGCGATGCTGACCGGTCTCGTCGCCCGGGTGGAACAGGGACTGCGCCGCCTGTCGGAGCGCTCCTTTTCCGCCGTCGTGGCTCTGATGGCGGTTGCGGTGTTTGCGCTGGCCGGCGGTCTCGCCGGCATCGCCGGCGCCAGCGCCCCGGGGCCGGGCGTCGAAAATCCGCTCGACATCTCGCATGTGACGCTGACCACGGAGGAATCCGGCGGCATGAAGGTTCTGGTGGTGCGCGGCATCGTCGAGAATCGCTCCGGCGGCACGGTGGCGGTGCCGGATATCCGTGCCGACCTGGTGACGGGTGAGCGGATGGTGGCGAGCACCATCATCGCGCCGCCGGCAATCGCCATGTTCAGCGGCCACAGCCGCGGATTTGCGGCGCGTTTGCCGCATCCGGGTGGAAAAGATCCGCAAATCAAGCTTTCCTTCACCACGGCGGCTGTCGCTCGCCCTTGAGGTTGTGGTATCGGCAAAGGAAACAGATGGAGTTTCCTGCCCATGCCCGTCGTCCGCGGAAAGAATATCGAGCCCCTTTTCACCGCCGAGCAGATCGCCGAGCGCAACCGCAAGATGGCCAGCGACATCGCTGCCGGCCCGACCAAGGATCTGCTGGTCATCGCGGTGCTGAAGGGCTCGTTCATCTTCGCCGCCGATCTCATTCGCGCCCTGCACGATGTCGGGCTCGCCCCAGAGGTCGAGTTCATCACGCTTTCCAGCTATGGCACGGGCACGGTCTCGAAGGGCGTACGCATCGTCAAGGACATCGACAGCGTCGTCAAGGATCGCGACGTGCTGCTGATCGATGACATCCTCGAATCCGGCCGCACGCTGCTGTTCGCCAAGGAACTGCTCTACGAGCGCGGCGCGCGCAACGTCACCATCGCCGTGCTGCTCGACAAGAGCGTCAAGCGCCAGGAAAAGCTGGAGGCGGATTATGTCGGCTTCGAATGCCCCGATTATTTCGTCGTCGGCTACGGCATGGACGTGGCTTACGCTTTTCGGGAACTTCCTTTCGTCGGCGTCGTTACAGGTGATGCCGAAGGCTGATCGCCATTCTTGATCCCGCAGGCCGCGATGTGCAGAATCGATGCATGATTTTGTGCGGCATGTCCGACAGACCTTGTTAACCACGTCACGCGTCCGATCCCCGTCTGTTTACCGATCGCATACGAAACTCTGGTGATCTCCTTCTCGAACGGAAGACAACAGACGGAGCATGGCGATGGCGAGAATTCTGATCACGGAAGACGAGGATTCGCTGCGCAGTTTCGTGGCGCGGGCCCTGCGCCTCGATGGCCACGAGACCTATGAGGCGGCCGACGGCGCCGAAGGGCTGGAGCGGCTGCAGGAAGGCGGTTTCGACCTGCTGCTCTCGGATATCCGCATGCCGGTCATGGACGGCATCGAACTGGCCCACAAGGCGGCATCCGCCTATCCCGGCATGAAGATCCTACTGATGACCGGCTATGCCGAGCAGCGCGAACGCGCCGACGACCTGATGGAAAAGATCGTCGACGTCGTCTCGAAACCCTTTGCCCTGCCGGATATCCGCAAGGCCGTGGCGCACGCTCTGGCGGCGTAAACTCAATCTGAATGAAAATCGTCAAGGCGGCCTCCATGGCCGCCTTTCGATTCTGGCGGAGGCCGCCACCCTCTCCTCCGTCATGCCCGCCCTTGTGCCGAGCTTCTAGAAGCGCTGGATATAATCCTTTGGCATCAATGCCTTGGCGGGCACGGGCAGATCCTCGGGACGGCCCGAGGATGACGTCGTGGAGAGGGTGGCGGCCTGTCGATCGGTTGAAGGCGGCACTCGCTGCCGCCTCTCCTATTGCAGGTCGAGCAGGCGTTCGAGATAGCGGCGCTCGTAGTCGGCGCCCGGATTGTTGCCGAGGCGGCGGCGGATTTCGTCGAGGATTTCGCGGGCGCGCTGGACGTCGATCTCGTCGGGCACCTTGACCTGGTCGCCGAAATCGGGGCCGTCGGCGCGGCGCATGCGTCCCAGGGGATCGCGGCCATTGGGCTCGTTGCCGGCGGAGCCCTGGCCCTGGCCCTGACCCTGGCCTTGCTGGGCCTGCATCATCTGGTTCATCATGTCCTGAGCGCCCTTGCGCAGCGCTTCCAGCGCCTTGCCCTGGCCTTGCACCGCCCGCTCGCCCTCGCTCTCGCCCAGCGCCTCGCCGGCGCCCTTCATCTCGCGGCCGGCCTCGCCGAAGCCTTCGCCGGGCTGCATGCCGAGGTCCTTGAGGCCCTTCTGCAATTCCTGCAGCTTCTTCCCCAGACCGTCCTGCCGGGCGCGGAGCTGCTTCAGCGCCTCGCGCAACTGCTCCTCGGTCATCCGGTCGAGCTGTTGCTGCTGGTTGCCGTTCGGCTGGCCCTGTTGCTGCTGACCCTGTTGTTGCTGCGGCTGGTCTTGCGGACGGTCGAGGAATTCGCCGTCCTCGCCGAAATCGCCGCGCTGCATGCGGTCGCGCAGCGCCTGGTCGAGCTTGAACGTCTCGTCCATCAGCTTTTGCTGGTCGCGCAGGATCTCGCCGAGACGGTCGATCTGCTGGCGCATCGGACTGTTGTCCTGCTGCCCCTGCGGCCGGCGACCGGCCTGCAGGTTGTTCATCATCCGCTGCATTTCCGACAGCAACTGCTTGGCGGCGTCGCGATTGCCGGAGCGGGCGAGGTTTTCGAGCTGGTCGAGCATGGCCTGCAGATCCTGCTGGCGCAGCACGTTCTTCGGCGATTGCGCCTGCTGGCCGTTCGGGTTCTGCTGCTGGGCAAGCGCGTTCAGATAGTTCTGCATCGCCTGGCGCAGTTCGTCCATCAGCTTCTTGATCTCGGCATCCGAAGCGTTGCGCTCCAACGCGTCGGAGAGCGCCTGCTGGGCATCGCGCAGCTTGCGCTCGGCCAGCGACAGATCGCCGTCCTCGATGCCGAGCGCGATTTCCCAGAGGTAGTCGGCGGTATCCTTCAGCATGTCCTCGTTGCGGGCGAGCTTCATGCGCGCCAGCGCCGATTCGATCAGCAGGTAGTGGGTGAGGTTGGGAATGGTTTCGTCGGCGCGCAGCGTCAGCGCCTCGTTGAGCGCGATGGCGTCGGGCAGCTTTCGCACGTCGAGCGCAAAGGTCTGGCGTTCCTCGGCCACCGCTGCCGCCAGCGGCTCGAAGAAATTGCGCGCCGGCATGATCATCTCATGCGGCTGGCTGCGGCCGGTCTGGCCGCTGGCATCGGTGGCGACCAGGGTGATGCGCACGCGCTTGCCCGACAGCGGATGTTCGGTGAGGTTGCGGCTGGTCGTGCCCTTGACCTCGCGGGCATTGCGGCGCGGCAGGTCGAGCTTGTATTCCGGCAGCGGATAGAGCGGCACGGCATCCGCCTCGGCGCCCTCCAGCGGCACGATTTCGGCATGGGCTTCCTGGACGCCGTAATCGTCCCTGGCGGTGAAGGCGATCTCCAGCGCGCCGTTGGCGGCGCGGCGCGGCGACCCATTGAAGGTGATTTCCGGACCCTTGTCGGGAATGACGTTCAGCGCCCATTCGCGGCCGCCGGCGGCGAGCACGCCGCTTTCGGCAAGCTTCATGGCACGATTGCTGACGCCGGCGGGCTTTTCCGCCTCCGGGGCTGGTGGGGCTGGCTTCTTGTCCTTGTCCGCATTTTCCGCCTGCTCCCGTGGCACCTCGGTTTCTTGCAGGCTTTCGTCGGAGCGGAAGGTGACCTTCTCCTGGCCGTCGCCGCCGGTGACGCGGATGGTGACCGTGGAGAATTGCGGCACGTCCACCACGTCGAGCGCCGCGTTCTGGCCGGTGAGATAGAGCGGGGCGCGGCCGGTATAGGCCGGCGGCGTGATCCAGGCATCGATGCGGAGATCCGGCCTGACATCGGCGACGACGCGCTCGGCGACGGCATCGCGAAGCGTGCCGCCATCGTTGGAGAGCGAATAGGCGAAGGCGGTCACCAGCAGCAATGCCGGCAGGGTGCGCAGCGCCAGCCGGTCGTGCCGGGCGATATCGGGCTGCGGCAGGCCGGCATCGAGGCCGGCGATGCGCTCGGCCATGCGGGTCTGGTGTTCGCGCCACAGGGCGCGTGCGAAGGGCGATTCGACTGCGAGCCGATCGCCCTGCACAGAGACGGGCTGATGGGTCAGGCCATTGCGCTCTTCCAGCAGCCGGTCGGCTTCCGCGTTCCTCGGCCAGCGCAGCCGGGCGAACGGCAGCAGCGAAGCCAGGAAGCCGAAAGTGAGCAGGAAGACCGCCGGCCAGCGCAGCCAGTCGGGCGCCATGCGAAACAGGCCGAACCAGGCGCAGGAGAGAAACAGAGCGAGGAACGAGAGCGGCAGAAGCGTCAGGGGCAGCGCCTGTTCGGCCAGCAGCACCAGCCGCGCCAACAGGCGCTTGATCGCGACCCGGCGCGCCAGCGGCGATCCGGTCGAAAACGCGCCCGTCAGGTCATGGCGGGGTGGGGTCATGCGGCCTGTCTCCTGATTGCGAGCCTCCCGGTCCGGCTATGTCGCGCGACGCGGTTCGCGTCGGGGCGCATCTCCCATTCAGGATAGCAGCCTTTGTGGCGAAGACGAGGGCAAGCGACCGATGGCGGTCACTTTTTCGTGCGACCGCCACGGCAATGGGTCAGCCGAGCCAGGCCGGGATGGAATCGAGGCCGATCAGATCCTCGTAGGTCTCGCGCGGGCGCACCACATGGAAACGATCGCCGCTGACCAGAACCTCGGGCACCAGCAGGCGGCTGTTATAGGTGCCGGCCTGCACCGCGCCGTAAGCGCCGGCCGAACCGACGGCGATCAACTCACCCGGCTTCGGCTCGGCCATTTCCCGGTCAAGTGCAAGGTAATCGCCGGTCTCGCAGACCGGGCCGACGACATCGGCGCGGATGCGCGGGGCGCTGGCGGCGGACAGGACCACCGGGCGGATCTCGTGATAGGCCTCATACAGCGTCGGGCGGATCAGGTCGTTCATCGCCGCATCGACGATCACGAAGGACTTTTCGCCGCCATCCTTCACATAGATGACTTCGGTGACGAGGATACCGGCATTGCCGACGATCAGCCGGCCGGGCTCGGTGATCAGTTTGCAGTTGAGGTCGCGCAACTGGTTCTTGACCGTTTCCGCATAGGCGTCCGGCAGCGGCGGCGGGCTGTTGTCGTCCTTGTAGGGAATGCCGAGACCGCCGCCGATATCGACGTGATCGATGGCATGGCCATCGGCGCGCAACGTCGCGACCAGATCCTTCAGCAGGCGGAAGGCGTCGTCGAAGGGCTGCAGCTCGGTGATCTGGCTGCCGATATGCATGTCGATGCCGGTGACTTCAATGCCCGGCAAAGTGGCGGCATGGGCATAGACGGCGCGGGCGCGCTCCCAGGAAATGCCGAACTTGTTTTCCTTCTTGCCGGTCGAGATCTTCGCATGCGTGCGGGCATCGACATCCGGGTTGATGCGGAAGGAGACCGGCGCGCGTTTGCCTGCCTTGACGGCGCGCTGGTTCAGCACTTCCAGTTCCGGCTCGGATTCGACGTTGAAGCAGTAGATGCCGGCTTCGAGCGCGGCGTCCATCTCGCGCGGCGTCTTGCCGACGCCGGAGAACATGATGCGGCTGGCGGGAACGCCGGCGGCCAGCGCCCGGCGCAATTCGCCTTCGGAAACCACGTCGACGCCGGCGCCGAGCCGGGCAAGCGTCTTCAAGACCGCCTGGTTCGAATTCGCCTTCATCGCATAGCAGACGAGCGAATCGACATCGGCGAAGGCGGCGGCGAATACCTTGTAATGGCGTTCCAGCGTCGCGGTGGAATAGCAATAGAAGGGGGTGCCGACCTCCCTTGCGATCTCGGGGATCGGCACGCCTTCCGCATGGAGAATGCCGTCGCGATATTCGAAATGATTCACGGGAGGAACCTCAAAGCATTTCCGGGAAAAGTGTGAAGCGGTTTTCCCTGTCGAGAAATGCGTCTTTAGAGAAGTGGATCGAGGATGAAGTGCTTGTCTTCGACCTTGGGAGCGGCGGTGTTGCTGCGCTTGTTCTGCATCTCCACCGGGGTGCTCGGCGGATCGAGATCGCCGCGTCGTCCGCATCCGGCGGCGGCCAAAGCAACGACGCTGAGCGCCATCGACACACGGATGAGAGATCGCAAGGTCATCGGCAGGAATTCCTCTTCAACAATGGAATAGCCGGCCCTTCTTAGCGAAGTTTGGCCGGCTTGTTGAGTGTCAAATATGGGCGATCACAGAGCCGTGCGCCACCAGGCGATCTGCTCGCGCACCTGCGCGGGCGCCGTTCCGCCAAAACTCTTGCGGCAGGCGACGGAGGCTTCCACGGTCAGCACGTCGAAGATGCCCGCCTTGACGTCGGGATGGATCGCCTGCAGCTCTTCCAGCGAAAGGTCGGCCAGTTCGCAGCCCTTGCTTTCGGCCAGCGCCACGGCGCGGCCGGTGACATGGTGGGCGTCGCGGAAAGGCAGGCCGGCCTCGCGCACCAGCCAGTCGGCCAGATCCGTGGCGGTGGAATAGCCGGAGCCGGCGGCGGCCTTCATCCGGTCGGCGCGGATGGTCATGTCGCGCATCATGCCGGTCATGGCGGCAATCGCCAATTCCAGGCTTTCGGCGGCATCGAAGACCTGTTCCTTGTCTTCCTGCATATCCTTGGAATAGGCGAGCGGCAGGCCCTTCATCACCGTCAAGAGCGCGACCAGCGAGCCGTTGATGCGGCCGGTCTTGGCGCGCACCAGCTCGGCGGCATCCGGGTTCTTCTTCTGCGGCATGATCGACGAGCCGGTCGAAAACGCATCCGACAGGCGGATGAAGCCGAATTGCGATGTCGACCAGATGACAATTTCTTCGGCCAGACGCGACAGGTGCGTGGCGGCAATCGCGGCGACGGCCAGGAATTCCAACGCGAAATCGCGGTCGGAGACGGTGTCGATGGAATTGCGGGTCGGCTCGCGGAAACCGAGCGCGCGCGCGGTCATGTGGCGGTCGATGGGGAAGCCGGTGCCGGCGAGGGCCGCGGCGCCCAGCGGGTTCTGGTCGAGATGCTCGATGGCGTGGCGCACGCGCTGGCGATCGCGGCCGAACATTTCGACATAGGCCATGCAGTGATGGCCGAAGGTGACCGGCTGGGCGGTCTGCATATGGGTGAAGCCGGGCATGACGGTGTCGGCATGTTCCTCGGCGCGGTCGAGGAAGGCCTCGATCAGCCCGGTCAGCGCGCGTTCGGTCCTTTGCAACTCTTCCTTGACCCAGAGGCGGAAATCGACGGCCACCTGGTCGTTGCGCGAGCGGGCGGTGTGCAGCCGGCCGGCGGCGGGGCCGATGAGGGCGGCAAGCCGGGCCTCGACATTCATGTGGATGTCTTCGAGGCGGCGGGAGAATTCGAAATTGCCGCTTTCGATCTCGGTCTGGATCGCCTCCAGCCCTTCAACTATTTTTGTCTTGTCTTCTTGCGCGATAATGCCTTGATGCGCCAGCATCGTCGCATGGGCGATGGAGCCACGGATATCCTGGGCAAACAACTTCTTGTCGAAACCGATCGAGGCATTTATCTCCTCCATGATCGCGTCCGGCCCGGAAGCGAAACGCCCGCCCCACATCTGGTTGGAGGATTTGGTGTCGTGAGTGCCGTCAGCCATGCGATGCCCATCCTGGAGAATGAAATGACAGCCCAAAACCCGTTCCGGTTTCCCTCTGCCAAACTGATCGCGATCGCCGCCGTGGCCGGCATCGTCGCGGGTGCGGGTGCGGTATACGTGAAGCGCATGGGGCCTAGCAATGGCGCGGCGCAAACGGCCGCCAGCGGCCAGTGCGAAGCCGCTAGGCCAACCATCGCCGCGCTTTCCGCCGCCGCAAAGGGGCAGGTGGCGGCGATGGCGCCGGTTTCCGAGCCGCGCAAGCTCGGCCAGCTCGCCTTCAAGGATGGCGACGGCAAGGATATCAAGCTTGCCGATTTCACCGGCAAGGCCGTGCTGCTCAATCTCTGGGCGACATGGTGCGTGCCCTGCCGCGAGGAAATGCCGGCGCTGAATGCGCTGCAGAAGGCCAAGGCAGGCCCGGGTTTCGAGGTGGTGGCCGTCAATATCGATACCGGCGACAATGAGAAGCCGAAAGCCTTCCTCGCCGAAACCGGCGTCGATGCGTTAAAGCTCTATCACGATCCCAGCATGGGCGTGTTCAACGACCTGAAGAAGGAAGGGCTGGCTTTCGGCTTGCCGGTGACGCTGATGCTGGATGCCAAGGGCTGCCTGATCGGCGCCATGAACGGCCCCGCCGCCTGGGACAGCGAGGATGCCAAGGCGCTGGTGCAGGCTGTGCAAGCCAAAAACGATCCGGTTTAAAGGCATTTCCAGAAAAGCGGCAAAACAAGCGGTCAGGAGACGAGAATGACCTTGAAAATCTGGGGCCGGACCAATTCGGCCAATGTCAAGAAGGCGCTATGGTGCGCCGAGGAACTGGGCCTCGCTTACGAGCGTATCGATGCCGGCGGCGTCTTCGGCGTGGTCGACGAGCCGGCGTTTCGCGCCCTCAACCCGAACGGACTGGTGCCGGTGCTGGAGGATGGCGATCTGGTGTTGTGGGAATCGAACACCATCGTTCGTTATCTCGCGGCGAAGTATGGCGCAGGCCATCTGCGCCTCGATAATCCCGCCACACAGGCCTCGGCGGAAAAATGGATGGACTGGACGCTGGGAACTGTGGTGCGGCCATTCAGCGACGTCTTCTGGGGCCTGGTGCGCACGCCGCCGGCGGAGCGCGATCCGGCAAAAATTGCCGCAGGGCTGGAGGCCTGCAACCGGGCGCTGGCGATTGCCGACGCGGCGCTGGCTGTCCGGCCCTGGCTGTCCGGCGACAATTTCGGTATCGGCGACATTCCGCTCGGCGTCATCATCTATGGCTGGTTCGGCATGGAGATCGAGCGGGCGGAGCTCCCCGCCCTCAAGGCCTGGTACGAACGCCTGACCGAGCGCCCCGCCTATCGCAAGACGGTGATGATCCCGCTCACCTGAGCGGGATGAATTACCGCGTCGGAACCGGCTTTTCGCCGCGATAGTCGTAGAAGCCGCGACCCGACTTGCGGCCGAGCCAGCCGGCCTCGACATATTTGACCAGCAGCGGGCAGGGGCGGTACTTGCTGTCGGCGAGGCCGTCATGCAGCACCTGCATGATCGACAAACAGGTGTCGAGGCCGATGAAATCGGCAAGCTGCAACGGGCCCATCGGATGGTTGGCGCCAAGCCGCATGGCGGTGTCGATCGCCTCGACGGTGCCGACGCCTTCGTACAGCGTATAGATCGCCTCGTTGATCATCGGCAGCAGGATGCGGTTGACGATGAAGGCCGGGAAATCTTCCGCGACGGTGATCGTCTTTTCCAGCGTATCGACGAAATTCTTCGCGGCGGTGAAGGTCGGCTCGTCGGTGGCAATGCCGCGCACCAGCTCGACCAGCTTCATCACCGGCACCGGATTCATGAAATGGATGCCCATGAAACGCTCGGGGCGGTCGGTGGCCGAGGCAAGCCGGGTGATCGA
>Ga0066256_1001221_pt1 | contig 38169 bp, 34 predicted proteins | sample ThiBio_1000_biof_FD_87107 | JGI IMG/M metagenome (GOLD analysis project Ga0066256, IMG submission 87107) | Wastewater bioreactor microbial communities from Cape Town, South Africa - Thiocy_expt_1000_biof (version 2) | ecosystem: Engineered > Bioreactor > Thiocyanate-remediating >... | reverse complement strand
CGGCGGCTCGGGCCTGATCGCCTTCCACGGCCAGTCCGGCGACATCATGTTCCAGGGCGTCAGCAGCGCGAACGTGCAGGCGGTGTTCAACGGCCTCAACGAAATTGGCTTCGACCTCGGCGGCGCCCGCCCCGCGCTGCGCACCCCGATGTCCTGCCGCGGTTCCGGGCGCCGAACCGGTCCAGTGGACCCGCTACGGCTTCGCTGCGCTTGGCGAACGTTATCTGCTGATGCTGCGGCGATGATCGTTAGATGGGAGTTGGCGGCCGTAGTTCAAGGGTGGCGGCTGCCGACCGGCGTCCCGCCCGGCGCGCAAATCCGGCGGATTACCCGAGTTTTGCCGCATTGTGGGCAGACCAGTCGAAGCTGGAGAGTCGCTTGACTTGCCTTGTGGCAGCGGTCATCCCTCTCCCGGTCCGGCCCCAGGCCGGGCGGCGGGTGGGCAGCAGGACGTAGTTGGGTTGAATCCGGCACAGCGCAATCGTAACGCCGCGCTTCTGAAAGCGAGCGGCTTTGAAGATGCTCCCGCGTTGACGGTGCAATCGACCGACGGCGAGATTCCGCAGGGCCGTGAACTGAGTTTTGCCTGGCTCACCGGGACGGTGATGACCGGCCTCACGAGCGTGATGCTGATGGGCGCCGCGCTCTACGTGAGCTTCCAGGGCCAGGACACGTTCTCCACGGCCTATGAAGCGCTGCAGATCATCACCGAGGAAGGCGCGCAGAACTCGGCCTTCGACGCCACCGCCAAGGGCGACCGTGTCCGCCCGGTGGCGCAGACGCGCTCCGAGCTGGAAATCGTCGAGGCCTCGATCCGCGAGAACGTCGACGGCCGCGACCTGATCCGCAACCAGGAATTCACCCGCATCCGGGCGACGCTCGCGACCGCGGCGACGGCACTGACAGAAAATGTGCCGGCCTACGATCCCGTCGCCATCCTCGAGGCCAACCAGCCGATCATGGCCGATGCGGATGGTGCCAATCCAGACATCTACGGTGCCGAAGTCGAAGGCGAGGTGTCGATCGAGCTCGGCGCCCTGCCCATCTCGATGGTTCCGCCCCGCGCGATTTCCGACCAGGCCGCCGCCGAGTTCGTCCGCCTGACCATCGAGAACTTCTTCGGCGAAGGCGCCGGCCCCGAGGTTGCGCTGGCCTATGCCGCCGTCGACGCCGGCAGCAGCATCCGCGAGCTGGGTGTCGCCACGCCCGGCTCGCTCGCCGGCATCGCCGAAAATGTGACCGTGATCCCCAAGACCAAGGTCGGCGAAACCGGCAGTCTGGGTCGCTCCGAGCGCATCGTCTCGATCCGCGAGACCGGCGCGCTGTCCGATGCGCTGCTCAAGAACGGCTTCACCGAGCGCGAAGTCGAGATGGTGCTGGCGACGCTGCGGAACGTGCGTCCCTCGCTCAATGTCGAAAAGGGCGCCAAGCTGCGCATCCTGTTCGGACCGGCGCGCAATGCCGATATCCTCATCCCCTACCGGATGAGCATCTACGATCTGGATCGCTCCAGGACGCCGAAGATCTCCGCCACCGTGGCGCTGACGGACCGCGGCAATTACGTGCTCGCCAACCATCCGGGCGACATCGTCTTCCCCGACGAAGACACCGAAGAAATCAACGTCAACAACTTGCCGACGATCTACCGCTCGATCTGGGAAACGGCGCGCAAGCACGAGCTTGACGACGCCACCACCCAGCGCATCGTCGCCATGTATGCCTACGACATCGACCTGACCAAGAAGATCGCCGCCGGGGATTCGATCGAGATCCTGCAGACCCGACCCGATCCCACCGGCCATCGCGAGCTGCTCTCCGTGGGCCTCAAGATGGGCGCCACGGTGCGCGAGTTCTACCGCTCCCGCCCCGACGACGGCCCCGTCGCCTACTTCGACCCGTCGGGCGAGCCCGGCAAACGCTTCCTGCCCCGCCGGCCGCTCAAGGGCGGCGGCCGCCTCGCCAGCCGCTTCGGCTACCGCGTGCACCCCATCTTCAAGAGCCGGCGCCTGCACACCGGCGTCGACCTCGCGGCGCCGACCGGCACGCCGATCTACGCCGCTGGTGATGGTATCATCGAGCGCGCACAATGGGTCTCCGGCTACGGCAAGTACATCGAGATCCGGCACGTCAACGGCTTCGACACCGCCTATGCCCACCAGAGCCGGTTCGCCGATGGCATGAAGCCGGGCGTCCGCGTGCGGCAGGGTCAGATCATCGGCTATGTCGGCTCCACCGGCAATTCCACCGGCCCGCACCTGCATTTCGAGATCAAGGTCAATGGCCGCCTCGTCGATCCGCTGAGCGTGAAGCTGCCGCGCGACAAGACCCTGTCGGCTCAGTACGAGCGCGCCTTCGACCTGACGATCGCCCAGATCCGCGACCTGATGAAGCGCGATCCCTCGCCCATGACGGTGGCCTCCGTCCGCTGATCGCGCCGGGCGGGCAGCATCGCGACGACACCGCCCGCGTCCGCGCCTAGGCCGTCCCGAGCCAGGGCTTCGACACTTCGAGATTCACGTAGACGTTCTTGAACTCGGAGTACTCGTCGAAGCCGAGCCGGCCCAGTTCGCGGCCCGCCCCGCTCTGCTTGAACCCGCCGATCGGCATCTCGGCCACGCCCTCGCGCGAACCGTTGATCCAGCAGCGCCCCGCGCGGATGCCGCGGATCGTCTGCAGCGCGTTGTCGAGGCCGCGCGACCACACCATCGCCGACAGCCCGTAGATGGTGTCGTTGGCAATGCGGATGGCTTCCTCGCGCGTCTCGAAGGTCTGCACCGCCAGCACCGGCCCGAAGATTTCGTCGCGCACGATGCTCATGTCGGGCTTCACGCCCGCAAAGATCGTCGGCTGGTAAAACAACCCGCCGCCCTCGCCCAGCCGGCTGCCGCCGGCGACGATTCGGGCGCCCGCTTCAGCGCCCGCCGCGACGTAGCCTTCCACCTTTTCGAGCTGCATCGGATTGATCAGCGCGCCGACGCTGGTGTCGGGATGGAACGGGTCGCCCACGGCGGTTCGGCCTGCCATGGCCTGGAGCTTTTCGACCAGTTCATCGGCGGCATTGCGCTGCACGATGACCCGGCTGCCAGCGATGCAGGTCTGCCCCTGATTGCCGAAAATGCTGCTCGAAATCTGATCCGCCGCCGCATCGAGATCGGCATCGCCGAAGACGACGACGGGTCCCTTGCCGCCGAGTTCGAGCCCCACCCGCTTGATCGTCGGGGCCGCGAAAGCGCCGATCTGCCGGCCGACGCGCTGACTGCCGGTAAAGGCGATCATGTCGGTGCCCGGGTGTTCGGCCAGCATCTGCCCGGCCGGATCGCCATAGCCGGTGACGACGTTCAGCACGCCGTCGGGTAACCCCGCATCGCGCGCCAGTTCGGCCAGCCGGATGGTCGATCCGGAAGTGAATTCGCTCGGCTTGATCACCACGGTGCAGCCCGCGCCCAGCGCCCAGGGCAGCCGCTCGGAGGCGATGATCAGCGGGTAGTTCCACGGCGTCACCACGCCGACGACTCCGATGGGTTCGCGCAGCACGAGGCCCAGGGCGTTGCTGCTCAGCGCATTGTGCGTCGTGCCTTCGAGGCTGCGCACCAGCCCGGCGGCAAACTGCCAGAGGTCCGCGCAGCCCTCCATTTCGCCACGCGCACCCGCCAGAGTCTTACCCACCTCGAGACATTCGATGGTGGCGAGCTCCTCGGCATTGGCGCGGATCAGCTCGCTGATCCGATAGAGGTAGGAGGCCCGCTCCTTGCCGCTCATCCGCGGCCACGGTCCCTCGTCGAAGGCCTTGCGCGCCGCAAGGATCGCCGCCTCGGTATCGCTCCGCCCTGCCTCAGGATACTCCGCCACGATGAGTCCGGCATGCACCGGGCTCTCGCGGCGAATGGTCCGTCCGGAGGCGGCGTCGACGCTCTTGCCGCCGACCAGCATCCGGTAACGGCGCTCGACGGCAAGACGCGCGTCGGAGCGATCGGGCTCGATGAATCGAACGGTCATGGTCTCCTCCCGAATGGGGTGACGTGGACGTCACTCTCCCCCCGAGCAGACATCACCGGACCGCCCGGCGCAAGCGCCCATGCCCAAGCCCGGGCAAAGCAAGGGGACCGGCCTCGCGACCGGTCCCCTCCGAGGCTTCTGGCTTCCTTCTAGGCCGCGGCGGCGACCCCATCCGGATCCTGGGCAATGACCAGCCCCGCATCCTCGCGCGGCGCATCGACCAGCACCACCATGCCGTCACTGATCCGGCCGGTGAGGATTTCCTCGGCGAGCTTGTCCTGCACCTCGCGCTGGATGACACGCTTCAGCGGCCGTGCACCATAAGCGGGCTCATACCCCTCGAGCGCCAGCCAGTCACGCGCCCGCGGCGTGAGGTTGAGCTTGATGTCGCGCTCCTTGAGCAGCTTTTCGAGCCGCTTGAGCTGGACATCGACGATCGCGCCCATGTGGATGCGCTCGAGCCGGTGGAAGACGATGATGTCGTCGATGCGGTTGAGGAATTCCGGCCGGAACGCCCCCTTCACCGTATCGAGCACCTTGCCCTTCACGCTGTCGACCGTCTCGCCTTCCCGAAGGTTGACGAGATACTCCGACCCCAGGTTCGAGGTCATGATGATGATGGTGTTGCGGAAGTCGACCGTGCGACCCTGCCCATCCGTGAGGCGCCCGTCGTCGAGCACCTGCAGCAGGACATTGAACACGTCCGGATGCGCCTTCTCGATCTCGTCGAACAGCACCACCTGGTACGGCCGGCGCCGCACGGCTTCGGTGAGCATGCCGCCCTCGTCGTAGCCGACATAGCCCGGAGGCGCACCGATCAGCCGGGCCACGGAGTGCTTCTCCATGAACTCGGACATGTCGATGCGCACCAGCGCATGTTCGTCGTCGAACAGGAACTCCGCGAGTGCCTTGGTCAGCTCGGTCTTGCCTACGCCCGTGGGCCCGAGGAACATGAACGAGCCGATCGGCCGGTTCGGGTCCTGCAGGCCGGCGCGCGAGCGACGCACCGCCTTGGCGACCGCCTCGACGGCATCGGCCTGGCCGATGACGCGCTTGCCCAGCTGATCCTCCATGGCGAGGAGCTTCTCGCGCTCACCCTCAAGCATCTTGTCGACGGGAATGCCGGTCCAGCGGCTCACCACCTGCGCGATGTGCGTGGGCAGCACGACTTCCTCGACCATCGGGTTGTCGGGCTTGCCGTCGCCGTCCGGGTCTTCCGCGGCCTTGAGCTTCTTCTCGAGGTCCGGGATCACGCCATAGGCGAGCTCGCCCGCCCGCGCGAGGTTGCCCTGCCGCTGCGCCAGCTCCAGCTCGGTGCGCGCCTTGTCGAGCTCTTCCTTGACCTTCTGGCTGCCGGAGAGGCGATCCTTCTCGGCCAGCCAGCGGGTGGAAAGCGCCTGCGCCTCTTCCTCGAGCCCGGCCAGCTCATGCTCCAGCCGTTCGAGCCGGGACTTCGAGCCGTCGTCGGTTTCCTTCTTCAGCGCCTCGCGCTCGATCTTGAGCTGCATGATGCGGCGATCGAGCTCGTCCAATGCCTCGGGCTTCGAATCGACGGCCATGCGCAGCCGCGCCGCCGCCTCGTCCATCAGGTCGATGGCCTTGTCGGGCAGGAACCGGTCGGTGATGTAGCGGTTCGAGAGGGTCGCGGCGGCGACGATGGCCGAATCCGAGATCCGAATGCCGTGATGCAGCTCGTACTTTTCCTTGAGGCCGCGCAGGATCGAGATCGAATCCTCGACCGTCGGCTCGGCCACGAAGACCGGCTGGAAGCGCCGCGCCAGCGCCGCATCCTTTTCGACGTGCTTGCGATACTCGTCGAGCGTCGTGGCGCCCACGCAGTGCAGCTCGCCACGCGCCAGCGCCGGCTTCAGGAGGTTCGAGGCGTCCATGGCGCCATCGGCCTTGCCCGCACCGACCAGCGTATGCATCTCGTCGATGAACAGGATGACCTTGCCGTCCGCGGCGCTGATCTCGTTGAGCACGGCCTTCAGCCGCTCCTCGAACTCGCCGCGATACTTGGCGCCCGCGATCAGGGCGCCCATGTCGAGCGCCAGCAGCGACTTGCCCTTCAGCGATTCGGGCACGTCGCCGTTGACGATGCGGATAGCGAGGCCTTCGGCGATGGCCGTCTTGCCCACGCCGGGTTCGCCGATCAGCACCGGGTTGTTCTTGGTGCGGCGGCTCAGCACCTGGATTGTCCGGCGGATTTCCTCGTCGCGGCCGATGACCGGATCGAGCTTGCCCGCCCGCACATCGGCGGGGGGATGCAGCGCGTTCCTTCTCCCGCGCTGGGTGGGTGTCCGGGGCGGGGGCCGAGCCGGGGTGCGGGCCTTTGGGGGTGTCGTGGCTGGCGTCATCCCGCCCCGCGGGCGCCCCCCCCGCCGATGCGAGGATCTTGCCTGCATCGGTATCCTTCTCGATCACCAGCGCCAACAGCAGCCGCTCGACCGTAACGAACGAATCGCCGGCCTTCTGCGCCGCGCTCTCTGCGGTATCGAAAACCCGCGCCAGCTCACGGCTCAGGTAGAGCTGCCCGGCGTCGCCTGAAATCTTGGGAATGCGCTTGAGCGCAGCTTCGAGCTCGGCCCGCGCCGTCTTCGAGTTTCCACCCGCGCGGTCGATCAGGCCAACCGCCATGCCTTCCTCATCGTCGATGAGGACCTTGAGCAGGTGCAGCGGTGAAAACTGCTGGTGCCCCTGCCCCAGCGCATAGGTCTGCGCCGACTGGATGAAGCCCCGCGCGCGTTCGGTATATTTCTCGATGTTCATTCAACTCTCCTTTCGGGCACGTCCGGCACGCCCGAAAGGCACGTGGCGGGACGCCTGAAGCGTTGATCTGACGCCTGCCGCGGAAGGTGCCCCCGCCTTTGCGTCCTATCAAGCCGGACGCCCGCTTGGCGGCGCTGTCCGGTCTCGACAAGCAATATAGGGCGACCCGCCGCCGGTTGAAGGGCTGGGGCTCCGTCCGACCGACGATTCATTGACACCGGCGGATCGACGCGGCTTGCTGCGCCGGTCCACGAGTCCGCCTATGTCCGATCCCAACCAACTCAAGGCCTATGCCCAGCGCTATTTCGTCGAGCTTCCCGAACTCGCGACGCTGGGCGGTGTCGATTCGGCGCGGGTTCTCGACCTGATTGCCGCCGGAACCATCCCTGGTCCGATCTATCGCATCTGGCCGAACGGCGCCTTTTCGAGCCCGATCGGCGGAGAGCACAACGGCCCCGCCACCGGAACACCGGTCGATTGGTACGCGCCGGCCGCCGCCTGGTGGATCAGGCGATCCCGCGGCCGGGAGGCCACCGCGGCCGCCCGTGACTTCGCGGTTGGCTTCGCGGAAGACTTTGCGGCCTGCCTCGCCCGCGAGCCCGGTGGCCCTCTCGGCTACCCGCAGGCCTATGCCGACGGCCGGCTCGACCCCGAGGGGACAGCGTCGGCGGCTCGCGCCGAATGGCAGGACTGGATCGATGGCGGCTACGGCGTCTGCCTGCGCCAGGCCGACGCGCACCACGTCGTCGTCAAGACCTGCCGGCGGGCGCAGGTGATCGCCCTCACCGACAGCGGCAGGCGCGAGCTGTCCGATCCGCAGATCGATGAACTGCTGGTGCTCCTGGCCGAACTGGAAGCGGTGATGTTGCCGTTCGCGCCCCATCAGCGGCCGCACGGCACGCCGGGGCTGTGGATCGACGCGATTCTCGCGCGCTACAGGCTGGGACGGACACCCGAGACCGCGCCAATGGAACAGCCTGCCTGAAACGTCGATGGCCGGGCACCGGCCCGGCCATCGACGAAATTCTCAGGCGCCGCTCTACTCGGCGGCGGTTGTGCCGGTGAGGAACGCCGGCAGTTCGCCAACTTCCGGCTGCGCGGCACCGGCGGGATCGGCACCAGCCTCCCCCTGCACGGTACGGCTGCGCCGGCGGCCGCGTCGATCGCGATGGCGGCGCGCGCCCTCGCCATCGGCGGCCTGCCCGTCGGCACCCGCTTCCGCGGCGACCGGCTGCTCGCCGTCATCGCTGGGGGCCTCGGCATCGCCCACCACCGGCTGCGGCGTAGGCTGGCCATTGCCGGCCTCATAGGGCTGCTGCTGCGGCTGGTTCGGCGGGAACCGCGGCGCCGGCGGCTCCGGGCTCGCGAAGCGGTCGTTCACCGGCGGAAAATCGTCGTCCTCGTCGTAATCGGTCGCGGTCGGCTGGCCGAACTGATCACGCGGCGGGTTCTGCGCGGCCTGCGCCGCGGCGACGATGCGGAAGTAGTGTTCGGCGTGCTGAAGATAGTTCTCCGCCATCACCGAATCGCCCGAAGACTGGGCGTCGCGCGCCAGCTGCAGGTATTTTTCGGCCACATGGGCGGCATTGCCGCGCACCTTCACGTCCGGGCCGTTGGACTCGTAGTTCCGGCTCAACGGATTGAGGTGCTTGCGGCCGCCATTGTTATTCCGGCCGCGCGACCGGTTCTTGTTATTCTGCTGGTTGGGTCTCATCGTTTCGTTTTCTAGCCTTGGACATGCACGAAAGGCAGCAAACCGGCATAGTCGGCTTCAAGGCCGCACGCGCCAAACAAGCGCCAGCAGTCGGAGTCGTCTTGCCGTAGGCTGTACGGTTGAACCACTTGTGGCTCATCGGCCCGAGCCGGGGTCCATCTCAGGAACCCTTGCTGCATCGCAGCGTCACCGATGAACGGGTGGCCGTCCCTTGGCGCCACTCTCGCGCCGTCGACAGCACCGGGAAACTACCCGGTCCGCTCGGATTTTCCAAGCAAAAAAAGCTGTTGTTGCGTGTTGTTGTACTGCTGCCACTAGGAATGGTGACCGAAGACCAGGCGATCAAGACCCGCCAGATCCTTTTCGATCATCACGTCTTCGAACCCGGCCTTGATGAACAGGCTGCGCACCGGAGCCGCCTGGTCGTAGCCGATTTCCACTACCACCCAGCCGTCAGGCTTCAACCAGTGTCGGGCTTCCCCGACGATGGCGCGGTAGGCATCGAGGCCGTCCTTGCCACCATCGAGCGCGGCGCGCGGATCGTGATCCTTCACTTCCGGGGCCAGCGTCTCGATCACCTTCGCGACGATATAGGGCGGATTGGAAACGATGACGTCGAACTGCTCGCCCGTGTCGAGCGGATCGAACCAGGAGCCCTTGCGGATATCGAGCCGCCGGCTCACCCCATGACGTTTCGCATTGGCGCCCGCCGCCTCGACGGCCCGCGCCGAGACATCGACGGCGATCGCCGTCGCCGAGGGACTTTCGGTCAGCACGCTGATGGCGATGCAGCCGGTGCCCGTGCCAAGGTCCAGCAGGCGCTTGTGGTGGCGGCCTTCCAGCAGCGCCAGCGTCTTCACCACCAGCAGTTCGGTTTCGGGGCGGGGTACCAGCGTGTCTTCGTTGAGGCTGAAGCTGAGCCCGAAGAAATCGCGCTCGCCGAGGATGCGGCTCACCGGCTCACCGCGCAGCCGGCGCTCCGCCATGGCCTGCAGCGCCGTCAGCGCATCGGCTTCGGCCTCGACGCGCTCGCGGTTGATCAGCTCGATCCGCTGCAGGCCGAAGGCCCGTTCGGCCAGCAGCCGGGCGTCGAGTTCCGCCGCCTCGATTCCGGCTCGCCGGAACAGATCGCGCACCCCCCGCCACGCTGCTCCGATCGTGAGACCCGTCAGCTCGCCCCCGCCCTTGCCGCCAGTTGCGCCGCCTGATGCTCGGTGATGAGGGCCTGCACCAGTTCGTCCAGCGCATCGCCCGCCACGACCTTTTCCAGCTTGTAGAGCGTCAGGTTGATGCGGTGATCGGTGACCCGCCCCTGCGGGAAATTGTAGGTGCGGATGCGTTCTGAGCGGTCGCCCGAGCCCACCTGCTCGCGCCGCGCCTCGGAGCGGGCCGTATCGCGGGCATCGCGCTGCGCCTCGTAGAGCCGCGCCTGCAGCCCCTTCATCGCCGTTGCCCGGTTCTGGTGCTGGCTCTTCTGCGAGGCCGTCACCACGATGCCGCTCGGCAGGTGGGTGATGCGCACCGCCGAGTCGGTGGTGTTGACGTGCTGCCCACCCGCGCCCGAAGACCGCATGGTGTCGATGCGGATATCCTCGGGCTTGATGTCGACATCGATATCCTCGACCTCGGGCAGCACCGCGACCGTCGCCGCCGAAGTGTGGATGCGCCCCTGCGTCTCGGTTTCCGGCACGCGCTGCACCCGATGCACACCCGATTCGAACTTGAGCCGGGCGTAGGCGCCGCGGCCCGAAATCTGCGCCACCGCCTCCTTGAAGCCGCCGGCCTCGCCCGGGCTTTCCTCGAGCAGCTGGAACTTCCACCCCTGCAGGTCCGCATAGCGCTGGTACATGCGCATGAGATCGCCGGCGAACAGGGCCGCCTCGTCGCCGCCCGTGCCGCCGCGCACTTCGAGGATGACGTTCTTTTCGTCGGCCGCATCCTTGGGCAGCAGCAGGATGCGGATCTCCGATTCCATCTGCTCGATCCGGGGCTTCAGGTCGCCGATCTCGGCTTCCGCCATCTGCACCATTTCCCGATCGCCCGAACCCAGCAGTTCCTCGGCCGCCGCGAGATCGCTCAGCGTCTTTTGGTAGGCGAGGATCGGCCTGACCACAGGTTCGAGCTCCGCATATTCCTTGCTGAGCCGCACGAACTCGTCGGCCGAGGGCCCGGCGGTCAGCGCCGCCTCCACGCTGGAGAAGCGCTTCTCGAGGGCATCGAGCTTGTCGAGGGGAAGACTGGGCATGGCTCAGCGCGGTTGGCAGAAGGGGAAGGGCGGCTGCCGGCAGGACAGCTCAGGGGAGGCGCGGCTCATCCGATCACCAACCCCTGCCGCTCGACCCATTCGAGCAGCAGCTCGCGGATGCCGATGCCGCTGGCGCCTTCGAGCAGCGCCGAGGCCACCGACGTCCTGATTGGGTTGAGTTCGAGCCCGAGGATCATTTCCTTGATCGGGCCGATCGCCGGCGGGCTCATGGACAGCCGGGTCATGCCGATGGCCATCAGTGCCATCGCTTCCACCGGCTTGCCCGCCAGCTCCCCGCACATCGTGATCGGCACGTTGTAGCGGCGCGCCATGTCGACGATGTGCCGCAAGGCCCGCAGCCGCGGCAGCGCGATCGGGTCGTAGCTCTTGCTGACGCGCGGATTGGCGCGATCCGACGCAGTGAGGAACATCACCAGGTCGTTGGAGCCGATGGAGACGAAATCGGCCTCGGGCAGCACCTGGTCGAGCTCCCACAGCAGCGAAGGCACCTCGATCATGGCGCCGACTTCGAGCTTCGACGGAACAGGCTTGGCCTCGTTCGTCAGCCGCTCGACCTCCCTGTCGATGACCCGCCGCGTCTGCCGGAATTCCCATGCATCGGTGACCATGGGCACGAGGATCTTCAGCGGCCCGCCATTGGCCGCCTGCAGCAGCGAACGGACCTGGATGCGCAGCAGCCCTGGGCGCTCCAGCGCCAGCCGCAGCGAGCGGAAGCCCATCGCCGGGTTTTCCTCGATCTCGGAACGCAGGTAGGGGATGACCTTGTCGCCACCGATATCGAGCAGCCGGAACACGATGGGGCGGCCCCCGGCCAGCCGGATCGCCTCGCGATAGAGCTCGACCTGCTCCTTGAGCCGCGGCAGCCGGCTTGCGATCATGAACTGCAGCTCGGTGCGGAACAGCCCGACGCCTTCGGCGCCGGTATCGTCGAGCATGGGCAGATCGGCGACCAGCCCCGAATTGTGCAGCAGCGTGATGCCCACGCCGTCGCGCGTCACCGACGGCTTGTCGCGCATGACGCGGTAATAGGCCCGCCGCCGCGCGCGGACCCGCACCCGCTCGACATAGACCTGCTCGACATCGGCAGTCGGCCGCAAGTGCACCGTTCCGTTGACGCCATCGAGGATGATGTCGTCGCCCGCCTCCGAGATCGAGACGATATTCTCCGCCTGCCCGATTGCCACCAGCCCCAGCGACTTGGCGACGATGGCGACATGCGCGGTGGCGCCGCCCTCTTCCAGCACCACCCCGCGAAGCCGCGTGCGGTCGTATTCGAGCAAATCAGCCGGCCCCATGTTGCGGGCGACGAGAATCGCGTTCTCGGGTAGTTCGCGCGGCCCGGTCGCCGTGCCGTCCCCGGTCAGCACCCGCAGCAGCCGGTTGGCGAGGTCGTCGAGGTCGTGCAGCCGGTCCTTGATGTAGGGGTCGGTGGAACGCAGCATCCGCGCACGGGTATCGTTCTGCACCCGCTCCACCGCCGCCTCGGCCGTCAGCCCGTTCTGGATCGCCTCGGTCAGCCGGTTCACCCAGCCCCGGTCATGGGCGAACATCCGGTAGCTTTCGAGAATCTCGCGATGGTCGGAGATCCCCGCCATGTCGCCATGGCTCAGCATGTGGTCGATCGACACGCGCATGGTGTCGAGCGCATCGCTCATCCGCGCCAGCTCGGCGTCGACGTCCTCGGCGATGAAGTTCTCGACCACGACGCGGGGGTCGTGCAGCACCACCTTGCCCAGCGCAACGCCATCGGTGAAGCCGACCGCCTGGAAGATGCGCGGCCGGCGCAGGTCGATATCCTGTCCCGGCTTGATCAGCGTGTCGAATTCCGAGGTCGACACCATCTCGGCCAGAATCGTGGCCGTGGTCAGCAGCGCCTCGGTTTCGTCCTCGCCGTAGTCGCGGCTGTCGCGGTTCTGCACCACGAGCACGCCCAGCGTCTGCCCGGCCCGCAGCACCGGCACGCCGAGGAAGGCGTTGAACGGGTCTTCCCCGGTTTCCGGGCGATAGGCAAAGCGCGGGTGCTGCGGCGCGTTGGAAAGGCTGAGCGGCTCGGCTTCCGCCGCGATCTGGCCGACGAGGCCCTCGCCCAGCCGCAGCGTCGTCATGTGCACGGCTTCGCGCTTCAGCCCGCGCGTGGCGAAGAGCTCGAGCGCGCCGTCGTCGCGCAGCACGTAGAACGAGCACACATCGGCGTGCATGTTGTCGGCGATGAGGTCGACGATCTTGTTGAGGCGATCCTGCGAAGCCAGGGGCTCCGCCATTGTTTCGCGCAGCTGCCTGAGCAGCACGCGGGGACCGCCGATCGATGTCGCCATTTTACCTGCCGACGGCCGCAAGGCCGCCCGTTGGGCCCGGGCCCCGGCGGCTTAGCGTCCCCCGCCGGGGATCAGGCGTCTTCCTTGTCCAGCCCGTAATACGTATGCAGGGCCCGCACCGCAAGCTCGGCATATTCGTCGTCGATCAGCACCGAAGTCTTGATCTCGGACGTGGTGATCAACTGGATATTGATGCCCTTGTCGGCAAGGGCCCGGAACATCGAGGCGGCAACGCCGGCATGGTTGCGCATGCCCACCCCCACTACCGAGACCTTGGCGCCGCCCTTGGCGCCTTCGATCTTGGCATAGTCGATCTTGAGGGCGTCCCCTGCCGCGACCAGCGCCTTGCGGGCCTTGTCGTATTCGCCATCAGGCACCGTGAAGGTGATGTCGGTGGTGGAGCCGTCCTCGCTGACGTTCTGCACGATCATGTCGACGACGATGGATTCGTCGGCCAGCGCGCCGAAGATGGCGGCGGCGACGCCCGGCTTGTCCTTCACTTCGCGCAGCGTGATCTTCGCTTCGGCCTTGGCCAGCGTCACGCCCGAAACGATCTGCTTTTCCATGATCTCATCCTCGTCGCAAACCAGGGTGCCGGGAATGCCCGGCGTGCCGTCCGGGGCCAGCTGCACCGCCTCCGGATCGTCGAATGAAGAACGCACCACCAGCCGCACCTTGTGGGCCATGGCCATCTCGACCGACCGGATCATCAGCACCTTGGCGCCCAGCGACGCCATTTCGAGCATTTCCTCGAAGGCGACGCGATTCATGCGGCGCGCCTTGGGCACGATGCGCGGATCGGTGGTGTAGACGCCGTCGACATCGGTATAGATGTCGCAGCGGTCGGCCTTCACCGCAGCCGCCACGGCAACGGCGGATGTGTCGGAACCGCCGCGCCCCAGCGTCGTCACCCGCTGCGTCGGCCGGTGGATTCCCTGAAAGCCGGTGATCACCGGCACCCAGCCGTTCGACATCCGGCTGTCGAGGTCGGTCGCATCAATCTCGACGATGCGCGCCGAGCCATGGGCGTCGTCGGTGAGGATCGGCACCTGCCAGCCCGAATAGGAGCGCGACTGGATGCCCATGTCCTGCAGCACGATCGCCATCAGGCCGGCGGTCACCTGCTCGCCCGAGGCCACGACGGCATCGTATTCGCGCGCATCGTGCAGCGCCGAGGATTCGTTGACCCAGCCGACCAGTTCGTTGGTTTTGCCCGACATGGCCGAAACCACGACGGCGACTTCGTTGCCGGCATCCACTTCGCGCTTCACATGGCGCGCCGCCTGGCGGATGCGCTCGACACTGGCGACGGACGTGCCGCCGAACTTGACTACGATACGGGCCAACGAAAGTCCTCGAATCTGTGGCCGGCACCTGCCGGCCGAGGAAAGGCTGTCGGGCGCGGGACATGCCACACAAATCCGGCGCTTGGCAACGATGTGCGGCGCCGCAGATGAACCCTGATCGAACGCGTGGTTAAGGTCACCGCCGGCATCGCGATGCTAGATGGCGCACCATGCTGAACCTCCCGCTCCGTTCTCTCATCCTCGCCACCACCCTCGCGCTGGCCGCCTCCGGCCCGGTTTCCGCCCAGATCATCGGGCCACCCGGGGTCGAGCCCGGCCAGGAACACTGCGTGATCAATGTCGCCGACAACGACCGCCTCAACCTCCGCAGCGCGCCGTCGGCCCGAGCCGACGTGCTGACCACCTATTTCCCCGAGGAATGTGGCCTCCTCGTCACTGGTGCCTGTGCAGACGACTGGTGCCCGCTCAATGACGGCCGGCGCGCCGGCTGGGCCAGCGCCCGCTATCTGGGCGCGGTGAACCCGCCCTTCTTCTGTGGCAACGGCGAGGAAGGTGCCATGCTGTCGCTGCGCGCCGGCCCGGCCGACACCGCGCCGATGGTGGCCGAAATCCCCACCTCCGACTGCGACATCGCCGCCCTGCCCTTCGCCAAGGCCGGCTGGCTCAAGGTCCGCCTCGGCGACGGCCGCGAAGGCTGGGTCACCTGGGACCAGCTTTACGCCCAGTAGCGGATCTGCTCGGCGGTCGCCGAGTATCGGTGACGACCTGCCAGGCAGACTTAAGCGCCTTCCAGCTCTGCTTCAGCCACTGCGTGGCTCAACAAGTCACTTGCGAACAAAACATGAACATGCTTTGTTCAACCTCCCATGCAAGGGAGAGAAACGATGGCCAATGATGCCAGGGCGACGACCGCACCGCTGATGCCGGCCGTGCGCTACAGGGACTGCAACCGGGCGGTGGATTTCCTCACCCGGGTATTCGGTTTCACCGAAGGCAATGCCTTCCGCGACGACAATGGCAACGTGATGCATGCCGAGCTCTGGTTCGGCAATGGCGGCATCATGATCGGCCCGGTGGCCGACACGCCGTTCAGCAAGGTGATGCGACAGCCTGACGAAGCGGGCGGCGTCACCACCAGCTTCTTCTGCGTCGTCGACGATCCCGACGCCCACTTCGCCCGTTCGGCCGCTGCCGGTTTCGAAATCGTGCTGCCGCTGCGCGACGAGAGCTACGGCAGCCGCGAGTATTCGGTGAAGGACCCGGAGGGGCAGGTCTGGACCTTCGGCACCTACGATCCGGTGCCACCGGGCTAGACTAAGTGTGCGGGACCCCTCATCCGTCTCGCGCTGACGCACGATCCACCTTCTCCCGCAAGGGGAGAAGGGAGTCTCGACTGAGAGCTTTCAGTTAAGCCGCAAGAATTGCAGTCAGGCCTTCTTGGGAGAAGGTACCCGACAGGGGCGGATGAGGGTCCCGCAGTCGGCACAACCGACGCCCCATCCCGGCGCCGCTACGGACACGACCTCCTCCACACAGATCTACTGACGGCAAGCCCTGAAGCCGGCGCCTCGCGGGTTAACAACCCTCACTCGGTTTCTTCGAGGGTAAAAATCCAGCTGACCTCGCTGGTATCGGCGACATGCGCGTCAAGGACGATCTGCCGGGTCTTGTGAAAGCCGAAATAGGCCGACTGGCGGACGCTGTCCTCGATGCGCATGTCTGCACCTTCCCACAGGAAGGTCCATACCGCGCCCGAATTGAGCTTGAGCCGCAGCAGGTCGTCGCCGCCGGTCACCTCGGTCTGGTGCGCCAGGTGGAACCGCACCGCGCAATGGCCCGATACGTGCCCGCGCCGATGCACCAGGCGATCCTGGCCCACCAGCGTCTTGCCCTCGGCAAGCAGGGTCAGGCGACGTTCGATGGTGACCCCGAAGCGATCATCATAGCCGTGTGTCTTGAGCAGGATCGACTGATCGACCTCCTCGGCGCTGATCTCCGCCTCGCGCCCGATTCCAACCACGCGTCCCGCCAGCGGCCCGCGCTGCATCACCTGCGCCGCCGAAACGGCATTGATGGTGGGCGCGGAATGCGCGATGCCCTGGCGGAACAGCGCGGCAGTGTCTTCCATGCCGGCCGGTGCCGGCCCGCAATTGCACACCACGAGGTCACGCCCATGCGAGAATTCGAACGCCAGCGCGCCCGCGTGATGCAACCGCGCATAGTCCGGCGGCGGCACGAGGCCGCTGTCGGCCACCACGATGGAACGCCCCGAGATCAGCCGCCCATAGCCGCCGACGATCCCGGTCGAGCGCGCCCGTGACGGGCTCTGCGCCTGCACCGAAACGATGATGTCGTGCGGCATCTGTCCGGTGCCATTGAAATAGCCCGGCTCCCCGGTGCCCAGCGAGATCGCGTCGAGCGCGACGTGCATGGCCTCCAATAGCTCGGTGAACTCGTTGGCATATTGCTCGTGCCCGCGCCGCAGCGCCTGCCGCACCGTGGTGAGTTCGACCATGATCTGGATCTGGATCTTGGCGCAGCGCGAGCGATGCAGCCCATCGTCGTCGATCTGCTGTTCGAGCAGGGTGTTGACCCGCTTGAGGCGCGGGCCGATTTCTGCCTCGCCCTGGTCGCTGCTCAACGCCACGCCAACCAGCGCGATCGCCGCCAGCAGCGCATCCACCGGATTGCTGGCGAGCGCACCGCGCAGCTTCAGCGACTGGATCTGCGTCGACAGCGACCGGGTGATGGTCGCCGCCTGTTCCATCGAGGCGCCCTCGATGAGAATGTTAAGATGCCGCAGCCAGTTGAGCACCCGCCGCGCGCAAAGCGACGGCGCCCAGGACTCGCGGTTGAACGAACCATTGCGTCCGATCCAGTCGAGCGCCAGCGTGCGCGCGAACCGGCGCTCCTCGTCGGTACGGGCATCGCGGAAATGGCGCAGCCAGGCAAAGGTGTGGAGATCATCGAGCCAGTCGTCGTGCACCACGTCGACCGCAAATGGCGACACCCCGTGCGTATCCACCAGCTTGCTGGCCAGCAGGTAGCGGCCCTGCATCATCTCGAGAATGGTTTCGCGGTCGGTGGGGCGGAACTCGCTCAGCCCCCCCACCAACTCCTCATTGGAGGGACCGGTCCAGGTCCAGCGAACCACCGGATTCGTCATGAACAGGTCGGCAAGCGACAACGAGGCGCGTCGCGCGAGGAAACGCAGCGAATTTGCCAACAGACGCCTCACACCCTCTCGGCCGGTTTCCCCTGATACGGGGCACGGCGACCTTTGCCAAGACCGGCGGCCCGGCCAACACTATTCAGCGCCGCCGGAACCGCGCAATGAAGAACCCGTCCAGCGCCCCGCGCTTATCCCCAGGAACGACGAGGCCCGGATGTGTCCGGACCGTGCCCGCGGCCGTGACGGCCGCCGCCAGCTCACCCAGTTCCGCGGCGGCAATCGGGGCCGCCTCCAGTTCCGGAACTTGCTTGCCGACCCAGGCGAGATGATCCTCACCCTCGGCCCGTTCGAGCGAACAGACGCAGTACACAAGGACTCCGCCCGGATTGAGGCAGCCAGCCGCATGCGCGATCAGCTGGCGCTGCAGCGCGGCCCGGTTGGCGATTCGGTCGGCCCCGCGATGCCACAGCACCTCGGGGTGGCGCCGGAACGTCCCCGTCGCCGAACACGGCGCATCGAGCAGGATGCCGTCGACCGGTTGCGCCGGCCGATAGCTCGTCGCATCCGCTTCGACGATATCAGCAGAAAGCTTCACGCGGTCGAGGTTTTCCCGCAGCCGCAGCAAACGGCCGGCATTGTTGTCGAGCGCCGTGACCGCATAGCCGGCGCGGGCGAGCTGCATGGTCTTGCCGCCCGGCGCCGCGCACACGTCCAGCACCCGCGCCCCCGGTTCGAGCCCCAGCAGGCGCGCCGGCAGCGCAGCGGCCACGTCCTGCACCCACCAGCGCCCCTCGTCGTATCCCGGCAGCGCCGCGACCGGGCGGTCGCGCTCTTCCACCCGGTAACTGTCGGCAACGAGGTGGCGCGCGCCGAGCGCCGCGGCCAGTTCCGAATCCTCGTCCTTCAGGGTCAGGTCCAGCGCCGCCCCGGCCAGCAGGTTGTCGATGGCGGCTTCTACCGCCTCGTCACCCCAGTCACGCGCCCAGCCTTGCTGCAAGGCACGCGGCAAAAGCATTTCGCGCGGCAGCGCCCGAAGGCTGTCGGCGTCGGCCTGGGCCCGCCGCAGCGCCGCGTTCATCAGCGCGGCATAGCGGCTCGCCTTGGGGTCGCGCTTGACCGCTTCGACCGCGAGGTGCACCGCCGAATGCGCGCCCTGCTCGGGCAGATAGAGCAGCTGCGCGAGGCCGAGCCGCAGCTGCGCCTCGAAGCTGCCGGCACGCTTCGGTGGCCCGCGTTCCAGCAGCCGCGCCATGGCGCCGTTGATGTGGCCATGGCGGCGCAGCGCCGTAGTGACCAGCCGGTTGCCGAGCGCGCGGTCGCGACCATCGGCGATCTCGGCTGCGGAAAAGGGGGCGAACTCGCCCCCCGCCAGTACATCGGCCAGCCGCGCGGCGGCCCGTTGTCGGAGCTTCAGCCCCGCGCGGTTGTCGACCTCAGTCAAGCGTCAGCCCCACGGACCGCGCGAGCTGCCGCCGCCGTCGGCTCCGCTGGTCGGCGGCACCCGCCAGGCGCTGCCGCTGTCGCGAGGGGTGTTGCCGCGCGGCGCCCGTGCCGGCTCGCTGCGGCGCCCGGTGTGATCCACCTGCATGTCGCTCGCCAGCCGCTGCAGCGCGGCGATGCGGTTGTTCACATCCGGGTGCGTGGAGAACAGGTTGTCCATGCGCTGCCCGGACAGCGGGTTGAAGATGTACAGGTGCGCCTGCGCCGGGTTCCGTTCGGCCTGCACGTTGATGGTGCGCTTGGCCACCTGGCTGATCTTGCTCAGCGCCGAGGCGAGCGCCAGCGGATCGCGCGAGATCTCGGCGCCGTCCTTGTCGGCCTCGTATTCGCGCGTGCGGCTGACCGCCATCTGCACCAGCATCGCCGCGACGGGCGCGAGGAACACCATCAGCAGCGTGCCGATGGCGCCCAGCGGATTGTTGCGCGAATTGCCGCCCCCGAAGAACAGCCCGAACTGCGCCAGGGAGGAGATGGCGCCGGCCAGCGTCGCGGTGATCGTCATCGTCAGCGTGTCGCGATTGCGGATATGCGCCAGCTCATGCGCCACCACGCCCGCCACCTCGCGCGGCTCGAGCGTGCGCAGCAGGCCGCTCGACACCGCCACCGCCGCGTTCTGCGGGTTGCGGCCGGTCGCGAAGGCGTTCGGCTGGTCGGTATCGATGACGTATACCTTGGGCATGGGGATACCGGCATTCTGCGCCAGTTCCGCCACCATCCGGTGCAGGTCCGGCGCGGAGCGCGGATCGACCTCGCGCGCCCGCTGCATCGACAGCACCAGCTTGTCCGAGTTCCAGTAGCCGAAGATGTTCGTGACGACCGCGATGCCGAAGGCGATGAGCATGCCGGATGTCCCGCCGATGAAGTAGCCAACGCCCATGAACAGGGCGGTGAGCACGGCGAGCAGCACGCTGGTGCGGAAGAAATTGAGCATCTGACCTCTGTCTTGACCTCGAAATGTGAACGGTTGCTCAATAAGATGGAGTGCCCGCAGGTTCCCTGCAAGGCGGGCGACGAAAGCTTGTGCCATGACTGCTTCTGGAATGACCGACGACAATCGCACGGACGAACCGGCCCCTAAGACGCTCTCCCCCGCTGCCGTCCGCGCCCTCGCAGAGGCCCAGGCCCGGCGCGACGCCGACAGCGCCACCCGGCCCGCGGAGAAAGGCGGCCGCGGCGGCCTCGATCCCGCCCGCTACGGCGACTGGGAAATCAAGGGCATCGCCTGCGATTTCTAGGTTCGGGTGCCGACGACCTGTGCAGCCGCCGGCCCGGGCTAAGGCGTCGTTACACCCCGCCCAGCTTGCAGATGTGCTTCCATTCCTCGTCGGTCACCGGCTGCACCGAGAGGCGGGAGTATTTCAGCAGCGCCATCTCCTGCAGCGCCGGGTCCTGCTTGATCTGCACGAGCGTGACCGGCTGCTTGAACAGCTTGTCGGCAACCACGTCGACGCATTGCCAGACGATCTTGCCCTTTTCGTTCGGCTCGGCGGTGGAATCGGGGTGCGCCAGCGCCACCACCTTCATGATCCCCACGATCTCCTTGCCGATATTGGAGTGGTAGAAGAAGGCTTTCTCGCCCACCTTCATCTGCATCATGTTGTTGCGCGCGGTGTAGTTGCGCACGCTGTGCCACTCCTCCTTCTCCTTGTTCTGGAGATCGGTGAAGGAGAAGACGTCCGGCTCCGACTTCATCAGCCAGTAGGCCATGCGCTAGAAGTCCTTGCCGGTGTGGTTGAAGGCAATCCGCAGCGGCTTCACCTCGACGCTCCCGAAAATGCCTTCCTTGATGAACGGATCGGCCATCAGCGTCGCCGTCGCGGCCTCCAGCGAGTCCGCTTCGAGCAGCAGCAGCGAACCCTCCGGGTTGCCGTCCGGTCCCAGCAGCGGTCCGGCCAGCACCAGCTTCTCGCCCATCGATTTCAGATGTTCGACATGCACCGGCCGCGTCGCGACGCGCTTGTCCCCGCTGCCCGGCTTGTCCTTGGCGATCATGGCATAGAGCATCTAGTCGTCTTCCCTTCTGAGCGGCCGAGACATCAGGCCGCCGACAATCTGGTCGATACTGGCGCGCCCGTCGAGTAGCAGATTGACCGCATCGACCAGCGGCGCCTCGATGCCGAGCCGGCGCGCCATCGCCTGCGCCACCGGCGCCGTGGCCACCCCTTCGGCAAGCTCGCCGGCCGGTGTCTCGCCCCGGCCCAGCGCCGCCCCGTAGCGATAGTTGCGCGATTGCGTCGAGGTGCAGCTCAGCGTCAGGTCGCCGATACCGGCGAGCCCTGTCAGCGTCGATGCTTCGCCCCCCGCGGCCACGATCATCCGGCTCAGCTCGGCAAAGGCCCGCGCGATCAGCGCCGAGCGGGCCGACGCACCGAGCGCCGCCCCATCGACAGCGCCGGAGGCCAGCGCATAGACGTTCTTGAGCGCCCCCGCGAGTTCCACCCCCAGCACGTCGCCGGCCGCGTATGGCCTGAATGACGGTCCGGCCAGCGCCGCGGCCACCGCCTCGGTCATCGCCGGAACACCGCCCGCCAGCGTCACCGCGGTCGGCCGACCCGCCGCGACATCGGCGGCAAAGCTCGGCCCCGAGAGGACGAAAGGCCGCGCCGACGGCACCGTCTCGGCGAGAATCTCGCTCTGGCGCAGCAGCGTGCCGGTCTCCAGCCCCTTGGCCGACAGCACCACGGGCTTGCCCGCCAGCGCTTCCGCGGCTTGCACCAGCGCCGCCCGGCTCGCCTGCGCCGGCACCGCGAGGATCACGAGGTCCGCTGTCCCATCCGACCGATCGCTGGCCCCGCGCCGCCCGTGGAGCGGCTGCTCGCCGAGGGAGGCGCGGTTCCGGTGCTGCCGGGTGATCTCTTCGACGGCGGCGCGGGCGCGCGCCACCAGCGCCACGCCGCGGCCGGCCATGGCCGCCGCCTGCGCCAATGCCGTGCCCCAGGCGCCCGCGCCGATCGCCGCACCCGGCTCAAGCCGCATCGGCGATCCGCATGTCGGCGCTGTCGAGCGGCCAGCGCGCCTTGGCCGAAAACGTCAGGTCATCGGCAGCGCCGAGCGCCAGCCGCTCCGCACCGGCCCAGGCCACCATGGCGCCGTTGTCGGTGCACAGCGCCGACGGCGGAATGACCAGTGCCGCATCGCCGGCCGCGGCGCGCAGGGCGGCGCCGATCGTCTTGTTGGCGGCGACGCCACCGGCCACCACCAGTGTCGGCGCCACCTCCGGCAGTTCGTCGCGGAACCGCAGCAGAGCCGCGCGCGACCGCGCTTCGACGATATCGGCGGCGGCGCGCTGGAAGCTGGCGCAGATATTGGCGGCATCCTGCGCGCTGAGCGGGGCTATCTCCTCGGCCGCCAGCCGCACGGCCGTTTTCAGTCCGGAGAATGAGAAATCCAGCCGCTGTTCGCGCAGCAGCGGGCGCGGGAAGGCGAAGCGGCGCGGATCGCCATCCGCCGCCAGCTTCTCCACCTGCGGCCCGCCCGGCACGCCGAGCCCGAGGCGGTTCGCGACCTTGTCGAAGGCCTCGCCCAGCGCGTCGTCGATCGTGGTGCCCCACCGCTCGTACCGGCCGACCCCGCGCACCCGCACGAACTGGCTGTGTCCGCCCGAAACCAGCAGCATGAGATAGGGGAACGCGACACCGTCGGTCAGCCGCGCCGTCAGCGCATGGGCTTCGAGGTGGTTCACCGCAATCAGCGGCTTGTCGAGCGCCGCCGACAGCGCCTTGGCCGTGGTCAGCCCCACCAGCACGCCGCCGATCAGCCCCGGCCCCGCCGTCGCCGCGATGCCGTCGAGTTCGGCGAGCTCGAGCCCCGCCGCATCCATCGCCCTCGCGACGATGCGGTCGAGATGGGCGACATGGGCGCGGGCCGCCAGTTCTGGCACCACGCCGCCGAAGGCTGCATGCTCATCCACCTGCGAGCGCACGATATTGCTGAGGATCGCCCCGCTTCCGGCGGAATCGCGCGTCACGACAGCGGCCGCCGTTTCGTCGCAACTGGTCTCGATTCCGAGGATTTTCACACGGCTTGCCCGGTCAGGGGGAACGGTCTAAGCCGTCCCGGACTCGTTCAGGCTGGCCTACAACAGGACCCCATCGCTTGCAATCGGCCCCCTTCCTTCGCATCGGCACCCGCGGCTCTCCTCTGGCGCTGGCCCAGGCCCATCTCGTGCGGCGCCTGCTCGCCGAGGCTCATGGCGTTCCGCAGGCCGAGATCGCCATCGAAGTGATCCAGACCAGCGGCGACCGGCTGAAGGAAGCCCCGCTTTCCGAGGTCGGCGGCAAGGGGCTGTTCTCCAAGGAGATCGAGGATGCCTTGTTCGCCGGGCGGATCGATATCGGCGTCCATTCCAGCAAGGACCTCGCCACCACCCTCCCCGATGGCCTCGTGCTCCCCGCTTTCCTCGAGCGCGAGGACATCCGCGATGCCTTCGTCTCCCTGAGCGCGCCCGCGCTGGACGCTTTGACGCAGGGGGCGCTCTTCGGCACCTCATCCATCCGCCGCGCGGCGCAGATCCTGCGCCACCGCCCCGACCTGCGCATCGTGCCGTTCCGCGGCAACGTCGATACGCGGCTGAAAAAGCTGGCCGACGGGGTCGCCGATGCGACGCTGCTGGCCGTCGCCGGCCTCAATCGGCTCGGGCGACAGGCCCAGATTACCGCCATGCTCGATCCCGTCCGATTCCCGCCGGCGCCCGCGCAGGGCGCCATCGGGATCGAGGCGCATGCCGACGACACCCGCACCCTCGAGCTCATCGCGCCGCTCGACCACTCCCCTACCGCAACGGCGGTCACCGCCGAACGCGCTCTGCTGCGCGAACTTGACGGCTCCTGCCGCACCGCCATCGGCGTTATGACGACTCTCTCAGGTGACACGCTCACGCTGCGCGGCGAAATCCTTGCCCCCGATGGCCAGAACTGGGTCGAGGCCGAGCACGCCGGCGCCGCCACCGATGCCAGGGCGATCGGCACGGCCCTCGGCGAGGAACTGCGCCGTCGCGCCGGCCCGTCCCTCCTCGCACAGCTGGCGGGCTGAGCCATGCGCATGCTCGTCACCCGGCCCGAACCCGACAACCGCGATACCGCCGCGCGGCTGCGCGCGCTCGACATCGAACCGGTCGCCTGCCCGCTGCTCGAGTTCGAGCCGTTGCCCACCGGCCTGCCGGAGGCGCGCGGCTTTGCCGCCATGGCGCTGACCAGCAGCAACGCCCTGCGCGGCCTCGATGCCCGCGGCACGCTCGCCACCTACGCCGGGCTGCCGACCTTCACCGTCGGCGACCGCACCGCCGAGCGCGCCCGCGAGTACGGCATATCCGATGTGCGCAGCGCCGGCGGCAGCTTTGGCGATCTCGTCGAGCTTCTGGCCCATACCCGGCTCAGCGGCCCGGTCTTCTACCCGGCCGCACGCGATCTGGCCGGCGACCTGGCCAAGTCGCTCGCTCCCTACGGCGTGATGGTCATCACCGCCCAGGTCTATGCCATGCGCCCAGTGGCTACGCTGCCACTCGACATGCGCGAGGCGCTGGTCGACGGCAGCATCGGCGCCGCCCTCTTCTACTCCCGGCGCACGGCGGAAACCTTTGTGAAACTTGCCGGTGATGGACTGGGCCGCGAGGCCCAGACCCGGCTCGGCATGCTGTGCATCAGCGAAGCCGTTGCCGAGCCGCTGGTCGATGCCCATTTCGTGCGCGTCTCGCTCGCCGATCACCCGAGCGAAGAAGCGATGATGGCACTTGCCCTGTCTTTTGCCCGCGATCAAAACGCGGCATGATGGCTGGCGTAACAAGGGACTAGCTGATGGCTGAGCGCAAATCGGGGCCTGTGAAGCCGCCGGTGATCGATCTCAAGGCGCGCGAAGCCTCCGAGGCGCCTGCCGAAGCGGCAGCGCCGGTCCCACCACGCGGCGCCTCCGGCCGGTTCGTCAAGTCCGACAGCCCGGCTGACGCCGCACCCGCCGAGTCGGATGCCACTACGGCCCGCCCCACGGCGACGCCCGGAACCAGCACCGAACCGCCAGCGGCACCGATGCCGCCCCGCCCCTCCGCCCGGCTGGCCATGCCGTGGAGCGCCATCTCCATTTCGGCGGCCGGCGGTGCCCTGCTCGGCGTCGCTCTCACCTATGTCCTCGCCAACTGGGTCGCGCTGCCACGCCAGGCCCCGGCCTTCGCCGATCCCGGCGCCCAGCTGAGCGAGCTGTCGGACCGCGCGCTCGCGCTCGATGCCCGCCTCGGCGCGCTTGAGGAAAGCGCCATCGACACACGCGTCTCGGCCGATGCCACGCTCGTCCAGCTCGACACCGCCACCACCGAGCTTCGCCAGCAGATCGCCGACCTGCGCGGCAGCATTCCCGCCCCGCAGCCGACCGGGGATCTTTCCGCTCTCCAGCAGCAGGTGCAGACGATCGAAGGCCGCGTCGCGGCCATCGCCGCCGGCGCCTCCTCCGCCGACGCGGCGCAACTGGCCGAGGGTCTCGTCGGCATCGAGCAGCGCCTGGGCGAAGCGCAGGGCCGGCTCGCCGATCTCGATCTGCGGGTCGGCGCCAGCGACACCGCCGTCGCCGCGCTCCGCAAGGAGGTCGAGGAGACCAAATCCGCCCTCGCCGCACAGAGCCGATCGCTCGGCGGCGCCGACATCGGCCCGGCGGTAAAACTGCCGCTGATCGTCTCCGGGCTCGAATCCGCCTTCGCCAATGGCCGGCCCTACGCCGCCGAACTCGCGGGCCTCACCGCCCTGCTGCCCGATCTCGCCGTGCCGGCAACGCTGGCTGCAGGCGCCCTCGCCGGGCTGGCCCGGCCCGATGCGCTGCTCGCAAGGTTCCAGCAGCGCCTCCCCGATATCCTTGCCGGCCGCACCGGTGACTCCACCGGCGATTGGACCCAGGATGCGCTGGAATGGGCGAAGGCACTGCTGGCGCTGCGGCCAGCCGAGGAGATGGAGGGTGACACGCCCGAGGCCATCATCTCGCGGCTCGAAGGCGCCATGCAGCGACGCGATTTCGTTGCCGCCGCCGCCCTGCTGGCGCAGTTGCCGCCGGCCATGCGGGCGGCCGCCGGCGATGTCGGCACCGATGTGGCCGGGCTGGCGGAAGCGGAAACTTTCGTCGCGCGCCTGCGCACCGAGGCGCTGGCCCCCGCCCCAGAGACGCCGGTCCCCACCGTCAGCGGAGCGGAGCCCACCACGTGATCCGGCTTTCCCTCTGGATCATCGTCAGTCTCGCCGTCACCGCGGCGATTGCCTGGCTGATCAGCCTGCCCGGCACGCTGACGCTCGAGTTCCTCGGCCTGCGCATGCAGCCGCGGCTCGGCATTGCGGCCTTCGTGCTGCTCACGGCGATCACCGCGATCATCCTGATCTGGGGCCTGCTGCGCCGCGTGCTCGGGGCTCCCTATTACATTGCCCGCCGCGCCCGTGAACGGCGCCGCGACGCCGGCTTTGCCGCGCTCTCGGATGGTTTCATCGCGCTGCAGGCCGGCGATGCCACCCGTGCCCGCTCGCTGGCGCGCGAGGCCCGCTCCAACCTGCCCAGCAATGCCGCCGCGCAATTGCTGGAGGCCCGCGCCGATCTCGCCCTGGGCGACATGCATTCCGCCCGCGAGCACTATCGGGCGCTGATCTCCAACCGCAAAACCGCCCTCGCCGCCCTGTCCGGCCTCTATGACCAGGCGCGCCAGCAGGGCCGGGCCGATGCCGCGCTGACCTTCGCCCAGAAGGCCCTCGACATCTCGCCCTATGTCCCGTGGGCCAGCGAAGCGGTGTTCGACGATCTGGCGCGCAAGGGCCTGTGGGCCGAAGCGCTCGACATGGTTGCCGCCGAGCCGGCTTCGACCCGCGAAGACAAGATGAAGAAGCGCCGGCGTCAGGCGGTGATCGAGACCGCCCGCGCCCGTCAGGCCGAGCCGACCGATCCGCTCGCGGCGCTCGATCACGCCCTTGCTTCGCTGAAACTGCAGCCCGAGTTCGTTCCCGCCGCGCTTGTTGCCGCCCGCGTCTACATCAACCGCGGCGAGAGCCGGAAGGCCATGAGCCTGCTGCGCCGCGTCTGGCGCGCCACCTCGCACCCCGATATCGCGACGCTGTTCTGCAACGCGGTGCCAGGGGTCTCCGCCGTGGAGCGCCTGAAGCGGATTCGGGAAATCGTCGACGCCCCGCCCCAGAACAAGAGCGCCGCCGTCGTCCTCGCCCGCGCCGCTATCGATGCCTACGAGTGGCAGATGGCCCGCGATTCGCTGTCGGCCTACGCGGTCTCCAATCCCTCGCAGGCGATCTGCCTCATGATGGCGGAAATCGAGGAGGGCCAGAGCGATGACCAGGGCAAGGCGCGCGAATGGGTGAACCGCGCCGTGCGGGCTCCGCGCGATCCGGTCTGGACCGCCGACGGCATCACCGCCGAGGAATGGGAACCGGTGTCGCCGGTCACGGGCAAGCTCGATGCCTTCGAATGGCGGGTGCCGACCAGCGCCGTTGCGACGCGTGTCGCCGAGCCGGCGCTGACACCGCGTCTGCCGGCAAAGGCAGAGCCCCCACCGGCAGAAGAAATCCGTCAGCCCCCCGATCCAGGCGCCTGACGCGCACAGGCGTCAGGCAGAGGCTAGGCCGAACGCTCAGTCAGGGCGATAGCAATCGGCGGCGACATGCACCCGCTCGCCAAACTGCAGTTCGTTCAGATTGACCATAGCGCAGCCATAGTCCTCCTCTTCCTCGTCATCCGGCTCGCCGCTGTTGTCGGTCGGCAGCAGGCTCTCCGGGTCGGCATCGCCATCCGGCGCAATTCCACACTCGCGCGCGTGGGCAGCGCCGTCCGAGATCAGCAGGCCGAAACACGACGTGGGGTGGGTGAACAGGTCCTCGACCGTGGCCGACTGTGCCGGAAACGACATGCCGGCGACGATCAGGGCAAGGGAAGCGGTGCCGGCAAGGCCGGAAAACAGACTGGTGCGCATTTGAGCTCCGTTGAAGTGTTGCTTTGTGGGGTCGCACCGATGCTGGCGCGACCCGCAAAAATCGATGGCGTCAGGATCGTTCCGCATCAGCGTCCCGAGCCTGACAAGCCTGCTAGGCAGGCGTCTGGATATTGGACACGCGTGACGGGCTAGTTGGGACAGTTCTGTGCGGCGACGCGAACCCGCTCACCGGCCTGCAGCTTGTCGAGGTTGAAGCCGTATGAATTGCAGTCAGTATCTTCCTCTTCTCCATCATCCGGCTCGCCGCTGTTGTCGGTAGGCAGCAGGCTCTCGGGGTCGGCATCGCCATCCGGCGCGAGGCCACACTCGCGCGCGTGGGCCGCCGCGTCCGAGATCATCAGGCCGAAGCAGGACGTGGTGTTGGTGAACAGATCCTCGACCGTGGCCGACTGCGCGGGGAACGACATGCCCGCGACAATGAGGGCCATGGAAACGGCACCGGCAACGCCGGAAAAGAGGGCTTTGGGCATATGAGCTCCATGAAGTTGGTTCGGACAACCGCGCCGAAAATGAAAAACGACTCAGCGGCGCACAATTACAAAGCCATCGTGCGCCCGCCGCTTGGTCGCGCACAATCCCCTTGCAGCCACTGACTTGCGCCAGTAGAAGTCCTCCGTCCGCGCCGGGCGGGTTTCCGTCGCGTCGCACATGCCGCTTTAGCTCAGTTGGTAGAGCACATCATTCGTAATGATGGGGTCAGGTGTTCGAGTCACCTAAGCGGCACCACCTTTCTGATTTGTTAATCTTCGTCTGGTCGGCCGCGTTTAGGCACCGGCCAGAACGCCCGAACCCGCTGCTGGTAGGCGCGGAACGCGTCGCCGCGCGATCGGAGCATGTGCTGTTCGAGCGGCGGAATGCCCGATACGTGCACCAGCAGCACGTACATGAGCACTGGCGCCGCCAGCGCCAGCCATCCCCACGGATAGGCAACGACCAGGCTGATCCCGAGCAGCGGATAGGCCAGCCAGTTCAGCCATTCGAAGAAATAGTTCGGGTGCCGTGACAGGCCCCACAGCCCGACGTCGCAGACCTTGCCCCGGTTCGCCGGATCGGCGGAAAAGCCTTTGAGCTGGCTGTCCGCCAATGCCTCGCCAGCCATGGCCCCGAGCGCAACGACAGCACCCAGCAGGTCGAACGGCCCCAGCGGCGCGGGATTGTTGGCCGCCGCCAGGATGGCGAGTGCCAGCACCAGCGCGCAGGCGGCCTGGATCTGCAGGAAGATGAACAGTTGCGCCCGCCAGCCAGCGCCCCAGTCCTTGCGCAGCTGCGCGTAGCGCGGGTCGTCGCCACCCTTCCGGGCGCGCGCGAGAATGTGCGTGCCCAGCCGCAGCGACCACAGCGCGACCAGCCCGGCAACGAGAAGCGGGCGGAGATCGTCGCGGGCATGCCCGTCAATCGGAACCAGCGCCGCGACCACGCCCGCCACGCCGACCCCGAACGACCAGAAAGCATCGGCCCAGCCGGATTGGCCGGTGCCGACCGCCCGCCCCCAGGCCAGCGCCATCACCAGCGCGAGCCCGGTGGCCAGCAGAACGATGAGAAACACCAGGTTCATTCGGCCGCCTCGTGCCGCACGTTCTGCTCCGGCGTGCTGCTGGCGATGCGCTGCGCTGCCGGGGCATGGTCGTGGATGCGCATCCCCTTGAGCAGTAGCTTGATCGCCTCCCAATGGATGCCCGCCACCACTTTCAGCGTCATCAGCGGATAGCGGACGAACATGCGCGCCAGCGCCCGGTTGTCGAGCGGTTCGCGCCGTCCGGTGAACGAGGCGCATAGCAGCAGGCCTTCGGCATCGTCCTCGAGGATCGACACCGCCACCCGCGGCCCAGGCGGCGCGATCCGGAAGCGGTAGACGCAATCCATCGGCATGAACGGGGAGACGAAGAACTGCTTGCGGGCGTCATGCCGGACGACCGGCTCGTTCCCGGCCGGCAGCACATAGGTGTGCCGCTCCCCATGGGTGTTGTGCACCTCGTAGAGGATCGCGACCAGCCGCCCCCCCCGATCGCGACAGAAGTAGACGCTGAGCGGATTGAAGACGAAGCCGAGGATGCGCGGATAGCACAGCAGCTCCACCCGCCCGCCATCGTCCGCGATCCCTCCTTCCGCCAGCCGCTCGGCAACCCAGCGGCGCAGCGGCGTTACGCCATCGCCATGGTCCCGCTCGTGAAAGCTGAACAGGCCGGCACGATTGATCCCGAGTAGCGGCAGCCGCAGCGCCGCAAGCTCATCGAGATCGAGCAGCAGCGAGAACACCCGGTAGTTCAGGCGGTGCACCCGCGGCCGCAGCCGCTCGTGCAGCACCGTGCCGGCATAGAGGGCCGACCTCATGGCGCCGCCAGCGCCGCCTCCGGCGCCCGCGCAATGCGGCCCGGCTGCGCCGCCCAGGGGGCCGGCGCGCCCAGCGCCTCGGCCACCGCGAGGCCCGATTGCAGCGCGTCCTCGTGGAAGCCGTAGCCAAAATAAGAACCGCAGAACCAGGTGTTGTGCGCGCCCTGCAGCCGCCACAGCTCGTCCTGCGCCTTGAGGGCAGGCCCGTCGAACAGTGGATGGGTGTATTCGAACGTCTGGATGGTCCGCCCCGGAGCGATCTCGCGGATCGGGTTGAGGGTCACGAACAGCTGGCGGCGCGTCGGCAGGCTTTGCAGGTAGTTCATCCAGTAGCTGACGCAGAGCGGCCGGTCCGGCCCGGCATCGTCCGAGCCGATATAGTTCCAGCTTGCCCACACCGCCTTGCGCTTTGGCATCAACGCCGGATCGTCATGCAGCACCGCGACGTTCGGCGTATAACGGATGGCGCCGAGCACGCGCCGCTCGTCCGCCGACGCATCGGCCAGCAGCCCCAGCGCCTCGTCGGCATGCGCGGCGATGACGATATCGGTGAACACCTCGCTCCGTCCGCTCGCATCCTCAACCATCGGCAGCCCGCCGCTGCGGCTGATCCGCCGCGCCCCCGGCCGCAGGGTAACGGTCGGCATGGCCCGCAGCAGGGCGGCGACATAGGCGTGGCTGCCGCCTCCCACCGTCCGCCACTGCGTCCTGCCGGTGACCTGCAGCAGCCCGTGGCTGGCAAAAAACCGCAGGAACGATCGCATCGGATAGTCACGGATCTCGCGCGGGCTGGTCGACCAGATCGCTGCGCACATCGGCAGCACGTGCTCGTCGACGAGGGCGTCCGAGTAGCGCTCGCGCTCGAGGAATTCGCCCAGGCTCAGCCCATCCACCGCCCCGTGGTCCAGGCCGCGGGCATGGGCATAGAACCCGAGGATGTCGCGGATCATGCCCCAGAAGCGCGGGCGCAGCAGGTTGCTCTTCTGCCCGAACAACCCCCGCGGCCGGCTCGAATACTCGATCCGCCCATCGCCCACCGACACGCCCAGCGACATGTCCGCGTCGATCGCCGGCACCCCGAGATGCTCGAGCATGGCAGTGAAGTTCGGGTAGTTCCGTTCGTTGAAGACGATGAAGCCCGTGTCCACCGGCACCGGCCCTTCCGGGCATTCGACCTCCACCGTGTGGGCATGCCCGCCGAGCCAGCTGCTCTTTTCGAACAGGGTCACATGGTGGTGCCGGCTCAGCAGCCAGGCCGCCGATAGTCCGGCGACGCCCGCGCCGATCACGGCAATGCGGCGCCCCGAATGGTGGGCTTCTTTTTCGAGGAGATGACGCACGAGGGCTTCCTGCTGCAGTTCATCTCAAGCTACGAATCCTGCAGCGGAAATGTTTCACGCCCCCGTTAGAAAGTTCCGCGCGCGACGAAACTCGGCGGCCCCCTGTTCCCGTTACTGAGGGGCACCAGCGCAGGGAGCCCGCCATGTCACGTCCAGTCGTCGCCTTCATCGCTGCCGCCGTCGTCATGCTGGCGCTCGATGCGCTCTGGCTGACGCTGGCGACGCCCCTGCTCTATCGCCCTGCTCTCGGCGGCCTCCTCGCCGATCCGCCCAACCTCGCGGCGGCGGCGGCGTTCTACCTGCTCTATCTCACGGGCGTCTTCGTCTTTGCCGTGCGCCCCGCGCTGGCGATCCGATCGCTGCCACGGGCGGCGGCCCTCGGCGGCTTCTTCGGCCTCGTCGCCTACGGTACCTACGACCTCACCAACCTCGCCACCCTCGCCGCCTGGCCGCTCGGGCTGACCCTCATCGACATGCTCTGGGGTACCTTCCTCACCGCCGCCGTCGCCGCCGCCGCCCTCGCCGCCGCCCACCGCTTCGGCCAAAGCTGAACCTGGCCGCTTCTTTCCGCGACCTTCCGAGATCGTTTGGCCGGGCCGCTCGCTGCTGGAGAGCGAGGCGCGCCTGATGGCTCGATGCCGGCCGGACGCTCCCGTTCTCACGCACGGCAAGCTGCCTGCATCAAACAGAAGTTTGCGCATGCAAATGTACCAATAGTCATGTTAGTTCAGTTGTTTAGATCGATAAACGCTGACTCAATGAGGCCTCAAACCTCAAATCAATATTGACACGCGTAACCTTAGCGGGCCTAGTGAGGCGAGTTCCGCTGTCGCTGTCGATGGCATCGGACGCAAAGGGAGGTTGGAATGAAATTCAGATCAGTTACCCTACTCGGCGCCGCCACTGCCGCCTTGATGCTCTCGGTCGGCGGCGCTGCCGCACAGACCAATATCGAGTTCATCCAGTGGTGGGAGCCCGAGCTTCCCCCGGGCTTCCTGCGCGGGATCATGGATGACTTCGAAGCCGCAAACCCCGACATCAAGGTCACGCTGATCAGCGGTCCCTTCGCCACGACCCGGGACCAGGTTGCGGTCGGCGCGGCGTCCGGCACGCTGAGCGACGTTGTCGGCCTCGATGGCGCATGGGTGAACAGCCTCTATCAACAGGGTGCCATCACCTCGCTGGACGCCCTGATCGAAGGGGCGGGCTATGATGCCAGCCAGGTTTCCACCATGGTGTCGGTCGACGGCACCAACGTGATGATCCCGCTGGTTTCGGGCGTCTATCCGCTGTTCATCAACCTCGACATCGCCGAGGCCGCCGGTGTGACGGAAATTCCGTCGACCCGCACGGAATTCGCGGAAGCGGCCAAGAAGATGACCGATCCGTCCAAGAACCAGTATGGCTGGGTCCTGCCGCTGTCGCTGCAGACCGCCAACGGCGTCCAGAACGACGTCATGTCCTGGCTCTGGGCCTCCGGCGGTCACATGCTCGCCGACGGCAAGCCGAACCTCGAGAATGAAGGCGTGGTCGACACCCTCAACTTCCTGAGCGAACTCAACCAGGCAGGCGTCATCTCGCCCGGCATCTTTGCCAAGAGCGAGCAGGACAAGGTCGAAGAGTTCGCCAGCGGCCGCGTCGGCATGATGATCTCGGCCTTCGTGCATGCCAACCTGATCCGCGAACGTGACCCCAACCTGCGCTTCGCACTCGCCGCCCTGCCCGCCGTCGAAGGCTACGAGGGACGTCGTGGTCTCGCCTTCGCATCGTGGGGCATTGGCGTTAGCGAGGGTAGCGAGAACAAGGAAGAGGCCTGGAAACTCATCGAGTACCTGCTGACCCCGGAGATCAACGCCCGCATCGCCGCCCAGACCAACATGGTCCCGGTGAACGTCAACGCGACCCCCGATCTCTCCGATCCGGTTGTCGCCAGCACCTTCGAGATCGTGCAGAGCGGCAGCCTCATCAACGAGTTCGTGGGCGCCCCGGTGGCGGAAGAACTGATGCGTGACTTCGGCATCGAGATGCAGAAGCAGTTCGAAGGTGGCCAGTCCGCCGCCGAGGCCGCTGCCAATGCGCAGAAAGCCTGGCTCGCGCGGTTCTAGTCCTCCCCCCGCGATAGTCATGCGGCCGCCGACGGCTCTGCCGCCGGTGGCCTTTCAATTTCAGGTCAGGTCGTTGCCATGCCCGCATCGCTTCAGGCGCCACAAGGTACCACAATGACAGCTCAGCGCCGCGGGGTCCCGGCCTTCGCCCGGGCACAGAAACTGGTGCCCTACCTGTATGTGTCACCGACGGTGCTGCTGCTCATCGTCCTGATGGCCTATCCGATCATCACCGTGCTCGGCTATTCGCTGATGGACGGCGCCATCATGAAGCGCAACCCGATGTTCGTCGGGATCGCCAACTACCTGACCCTGTTCAACAATCCGGTCTACTGGCAGGCGACGGGACAGACGCTCTACTTCACGGTCGTGAGCGTCGTCTTTCATCTCACCATCGGCATGATCTTCGCCCTGCTGCTGAACTCGCCGTTCCTGCATCCGCTGGTGCGCGGCGTGCTGCGGGCGCTGTTCATCCTGCCGTGGCTGTTCACCGCCGTGATCATCGCCATCGTCTGGCGCCTGCTGCTCGATCCGAGCGGCGTGATCAACATCGTGCTGATGGGCCTCAACCTGATCGACTCGCGGGTGGAGTGGCTTTCCTCAACCAGCACTGCCCTCCACGCGCTGACCTTCATCAACATCTGGGCCGGCTACCCGCTCTATATGGTGAGCCTGCTCGCCGGCCTGCAGGGCATACCCAAGGACCTCTACGAGGCCGCGCGGATCGATGGCGCCAGTGCCGTCCAGCAGTTCTGGTTCGTCACAATTCCGCAGCTCAAGCCGATCATCATCAGCATCGCCCTGCTCGACTTCATCTGGACCATGCAGGTGTTTCCGCTGGTCTGGATGACGACCGGCGGCGGGCCCATCTACGCCACCGAGATGATGTCGACCTTCACCTATAAGCTGGCGTTCTCGTCGACCCAGTTCTCGCTCGCCTCGGCCAGTGCGATCACCATCCTGGTGATCTCCATGGCCGTGACATTCTTCTATATCCGGCACCAGGTGCGGAGCGCGTCATGATGGATCGGGACCGTATCAAGTCCATGCTCGTGCCGGCGCTGGTCTATGTCGGGCTGGCGATCGGGCTGCTCTGGGTCGCCTTCCCCATCCTGTGGATGGTATCCAACTCATTGAAGACGAACGCCGAGATCTTCGCGCTGCCGCCCTCGATCATCCCGCGCAACCTCACGCTCGATCCGTACATCGCCATCTTCACCGATCCCGCCAAGCTGCGCTTCTTCTTCAACAGCTACCTGGTGGCCGGCACCGTCACGCTCGCCACGCTCCTGGTGGCCATTCTCGCGGCCTATGCGCTCAGCCGCTACAATTTCATGTTCAAGGGCACGCTGATTGCGTTCGTCATCAGCACGCAGACGGTGCCCCCGATCAGTCTGCTGATCCCCTATTTCGGACTGGTCGTTGCCTTCCGTATTTTCGACAGCTACCTCGCTCTCATTCTCACCTATCTCGTATTCACCCTGCCCTATGCCATTCTGTTGATGACCGGGTATTTCAACACCCTGCCCAAGGACCTCGACGAGGCCGTGGCAGTGGACGGCGGCAGCACCTGGACCACGCTGTGGCGCGTGCTGGTGCCTGTTTCGCTGCCCGGCATTGTCGCCACCGGCGTCTACACCTTCCTCCTCGCCTGGAACGAGTTCCTCTTCGCGCTGACCCTGACCAAGTCCACCGACATGCGGACGGTCCCGATCGGCATCCAGATGCTCATGGGCCAGCATGCGTTCGAGTGGAACGAGATGATGGCGATGAGCGTCCTCGGCTCGCTGCCGCTGCTCCTCTTGTTCCTCCTCGCCCAGCGCCACTTCTTCGCGGGCATGACGGCGGGCGCGGTGAAGAGCTAGCCGGCGGTTCCGCGCGAGGGCAGCAACGTCTCCGTAACAACCGGACGGGGGAATGCCGCTCGGTCAGTTGTCGCGCTGTGATGAAATCGTGTACATGCCCTCCATTCGGGATACGAAGTAGTGGCCAAACCAACATTCAAGTCTATGGAGGAGTTCGCGCGCGCCTGCGGCGTGTCTCGGCCCACCCTGTCGAAGTATTTCGACGATCCGACTCGGGTGAAGGAGGTGACCCGCAAGCGCATCGAAGCCGCTTTGCAGAAGTCGCGCTTCGAGCCCAATCTGTTTGCTCGCCATCTCAACCTGAAGCGCACCAAGAACATTGGCATCCTGGTCCCGACGATGTCGGACCCGTTCTACGCGCAGGTCGTCGCGCTTATCGAACTCGAACTGCGGGCCATGGGGTTCTGGCCGGTCCAGCTCACCTCGCACACGCGCCATGACCTCGAGGAGGAAGCGGTGCGCACCCTGCTGTCGCTGAAGGTCGCCGGCGCCATCGTTGCGCCGCTGTGGGCCGGGACGACTCGGCGTTCGTCGCTGGAGCGACTGATCGAGGCAATTCCGGTGGTCTGTTTCGACAACCAGGCCGGCTTCGCTCTGCCCTTCGTCGGCAGCGACAACATCCAGAGCGTCGCCGCCATGGTGCAGTATCTGTGCCGCTCCGGCGAGCCGCCGGTCTTCTTCGACGTTCCCCCGATGACGAGCAACAGCGGCGAACGCCAGAAGAGCTACGAGGCCTCGATGCTGAGAGAAGGCCACACGCCGCTGGTCATCGAATGCGATTCACCGCCGTCATGGGATTTCGAGCGGCTCGGCTACGCGAAGATGGAAAGCATGCTCAATGCCGGCAAGCTGCCCGGCAAGACCATCCTGTGTGCCAACGATCGATTTGCCTTCGGCGCCATGTCGGCGCTCTACGCGGCCGGACTTAAGATCGGTCGTGGCGCGGATTGCGACGTGCGCATTGCCGGGCACGACGACCATCCGCTGAGCCGCTATACCTGCCCGCCGCTCACCACGATGGCGCAGAACGCCTCCGAGATCGCTGCCACCTCAGTGCAGTTGCTGCTCAAGAGCATCAACGACGACGCCGAGAACGGCCGCGTGGCAGCAACCCGGGTCATCCTCGAAACCAGCCTCGTGATGCGGGATTCGGCCTGATCGAGCGGCAGCTCACTGCCTGAGGGCCGGGTCCATGCCGCGCCACGCCTGAACGATCGCCTGCAGCGCCTCGAAGGCCTCGGGGATCGCCCCACTCATCGACACGAAGCCATGAATCTGTCCCGGCTAGGTGCGGAACGATGCGGTGCCTTCCGCTTCGAGCCGCCGGGCATAGGCGAGGCCCTCGTCGAGCAGGACGTCGTTTCCGGCAAGGACGATGAAGGCCGGGGCCGTCCCGGCCACGGACTCGACCCTGAGAGGCGACACCCGCCAGTCCGCCACATCGGACGCCTGCGCGAGATACTGGTCGCGGAACCATCGGCTGGCAGCGGCCGTCAGCCCGAACCCTTCGGCGGAGCGCCGGAAGCTGTCGGTATCCTGCCCCATGTCCGTCGCCGGGTAGATGAGCAGCTGGCCGATCACCGCTGGCACCGCGCCGTCACGGGCCATGAGGGCGATCACGGCAGCAAGATTGCCGCCTGCACTGTCGCCCCCGACCACGACCCGGCCGGGATCGATACCCAGCGCTTCGCTCTGCTGCACCCGCCCCCGCGGGGCCGACGCCCACTCCCCCGCCCCCGCGGGGAAAGGTGGCGCGGGGGCGGGCCGATAGTCCGGCGAGATCCCCCCCGCCCCGACGGCATTGGCGAGGTGCCGGCAGATATCCTCGTGCGTCTCGGGAGCTCCGATGACCCAGCCGCCGCCATGAAGATAGAGCAGAGCCGGCGCTCCCGTGGCCGGCGCGCCATGGCCACGCCAGATCTTGATGCGCATGCTGCCGATATGCATGTCCTTGCTGTCGGCTACCGGCTCGAGCGGCGACTGCTTTTCGGCAAAACGCGACAGGTACTGGGCCTGCGCCTCCGCTGGAGTGCACAGCTCGACCAATTTTTCCGGTGGCCCGGGCCAGTCGAGGGCGCGGCGCGCCGAACTGTCGATCGCCATCAGACCAGGTAGCTCCGCACTTCGTCTTCCGACAGCGCCGGCGGCTGCTCGACGGTGCCGCCAACGGCCTCGGATGCACCGCTTTCACTGGCGCGCAGGATCGTGTGCATGACCTCGAGCACGTGCAGAGCCAGCTCGCCCGAGGCGCGGGGGCGACGTTTCTCGGCGATCGCACGGGCCATGTCGGCAATGCCAAGCATGCGGTAATTCGCCCGGTCCGGCGCCTGGATCGGCCAGTTCAGCTTGCCCAGCAGCATGTCGGCGGTATCGGTCCCAGCCCACGCGCTATCGCCCTCCCGCGAGAGGGCCGCGCCACCACCGAAGGTATCGGGATCGGGAATGCGCCCCGAGCCCTCCGTCCCCTGCAGTTCGCTCGGCTCATTAGAACGGGGGGACCCGCCCCCCGCGGCCCCCCGCGCGACACAGGGAC
>Ga0066256_1001219_pt1 | contig 38177 bp, 37 predicted proteins | sample ThiBio_1000_biof_FD_87107 | JGI IMG/M metagenome (GOLD analysis project Ga0066256, IMG submission 87107) | Wastewater bioreactor microbial communities from Cape Town, South Africa - Thiocy_expt_1000_biof (version 2) | ecosystem: Engineered > Bioreactor > Thiocyanate-remediating >... | reverse complement strand
GCGGCGGGGCTTGCGAGCGTATCGGCCATCCGATCCTCCTTCGTTCACCGCAATATACGGCTGCGGCGGAACGGGAGTTTTAGGAAAAAGCGCGCCCTCAAGCAGGCGTGATCGGCGCGTGTGTCAGCCGCCCATGGAGACGGCGATGTTGACGGCGGCGGCGAGGATCACCGTGTTGAAGAAGAACGAGACCACGCCGTGCAGCACGACGAAGCGGCGCATGGCCGAATTCGTCACGCCGACGTCGGAGGTCTGCGCGGTCATGCCGACGACGTAGGAGAAATAGGCGAAATCGTCGCCGTTCGGGTCTTCGGTGGCCGGGAAGTCGAGCCCGCCGCGCGGTTTCGCCGCCTTTCCGCGGCTGTCCGGCTGCCAGTATTCGTGGGCGTAGTGGAAGGCGGCCATGAGGTGGATGGTGAACCAGCCGAGCGGCACGGCGGTGAGCGCCAGCGCGTATTCGATCGGGTCCGGGGCCGGGCGCTGGTTGATCGTGTCGAACAGCAGTACCACCGACACGCCGACGGCGAGCAGGGTGACGAGGAAGATGATCCACACCGGCACGTCGTCGCTCGCCGCATGTCGCTTGAGCCAGTCGGCGTTCATACGCGTCAGCGTGCGCAGGCCGAACGCCAGATAGGCGAGGAAGCCGGCATTGGCCGCGATCGCCCAGGAAAGCCGCGGCACCAGCGCCAGCGACAGCAGCAGCGCGGCGACGCCGGCCGCGCAGGCGGCGAGGAAGGCGCCGTGGCGTGCGGCCAGGCCCTTCACCCCGCGGCCCCCCGCGGCGCGGGCCGCCCGGCTGGGTCGAGGGCGGACAGGAGGGCCGACCGGTCGCGGGCCGAAACCGCGGCGTTGTAGCCCTTGATCTCGCCGGTCTCGCGCAGATGCTGCTTGAGGTCGCGCATGGCGACCGCCATGCCGATCGTCTCCTGCGTGAACGGCTTGCCGGTAGGCCCGAGCACATGCGCGCCGAGCGCCACCGTGCGGGCGGCGAGCGGGATGTCGGCTGTGACGACCACGTCGTTGGCCTTCGCATTCTCGACGATCCAGTCATCGGCGGCGTCGGCGCCCTTGGAGACGACGACGTGGCGGACCATCGGGTCGCGCGACGGCCGCAGGCCGCCGTTCGAGACGAAGGTGACGACGAGGCCGTGGCGCGCCGCGACCTTCGCCGCCTCGTCCTTCACCGGACAGGCGTCGGCGTCGACATAGATCTGCGGGGCTTGCGCCATGCTGCGGTCAGCCGTGCCGCTTGCGGGCCAGCGCGGCGCCGGCGCCGAGCGCGGCGAGCTTGCCCTCGGCCACGGCGCGCGACAGCGGCGCCAGGCCGCAATTGGTGCAGGGCTGGATGCGCTCGGCGTCGGCGTGCTTCAGCGCCTCGGCGATGACGGAAGCGACCTGTTCCGGCGTCTCGATCCTGTCGGTGGCGACGTCGATCGCGCCGACGAGGAGCTGCTTGTCCGGCAGCAGCCCGATCAGCGACACCGGCACGCGCGAATTGGCGCATTCGAGCGACACCTGCCCGATCGCGGACGCATTGATGGCGGGGAAAATCTCCTCGTACTGGCGCCACTCCGAGCCCAGCGTCTGCTTCCACTGGATGTTGGCCTCGATGCCGTAGCCGTAGCAGATGTGGACGGCGGTGGCGCATTTCAGCCCGCGCGCGGCGCGGTCGAGCGCTGCGATGCCCCAGTCCTTCACGTCCTCCATGAAGACGTTGAAGGCCGGCTCGTCGAACTGGATCACGTCGCAGCCCGCCGCCTCCAGCTCCAGCGCCTCCTCGTTGAGGATCTCGGCAAACGCCATCGCCATGTCGGCGCGGCGGCCGTAATGGCCGTCGGCGAGCGTGTCGCAGATCGTCATCGGGCCGGGCAGGGTCCATTTCAGCCGCTTTTGCGTATGCGCGCGGCAGAAGGCGGCTTCGTCGCGGTGGACCGGGCGGCTGCGCTTCGGCTTCGCCGTCACGGTGGGCACGTCGACGACGTAGCGGTTGTTGCGGATGCCCATCTTCGTCTTGAGGTTCCAGTCGATGCCCTCGACTGTCTCGAGGAAGCCGTGGACGAAATGGGTGCGGAACTGCTCGCCGTCGGTCACCGTCTCGATGCCGGCGTCCTCCTGCAGCTTCACCCAGATCAGCGCGGCGTCGCGCTTGGCCTGGTCGAGGGCCGCGCCCTCCAGCTTCCATTTCGGCCAGAGCTTTTCCGTCTCGGCCAGCCAGCCGGGCTTCGGCAGGCTGCCGGCGATCGTCGGCGGAAAGAGCATGGTTCCCCCCTTGCTGCCTCTCAGTACACCACCACGCTGCGGATCGACTTGCCGGCGTGCATCAGGTCGAAGCCCTTGTTGATCTCGTCCAGCGTCAGCGTGTGGGTGATCATCGGGTCGATCTCGATCTTGCCGGCCATGTACCAGTCGACGATCTTCGGCACGTCGGTGCGGCCGCGTGCGCCGCCGAAGGCGGTGCCCTTCCAGACGCGGCCGGTGACGAGCTGGAACGGGCGCGTCGAGATTTCCTGACCGGCGCCGGCGACGCCGATGACGATCGATTCGCCCCAGCCGCGATGGGCGCTCTCCAGCGCCTGCCGCATGACCTTTGTGTTGCCGGTGCAGTCGAACGTGTAGTCGGCGCCGCCGATCTGGTCCGCGCCGCGTTTCGTCATGTTGACGAGGTAGGGGACGATGTCGCCGTCGACCTCCTTCGGATTGACGAAGTGAGTCATTCCAAAGCGTTCGCCCCATTCCTTCTTGTCGTCGTTGATGTCGACGCCGATGATCATGTCGGCGCCGGCGAGCCGCAGGCCCTGGATGACGTTGAGGCCGATGCCGCCCAGCCCGAAGACGATGGCGGTCGCGCCCGGCGTCACTTTTGCCGTGTTGAGCACCGCGCCGACGCCGGTCGTCACCCCGCAGCCGATGTAGCAGATCTTGTCGAAGGGAGCCTCGGGATCGACCTTCGCCACCGCGATCTCGGGCAGCACGGTGAAGTTCGAGAAGGTCGAGCAGCCCATGTAGTGAAAGATCTTGTCCTTGCCGATCGAGAAGCGGCTTGTGCCGTCCGGCATCAGGCCCTGGCCCTGGGTGGCGCGGATGGCCGTGCATAGATTGGTCTTGCGCGACAGGCAGGACGGGCACTGGCGGCATTCCGGCGTGTAGAGCGGGATGACGTGGTCGCCCTTCTTCAGCGTCGTCACGCCCGGCCCGACATCGACGACGACGCCGGCGCCCTCGTGGCCGAGGATCGCCGGGAAGATGCCTTCCGGGTCGGCGCCCGACAGCGTGAACTCGTCGGTATGGCAGATGCCGGTCGCCTTCACCTCGATCAGCACCTCGCCGGCCTTCGGGCCTTCGAGGTCGACCTCCATGATCTCCAGCGGCTTGCCTGCGGCGACGGCGACTGCGGCGCGTGTCTTCATGTCCAACGTCTCTCCTTGTGTCCGGCGGCACGTTTCCAGCTTTTGGCGGAGCGATCAAGCCGGGGGCGGTGCCTGGCTTGAAACTGTCTCGCCGGAGCCGGAAGCGGGGGAGAAGCGAACAGGCAGGCACACGGAAGTGGACGCGGCCGCTTCCATGCGCAAAATGGAATGACGAGATTCCAGGACGAAGCGGCGACATGGCAGGCGAGACGATCAGGGACCCGATCCTGCGCGAGGCAGCGGGGCAGAAGACGGCCGGCGCGGCGCCGGCGCGGCCGTTCATCCATCTGCGCGTGCATTCGGCCTATTCGCTGCTGGAAGGCGCGCTGCCGCTCAAGAAGATCGTCGGCCACGCCATCAAGGACGAGGCGCCGGCAATCGCCGTCACCGACACCAACAACCTGTTCGGCGCGCTCGAATTCGCCCAGTATGCGGCCAAGGACGGCGTGCAGCCGATCATGGGCTGCCAGCTCGACGTCGATTTCGGCGACGGCAATGCCGACGCCTCGCGCGGCCAGAAGCGCAACGGGCCGGATCTCTTCCCGGTCGTGCTGATCGCGGCGACCGCGGAGGGCTATGCCAACCTCGTCCATCTCGTCAGCCGCGCCTATCTGGAGATCGCCTCCGGCGAGCCGACGCATGTCAAGGCGGACTGGCTCGCCGCGCATGCGCCCGGCATCATCTGCCTCACCGGCGGCCCGCGCGGGCCGGTCGGAATGGCGCTCAGGTCCGATCACCAGCCGCTCGCCGAGGCCCGGCTCGACCTCTTGCAAGGGGCCTTCGGCGACCGCCTCTATGTCGAGCTCGAACGGCTGGAAGGCTACGACCGGGCGCTGGAGGCCGCGACCATCGCGCTTGCCTACGGGCGCGGCCTGCCGCTGGTCGCCACCAACGAGGCCTTCTTCCAGAAGGCGGAGGATTTCGAGGCGCACGACGCGCTGATGGCGATCGCGGAAGGCACGGTGATCGCCGAGGACAAAAGGCGCCGGCTCACGCCCGACAACCATCTGAAGTCGCAGGCCGAGATGGCGGCGCTGTTCGCCGACCTGCCGGAGGCGATCGACAACACGGTCGAGATCGCGCTGCGCTGCTCCTACTATCCGAAGAACCGCAAGCCGATCCTGCCGCGCTTCACCGGCGCGACCGACGACCCCGCCGCCGCCGAGAAGGCCGAGGCCGAGGAGCTGCGCCGGCAGGCGCGCGAGGGCCTGGCGCTGCGTATCGAGCGGCTGGGCATGACGCCCGGCTACACGCGCGGGCAGTATGACGAGCGGCTGGACTACGAGCTCGGCGTCATCGAGCGGATGAAGTTCCCCGGCTACTTCCTGATCGTGTCGGACTTCATCAAATGGGCCAAGGCGCACGACATTCCAGTCGGGCCGGGGCGCGGCTCGGGCGCCGGCTCGCTGGTCGCCTATGCGCTGACGATCACCGACGTCGACCCGCTGCGCTTCTCGCTGCTGTTCGAGCGCTTCCTCAACCCTGACCGCGTGTCGATGCCCGACTTCGACATCGACTTCTGCCAGGACCGGCGCGAGGAGGTGATCCGCTACGTCCAGGAGAAGTACGGCCGCGACCAGGTGGCCCAGATCATCACCTTCGGTACGCTGCAGGCCCGCGCCGTGCTGCGCGACGTCGGCCGCGTGCTGCAGATGCCGTACGGCGGGGGCGACCGGCTGTGCAAGAGGGTGCCGCAGACCCCGGCCAACCGGGTAAAGCTCGCCGACGCGATCGCCGCCGAGCCGCGCTTCGCGGAGGAGGTGGAGAAGGAGCCGGCGGTCCAGACGCTGCTCGACATCGCGCAGAAGCTGGAAGGGCTCTACCGCCACGCCTCGACGCACGCGGCCGGCATCGTCATCGGCGACCGGCCGCTGTCGGAGCTGGTGCCGATGTACCGCGACCCGCGCTCCGACATGCCGGTCACGCAGTTCAACATGAAGAAGGTGGAGGACGCCGGGCTGGTGAAGTTCGACTTCCTCGGCCTGAAGACGCTGACCGTGCTGGAGACGGCGGTCAGGCTGGTGCGCCGGCGCGGCATCGAGATCGACCTCGCCCGGATCCCGCTCGACGACAGGCCCACCTACGAGATGATGTCGCGCGGCGACGTGGTCGGCGTGTTCCAGGTGGAATCGGCGGGCATGCGCAAGGCGCTGATCGGCATGAAGCCGGACCGCATCGAGGACATCATCGCGCTGGTGGCGCTCTACCGCCCCGGCCCGATGGAGAACATCCCGACCTACAACGCGCGCAAGCACGGGCAGGAGGAGATCGCCTCGATCCATCCCAAGATCGACCATCTGGTGGCCGAGACGCAAGGCGTCATCGTCTACCAGGAGCAGGTGATGCAGATCGCGCAGGAGCTGGCCGGCTACACGCTCGGCGAAGCCGACCTGCTGCGCCGCGCGATGGGCAAGAAGATCCGCGCCGAGATGGACAAGCAGCGCGAGCGCTTCGTCACCGGCGCGGTCGAGCGCGGGGTCTCCAAGCCGCAGGCCGACTTCATCTTCGACCTGCTCGCCAAGTTCGCCGACTACGGCTTCAACAAGAGCCACGCGGCCGCCTACGCGATCGTCTCCTACCAGACCGCCTACATGAAGGTGCACTACCCGGTGGAGTTCCTGGCCGCGTCGATGACCTACGACATGGCCAACACCGAGAAGCTGAACGATTTCCGGCAGGATGCGCTGCGGCTCGGCATCGAGGTCGTGGCGCCGTCGGTGACCACCGGCCACCGCCCCTTCGAGGTGGGCGAGAACCGCATCTACTACGCGCTCGCGGCCATCAAGGGCGTCGGCGACGCGGCGGTCGAGCACATCGTCCAGAAGCGCAAGGAGAAGCCGTTCGAGAGCCTCGAGGATTTCTGCTCGCGCATCGACCCGCGCATCGTGGGCAAGCGCGTCTTCGAGAGCCTGATCCAGGCCGGCGCGCTCGACTGCTTCGGCCACGACCGGGCGGCGATGATGGCCGGCATCGAGCGGCTGACCGGGCTCGCCTCGCGCAGCCACGAGGACGCCGCGATCGGGCAGGGCGACATCTTCGGGACGGGTTCGGGCGCGCCGAAGGAGAAGCTGCATCTGCCGGCGGCCGAGCCGTGGCTGCCGGCCGAGCGGCTGCACCGCGAGTTCCAGGCGGTCGGCTTCTATCTCTCGGCGCACCCGCTCGACGAGTACCGCACGGCGCTCGCGCGCATGCGCGTGCAGCAATGGTCGGAGTTCCAGCTCTCGGTGAAGCGCGGCGCGGCGGCCGGCCGGCTCGCCGGCACGATCACGTCGAAGCAGGAACGCAAGACCCGCATGGGCAACAAGATGTGCATCCTGCAGCTCTCGGATGCGTCCGGCCAGTTCGAGGCGGTGCTGTTCTCAGAGACGCTGGCGCAGTATCGCGACCTCTTGGAGCCCGGCCGCTCGGTGGTGGTCACGGTCGCGGCCGAGGACCGGCCGGAGGGCGTCAACCTGCGCGTCCAGACCGTGCAGTCGCTGGAGGAGGAGGCGACACGCATGCAGAAGGCGCTGCGCATCTTCGTGCGCGACGCCCAGCCGGTGCGGGCGCTGACGCGGCAGCTCACGGAGAAGGGCGATGGCCAGGTGAGCCTCGTGGTGATCCGCGAGGGCGGCGGCGGCGAGATCGAGGTCGAGCTGCCCACCCGCTACCGCATCAGCCCGAAGGTCGCCTCGGCGCTGCGCGCCGTCAGCGGCGTCGTCGAGGTGGAACTGGTCTGAGCGGGTTCAGCCGGTGACTTCGCGGGCCGGCGCGGTGAGCGTCCAGGTGAGGCCGGCGGCGCCGTAGTCGAGGCGGACGGTGGCGTTCAGCGCCTCTTCCGTGGCGCGCTTCAGGATCGTCGTGCCGAAGGACGTGCCGGCCGGCGCCGCGACTGCCGGGCCGCTCGCCTCGCGCCACGTCATCTCGAACAGCTTCCTGCCGGCGCGCTCGACGAAGGCCCAGTCGATCGAGACCGAGCCCCCGGTCGCCGTCAGCGAGCCGTGGCGCAGCGCGTTGGTGGCGAGTTCGTGGAAGGCGAGCCCCAGCGCCTGCGCGGCGGCGGGCACCAGCAGCACCTGCGGGCCGTTGAGCGCCAGCCGCCCGTCGGCATAGGGGCTGACCTGGGCGGTCGCCAGCGTGCGCAGGTCGACGCCGCGCCAGTCGCCGTAGACGAGCAGGTTCTGGATCGCCGACAGCGCCTGCAGGCGCTGCGAGACGCGGCCGACGAGCTCGGCCGGCGGGGTGGAGGATGCGGTCTTGCGCACCATCGCCTCGACGACCGCGAGCAGGTTCTTGGAGCGGTGGTTCAGCTCGCGCATCAGAAGGCGCTGGGTCTGCTCGGCGCGGTGGCGCTCGGTGACGTCGCGCGCCACCTTGGAGGCGCCGACGATGCGCCCGCCTTCGCCGCGGATCGGCGAGATGACGAGCGAGACGTGGATCAGCTCGCCGTCCTTGCGCCGGCGCACGGTCTCGTAGTGGTCGACGCGCTCGCCGCGGCGGATGCGGTCGAGGATCATGACTTCCTCGCCGTGGCGATCCTCCGGGATGAGCCTGAGGATGGACTGCCCGATCATCTCCTCGGCGGAATATCCGAAGACGAGCTGGGCGCCGCGGTTCCAGGTGGTGACGATGCCGTTCAGGTCCTTACTGACGATCGCATCGTGGGAGGATTCCACGATGGCCGCGAGCAGATCCTTGTTACGGATGCGTTCCCCCTCGTCCTCTTCGTCCTTCGCCCGGGCCACCTTGTACTCCGTCGTGCCTGGACAGACAGCCCTATGGCGCTTGCCTGCCGTAATACCCGTTCGGCCGGCAAATTCCCTTTCGGGAATCGGCCGGCCGTCGGGATCAGTGGACGATGACGACTGCCGGGGCGGGGCAAGGTCTGGGGGAGGGGGGACCTTTTGTCGTCATCGTCGAAGCCAAGAACGGTCTTGGCACGCATTGGTTCCGGCCCGCCAACATTTTTTTCGCCGGCGCGCGGAAGGCGGCCATTCGCCACGTCCCAGGGCAGGGAACCGCATCTCTGGTCATGCGTTCGGCAAAGGCGCTTCGCGCGTTAACCTTTCCGACACATCGAGACCGGGGCGACCACCATGACCAGCAGGATCCGCAAGGCCATCATCCCCGCAGCCGGGTTCGGCACGCGGATGCTGCCCGCCACCAAGAGCGTGCCCAAGGAACTGCTGCCGATCGTCGACCGGCCGATCATCGACTACATCGTCGAGGAGGCGTTCGAGGCGGGGATCGAGCACGTGGTGATCGTCACCGGGCGCATGAAGACGGCGATCGAGGACCATTTCGACCGTGCCTTCGAGCTCGATGCCACGCTGCGCGAGAGCGGCAAGGGCAAGCTCGCCGACCGCATCGCGGCGAGCACGCCGTCGGTCGGCGCCATCTCCTTCATCCGCCAGCAGGAGGCGCGCGGCCTCGGCCACGCGGTGTGGACGGCGCGGCATGCGATCGGCGAGGAGCCGTTCGCGGTGCTGCTGCCCGACATGGTGATGACCGGCGCCGAGCCCTGCCTGAAATCCATGGTCGCGCTGCACGACAGGCTGGGCGGCAACGTGATCGCGGTCGAGCGATGTGCGCCGGAGGACGCCCACAAGTTCGGCATCGTCTCGTTCACCCAGACCCCGGAGGGGCCGCTGGTGACCGGGCTGGTCGAGAAGCCCGCGCCGGGGACCGCGCCGAGCAACTGCTACATCTCCGGCCGCTACATCCTGCAGCCGGAGATCTTCGGCCTGCTCGAGGAGCAGGAGCCGGGCGCCGGCGGCGAGGTGCAGCTCACCGACGCGCTGGTGCGGCTGATGGCGATGCAGCCGATCCGCGCCTTCGAGTTCCGCGGCCGCACCTTCGACTGCGGCGCACCGGCCGGCCTCGTCAGCGCCAATCTCGCCTTCGCGATGGCGCGGCCGGAGCTCGCCGAGGCGCTGCACGACGAGGTGCAGGCTGCCGCGGCGCTGGCGATCGAGGCCAGGGCGAGCGCCGCCTGAGGCTTCGTCAGCCGGGCGAAAGCGCCGCGCGCATCTCATTGATTTCCGCAAGCTTCGCCTCGAAGGCCGACCAGTCGTCGGCCTCGGCGATCGGCTTCCAGAGCGCCTCGACCTCGTCGATCAGCATGGTGCAGGGCGCCGCGCGGCCAAAATAAGGGTGCGTAAGCGCACCGGCGCGCGGCGCATGGACGACGAACGCGCTGCGCACGGGGGCGAAGGCGGTCGAGCGATAGGTCTCGGCGGAAGGGCTGGCACCTGCCCGCCGCTCCGATTCCAGCCCGCCGCGCCAGTCGAAGAAGAAGCGCTCGAACGGCATGCGCGTCTCGGCGAGGAAGCGCCAGACGGCGCCGGTCAGCTCCTGGTCGGCCGCCTCGCCGGCGCTTTCCAGGCCGAGCCGGTCGAGCATCGCCCCGGCGAAGCGGGCGCGGAACTCCGCCGCAAATCCCTCCAGCACGCGCTGGAGCGCGGCCTGCGGGGCGAAGGGCAGCAGGCATTCGGCCAGCCGCGTCATGTTCCACAGCAGCGTGTCGGGCTGGCGGCCGAAGGCGTAAAGCCCGGTCTCGTCGAAATAGGCGGCGGTGAAGCCGGGGTCGAGCACCGGCGCGAAACGCCACGGGCCGTAGTCGAAGCTCTCGCCGGTGATGTTGATGTTGTCCGTGTTGAGCACGCCGTGGACGAAGCCGGCCAGCATCCAGCGCGCGCCGGTGGCGGCGACGCGCCGGCCGACCGCCTCGAGGAAGGCCGTGGCCCGCTCTCTGGCCGTCTCGCGCGCGGCCTCCGGCAGGTAGTAGCGGACCGCATGGTCCACCAGCCGCAGGATGTCGTCATGCGCGTCGTGGTAGAGCAGCCGCTGGAACGTGCCGATGCGGATGTTGGAATGGCTGAGGCGCACCAGCACCGAGGAGCGCGTCGGCGAGGGCTCGTCGCCGCGCCACAGCGCTTCGCCGGTCTCGATCAGGCTGAAGGATTTCGAGGTGTCGACGCCGAGCGCCTCCAGCATCTCGGTCGCCAGCACCTCGCGCACGCCGCCCTTCAGCGTCAGCCGCCCGTCGCCGCGCCGCGACCACGGCGTCTGGCCGCTGCCCTTGGTGCCGAGATCGAGCAGCCGGCCGTCCTGCGCGTCGCGGCACTGGGCGAACAGGAAGCCGCGGCCGTCGCCGAGGTCGGCGTTGTAGACCCGGAACTGATGGCCGTGATAGCGCAGCGCCAGCGGGCCGGGCAGGCTGCCGGGCAGGGGCTCGAAACGCCCGAAATGGCCGATCCATTCGGCGTCGGTGAGCGTGTCGAGGCCGATGCTGCTTGCGGCGCGCTGGTTGCGGTAGCGCAACAGGTGCTCGGGAAAACGCGCCGGCTCGACCGCGTCGTAGAAGGCGTCACCGAGGTCGGCGTGGACGGTTTCGGGCTGGAATCTCTCGGAAACGGGCATCCCCGGAACCTAGAGCCCCGCGGGCCGGCTGGCGACCGGAATCGGCGGCGCGCCCGGTTTGCCGGCTTCCGCGATAACGGAGATTGCAATTATTGACCGGGCGTTCAAGATGACGGCGTGGAAGCGCTCAGTGACGCCCCTGCGTCACCCGCACCCCATTGCGGCGACGCGTTTCCACGGCCTGCCCGGTGTACGAGGCACCGGGCAGGCCCCCCCTCCAGCCCGAATCGCTGCGCCGCCGCCCTCCGGTCCGGGCCATTGACCCGGAACCCGCCGCGCGACATCGTGGTTGTGAGGGACAGCCAGGTGAGGACCGCACCATGAAGACCTACGCCAGACCGATATTCCGCACCCTCGTCACCGCCGCGCTGGTTGCGGCGGCCGGAACCGCCTTCGCGCGTCCCGACACGCGCAGCATGACCTGCGAGCAGACGCAGCGCCTGATCATCCGCAGCGGCGCCGTGGTGCTGACCACCGGGCCGCACACCTACGACCGCTACGTTTCCGGCTACGGCTACTGCTCGCGGCCGGAGGCGCCGGTGCGCACCTATGTGCGGACGAAGGACTATGCGGACTGCCCGGTCTACAACTGCCAGCGCGTCGACCCGCCGATCTTCGACGACTGATCGTCCCGGCGGACGCGGTCAGTAGACCGGCGGCGACATCACCCAGACGACCACGGCCGGCTCGTCGCCGTCGTTGCGCCAGGCGACGGACTTGCCCTTGAAGCGGAAGCTGTCGCCGGGGCCGAGCTGCTGCTCTGACCCGTCGATCTCCAGCACCAGCGTGCCGGAGAGCACGAAGCCTGCTTCTTCGGCCTCGTGCCGCACCGGCGCGTGCGCGCAGGCGCCGGGTGCGAAGATGCGGCGGCGCATCTGGAAGCAGCCGCCGAGGGAGGGCGACAGCAGTTCCTCCGTCAGCCCGTCCTCGACATGGGTCAGCACCCGCCGCTCGTCGTGGCGCACGACGATCTCGCCGTCGGTGTCGGGCCGCTGCTCGCGCGCGTAGAACAGGCTCATCGGCACGCCGAACTGGTCGGCCAGCCGGCGCAGGTCGGCCAGCGTCGGCATGGAGATGCCGCGCTCGACCTGGCTCATCCAGCCGACCGAGCGGCCGATGCGCTCGGCGATCTGGGCGAGCGTCAGGCTGCGGGCCTGGCGCAGCGCGCGCAAATCCCGCGACAGGCGCTTGTCGATGCGCTCGAGCGCGCGCGACAGGCCTCCTTCCTTCGCCGGATTTGCCGAATCTGCCATGAAAATTCCTTCGCGAATTTCATTGACGGGTGTCGGATGAAAATCTAAAGCTGATTTTCATCGGCTTGTCGAGGACGTTTGCCGTCCTTGCCGCAGGCCGACCGCGATCGGGCCGGGGACAAAACGCCGCGACGCGGACAGACGAGCGGAGAGACAGGCATGCTCGCGCCTGACAGGGACTCCCAATCCGTGGACATCGCCGAAATCGTCGACGAGGTGATCCTTTCGCGCCGCTCGGTGCGGGCCTTCCTGCCCGATCCCGTCGAGGACGAGTTGATCCGCGAGATCCTGGCGCTCGGCTCGCGCGCGCCCTCCGGCACCAACATGCAGCCGTGGAAGGCCTATGTGACGCGCGGCGAGGTCAAGGAGCGCATCTCCAGAGCGATCCTCGAATCGGGCCTGCGCGCCGAGAAGATCGAGTGGGACGAGTACAAATACTATCCCGACAAGTTCTTCGAGCCCTATCTCCAGCGCCGCCGCACCGTCGGCTACGCCCTCTACGAGGCGCTCGGCATCCAGCGCCGCGAGGTCGAGCGGATGCGGGCGCAGCACGACCGCAACTTCGTCTTCTTCGACGCACCGGTCGGCATCATCTTCACCATCGACCGGCGGCTCAACCAGGGTTCGTGGATCGACCACGGCATGTTCCTGCAGACGGTCATGCTGGCGGCGCGGGCGAGGGGGCTGCACACCTGCCCGCAGGCGGCGTTCGCGCCCTATCACCGGCAGATCCGGCCGATCCTCGGCATCCCGGACGAGGAGATCGTGGTCTGCGGCATCGCCGTCGGCTATGAGGATTCGACCAAGCCGGAGAACGCCTTCCGCACCGAGCGCGCGCCGCTCGAGGAATGGGTCAGGTTCGTCGAGGAGTAGACGCGCAGTCGTTCGCTTAGAGCTGGCGGTAGCAGATGTCGGAGATGCGCTGCAGCCGCTCGCGGTCGATCTCGCCGCTGATCGCATAGCCCACCGGCCCGTCGATCCAGTAGAAGGTCTGCACGTTGCCGGTGCTCTCGAAACGGAAGCCGGTCGTCGTGTTCTGCTCGTTGCGGCCGAACATCAGCGTCAGCCGCTCGCCCTTCTCGTTCTCGTACATCAGCAGCGCGCCGGGCTTGTCGCGGTAGGGGATCAGCCGTCCGCCGACGAGGTGGAAGCCTTCCGAGGTCAGGTCGGGGGCGGCGATCTCGCTGCCCAGCCGCTTCGACAGCCAGGCGACCAGATGCGCCTCCTGGTCGGCGCCGACCTCGACGGGGTGGCGCACCTCGCGGGTGTAGATCAGGTAGCTGGCGCGGGCGGCCTCCGGCAGCGCCTCCAGCGAGGCGAGCGTCCGCGCCGGCGGCTCCAGCAGGCGGGCGCCGAGCATGCCGGCGCCGGCGCCCAGCGAAAACAGCACGAGGCCGGCGGCGGAAGCGGCGAGCACGCGGCCGCTCCAGCGGCGGCGGGCGCGGGCGGAGCCGGCGGCGAGGTCGGCGAGGCGGCGCGCGTCGTCCTCCTGCGGCACCTCGGCGGAGAACAGCGCGCGGATGTGCCGGTTCTGCTGCTGCCAGCCGGCGACCTCGCTGGCGGCCTGCGGGTTGCCGGCCAGCCAGCGCTCGACCTCGGCCTGCCGCTCGGCCGAAAGCAGGCCGTCGACATAGGCGTGCAGGTCGTCCTCGGTCACTCCGGGAGGCTGGGTCCGGTTCATCATGGTCTCCGCAGGCCGACGATGTTGTGGCCGCTCAGATTGTCGGCGATCGCGTGGCGGGCCCGCGACAGGCGCGACATGACGGTGCCGAGGGGGATGCCGAGCATGGCTGCGACCTCGGTGTAGGCGTAGCCCTCGACCACCACGAGCATGAGCACGCTGCGCTGTTCGGGCGAGAGCAGGTTGATCGCGGCAATCAGCCGGTCGCGCTCCAGCGGGTCGTCCGGCCCGGCGGGCGCGGCGATGTCGCCGGCCGTCTCGATCGCGTCGTGGCGGGCCCGGCCGGCCTGGGTGCGGTAGCGGCCGCGGTGCATGTTGGTCATGATGGTGAGCAGCCAGCCGCGCAGGTTCGCCCCGCGCCACGCGCCGAGATTGGCGAAGGCAGCCTCGAGGCTGTCCTGCACGAGGTCCTCGGCGTCCTGCCGGTTGCGCGACAGGGCGAGCGCATAGCGCCGCAGCGCGGGCATCAGGGCCAGTATGCCGTCTTCGGTGCGGGTCACGGGCAGGCGGGGAGGCGCGGTGCGCGCCTCCCTCCCCGAGGCGCGACGTCAGGGACGGGCGACCTCCCAGACATTGTTGACGCCGTCGCCGGTCGTGTCGCCCTTGGCCTTGTCCTTGACCCAGAAATAGAGCGGCTTGCCGCTGACGGCCCACTGCTTCTTGCCGTCCTTGCGATCGATGATCGAATAGTTGCCATCGGCCTTGGCACCCTCGTCGGCAAACAGCGGCGGCCAGTTCTCGGCGCACTTGTCATAGCAGTTCGAGACGCCCGACGTATCCTTGGTGAAGGTATAGAGCGTCATTCCGTTCTCGCCGGCCAGGACCTTGCCCATGGCGGTGTCGACCGTCGTCACGGGCGCGGCCCAGGCGGCCGAGGCGGCGAATGCCGCGAACGCGGCGGACAACAGGAGCTTCCTCATCTCACTTCCCCTTTGCTGGTGCGGAGCGCCACGCGGCGCCCCGGAGGATGAGATACAGGCCGGGCCGGTTTTATTCCCGCCGGATGCGCATTTTTCCCGCGGCCTACGCCACCTCGTAGCCGACCTCGGCTGCGGCGTGGCAGAGCATCGTCCAGAACGAGCGGGCGAAGGAGCGGAAGACGTAAAGGTCGAACTGCCGCTCGCCGGTGCGCTGGATCAGCGCGGAGACGTCGTGGTGGAGCGTCGCGCGGCCGGCGCCGGACGGGAAGGCGGCGGGCGCGAAGTCGATCGCGAAGAGCTTCGACAGCACCCATTCCGCCTTGTCGCCGGAGATGCGGATCGCCGTGCGGCCGTGCGACAGGTCGGTGACCGTGCCGATGTCGGAGGCGATGGCGCCCGACAGCATCGCCGCGAGCCCGTCCTGCTGGTCGACCACCAGCACGCGGCCCGGCGCGAAGCCGAAGGCGGCGCGGCGGCCGTCCGCCGCCCCGGCGCCGGGGCCTTCCGGTAGGGCAAGGCCGGTCACGGCCGCGATCGCCGCGGCAAGCCGGCTCTCCTCGCCCGGCCAGGCTGCGGCCTGCACGATCGAGCCGGGGCGCGTCTCCAGCAGCCGTACGCCGGCGCCGGCGGCGAAATTGCCGTGCGAGCCCGGCCGGTAGACCGGCACCAGCGGCGATTCGCGCTCAGCCATGGAGGCGGCTCCCCTCGGGGTCGAAGAAATGGTGGCTGACGATCTCGACCGGACCGAACCGGCCGCGCATCGGGTCGGAGACGAAGGCGCGGGTGCCGTGCAGCGCGCTTCCGCCGCGCAGCAGCGCCAGCGCGACGTATTTCTGCAGCGCCGGCGAATAGCAGACCGCCGTCAGGTGGCCGATGCTTTCCCCCAGGCCGCCCGGCCCGCTCTGCGCCAGCGTCACATGCGCGCCGCCGTTGAGCGGCCGGCCGTCGAGCGACACGACACCGACCAGCGACAGCCGGTCGGGATCGGCCAGGCCCTCGCGGTTCGCCATGGCCGAGCCGATGAACGGCTTCTTCTTCGACAGCAGGCCATCGAGATGGAGGTCGCGCGCGGTGGTGCGGCCGTCGATCTCGCTGCCGGTGACGTGGCCCTTCTCGATGCGCAGCGTGCCGAGCGCCTCGAGCCCGTAGGGAACGATGCCGAACGGCTCGCCGGCCTCGACCAGCGCCTCCCAGACATGGGTGCCGTGGCCGGCGCCGCAATAGACCTCGTAGGCGAGCTCGCCGGAGAAGGAGAGCCGGCAGACCATCACCGGCGCGCCGTCGACCTCGCCGCGCACGATGCCCATGAAGGGCAGGGCGGCATCGTCGACCGCGGTGCCCGTCACCGCCCGCTCCAGCACTTTTCGCGCGTCCGGGCCGGCGACCGCGGCACCCGCCCATTCGTCGGTCACCGAGGTCAGGTGGACGCGCAGGTCCGGCCAGACAACGTCGAGGAAATATTCCAGATGCTGCATGACCCTGGCGGCGTTGGCCGTCGTCGTGGTCATCAGGAAATCGTTCTCGCCGAGCCGCCAGGTCGTGCCGTCGTCGAAGACGAAGCCGTCCTCGCGCAGCATCAGCCCGTAGCGCGCCTTGCCGACCGGCAGCGTCGAGAAGGTGTTGGTGTAGACGCGGTCGAGGAAGGCGGCCGCGTCCGGCCCCTGGACCGCGATCTTGCCGAGCGTCGAGACGTCGACGATGCCGGCGCCGGCGCGCACCGTGCGGGCCTCGCGGACATAGGCCTGCTCGACCGTCTCGCCGGGCAGGCCGTAGATCTGCGGGCGGAACCAGAGGCCGGCGGCCTGCATGACCGCGCCGTGCTCGACATGCCAGTCGTGCATCGGCGTCAGCCGCGCGGGGCGCAGGTCGCCGTGGCGCTCCGCCGCGATCGAGCCGAGCGAGACCGACGCATAGGGCGCGCGGAAGCGGGTGGTGCCGACCTCGGGGATCGGCACGCCGCGCTCGGCCGCCATGATCGCCAGCCCCGGCACGTTGGAGGTCTTGCCCTGGTCGGTCGCCATGCCGAGCGTCGTGTAGCGCTTCATGTGCTCGACCGAGACGAAGCCCTCGCGGCGGGCGAGCCGCACATCGTCGGCGGTCACGTCGTGCTGGAAGTCGACGAAGGCCTTTTCCCTGCCGTCCGGCACGGCGATCTCGAAGACCGGCGCGGGCGCGGGATCGAGCGTAGGCGCCTCGACTTCCGGCTGCTTCGTCCGGTCGGCCTTGCCGCCCGCCGCCTTCAGCCCCGCCGCGCGGCCCTGAGCCAGCGCCTCGGCGGTGATCGCGGCGCCCGTGAAGGCGCCGGCGCCGAGCCAGTTCTGCGTCGGCTCGGGCGGCAGGAAGGCCTGCCGCTCGTCGCTCCAGACCGGCTTCTGGCCGGCCTGGCTGGCGAGATGGATCACCGGCGACCAGCCGCCGGACACGGCGAGGCAGTCGACGGGAAGCGCTCGCGCCTCGCCGGTAGGCCGGCCGGCGTCGAAGCGGCGCACGGAGATGCCCGACAGCGCCGTGCCGCCCTGCGTGCCGGTCACGGCGTGACCCAGCAGCAGCTCGCCGCCGGCCATCCCCGCAAGCATGCGCGCGCCCTCCGAGATCGCGGGGCGGACGTCGACGATCGCGGCGATCCCTGCGCCCGCCGCCGCAAGCGCCGCGGCGGCGCGATAGGCGCCGTCATTGTTGGCGAAGAGCGCGATGCGGCGGCCCGGCAGAACGCCGAACTCGTTGGCGTAGCGTTCGGCGGCACCCGCCAGCATGACGCCCGGCCGGTCGTTGCCGGGAAACACGATCGGCCGTTCCAGCGCGCCGGTGGCGAGCACCACCGTGCCGGCGCGGATCGTCCAAGTGCGGTGGCGCGGCTCGGCCTTGGCGGCCTGCGCCTTGTGGCCGCTGACGCGCTCGGTGGCGGCGAGCGTGTTGCCGTCATAATAGCCCCACACCGTGGTGCGCGGCAGCAGGCGGACGTTATCCATCGCCGCGAGCTCGGCAGTCGTATCCTCCGCCCACTCGTCGGCAGGCCGCCCGCCGATCCGCTCGCCCGACCAGTTGGCCGAGCCGCCCATGGTCGCGTCCGCCTCGGCGAGGATGACGCGCTTGCCTTCCAGCGCCGCAGCCCGCGCCGCCACGAGCCCGGCCAGGCCGGAGCCGACGACCAGCACGTCGCAGAAGGCATTGACGCGTTCGTAGGTCGCCGGATCGGCTGCCCGTCCGGCGCGGCCGAGGCCGGCGGCGCGGCGGATGAACCACTCGCAGAGCATCCAGACGCGCGTGCCCTTCAGCGGGCCGATCACCGGACCCATGAAGGTCTTGTAGTAGAAGCCGGCGCCGAAGAATCTTCCGCCCAGACCGTTCACCGCGCCGAGGTCGAAGGACAGCGACGGGAAACGGTTCTGGCTCTCGGCCACCAGCCCGTCGAAGATCTCGACCTGGGTCGCCGGCACGTTCGGCTCGCGCGTGCCGTCGCGCAACACGGTCACCAGCGCGTTCGGCTCGTCGACGCCCGCGGCGACCAGCCCGCGCGGACGGTGATACTTGAAGGAGCGGCCGAACAGCGTGACGCCGGCGGCCAGCAGCGCCGAGGCGAGCGTGTCGCCGGCATGGCCGGTATAGGCCTTGCCGTCGAAGGTGAAGCGGATGGTGCGCAGCCGGTCGATGCGGCCGCCGGTTTCGGTGCGGCGCCCGCTCATGGTTTCGCCTTTCGCGAGGCAGGGCGCTTGCGCGGCGCAGCGGGGGCTGGCTTCGTTGCCGGAACAGGGGCGGAGCGTACGAAGGCGACGCCGGCGATCTCGTGCGTCAGCGTGTTGCGGGTCACCAGCAGGTGCGACCGGCAGCCGCCGGAATGCTGCCAGTACTCGCGGTGCGGCCCGGCCGGGTTGGCGCGCTGGTAGACGTAGTCGTTCCAGGCGTCGAGGTCGGTCGAGGCCGGGTCCGGCCGCGGGCGGTTGGCGTCGCCCTGGTAGGTGAACTCCGCCACGTCGCGCGGGCCGCAATAGGGGCAGGCGATCAGCATGGCGTCCTCAATGCAGCCTCGGCGTCGCGCCCTGGCCCTTCTCGTCGATGACGAGGCCGCGGGCGAAGCGGTCGGGCGTGACCGGCGCGTTGATCGGGCGCGGCCCGTCGCGGGCGATGGTCCGGGCGAACAGCCAGCCGGAGGCGGGCGTGGCCTTGAAGCCGCCGTAGCACCAGCCGCAATTTAGATACATGCCCGGCAGCGGCCCTTTCGTGACGATCGGCGAGCCGTCCATCGACATGTCCATGATGCCGCCCCAGGAGCGCAGCAGCCTGAGCCGCGCGAAGCCGGGGAACAGCGCCACCATCTCGCTCATCACGTCCTCGACCACCGGCAGGTTGCCGCGCTGGGCGTAGGAATTGTAGCCGTCTATGTCGCCGCCGAAGACGAGGCTGCCCTTGTCGGACTGCGACACGTAGAGATGGCCGCCGCCGAAGGTGATCACCGTGTCGAGCGTGGGCTTCAGCGATTCGGTCACGAAGGCCTGAAGCACGTGGCTCTCGATCGGCATGCGGTCGATGCCGGCCGCCTGCATCACGCGGCCGGTGCTGCCGGCTACCGCGACGGCCACCTTCTTCGCCGCGATGTCGCCGCGCGAGGTGCGCACGCCGGTGACGCGGTCGCCGTCGCGCAGGAAGCCGGTCACCTCGCAGTTCTCGATGATGTCGACGCCGCGCCGGTCGGCGGCGCGCGCATAGCCCCAGGCGACGGCGTCGTGGCGGGCGGTGCCGCCGCGCCGCTGCATCAGCCCGCCAACGATCGGGAAGCGTGCCGAGGCGGAGACGTCGAGACCGGGCACCGCGCGGGCGATGCGGTCGCGGTCCCACCACTCGGCGTCGACGCCCTCGTGGCGCAGCGCGTTGCCGCGGCGCATGAAATCGTCGCTCTGCGCGGGCGAATGGGCGAGGTTGATCACGCCGCGCTGCGAGAACATGACGTTGTAGTTCAGCTCGTGCGAGAGGTTCTCCCACAGCTTCAGCGAATGTTCGTAGAAGCGGATCGAGGCCGGCAGCAGGTAGTTTGAGCGCACGATGGTGGTGTTGCGGCCGATATTGCCGGAGCCGAGCCAGCCCTTCTCCACCACCGCCACGTTGGTGATGCCGTGCTCGCGGGCGAGATAGTAGGCGGTCGCCAGCCCGTGGCCGCCGCCGCCGACGATCACCACGTCGTAGGCCGCCTTGGGCTCGGGCTTGCGCCACGCGGGCGCCCAGTCGCGATTGGCGTTGAAGCCGTTGCGCAGCAGCGAAAAGACGGAATATTCGGCCATCGAGCCTCCCGTGCGCCAGCGCCGAGGGAAGGCCGACCCTATAAGCCGGCCGCGGCGGTCAATGCAAATAAAGCGCCACCGGCTTTCAAAGCCACGACTCGAACGACCTAGCCCGGCCGGCGTGCGGCCTCGGCTTGCCGCACCCGCCATCGGGCCCTATCAATAGCCTATCCGAAGCCACATCCAGGTTGCGCCGAAGACGTGACAGTCGCGCCGACGTTCCTTTCCCGCCTATCGGCTTGCCTGATCCTGTGCCTGGCGCTGTTCGCCGCGCTGCCGGGCGCGCCGGCGCACGCGCAGGCCCAGCCCACGGCTTCCGCGGTCGCCGACCAGCGGGCGAGCCTGACCGCCTATACGAAGCAGGCCGACGACCTCGAGCGCCAGATGAAGGCGAACGCCGAGGCCGACGGGCGCCTGGTCGACATCCGCAACCAGCTCGACGCGCTGTCGCGGCAATTGCTGGCGAGCAGCGTGGCGCTGCGGCCCCGCATCAGCGAGATCAACACGCGGCTCGACCAGATCGGCCCGCCGCCCGGCGACGGCCAGCCGGCCGAGCCGGACGTGCTGACGAAGGAACGCGCGGCGCTGCAGCAGGAGAAGGCCGAGATCAACGCGCTGCTGGGCGAGGCGGAGGCGCTGTCGCTGCGCATCGGCGCGCTGGTCGAGCAGATCGCGCAGATACGGCGCGACCTTTTCGCCAGCCAGCTCTCGCGGCGCTACGACATCGGTAGCGCGCTGAACGCGCAGGTGCTGGCCGATTTCGCCAGGGAAGCGCAGGACGTCTACAACCGCTTCTCGTCCTGGATCAGCTTCGCCGTCCGCTTCAAGCTGAGCTCGGTGGCGTTCGCAGCCTTCTTCGCGGTGCTGGCGGCGGCCGTGCTGCTGATCGGCGGGCGGCGCGCCTTCGGCCGGCTGCTGACGGCGGATGCGGGCGTCGCCAGGCCGTCCTATCTCAGCCGGCTCTCGGTGGCGTTCTGGTCGACGCTGCTGCCGTCGCTGGCGCTCGCCGTGTTCTTCGCCGCGACCTATTTCTTCCTGGGCTATTTCAACGTGCTGCGGGGCGACATCGCACAGATCCTCGGCACGCTCTTCAACGTCATCGCCACCGTCTACTTCATCAACCGGCTGGCCCGCGCGGCCTTCTCCCCGCGCCTGCCGAACTGGCGGCTGGTGCCGGTGGAGACGGCCGCCGCCTGGAAGCTCTACATCCTCGTCAGCGCCACCTCGATCGTCACCGGCGCCGACTTCGTGCTGACCAAGGTCAACACGGTGGTCGGCTCGCCGCTGTCGCTGACGATCGCCAAGAGCCTGGTCGCGACCGTCATCGTCGGCGTCCTCATCGTGCTGATCGGCGCGGTGAAGCCGCTGCGCGACGGCGAGGGCAGGCCCCGCCACTGGCCGGCGGCGCTGCGCTACCCGATCCTGGCGCTCGGCCTGTCGACGATCGCCGCCGCGGTGCTCGGCTATATCGGGCTCGCCCGCTTCATGTCGCAGCAGATCGTGGTCACCGGCGCGATCCTCGCCACCATGTATATCGGCCACCTGTCGGCGCAGGCGCTGGCCAAGCTCGGCGCGTTCCGCGGCTCGGCGCTCGGGCGGCGGCTGGAGGGCCGGCTCAAGATCGACGCCGGCGTGGAAGACCAGATCGGGCTGGCGCTCTCCATCCTCATCCACGTCGTCGTGGTCGCCATCGGCGTGCCGCTGATCCTGCTGCAATGGGGCTTCCAGTGGGGCGACATCACCACCTGGACGTTCGGCATCGCGCGCGAGATCCGCGTCGGCTCGATCTCGTTCTCGCTGGTCGGCATCGTCACCGGCATCGTCGTCTTCCTGCTCGGCTACTTCCTGACGCGCTGGTTCCAGTCGTGGCTCGACGGCTCGGTGATGACGCGCGGCCGGGTCGACGCCGGCGTGCGCAACTCGATCCGCACCGTGGTCGGCTATTCCGGCGTGGCGGTTGCCGCGCTGGTCGGCATCTCGGCGGCCGGCATCAGCCTGTCGAGCCTCGCGCTGGTCGCCGGCGGCCTGTCGCTCGGCATCGGCTTCGGCTTGCAGAACATCGTCCAGAACTTCGTCTCGGGCCTGATCCTGCTCGCCGAGCGGCCGTTCAAGGTGGGCGACTGGATCGTGGCGGGCGGCACGAGCGGCATCGTCAAGAAGATTTCCGTGCGTGCCACGCAGATCGAGACGTTCCAGCGGCAGATGGTGATCCTGCCGAACTCGGAGCTGATCAACGCCTCGGTCGGCAACTGGACCCACCGCAACCGGCTGGCGCGCACCGAGGTGCGCATCACCGCCGCCTACGGCTCGGATGCGCGCAAGGTGCAGGCGCTGCTGCTGGAGCTGGCGCGCGCGCAGCCGATGGTGCTGAAGAACCCCGAGCCGTTCGTGGCGCTGGTCGGCATCTCCAATGTCGGGCTGGAGTTCGAGCTGCGCGTCTTCCTCGCCGACGTCTACGACAGCGGCACGGTGCAGAACGACTGCGTGCGGCCCTCGCGCGGGGTGTGCGAGCGGGGGGTGCGCGCCGCCTCGTGCGCGGCGGGGCCGCTCCGCGGGCCCGCCCCGCCCGCCGAGCCCGCGAGGGCCGAGCCCGGCGGCACGCCGGAGGCGGACGCGGCGGCCGGCTCGAAGAAGGCCGGGCCGCAGCCGTGATTCCGTTCAGATCGCATTCAGGTTGAAATGCCTATATGCATGGGCGAAAGGGAGATCGGCTCCCGCAACAGAGGCGGTGGAGACACCGGATCGCAGATGAACAGACTTGGCATTGCGGCCCTGGCTCTGATGGCCGCGACGGGCAGCGGGCTCGCCGCGAGCGCCGTCAACCTGGACAAGGAGCCGCGCACCATCGTGGTGACGGAGGGCGGCACGCGCACCGAGCTCACGATCGGCGCGGGCGAGTCCGTCCAGTTCTGCCCGTCGGGCTGCTTCGTGACGCTGCCCAACGGCGACCGCGCGCCGCTGACGGGCTCGGAGACCGTCGAGATCTCCAACGGCACCGGGCGCGTGCGCTGACCGCGCCGCATCCGCGACCGATACCGAAGGCCGGGCATGTCCCGGCCTTCGCGCATTCCGGGGGGCGTGAAAGGCTTCCGCCGCGCGTCGCGACGCTTCCGGGCAATGTCGCAAACAGGCTTCAAAGGGGCCGCCGCGCCGCCCTATAGTCCGGCCGGGAAAACGTCTCGGAGTGGCGGGCAATGGCAGGGTTTCCGCAACAGGCACGGGTCGTCATCGTCGGGCTCGGCGGCATCGTCGGCGCGTCGGTGGTGCACCATCTCGTCGCGCGCGGCTGGGACGACATCGTCGGCATCGACATGTCGGGCATCCCCACCGACGTGGGCTCGACGGCGCATGCCTCGGACTTCTGCTACACGACAAGCCACGACTTCCTGTCCTGCTGGACGACGCTCTATTCGATCGACTTCTACGAGAAGCGCGGCCACTACGCCCGCGTCGGCGGGCTGGAGGTGGCGCGCGTCGGCGACGACGCCCGAATGGACGAGATCCGGCGCAAGGTGGCGTCCGGCAAGGCATTCGGCACGCGCGCGCGGCTGATCGAGCCGGCCGAGATCAAGGAAAAGTTCCCGCTGATCGAGGAGGCGCAGGTGCAGGGCGGGCTGTGGGACCCCGACGCCGGCCTCGTCGTGCCGCGCAGCCAGGCCGTCGCCGGCGAGCTGATCGACGAGGCGGTCGCAGCCGGCAAGCTGCAGGCCTTCGCCAACACGCCGGCGACCTCGCTGGTCATCGAGGACGGCCGCATCCGCGGCGTCGTCACCCCACGCGGCACGATCCGCGCCGACCGCGTCGTGGTCTGCGCCGGCCTGTGGGGCCGGCTGATCGCCGAGATGGCGGGCGAGGACCTGCCGGTGATGCCGGTCGACCATCCTCTCACTTTCTTCGGGCCGTACAACGAGTTTGCCGGCACCGGCAAGGAGATCGGCTTCCCGCTGCTGCGCGACCAGGGCAACTCCGCCTACATGCGCGACGCCGGCGATCCGACCACGTCGGAAGGCGGCATGATCGAGTGGGGCTACTACGAAGAGACGCATCCGCGCCTCGTGCACCCGCGCGAGCTGCTGGCGAAGGGCGAGGCGCGGCTGTCGCCGTCGCAGCGCGACCTCGAGATGGACCAGATCCTCGTGCCGCTGGAGCGTGCCATCGAGTTGACGCCGATCCTCGGCGAGCTCGGCTACGACGAGCGGCGCTCCTTCAACGGGCTGCTGCAGGTCACCGCCGACGGCGGCCCGTCGATCGGCGAGAGCCAGAAGGTGAGAGGGCTGTGGTATGCCGTCACCATCTGGGTGAAGGACGGCCCCGGCATGGGCAAGCTGGTCGCCGACTGGATGACCGACGGCCGCACGCAGATCGACCACGCGAAGATCGACTACGCCCGCTTCTATCCGCACCAGACCGGGGAGGACTTCGTCGCCGGGCGCTGCGGCGAGGCGGCGCAGAAGATCTACAATCCGGCGGTGCATCCGCGCGAGCCTTACGCGACGGGCCGCAACGTGCGGCGCTCGCCCTTCCACGAGCGCGAGAAGGCGCTCGGCGGCTATTTCATGGAGCTGGGCGGCTGGGAGCGCGCCCACGGCTACGCCGCCAACGAGCACCTGCTGGAGAAGTACGGCAACCGCGTTCCGGTCCGCGAGAGCGAGTGGGACAACCGCCATTTCTGGCGCGTCTCCAACGCCGAGCACCTCGCCATGAGCGAGGATTGCGGCATCGTGAACCTCAGCCATTTCGCCATCTACGATGTGACCGGGCCGGACCACGTCGCGCTGATGGAATGGCTGTGCGCGGCCCGTATCGGCGGCGACGCCAATATCGGCAAGGGCATCTACACGCATTTCCTCGACGACGAGGGCATGGTGCGCGCCGACCTGACGGTGATCCGCATGGCCGACCGCTGCCGCGTCATCGACGGCGCCGACGCCGGCCCGCGCGACTTCGCCTACATGAAGCGCGTGGCGCAGGACAAAGGCTTCGACGCAACGGTCACCGACGTGACGGAGAAATACGTCACCATCGGCATCTGGGGGCCGAACGCGCGGGTGACGTTGCAGAAGGCGGTCGAGGATCCGGCCGGGCTGGCGCCGGAGAATTTCCCCTTCGCGGCGATCAAGCCGGTGCGCATCGCCGGCAAGGATGTGAGCGCATTTCGCATCTCCTATGTCGGCGAGCAGGGTTTCGAGCTGCACATGCACTACGAGGACGGGCTGGCCGTCTGGGACGCGCTGCGGGCGACCGGCGTCATGGCCTTCGGCGTCGAGACCTATGCGAATTCGCGCCGCATGGAAAAGAGCCTGCGCCTCCAGAACGCCGACCTCTTGACCGAATACAACCTCTTCGAGGCCGACCTCGCCCGCCCGAAGGTCAAGGAGGCCGATTTCCGCGGCAAGGCGAAGCACCTCGAATACCGCGCCAGGCCGCATCAGCCGGCCATGCTGTGCACGCTGGTGATGACCGACAACCGCGACTCCAAGGGTATCGCCCGCTATCCGGTCGGCACCATGCCGGTGATGGACCCGGCGACCGGCGAGACCCTTGTCGACGAGCTCGGCCGCCGTTCCTTCACCACCTCCGTCGCCTACGGCCCGACATTGGGAAAGAACATCGCGCTCGCCTACCTGCCGTGGGCGTATTGCCAGGAGGGCCGCAAGCTCGCGGTCGAGTATTTCGGGGAGACCTTCCCCGTCGAGGTCGCCGCCGTCGGCTACAAGCCGCTCTACGACCCGGAGAATTTGAAGCCGCGGAGCTGATTTCGGGCAGCCGCTAGGCGCTTCCCCTCGCGCGAAAGTGAAGGGACAGGCGCCGGCGAAACGGCGCGGCGCGCTTTCCCGCCGGCGCGGATGCGCTAACCTTGGGGCATGTTATCGCTGCGGGTTCCCATGCGGTTCCTCGGTGGCGGATTGGCATTCGCGCTGTCGGGGTTCATGCCGATGCACGCGACCGCCCAGGAGGCGGTGGACGTGGAGCTCGTGCTCGCGGTCGACGTGTCGCTTTCCATGTCCTTCGAGGAATTGCGCATCCAGCGCGAGGGCTACGTCGCGGCGCTGCGGCACGACGAGGTCATCCAGGCGATCCGCGACGGCGTCCAGGGCCGCATCGCCGTCACCTATTTCGAATGGGCGGGCGACGCCTCGCAATACATGGTGGTGCCGTGGACGGTGATCGCCAGCCGCGAGGACGCCGAGCGCGTCGCCGCCATGATCTCGTCGGGCGCTCCCAACAGCGCGCGGCGCACCTCGATCTCGGGCGGCCTGCGCTATGCCGCCGACCTGCTGGCCGAGAGCGGCTTCCGCAGCCCCAAGCGTGTTGTCGACGTCTCCGGCGACGGCCCCAACAACCAAGGCGAGTTCGTCAACCTCGCGCGCGACGCGCTGGTGGCCTCGGGCATCGTCATCAACGGCCTGCCGCTGATGACCGACGGCGGGCTGACCAGCGCCTTCGACGTTCCGGACCTCGACCGCTACTACGCCGACTGCGTGGTCGGCGGGCCGGGCTCCTTCGTCATCCCGGTCAACGACTGGTCGCAGTTTCCGGACGCCGTGCGGCGCAAGCTGGTGCAGGAGATCGCGGGGCCGGGGCCGGCCGAGCGGCGCTGGACGCCCGGCCAGCCGCTGCCGGTCGTGAAGGCGGCGGCGCCCGCGCCCTATGACTGTCAGGTCGGCGAGAAACGCTGGCGCGGCCGCGGCTTCATGTGGGACGGCACTCCGTAGGAAAACCGGCCGGCCGTAAAACTCACGCCGCGATGAGCTGCTTGCGCTCGGCGCGTTCCTGCTGGGGCGAGCGGGCGTAGAGCTCGCGGTAGCATTTGGAGAAATGCGAGGCCGAGACGAAGCCGCAGGCGACCGCCACCTCGACCACCGGCAGCGAGGATTGCAAAAGCAGGTGGCGGGCGCGGTCGAGCCGGATCTCCAGATAGTAGCGGGCCGGCGAGCGGCCCATCTCCTGCCGGAACAGCCGCTCGATCTGGCGACGCGACAGGCCGACATGGTCGGCGATCTCGATCAGCGACAGCGGTTCGGCGAGGTTGGCCTCCATCAGCTCGATGATGGTCAGCACCTTGGAGTTCTGCACGCCCAAGCGCGCGCGCAGCGGCAGGCGCTGGCGGTCGGTGGGGCTGCGCACGCGGTCGGTCAGAAACTGCTCGCAGATCTTGTTGACGAGGTTGTCGTCGAAATCGTCGCCGATCAACTTGAGCATCATGTCGAGCGCGGCGGTGCCGCCGGCACAGGTGTAGATGTTGGCGTCGACCTCGAACAGGTCGGCGAAGACGTTGGCCTTGGGGAAGGCCTCCTGGAAGCCGGGCAGGTTCTCCCAGTGGATGGCGCAGCGGCGGTTGGCGAGCAGACCGGCGGCGGCGAGCACATGCGCGCCGGTGCACAGGCCGCCGATGGCGACGCCGCGGTTGTATTCCTCGCGCAGCCAGGCGAACACCGTCTTGTTGCGGAACTCCTCGACCTTGAGGCCGCTGCACAGGATGACCATCGAGGGGCGTTCGGCGCCGGCCATCTTGCGGCGCTCCTCGTCGAGGGAAGTGTCGACGGCGCATTCCACTCCGTTGGAGGCGCGCACCGGCCTGCCGTCGACGCTGGCCAGTCGCCACTGATAGGCCTCGAAGCCGAGCATGCGGTTGGCCGCGCGCAGCGGCTCCAGCGCCGTGGCGAAGGCCATCATGGTGAAGTCGGGGATCAGGAAGAAGACGATCGACCGTCTGACTGCTGGCTTCGAGGACAACCCAGCCTCCCGTTGCTCGCGAAGCGACCGCATGTCGCTGAGAGCAAAGCGTCATCAGGAAAAGGCTTTGTTGTCAATGCCCTGCGCGGTCGCTATCGGGCAGAAATGGCGGCAGGCGCTGCCGCGTCGAGGAACCCGCAAAGAAAAAACCGCCCCGGCGGGCCGGGACGGTCGTCAGGTTGGCTGGAGGAGCCGTATCAGTTCAGCAGGAAACCGTAGCGCGAGGCGGCGAGCGCAGCGGTCTGGCCCGGCATGGTCATGCTCAGGCGGCGGCGCTCCATCTCGGTGGTCAGGTTGGCCGGGGTGCGGCCGCGGAAAAGGCGGGCGACAAGCTTCATATCAGGACTCCATGCAAATCGCGTTGATCCGTCACACGGAGCATCCTTCGCAAGGTGGAGTGGGGGTGCTCGTCTGATGGCGTGGATATAGGCATTCGCGGGCGCGACAGAAGCGACGAAAGCGAAGTGCAGCGCACAAAAAGCGACATGGATTGCGACACCCGTCCCGGCGTTGCTTCCAAAGGCCGTGGAATTTTAAGCACTTGGCAAGGATTTCGGCGCGGCATGCGCGGTGCGCGCGGCAGCCATGCGACGGCGGCAGGGGTCGCGCCGCATGGCGTCGCGCCAGCTCAATTGCGCCATGCCGGGGTGGACCGGCAGGCGTCGTCGATGCCGTCGGCCGCGCCGGGCCAGCCGATGTCCTTGAGCATCTCGGCGGGCATGCCGTCGATCATGCGCCGGGTGAGGCGGAAGCGCCGGCGGCGCTCTAATTCACCGAGATAGGAGCGGAATGCCGAGAGAACGGTCATGGTGCTTCTCCTGTGGTTGGGCGGCGTCCGGGGAGGGACGGTCTTGACTATGGAGCCGGCCTCATATTCAATCAAACGAAATGGAATGATTGTTTCTTTCAGAAAATCTGAAGATCGAATCCGAAAGCAAGGATGCCTGCCGTGACTGCCCCGCTCAACCATCCGCTGCCGCTGCTCGACCTCGACGTGCTGCGCACCTTCGTGGCGATCGCCGAGACCGGCAGCTTCACCGCGGCCGCCAACGCCGTGTTCCGCACGCCGTCGGCCGTGTCGATGCAGATCAAGAAGCTCGAGGAGACGCTGCGCTGCGCCGTGTTCAACCGCGACGCGCGCTCGGTGTCGCTGACCGCGGACGGCGAGATCCTGATGGGCTATGCGCGGCGCATGCTGGCGATCAACCGCGAGGCGGTGTCGAAGTTCGTGGTGCCGGACGTGTCGGGCGTCGTGCGGCTCGGATCGCCGGACGATTATGGCGAGCGCGTGCTGCCCGCCGTGCTCAAGCGCTTCGCCCAGTCGCACCCGTCCGTGGCGGTCGACGTGATCATCAACCAGTCGGTCAATCTGCGCCGCAGGCTGAACGAGCGGGAGCTGGACATCACGCTGTTCACCGTGTGCCGCAACATCCCGCCCGATGCCGAGATCCTGCTCACCGAGCCGATCGTCTGGGGCGGCGCGCGTGGCGGTTGCGCGCATATGCGCAAGCCGCTGCCGGTGTCGGTGTGGGAGGAGGGCTGCGCCTGGCGGGCCGACGCGCTGGAGGCGCTCGGCCGCGACGGCGTCGAATATCGCGTCGCCTATATGAGCGCGCACACGGCCGGCCAGCGCTCGGCGATCCTCGCCGACCTCGCCATCGCGCCGCTGCCGAAATCCTTCATCGGCGACGAGATCGTCGCGCTCGGGCCCGAGCACGGCCTGCCGCAGCTTTCCAACTACAACCTCGCGATGATCGTGGCGCCCGACGCCTCGGCGCCGGTGCGCGCGGCCGCCGACCACATCCGCGCGACGATGGAGGCGTTCAAGGAAGCCGGGCGGTTCTAGGCGGCCACCATCCCGCCTGCCGGCATTGGCATCCGGGCGGGCGCCGCAGGGACGGGCGCCGTCTGCTGTGCGGCAGGCTGCGGCCGGGTACGGTGGAGGAAGGCCGCGATCCGGCCGCGGGCGACATAGGCCTCCGGCATGTCGATGAGCGGCCAGACATGCATCATGCCTTCCTCGACCATCAGTTCGACGTCGACGCCTTCGGCCGCGGCCTTCTGCGCGAAGCAGACGTTGTCGGCGCTCAGAAGATCGTGGGTGCCGGTCAGGATCATCGTCGGGGGCAGGGCGGCGAGGTTGCCGTAGATCGGGCTGATCTGCCAGTGCGTGCGGTCGATGTCGGGCGCGCACAGCCGCAGCGCCTCAAGCCCGCCGTCGATGCCGAGCCAGGGATCGATGCGTTCCAGCTCGCGCAGTTGCGGGTTGGTCAGCGACATGTCGAGGCCCGGCGAGATCAGGACCTGCCGCGACGGCGCGGGCAGCCCTTCCTCGGCCGCCATCATGGACATCACCACCGCCATGTGGCCCCCCGCCGAATCGCCCATCAGGACGAGCTGCTCGGGCGGCGTCTCGCGCAGCAGGCGCCGGTAGAGCCGCAGCATCTGGCGGAAGGTGCGGCCGACCGTCTGCTCCGGCGCCAGCGGATAGATCGGGACGGTGACGCGCGCGTTGAGGCGCTGCGCCATGTCGGCGATCATCTGCCAGTGATGGTGCGTGATCTCGAACAGGTAGGCGCCGCCGTGCAGATAGACCAGCCGCATCGAACCCGGCCAGTGGCGTGGCCGGCCCGCGGGCCGGACCTCGTAGACGGGCATGCCGGCGACCCGCCTGCGGCGGATCTTCAGCGTCCTGTGCAGCCTGTGCGGCGGGCGGTGGTCCTCGATGAGGCGCTCGGCGCGGATGCAGGCGTTCATGCCGGCGGCGGAGGAGAAGACCTTCTTGCGGGTCCGCCTGACGACGAAGGCGGCGATGCGGCTCTTGAGACTTGGCATGGCGTGGATTCCAACGCCGATCCGGGCCGAAGCGTTCCCGCGCGGCGCGGGCTCTCAGCCTTCGGCAGGCGAGTCGGCGTGGCGATGCACCAGCTTCCAATCGCCGTCGATCCTGCGGAAGATCTCGGTGACGCGGATGCGCATGTCGACCTGTTTCGGCGGGTTGCCCAGCGTGACGGTGGCGACCTGGAATCCCGTCCAGTAGCCGAGGTCGCCGGACGCGCCGCTCTGGATGATGTCGAAGCGGCTGATGCCGTCTTCACCGAAAAGGGCGGCGTCGCTCAGATAGCGCTTCGTGACCTCGCCGGCGCCGGTGACGGTGTCGCCTGTCGGGCTGTGGAAGCTGGCTGGGCCGGAGCGCGGCAGCATGGCTTCGAGCGGCGCGCCGTCGCCGCGGACATAGGCGCTGGCGGCGGCTTCGCGCCGGGCGAGGAACAGGTCGAAGGTCTGGTCGGGCATCGCTTGTCCTTTCACGGATCGTCGATACCAACGCGAAGGGGCCAGCCCGGTTTCAGCCCCTGTTGCGGCGGGCGTCCCTTTCGGCGCGCGAGCGGCGGCGCGGGCCCTCCGATCCGTCGGCCGGCGCGCTTTCGAGGCTGCGAACCGGCAGCGTCACCTGCTCGGACAGCTTCGGGAAGGCGTCGACCTTGTTGGGCAGCGCCATGGCGTTGATGAACAGCCGCTGGAAATCCGGCTCGAGCGCCGTCTCGATCTTCTCGATCTTCGCCACTTCCCGCTCGATCTCGCGGCGGTGGTCGCGGTTGAGCAGCGCCATCAGCGCGCCGGTGCCGGCCGCATTGCCGACGGCCTTGACCTCGGCGAGGTCGCAGTCGGGGATGAGGCCCAGCACCATCGCATATTTGGGATCGATGAAGGAGCCGAAGGCGCCGGCGAAGCGGATCGTGTCGACATGGTCGACGCCCTGCTTGTCCATCAGGAGCTTGGTGCCGGCATAGAGCGCTGCCTTGGCGAGCTGGATGGCGCGGATGTCGTTCTGGGTGACCGTGATGCGCGGCTGCCCGTCGCGCAGCAGATAGGAGAAGGTGCGGCCGTTCTCGACGATGCGCGGCGTGCGTGCGGCCAGCGAGCCGTCGATGACGCCGTCCTCCGAGATGATGCCGGCCAGGTACATCTCGGCCACGACCTCGATGATCGCCGAGCCGCAGATGCCGGTGACGCCGGTCGCTCTGGCGGCATCCTCGAAGCCCTCCTCGTCGGACCATTTGTCGACGCCGATCACCCTGTATTTCGGCTCGAAGGTGGCGGGATCGATGCGCACGCGCTCGATGGCGCCGGGCGCGGCGCGCTGGCCCGAGGAAATCTCGGCGCCCTCGAAGGCCGGGCCGGTGGGCGAGGAGGCGGCCACGACATGGCTGCTGTTGCCCAGCACGATCTCGGCATTGGTGCCGACGTCGACGAGCAGCATCATGCGGTCCTGGCGGTAGGGGCCTTCCGAGAGCGTCGCGCCGGCGGCGTCCGCGCCGACATGGCCGGCGATGCAGGGCAGCGTGTAGAGCCGTCCGCCGCGGCTGACCTCGATGCCGATCTCGTGCGCCCAGTAGTGCAGCGCGCCGGATGCGGCGAGCGCGAACGGCGCCTGGCCCAGCTCGGTCGGGTCGATGCCGAGGAATAGGTGGTGCATGATCGGGTTGGCGACGAACACGCAGTCGAAGATGTCATGGCGATCGACGCCGCTTTCGGCGCAGACCTTGCCGATGAGGTCGTTGACGGCATCGCGGACCGCCCTGGTCATCGCCTCGCGGCCGTCCGGGTTCATCATCACGTAGGAGACGCGGCTCATCACGTCCTCGCCGAAGCGGATCTGCGGGTTCGGCGCGCCGGCCGACGCGGCGATGCGCCCCGACAGGAGCGAGACGAGGTGCATAGCGATCGTGGTCGAGCCGATGTCGCAGGCGATCCCGTAGGCCTCGTTCTTCAGCCCCGGATAGAGCGCGACGATGAAGGGGCGCGACGATTCCATGTCGCGGTGGATCGCCGCGGTCACGGCCCAGTTCTCCTTGCGCAGGGTCTTCTGGACCTCGGGGATGATGTGGGGCGCGGCCGCGAGCTCCTTCCAGCCCCAGTCCTTGGCCAGAACGGCCTTCAGCCGGTCGAGGTCGCCCAGCGGCTTGGGCATGTCGGGCTCGTCCACCTCGACGTAGCACATCTGGATCGCGGCGTTGCGCTCGATCACCCGGTCGGTCGCCGCCTTGCGGATGGTCTGCGCATTGATGACGGTGTCCTGCGGCACGTCGACGACGAGGTCGCCCTGGACGGTGGCCGAGCAGGACAGGCGCCGGCCATCCGGCAGGCCGCGCACGCGCTCGTAGCGCTCCTCCTTCGGCCCCTTGGGCGAGATGTGGTCGAGCGAAGAGGTGATGCCGTGCTTGGCGAACTGGCCCTCCTGCACTTCGATCTGGCAGCGGCCGCAGGTGGCGCGGCCGCCGCAGACGCTCTCGACATAGACGCCGAGCTGTCGCGCGGCATCGAGCACCGGCGTGCCGACGGGGAAGCGGCCGCGCTTGCCGGAGGGCATGAACAGGACGAGGGGATCGGTAGGCTGGGACGTCATCGTTTCATCGATTCAATGCATGCGCCGCGATTAACGGATCCGAAGCGGGGCGGCGCGAGAATGGGCGCTCGAACGCAGGGAGGCCGCCGTGCCGTCCGTCCTGATTTCCGCGATCCTGTCGTCGTTCCTGCTCGTGCGCCTGATCAAGGGGCCTTGGCTGCGATACCCGCAATATCTCGCGGTGGCGATGGTCGGCTCGGGCCTCGCGGCGATCGTCGCAGCCTCCTTCTCGCCGGAACTCGCCGACGACTTCATCGCCGGCAACCTGATCCAGTTCGCCGGCGCCTTCGCCGGCATCCAGCTCTTCGACCGGGTGGTGGCGGGGTAGGGCGAACCCGCTTTTTCGTGCACGTTCAATTCGGATCCGTGTGCTTATTTCGCGACCGTGCGTTCCAGCGCTTCGCGGATGAGGCGCGTGTAAGGGATACCGCGCTCCTTCGCCTTGGCTTTCACCGCGCTCAGGAGTTGTTCCGGCAAACGCATGTTGAGCTGCGCGGATTTCGGTGCGATCTCGAAGCGCATGGGTTTGAAGTCCGAGAAATCGTACTCGGACAAATCGGCCGTATCCACGAAGCGCTCGGCTTCCTCGTCCGACTTGAACTCAGGGAACTGCTTAAGCTTTGGTCTGCTCATAGCGCCTGATCTCCTTCGCATGCATGTACCGCGCACTGATCGGACGGATCGTCATCCTGTCGCCGCGCCGCCGGAGGGTGAAAACCACGAAGGCCAACCGGCCTGCGTTCGTTTTTCCTACCGCCCGAAAACGTCTTTCGGCGACGGACGGGTCGATGTCGGTCATCGGATCGTTCCGAAAGACTTCCTCGATCTCGCCTTGCGTCAGTCCATGCTTCCCACATTTCGGCCAGTTGCCTTCATCCCAATCGAAGGCTGCAACCTCCATCAGATATGCCTATACATTTGTATATACAAGCAGGGCTACCCCCTTGCCAGTCGCGCCTCGCGACCGCCGCGCCGCCGGCCGCCGCCGGCCGCGGCACCTTCGGCTCCCGGCGTGGTGACGGCCACTGGAGCGGGGGCGGCGTGCTCGCCGGGCTTGTAGTCCTTGTAGGTCTTGATCCAGGTCATGCAGTCGCGGTCCGTGCCGGCCAGCACGTTGGCGCCGCGCACGGCCTCCATCTCCTGCGGGCGGCAGGGGTTCATGATGGCGCTGGTCATGCCGGCGCCGATGACCATCGGGATGAAGGCGGCGTTGATGCCGTGGCGGTGCGGCAGGCCGAAGGAAATGTTGGACAGGCCGCAGGTCGTATTGACCTTCAGCTCCTCGCGCAGCCTTCTCAGCAGCGCGAAGACCTGGCGCCCGGCGTCGCCCAGCGCGCCGATGGGCATGACCAGCGGGTCGACCACCACGTCCTGCGGCTTGATGCCGAAATCGGCGGCGCGCTCGACGATCTTCTTGGCCACCGCGAAGCGCACGTCCGGGTCCATCGAGATGCCGGTCTCGTCGTTGGAGATGGCGACCACCGGCACGTCGTATTTCTTCACCAGCGGCAGGATCGCCTCCAGCTTCTCCTCCTCGCCGGTGACGGAATTGACCAGCGGCCGGCCCTTGGCGACCTTGAGCGCGGCCTCGATGGCGCGCGTCACCGAGCTATCGATCGACAGCGGCAGATCGACGAGGCCCTGCACGATCTCCAGCGTCTGCACCAGCAGCGCCGGCTCGGTCGCGTTGGGGTCGACGGCGGTCACGCCGGCATTGACGTCGAGCATGGTGGCGCCGGCGGCGGCCTGCTCCAGCGCGTCCTTCTTCACCGTCTCGAAATTGCCCTCGACCATCTCGGCCGCGAGCTTCTTGCGCCCGGTCGGGTTGATGCGCTCGCCGATGACGCAGAAGGGCTGGTCGAAGCCGATGACGATTTCCCTGGTCGCCGAGGCGACGATCGTGCGGGTCATTCCGTTTCTCCGTAAGATATAAAGACTTCTTTATATCGTTATCCGTTGGCCCGCAACCGCGGGATGATCAGTGAGCGGCGTCCTTCACCATCTGCTGCGGCTGCTCGTCCGGGCCGCCCTCGCGCAGGATCTGGCCGAGCCGGTCGGCGACCATCCGGTCGTCGGCGCGGGCCTCCCTGTGCCACGGCCGGCGGCCCTTCAGCACACCCGATTCGTCGACGATCTCGGCGACGAACTCCTCCTGCCGGTAGGCCATCACGTGGATGCCGGAGATCCCCTCGATCTCCTTCACCTCGTTGATGATGTCGATGCACAGCCGCTTGCCTTCGGCCTTCTGGTCGGCCGCGCCTTCGAGGCGGGTTATCACCGCGTCGGGGATGTGGATGCCGGGCACGTTCGACCTGATCCAGCGCGCGGTCTTGGCCGAGGCGAGCGGGCCGACGCCGCACAGGACGTAGCATTTCTCGTGCAGGCCGAGGTCGCGCACGCGCTGCATGTACTGCCGCATCATCGGCACGTCGAAACAGTACTGGCTCTGCACGAACTGCGCGCCGGCGGCGACCTTCTTGGCGAGCCGCAGCGGCCGGAACTCGTAGGGCGGGGCGAAGGGGTTGATGGCGGCGCCGAGGAAGACCTGCGGCGGGCTCGTCAGCTTGCGGCCCGACAGGAATTTGGCATTGTCGCGCATGACCCGGATCGTCTCCAGCAGCGACATGCAGTCGAGGTCGAAGACCGGCTTGGCGCCCGGCTGGTCGCCGGCCTGCACGCCGTCGCCGGTCAGGCACAGTATGTTGGCGACGCCCATCGCGGCCGCACCCAGCACGTCGCCCTGGATGGCGATGCGGTTCCGGTCGCGGCAGGAGATCTGGTAGACCGGCGCGTAGCCCATGCGCGTCAGGAGCGCGCAGATGCCGACCGACGACATGTGGCAATTGGCGCCCGAGGCGTCGACCGCGTTGATGCCGTCGACCCAGCCGTCGAACACTTTCGCCCGCTCGTAGACGTCCTCCGGGTTGGCGCTGTCGGGCGGGTTCAGCTCGGCGGTGACGGCGAACTCGCCGCGCCGCAGCACGCGCTCCAGCCGCCCGCGCGAGGAGTGGCCCGGCAGCGGGTCGAGCGGCAGGTGGACGCCGGCCGGGTTCTCGTCGGGCTGGGACGGGCGAGGGGGCGTCATGCCGCCTCCTTCCCCCGCGCCGCCGCGGCGAGCGCGGTGACGCGCAGCCAGGCGGAGGTCTCGCGCAGCGACTGGTCGACCGGCTTCTGCACGGCCAGGATCGCGTCGGCATGCACCATGTTGCGCGAGCCTTCCCAGGCCTTGACCCATACGGAGGGCATGTCGGGCTCGACCTCGCAATGGCCATTGGCGCGGACGCCGCCGCAGGGGCCGTTGCGGAGCTGCTTAGGGCAGTTCATCGGGCAGGACATGCCGGTCGAGGACAGCACGCACTGGCCGCACATGCGGCAGTCGAAGAGGAAACCCTTCACCCGCTTCTCGACGAACTTCACCGGCGCCTCTGCGCGGGCGTAGCCCACCGCCTTCCACAGCGGGTGGAGGGCCAGGAAGAGGTCGGCGAAGCGGGCGTAGAGCCATTCCAGCCCGCGCGAATGGCGCACCGACCACAGCCGCACCGAGTAGCGCCGCTGCACGCGGCGCTGCGGCGAGACGTCGGCCGGCTTGTAGTCGCTCTTCGGCGCGGTCTTGCGCACCACGGCCGCCTGCGTCGTGCCACCGGCCGCGGCGGGCGGCAGCGTCTCGGGAGACGCGCTGGCCGGGCCCCTGGCGGTGGTCGATGCAGGCGCCGGCTCAGCCATGGTCGCGGCCTTCGGATTTGACCAGCGCGACGAGCTTCTGGTGGTCGTAGCGCGTCTCGATGTCGGCCATCGCCCTGTCGGCCTCGGCCTCGAGGTCGTCGCCGACCGGCAGCGGGTCGCCGCGGCGCCAGTCGGCCAGATAGGCGTCGCTGTCGCGCGCGCCGACGCGCATGGCGCACATGTCGATCGCCTCGGTGAAGCGGATCGGCAGCTCGCGCTTGGCGTTCTGCCGGCCCTTGCGGACGATCACCTGGGCCGGGATGTCGCGCCAGTAGACGATGATGAGGTCTGCCATGTCGGTTCCGTTTCCTGCTGGTTGGAGGATTGACGCAAGGGCCCACGCCCCGCTTGTTGCGCGACGACGCGCGGGCCTTCAAAAGCGACGCGGCCGCGCCGCCGCATCGTATCTCAGAAATGAACGCCGAAGACGGCGCCGGCAAGCACGCCTGCCGCGCCGACCACCATGCCGATGACGGCGAAGGCGAGCACGGCGGTCGCCAGCCCGACGAAGAAGAAGACGCCGTCGCGCTCGGACAGCGCCAGGCCGATGATGGCGGTCGACAGCGCCGGCAGCCAGTTGCCGAGCGGGATGGGCAGCGTGATGGCGATCGACAGCACGAGCGTGATGGCGCCGATCAGCCGGTCGCCGACGAACGGCCAGCTTCGCGGCCGCACGAGCTGCTCCAGCCGCCGCAGCCAGGGCAGCAGCCGGTCGGTCGACTTGCGGAAGCGCTCCGGCGCGATCGTCTTGTCGAGCACGAAGCGCGGCAGCCAGGCATTGCCATAGCCGAGCACCATTTGCGCCGAGACGAGCACCAGCGGCGGACCGAGCACCAGCGTGGTGCCGGGCGGCAGCGGCAGCAAGTTGAAGGCGGCGAACAGCACCAGCAGCGCCGCGAAGCTGCGATCGGCGAGCGCATCGCGGATCTCGCCTATGCTGACGGGCCGGGTGGCGTGCGCGGCCATCTCGGCGAGGATGTGCGACAGACGATGTGGCGCGGGGCCGGCATCTGCGCCGCGCCGCAAGGCTTGCGTTTCGATTGCGTCGCCTTCCATCGATCCGGTCAGGAACCCGTTGGGCGGCGTGCGCCGCTGCGTCGGCAGATGCGCGCTCTAGCGGCGGAATTCAAGGATGTCGAACTTCGATTCGTAGCGGGGCAGCGGGAATTCGATGCGCCAGCGGTCCTTGCCCGAGCGGAAGGCGCGGCCGACCTGGTCGCTGTCGGGGCTCGCGCCATAGGCCGGCTTGGCGTCGCCGGCGATGTAGAGGACGCCGAGATAGGTAAGCGAAGCCTCCGTCTCGTCGAAGAAGCGGCCCGTCGTGCGCTGCGAGCCGGACAGCTTGTCCAGCCGCCAGCCGGAGCCGTCGTCC
>Ga0066256_1001218_pt1 | contig 38206 bp, 34 predicted proteins | sample ThiBio_1000_biof_FD_87107 | JGI IMG/M metagenome (GOLD analysis project Ga0066256, IMG submission 87107) | Wastewater bioreactor microbial communities from Cape Town, South Africa - Thiocy_expt_1000_biof (version 2) | ecosystem: Engineered > Bioreactor > Thiocyanate-remediating >... | reverse complement strand
AGGCCTGTTCGCTGACACCGGTCGGCTCGGCAGGCAGGATCGAATCTAGCGGCGTGCGCCAGATGCTGGACGGACTGGCGTAGTCGGGCCCGGCTGCCACAAGCACCGCGCCGCCATTGCGGACATAGCGCGTGATGTTGTCGAAATAGGAAATCGGCAGCACGCCCTGCCGGGCATAGCGGTCGAAAATGATGAGCTGGAATTCGTTGATCTTCTGCTGGAACAGTTCGCGTGTCGGAAACGCGATCAACGACAGCTCGTTGATTGGCGTGCCGTCCTGCTTCTCCGGCGGACGCAGGATGGTGAAGTGCACGAGATCGATGCTGGCGTCGGACTTCAGCAGATTGCGCCAGGTGCGTTCGCCGGAATGCGGCTCGCCGGATACGAGCAGCACGCGCAACTTGTCGCGCACGCCGTCGATGGACACCACCGCGCGATTGTTGACTGGCGTCAGTTCGCCTTCCAGCGGCGACGCTTCGATCTCGACGATGTTTGGGCCGGCGTGGGGAATTTCCAGCGTGACGCTGACCTGTTCGCCGCTGCGCACGGCGCGCTCGCTCAGCACATCGCCGTCGCGTCGCACCACGACACGCGCGCTTTCGTTGCTGACGCCCTGATCGTCGAGCCGATAGGTGATGGTCTGGCTCTGGCCGACGATGCCGAAACGCGGCGCGGCCACAATGGCGATGCGGCGATCACGCTCGTTGCTGCGGCCGGCGATCAGCGCATGGACCGGCGCGTTGAAGCCGATACCGGCGGCATTGGCGGGAATGTCATGCACGCGTCCGTCGGTAATGAGAAACGCTCCGGCGACGCGATCGGTCGGAACGTCCGACAGGGCCGAGGTGACGGCGGAGAACAGCCTGGTGCCGTCGGTCTCGCCATCGGCCTGACCGGCCTCGACCACGCGCACGTCGAGGCCCTTGATCTCCTTCAGCCGGGCAACCAGCGCTTCGCGCGCTTCGTTGGTCTCGTGGTTGCGATCACCGAAATTCTGGCTCGGACTCTTATCGACCACCACTGCGGCGACGGAGGAGAGCGGCTCGCGTTCCTCGCGCGTGAACGAGGGATTGGCAAGCGCAAGCAGGATCAAGGCGAGCGCCAGAACACGCACGGCAGCACCGCGCGCCCGCGCGAACAGCAACAGCGCCGCGATGATGACAATCGCGCCGAGGCCAAGCCACAGTACGAGTGTCGGAACAAGCGGCGCGAAGGCGATGCCGTACTGCATCTTATTGCCCCAACCGTTCGATCAGCGCAGGGGCGTGCACCTGATCGGCCTTGTAGTTGCCGGTGAGTGTGTACATCACGATGTTCACTCCGGCGCGGAACGCCATTTCGCGCTGGCGCGGTTCGCCGGGCGTCAGCGGCAACATCGGCTGGCCGTCGGACCGCATCGCCCATGCGCCGGCAAGATCGTTCGAGGTGATGATGATCGGTGACACGCCATCGCCGCCACGCGCGGGGCGGTCGGCGGCATCTTCGTCATCGACGCGCGGCAGTGCTTCGACCCAGGTCTGACCCGACGTGAAGCGGCCCGGGAAGTCGCGCAGCAGAAAGAATGTCTTGGTCAGCACGTGCTCGCGCGGCACCGGCTCGAGTTCGGGGATATCGAGCGAGGACAGGATTTCGCGCAGCGTCAGCATGCCGGGCGTCTGCGATTCCCCGCCGGGACTTGGCGGCGCTTCGACGGCGTCGCGGGTGTCGAACAGCACGGTGCCGCCTTGCTTCATATAGGCGTCGAGTTTGTTGATGGCGTCCTGCGATGGCTTGGGAGCGCCAGCGATGACGGGCCAATAGATCAACGGAAAGAACGCCATTTCATCCTTCGCAGGATCGACACCAATGGGATCGCCGGCTTCCAGTGCGGTGCGCTGGGCGAGGAACAGCGTCAGCCCGGACAGCCCGGCTTTGACGATGGAATCCACATCCGCGTTGCCGGTGAGAACATAGGCAAGCCGGGTCTGCGACACCGCCCTGATGGCGAAATCGTCGGCGGCGGGATTGCTTGCGGGCGCGGTGGTCGCCGCTTTCGGTGCTTGTGCATGAGAGGGAGCAGGGAAGCTCACCATCGATGCCAGTGCGACTGCGATGACGAGTGCGGCCGTGGCTGCGCGCCGTCGCAACAGCGCGGCAAGACCGCCGCCGAGAATGGCGACGATGATGGCATCGAGCAGGAACAGCGCCAGCGCCGCCGAGAGCAGGATGCCGCGCAAGTCGCGCGGTTCGGTATTGGTGTAGGTCGCGCGCCGCACCTTCAAGGCGGACGTATCAAGCGGCGCGAGCCGGTCGGCATTGGCCAGCGCGTTCACGGCGAGCGGGCCATCGGCGGGGCCATAGAATCCGGGCGGATGATCCGGCGTGGCACGGTCCCGATAATCCGCGCGCAACGGTTTCGCGGTGGACGGCGGCGGGCCGAACGCGCCGAAACCATCGAGAATACGAAGCGGTGCAACGGTTTCCGTTGCGCCTTCGGCTGCAACTCCCGCGCCGGGATTGGCGGTGTAGCCCGACATATCGACAATCCGCCGCAGCATCTCGACAAAGGTGCCGGACATCGGCAGGTCGGACCAGCGCATGTCGGCGCTGATATGGAAGAGAGCAATGACGCCCTTGTCGCGGCGCTCGCCGGTCACCAGCGGTGTGCCGTCGGCCAGCGAGGCCCAGCTTCGCGAGGCCAGCGCAGGATCGGGCTCGGCCAGCACCTGCCGCGTCACGGTGATGTCTTTCGGTACGGCGAGCCCAGAGAAGGGGCCGTCCGCCGCGAAAGAGGCCAACGGCTGCGGCTTCTCCCATGTCAGGCTTCCGCCGAGACTGCGGCCGCCCCGGCGCAGCTTCACCGGCACGAGATCGTCGTCACCGGCGGCAAGGCGAGGACCTGCGAAGCGCACCAGTACGCCGCCTTGCGCGATCCAGGTGTTGAGCCGGTCGCGAATCTCGGGCGTCAGCGTGCCGACATCCGCGAGAATGATCATCGGCAGTTTCTGATCGAGGAACTGCCCGATCGCCACCGCAGGCGCGGCGCGTTCGCCAAGCCGCACATCGGCGAACGGCGCCAGCGCGCGCGTGAGATAAAAGGTGGAGGCGAGCAGGGGCTGCGCGGTGTCGCTGGTTGCGCCGGAGACGATGCCGATGGCGCGCCGCCGCCAGCGCTTGTCGAGCAGTTGCACCGCGCCCGCCGAGCGTTCGTTGCCGATTTCCAGACGGGCGATATCGTTGCGCAGTTCCACCGGCAGATCGAAACTCGCGTCGGTCTCATGGTCGTTCATGCCGAACGCAAAGCGCGCTTCCCCGATGGGCGAACCCTTCTGATCGAGCGCGCGCACAAGGCCGACATCCGCTCCGCCGCCATTGGCGCGTAATACCTTCACCGTCATCTTCGCCGCCGCGTTCTCGGCGGCCACCAGCGCATGCGCGGGCGGAACGCCGCCCTCGAAAACCGTCAGGGTGCGATCTTGAATGGTCTTGCCCAGTCCTTCGACGAAGTCGCTGCCGCGTCCGGTATCGATGCCGTCGCTAAGCCAGGCGATTTCGCTGTCGCCGGTCTTGGCCAGGAAACGCGCCAGCACCGGCAGGGTTTCCGCGCGCTCGACCGCATAGGGCTTCGGCGCAAGCTGCCGCAGCGCGACGCGCGCGGTGCCTGCGGGCATCAGCGTGATATCGCGGGTGCTCTCGGACAGCGGGACGATAGCGACGGCGCGCCGGTCGGACTCGGCGTTGGCGATCAATTCGTCCGCGGTCTTGATGCGGGCATCCCAGTTCGACGCGGCGCTCCAGCCGTCGTCGAGCAGCAGCACCAGCGGCGCGCTGGATCGCGTGACGCCTTCGCCCGGATTCCAGATCGGGCCAGCGGCGGCAAAGATCACAAGCGCGGCAGCCAAAAGGCGCAACAGCGTCAGCCACCATGGCGTGCGGGACGGCGTCTCTTCCTTCGGTGCGATGTCGAACAGGAGCCGCGTCGGCGGAAAATCGATCCGGCGCGGACGCGGCGGCATCACCCGCAGCAGCCACCACAGCGCCGGGAGGCTGATGAGCCCCGCCAGCAGCCATGGTTCGGCGAAAGAGAGCGGCAGACCCATCATGAGCTGCGCCCCGTTGCCATGCGTCCGCCACTCCCCTTGGCCACCATCATGCGGCGGGGCGGTCGGTGGGGTGGGGGGAGAGCGGGCGGCGGGGCTTGTCGGTCTCGGCGCGGATTGCGGCGCGAGGGGCGGCGCCGCGCGTGGTGTAATCTCTGGCCCAGGTCTCGGCGCGGCCCGCCGTGATGACATCGCCGCCTTCCGGTTCGACGAATTCGACACGGCCGGAATAGGGGAATGTTTCCTCGGCGGGATCGACCACCTGCAGCAGGGTGCCATGCGCACCGGATGACGACAGGCCGCCCAGCATCGCGCGAATATCGCCGATCGAGGACCAGAAGTCGGACAGCACGACGACTTCCGACAACGGGGACGGTACGAACGCCGGGGGCAGGCTCGATCGCGTCAGGGTGTCGTGAAGGATGGCCTGCGCCATCCGGTCGACGATGTTGCGATTGGAGCTTGGAGTCATCAGGCCCGGAATGCCGACGCGCTCGCCGCCCGCCACCAGCAGGTCAGCCAGCGCGAAGGTGACCACCAGCGCGCGTTCGAGCTTGCTGTCGCGTGCGGTCTTCGAGGCAAAGGCCATGGACTTCGAGCGATCGGGCCACAGCCATATCGTATGCGCCGCTTCCCATTCCTGCTCGCGGACATAGAGATGATCGTCCCGTGCAGAGCGCCGCCAGTCGACATTCTGCGAGGCCTCGCCCGAGACGAAGCGGCGATACTGCCAGAAGCTTTCGCCGGTGCCCGCGCGGCGGCGGCCGTGCAGGCCATGGATCACATTGGCCGCGATCCGCCGCGCTTCCAGCACGAGACGCGGCAGCGACGCGGCGAGCGAACGGCTTTCACCATCGGCACGTCGAACTGCTTCGATCTCCTGGAGTGCGGGTTGCGGCCTTGCTGCCATCAGCCGATCCGTGACTTCAACTGCTTGATGATGTCGGGAATGGTGCGGCCCTCGGCACGCGCCGGGAAGGTCAGCGCCATGCGGTGCTTCAGCACGGGCTCGGCGAGATCCAGCACGTCATCCACCGACGGCGCGAGACGGCCATCGAGCAATGCGCGAGCGCGAACCGCAAGCATTAGGGCCTGGCTGGCGCGGGGCCCCGGTCCCCATGCGATCAGCTTGCCGATGTCGCCATTGTCTTCGCCAGGCCGCGCGGAGCGCACGAGCGACAGGATCGCCTCGACAACGCTGTCGCCGACCGGCAGGCGGCGCACCAGCCGCTGCGCGGTAAGCAATGTCTCTGCCGTCATCGCCGCTTTCGCGGTGGCCTGCTCGGCGCCGGTGGTTTCGAACAGGATGCGGCGCTCGGCGTCGCGGTCCGGATATTCGACATCGATTTCCATCAGGAAGCGGTCGAGTTGCGCTTCGGGAAGCGGGTAGGTGCCTTCCTGCTCCAGCGGGTTCTGCGTGGCGAGCACATGGAACGGCTTCGGCAGGTCGTGCCGCGCGCCCGCGACGGTGATGTGCTGCTCCTGCATCGCCTGCAGCAACGCCGACTGGGTGCGCGGACTGGCGCGGTTGATCTCGTCCGCCATCAGAAGCTGCGCGAACACCGGACCGGCGATGAAGCGGAATGAGCGCTTGCCGGTGACGGTCTCATCCAGCACTTCGGCGCCGAGAATATCCGACGGCATCAGGTCCGGCGTGAACTGCACGCGCTTGGCATCGAGGCCGAGCGTGGTGCCAAGAGTTTCCACGAGCTTGGTCTTGGCGAGACCGGGCACGCCGATCAGCAGGGCGTGTCCCCCGGCGAGGATTGTCACCAGCGCATTGTCGATGACGCGCTCCTGCCCGAAGATGACGGTGGAGACCGCCTCCTTCGCCATGCGGATATTGCCTGCGATCTGCTCGGCCGAGCGAACGATCACGTCTTCCAGTTTTTCGACACCGTCCGCACCGGCCATGGTCAGAACTCCTTGCTTGTGAAACCTATGCTAAACGGGTGCAAAGGTTCTGTATTCTCTTATGTATTCCCGGCTTCGAGCTGTCCCCACCTTACCGGCCGGGGGGCTTGAAACTCATCACGATGTGGCGAGTATTCCTGCCGGGTCATGGCGAGGTTTCATCGACCGTTTTCATCGTTTCTTGTCATTTTCGAATTTGCACCATCCGTGCCAAATAGAGACGTCAACGGTCAGGGCAAACAATGGCGAACCAAGGGCAAAAACAGGAACCGAATTCGGCCCAGCGCCTCGACGGCCTGACGCAGGCCGCGCAGGGGGCTGCGGCGAAAGGCCTGCCGCCGGTCCACCTCTGGAATCCGCCGTTCTGCGGCGATCTCGATATGCGGATTGCCGGCGACGGCACGTGGTTCTATCTCGGCACGCCGATCGGCCGCCCGGCGCTGGTGAAGCTGTTTTCCACGATCCTCAAGCGCGAGGCGGACAAGTATTTTCTGGTGACGCCGGTTGAGAAGGTCGGCATCCGTGTCGATGACGCGCCGTTTCTTGCCGTTGAAATGGAAAAGGACGGTGAGGGCGCGAACCGTAAACTCAGATTCCGCACCAATGTGGACGAATGGGTGCCATGCAATGCGGATCACAGATTGCGGTTCGAGGCGGCGGCGGACGGCGGGCTGACGCCTTATCTTCACGTCCGCTCCGACCTGTGGGCAAAGGTCACGCGCGCGCTCTATTATGATCTGGTCGAGATGGGCGAGATTCGCACCGTCGACGGACGCGAGATGTTCGGAGTCGTCTCCGGCGGCGAGTTCTTTTCGATGGCGGATGCGGCGCAGGCAAGAGAACCAGTTTGAGACAAGAGGATTCGGTTTGACCAAAACTGTTCTGAGGGATGCTGCATCCAGTGTGACTCCGGTTCATATCGCTTCGGACGAATTCTTTCGCCGGGCGCGCGAGCGGTTGAGCTTCGATGTGCCTGCGGGACTGACCGACGCCAATGTCCTCGCACCGACCGGTGATTTCGGCACCGACGCGATGTTGCAGATCATCGCGAAGGAGCGGCCGTTACGCCCTGCCGCAGTGCTGGTTCCGATCGTGGAGCGCGAGGAGCCGACCGTGCTGCTGACCAAGCGCGCCGAGCATCTGAACGAACATGCGGGGCAGGTGTCGTTCCCGGGCGGCAAGATCGATGCGACTGACGCATCGCCGCTGGCCGCTGCGCTGCGCGAGGCCGACGAGGAGATCGGCCTCAAGGAAAACTTCATCGAGCCGATCGGCTATCTCGACGTTTATGCGACCGGCTTCGGATTTCGCATCCTGCCGACGCTGGCGCGGGTACGGCCGGGCTTCGATCTCACCATCAGTCAGAACGAAGTCGACAACGTCTTCGAGGTGCCGCTGGCCTTCCTGATGGACCCGCTCAATCACAAGCTGGGCACCAAGGAATTTCGCGGCATGCAGCGCTCGTTCTACGAGATGCCATTCGAGCAACATTACATCTGGGGCGCGACAGCTGGCATGTTGCGCGCGCTGTATGAGCGGATCTGCCTTTCATGATCCGTCCCGTTCTCACCGAGATCGGAATCTTCCTGATCCCGTTCGCGATCTACGCGGCGTTTCTGATTGCGAGCCGTTCGGGTGTCTGGGTCAGGTCGTCATGGCCGTTGCATATCGTCGCCAAGCTCGCGGTCGCTGCATTCGTGCTGGTGATTGTCAGCCTGATCCTGCTGGCGCATTTCTCCGGCGCGCCGCCGGGCGCGACCTACACACCCGCGCATATTGAAAACGGCAAGCTCATTCGAGGAACCGAGAAATGAGCGGCGCCGCCTCCTCGCGCGATGCGCCGTTCTTGCGTGGCGCGGCCTGGCTGACGTCGGGTGGTGCGGCGCGCGTGCTGGCGCTGTTGAATGCCGACGGCGAGGAAGCGCGTGTGGTGGGCGGCGCGGTGCGTAACGCGCTGCTCGGTCTTCCCGTCGGCGAGATCGATATCGCAACCACGGCACATCCCGAAGAAGTGATGCGCCGCGCCAAGGCCGCACACATCAAGGCGGTGCCGACCGGCGTCGAACACGGCACGGTCACGCTGGTGATCGAGGGCGAGCCGTTCGAGGTAACGACCCTGCGCGAGGATATTGAGACCTTCGGACGCAAGGCGAAGGTCGCGTTTGGCCGCGACTGGGCATGCGATGCCACGCGGCGCGACTTCACCATCAACGGCCTGTCGGTCTCGCCGGATGGTGTCGTTCATGACGCGGTCGGCGGCCTCGCGGACATCGCGGCGAAGCGCGTGCGCTTCATCGGCGAGCCGTCGCAGCGGATCGCAGAGGATTACCTGCGCATCCTCCGGTTCTTCCGCATCCATGCCGCTTACGGCGAGGGCGCGCCGGACCGCGACGGATACCTCGCCTGTATTGCGGGCCGCGAAGGTCTTGCCGGTCTGTCGGCCGAGCGCATCCGCATGGAGATGTTCAAGCTGGTGGTGGCAAAGGGCGCCGCTCCGGCGCTGATCGCGATGGACGACGCGGGCCTCCTGCTGCGGCTCACCGCAGGCGTGGTGTTTCATGGTGCGTTTGCGGGCATGATCGCGGTGGAGTGCGAACTCGGGCTCGCGCCCGATCCCGTGCGCCGCCTCGGCGCACTGGCGGTCGCGGTCACCGAAGACGCCAAGCGGATTTCCCAGCGCTGGCGGCTGTCGAATGTCGAGGCGAAGCGGCTCGATTCCATGGGCCATCGCTGGTGGCGACTGATGGAGATGGATGAAGCCACCGCCCAGCGCAGGCTTTACCGGCTTGGGGTGGACCGTTATCGCGACCGGATCATGCTGGCATCGGCGCGGGCAGGGCGGAATGCCGTCGTGTCACACTGGCGCGATCTGGCGACGCTGCCGGATCGCTGGACGGCTCCGGTCTTTCCGCTCAAGGCGTCGGACTTTATCGCACGCGGCATCGCACAGGGGCCCGCGCTTGGTCATGTTCTGGCGTTGGCTGAGGACGCCTGGCTGGCGATGCGGTTTCCGCAGGATGCTGCGTCCCTGAAAACCATCGCCGATGACACCGTGGCACGGTTCGCGCGGGATCATCGGCTTTGATGTTGCGCGCCGGCCGGGATTGGTCCCGGCGGCGCAGTCCTCGCATCACAAGGAGATGTCAGGCGACTTCGGCTTTCTTGCCGTGATGGGCGTCTTCTTCGTCTTCTTCGTCTTCGTCCTCGCTGTCTTCCTCATCGTCATGCTCGTCCTCGTCCTCATCATCGGACAGGTCGAGGAGGTCAAGCACGGCCAAGGGCAGCGTTTCGCGGAACAGGTCGCCTTCCTCGCCGATCCAGACGCATGACACCATGTCGTCCTTGACGTCGGCGACGGTCAAAGGCTGGCCGCCCGATTTGAGAATAACGACGTCGCCTGCTTTCAGTGTCATGACCGGCTCCTGTTGTTGAAAGGAAGCCTTGCCTAGCAGCGCGATATGACGGTGAGACAAATTGCTGATGGCAGAACGATGGAACACAAAACAAAAAGCCCCGGAGCGATGCTCCGGGGCTTTTGTCGCTGAGTGGTGAGCGATCAGTACTTCGCGACGATCGGATCGCTGTTGAAGCGATAGACAAGCGCAGAGCGGAACAGGTGATACTTGTGATCGAGCTGGATTGTACCGAAGTCAGTCAGGACGCCGCCCTTGCCTGCGTCGACGAACAGATATTCGCTCTTGGTCGACCAGTTGCCCCAGAGGGTTGTTTCGATGCCACCACCGAGCGTCCAGCCGCTTAGAGTCTTCTTGCTGGAAGTCGGGGTGCCCCAGTCGAAGCTGTCCGTGACATTGACCCACGCACCGCCGCCCGTGACATAGAGCAGGGCCGGGCCCGTGCTGTAACCGAGGCGGGCGCGCGCCGTCGCGATCCAGGAGGTCTTGGAGCCGGTAACAGCCGAGTTATTGAAATTCTGGTTCGAATGATCGAACCCGAGGTAGCCGATATCGCCTTCGACACCGGCGACAAAGCGCGGGCTGAACATCCAGTTGTAACCGGCCACGCCGCTCACGCTGAACGAATTGTCAGAGACGTTGATATTTGCAGGGTTGGATCCATCGAAACCGTCGCCACCCGTGCTGGCCACCGCGGTGCCGCCGTTGATGCCGCCGTAGAAGCCGCTCCAGTTCACCTGCGGCATCACGCCCGTCTTCATGCCGAAGTTATAGTTCAGGCCGAAACGCTGCACCTGATACCGGTGTCTGTCGGCCTGCATGATGAAGCCGTTCGACGGATTGGCCACCGCGTCGCCCGCGCCGGTATCTATGTAGAGCGACTCGGCTTTGGCAGACCAGCCGCCGCCCAGCATGGTTTCCGTGCCCGTGCCGATCACATAACCACCGAGCGTCTTGCTGCTGCTGGCGCTGACACCGGTGAACGGATTGTCATTGATATCGCGGGTGTTGATCGCTGCGAAACCGCCCGTGACATAGGTCAGATTCGGGCCGCTGCTCACGCCGACACGGGCGCGCGCAGTCGCAATCCATGAGGTCTTGGTATTGAAAGCCAAGCCTGTATCATCAAAATCAACGCCGCGGCGGCTGGTTCCGAGATAGCCGAAGTCGCCCTCAAGGCCGACAACCCACTTGGTGCCGAACAGTGCGTCACCGAGCTGCCAGTTATAGCCGACGGTTCCGCCGCCGGTGAAGCCGTAGCCGACCTGCTCAACCCGACCGTTGGTGGGGTCCGTCGCATCGACCATGCGTCCGCTGTCCGATGCTCCAACGCCTGCATAGGCACCGACATAGAAGCCGGTCCAGTCGAACACCGGAACGGGCGGCGCCTTGACGTAAGTGCGCGCCGGAAGATCAGCGGCCTGAGCGACACCGCCAAAGGCGATCAACGCAACCGTTCCCAAAAGGAATTTCTTCATATCATGTTTCCTGAAATCTGGACGTTGGCTTTCCCTGAACAGACCACAGATCGGCTTCTCTGGATGTAGCCGACAGGACACACTCACAGCCGAAAAGCCCCGCTTTTGCTTGGTTTAATAGGCACAGAGGCTCTCGATCCTCCGTTTAGGGCCACTTCACCTCGGGCGGCATGGACGACAGGATGGAATCGACGTTTCCTCCTGTTTTCAAACCGAAAATCGTGCCCCGGTCGTAGAGCAGGTTGAACTCCACGTAGCGGCCCCGCCGGATCAGCTGCTCCTGCCGGTCCTGCTCGGTCCAGGCGTCCGCGAAGTTCCGCCGCACCAGCTCGGGATAAATCCGGGCGAAGGCCCGGCCGACGTCCTGCGTAAAGGCCAGATCGGCATCCCAGTCCCCGGAATCATGCCAGTCGTAGAAGATGCCGCCGATCCCTCGCGGCTCCTTGCGGTGGGGCAGGTAAAAGTACTCGTCGCACCAGGCCTTGTACTTATCGTAGGGGGCGATGCTTCCATGGGCGTCGCAGGGCTCTTTCATCGCGGCGTGGAAGGCGACTGAATCGGCATCCTCCTGCGTGCGCCTGCGGTCGAGCACCGGGGTGAGGTCGGCTCCGCCGCCGAACCATTCCTTGGTGGTGACCACGAAGCGGGTGTTCATGTGAACCGCCGGGACGTTCGGATTGCGCGGATGGATGATCAGCGAAATGCCCGAGGCCCAGAAGCGTGGATCGTCAGCCGCTCCCGGAATCTGGGCGCGGAATTCGGGCGCGAATTCGCCGTGCACGGTGGAGCAATGCACGCCGGCCTTCTCGAACAGGCGCCCGCGCAGCACCGACATCACGCCGCCGCCGCCCGGCTTGCCGGTATGGTCGGTGCGCTCCCACGGCGTGCGCACGAAATGCGAGGCCTCCCCCGGATAGAGCGCGGCGGGAGCTTCGGCCTCGAGCTGCTCCAGTCTGGCGCAGATGTCGTCGCGCAGGCTTTCAAACCAGATGCGGGCGCGCTGTTTGCGCTGTTCGATCATCGCGACCGGCTTTTCCATTCAAATCTTCCCTCGCCGGTTGATGGTGGGGGCAACCGGTCATGACAGTGGTGTTAACGCTCCTTGCAGCTTAAGGCGACCGGCGCGGTTTGCCTTGCGCTATGTCAGTGACGGTCCGCCGCCCTCGGCCGAAAAGCCGGTCCCCGTCTGCCGCAATGCTTCGCCCAGCGCCATGGCCACGCTCACGGCGACGTTCAGGGAGCGCATTCCGGGCGCGATTGGGATGACGAGACGCGCGTCAGCGGCCTCGGCCACGCTGTCCGGCACGCCCGCGGATTCGCGGCCGAACATCAATAGATCGTCGTCCCGGTAGGCATGATCGAGATAGGAGACAGCCGCCTTTGTGGAAAACAGCACCAGCCGGCCGCCGGATTCGGCGCGCCAGGCTTCGAAGGCGGTCCAGGAATCATGGCGCACGATGCTGACCTGATCGAGGTAATCCATGCCGGACCGGCGGAAGTGCCGGTCCGAAATGGGGAATCCGGCGGGCTCGATAATATGAGCCTCGACCCGAAGGCAGGCGCACAGGCGCAGAATCGTCCCCGCGTTTTGCGGAATGTCGGGCTGGTAAAGGACGACGCGCATCGGAAACGGCCCCGAAACCCCGGCGGGCAATGCTGGAAAAATCACAGTGGCGGGCGCTTTTAGTGCGTCGCACTAATTGTGGCGATAGCGGGCTTGCGCTCTCCCGGCAAGGGTGCCAATAGATCGATTCTAGATCGCAGGTTCTGCCCGGTTGAGTAGGACAAGTGGTCAATTCTGCCACCGCGGGGGGCCGCGGGCACCGGCTTCCTCTTTTGGCGTGTGCATTGCGCTGAAGAAGCGGTTCCGCCGGTCGCAGTTCGGAAAGGGTTTGCAATCGTGACGTCTTCCTCCTCGGCCGAGCCGACACGCCGTGATTTTCTCTATGTAGCGACCGGCGCCGTGGGCGCGGTCGGCGCAGCGGCGGTGGCCTGGCCGCTGATTTCCCAAATGAATCCGGACGCATCGACCATCGCGGCCGGCGCCCCGATCGAGGTCGACCTGACCCCGATCGCCGAAGGACAGGACATCAAGGTGTTCTGGCGCGGCAAGCCGATCTACATCATGAACCGCACCAAGAAGCAGGTCGATGAGGCGCGCGCCGTTCCGCTGTCGAGCCTTCCCGATCCGCAGACCGATCAGGCGCGCACCAAGGAAGGCCACGACCAGTGGCTGGTCGTGATCGGCATCTGCACGCATCTCGGCTGTATCCCGATTGCCCATGAAGGCAGCTACGACGGCTTCTTCTGTCCGTGCCACGGTTCGCAGTACGACTCCTCGGGCCGCATCCGTCAGGGGCCCGCGCCGCTGAACCTGGCGGTGCCGCCTTATGCCTTCGTTTCCGACACCAAAATCAAAATCGGCTGATTTCCTAAATCTGACCCGATCGTCGCCTCTTCTTTGTCAGGATCGCATCCATGAGTGGACCATCCAACTACAACCCGCAAAACCCAGTTCTGAAATGGGTCGAGCAGCGTCTCCCGATTGGGGGACTGATCCACTCGTCATTCGTCGCTTATCCGACGCCGCGTAACCTGAACTACTGGTGGACGTTCGGCGCGATCCTCTCGATGATGCTCGGCGTGCAGATCATCACCGGCATCATCCTGGCGATGCACTACACGCCGCATGTCGATCTGGCCTTCAAGTCGGTCGAACTGATCGTTCGTGACGTCAACTACGGCTGGCTGCTGCGCTACCTGCATTCCAACGGCGCGTCGATGTTCTTCATCGCCGTCTACATCCACATGCTCCGCGGTCTCTACTACGGCTCGTACAAGGCGCCGCGCGAGGTGCTCTGGATTCTCGGCGTCATCATCTACCTGTTGATGATGGCCACGGGCTTCATGGGCTACGTGCTGCCGTGGGGCCAGATGAGCTTCTGGGGCGCGACCGTCATCACCAACCTGTTCGGCGCTATTCCCTACGTCGGCGACAGCATCGTGACCCTGCTGTGGGGCGGTTATTCGGTCGGCAACCCGACCCTGAACCGCTTCTTCTCGCTGCACTATCTGCTGCCGTTCGTCATCGCCGGCGTTGTCGTACTGCACGTCTGGGCGCTGCATGTCGTCGGCCAGAACAATCCGGCCGGCGTCGAGCCGAAGACCGAGAAGGATACCGTTCCGTTCACGCCTTACGCCACCGTCAAGGACGCGTTCGGCATGACCGTGTTCATGCTGTTCTTTGCCTGGTTCATTTTCTACATCCCGAACTATCTCGGCGATCCGGACAACTACATCCCGGCCAACCCGGCCGTGACGCCTGCGCATATCGTGCCGGAATGGTACTACCTGCCGTTCTACGCGATCCTGCGCTCGATCCCGAACAAGCTCGCGGGTGTCATCGCAATGTTCTCGGCGATCATCGTGCTGGCGTTCCTGCCCTGGCTGGACAGCGCCAAAACCCGTTCGTCGAAGTATCGTCCGATGGCCAAGCAGTTCTTCTGGATCTTCGTCGCGGTTTGCCTCGGCCTCGGCTATCTCGGCGCGCAGCCGCCGGAAGGCATCTACGTGATCGCCGGCCGCGTGCTGACGGTGGCGTACTTCGCCTACTTCCTGATCGTGCTGCCGCTCCTGAGCCGCATCGAGAAGGCGCGTCCGCTGCCGAACTCCATCGCGGAAGACGTGCTGCGCAAGACCGGTTCGACCAAGACTCCGATGGTTTCGACCTTGATCGCACTCGCGGTCGGCGCTTCGCTGATGCTGGGCGGCATGAACAATGCGAAGGCTGAAGAAGGCCATGGCCCGACACCGCCGTCGCTGAAGTGGTCGTTCGCAGGTCCGCTCGGCAAGTTCGATCAGGGCCAGCTCCAGCGCGGCCTCAAGGTCTACAAGGAGGTTTGCTCCTCCTGTCATTCGCTGAATTACGTCGCGTTCCGCAATCTTGCCGATCCGGGTGGTCCGGGCTACTCGACTGCCCAGGCTGCGGCCTTGGCTTCCGAGTACAAGATCAAGGACGGTCCGAACGATGCCGGCGACATGTTCGAGCGCAATGGCCGCCCGGCTGATTACTTCCCGGCGCCGTTCCCGAACGAGCAGGCCGCGCGTGCGTCCAACGGCGGTGCGGCTCCGCCGGACCTGTCGCTGATCGCGAAGGCGCGCGGCTATGAACGCGGCTTCCCGCAGTTCATCTTCGATGCCTTCATGCAGTTCCAGGAAAAGGGTCCGAACTACATCGACGCCCTGATGCAGGGCTACGAGGAAAATCCGCCGGCCGGCTTCCAGCTCCCGCAGGGCTCGTACTACAACAAGTACTTCCCGGGTCACGCCATCAAGATGCCGAAGCCGCTCAGCGACGGCCAGGTGACGTATGACGACGGTTCGCCGGCCACGGTGCAGCAGTATGCCAAGGACGTCGCTGCCTTCCTGATGTGGGCTGCGGAGCCTCACCTCGAAGCGCGCAAGCGCACCGGCCTGCAGGTCATGATCTTCCTGCTGGTGCTCTCGGGCCTTCTGTACTTCACCAAGAAGAAGGTCTGGTCGGACGCGCACTAAACGTCTGTGGGCTGAACGATGTGAAAAGGGCTCCCGCGAGGGAGCCCTTTTTGTTTGCCAAAGCGCTCGAAGATGACTGGATCAGCGCTTGAACAGCCCCATGATCGCGGCCTTCGCCAGCGTGTTGAAGTGAAGCTGGAAGCCGATCACGGCCGCCGATGTGTCGGCGGTAGCGCTCAGTTTGTCGGTGCCGACGGCGTGGACCGTGAACAGATAGCGGTGCGGATGATCTCCCTCGGGCGGGCAGGGGCCGCCATAGCCCGGCGCGCCGAAATCGGTCCGCGTCTGCAAGGTGCCCGATGGCAGTGCGCCGCCCGCGCTTCCGGCGCCCAGCGCCAGCTCCGTCACATCCGGCGGGATGTTGATAGCCACCCAGTGCCAGAAGCCGCTGCCGGTCGGCGCGTCGGGATCGTAGCAGGTCACCGCGAAGCTCTTGGTGCCCGCGGGCGCGCCGGACCATTTCAGATGGGGGGACTTGTTGCCGCCCGCGCAGCCGAAGCCGAAATCCGACGACAGGATATGATCCTTGCCCAGATAGTCGCCATCCTTGAAGCTGTTGCTTGTGACCGTGAACGTCATGATTGTCTCCTGATCCGGTTCTGCGAAGTTTAGCCCGGAACGGACACCGGACAAAGCCACCAGATCGGACTGCGCCATTTGACATATCCCTTCACCATTTCCGATTTGCGTCAGCAGCCTGCGTTTTTCGACGCGGTCGCGGACCGCATCTGGCGGGCATGGTGGAAGGAGCAGGGCGTTCCAGCGGATTATATTGCGGGGCGGTTGCGGGAGAACATAAGCCCGTCGCCGATTCCGTTCGCCCTGGTGGCGCACCGTGGCGAAACCTTTATCGGGACGGCTTCGGTCATCGCTTCGGACCTCGAGGATCGCCCGCAATATTCGCCTTGGGTCGCGGCGGTGTGGGTGGAGCCCAAATTCCGCATGCAGGAGATTGGCTCGGGACTGGTCGCTAGAGCGGCGGAGGATACTTTCGCGCTCCATATTCGCCGGGTTTCCCTTTGCGCCCCCCACGAGCGGCGGAGATTTTGCACCCGCCTCGGCTGGACTCCCGTCGAGGAAGGGGTCGGGGAACGGAAGCTCGCGGTTTTTGTGAAGCACGCTGGGTCTTGACTCTGCCAGCGCCGGATGGTGTTTTGCCTGTCATGAGCACCCTGTCCAACCCGTCCCGTCTGTGGTGGCGCACCTTCTAAAGGTGGCCGGTGCGATTTATTTAAATTCCCAATCGTCGAGGCCGTCATCGCAGAGCGACGGCCTTTTTCGTTTGTCCTGTGTGGCGTTCCTCCGGCAAGTCTCGTAAGAGGACCAGATGAACAGGACCCTTTTCTCCCTCCCTCCGCAGAGCGAATACCGGACCGCCCGCGGCCTCGATGTGGCGCGTTCGGTCGAGCATTTCACCGGCGGCGCGGCGCTGGATCGGCTGATCGAGCGGCTCGACACCCGCCGCGGCGTGGTTCTGTCGTCCGGCACCACGGTGCCCGGTCGTTATGAAAGTTTCGACCTTGGTTTCGCTGATCCGCCGCTGCGGCTGGAAACAGCGGGGACCGAGTTCTTCATTGAGGCGCTGAATGCGCGCGGCAAGGTGCTGGTGGCGTTTCTTGCCGCGACCTTGAAAGAGCCTTGCGTCGTCATCACCGACAAGAGCGCGACCCGCTTGTCCGGTCACATTCTGCGCGGCGATGCGCCGGTGGACGAGGACCAGCGCACGCGGCGCGCCTCGGTTGTGTCGCTGGTGCGCGACATCATTGCGGCCTTCAGCGCGCCGGACGATTCGCTGCTCGGCTTGTTCGGCGCCTTCGCCTACGATCTCGTCTTCCAGTTCGAGGATCTGAAGCAGAAGCGTGCGCGCGAGAAGGATCAGCGCGACATCGTTCTCTACATTCCCGACAGCATCCTGGCCTATGACCGCGCCACCGGGCGCGGTGTGATCCTCAATTACGAGTTCTCGTTCGGCGGGCAATCCACCAAGGGGCTCGACCGCGCGACGCCGGAAAGCGTGTACGCCAGGACAAAGCGCGAAGGCTTCGCCGATCACGCGCCCGGCGTTTATCAGCAGACCGTCGAGGTTGCGCGTCAGGCCTTCGCGCGCGGCGATCTGTTCGAAGCGGTGCCGGGACAACTCTTCGCCGAGCCTTGCGAGCGCACGCCCGCCGAAGTGTTCCAGCGCCTGTGCAAGATCAATCCGTCGCCCTATGGCGCGCTGATCAATCTCGGTGACGGCGAGTTTCTGGTGGCGGCGTCGCCGGAAATGTTCGTGCGATCCGACGGCCGCCGTATCGAGACCTGCCCGATCTCCGGCACCATTGCGCGCGGCGCGGACGCCATCAGCGACGCCAAACAGATTCAGGAGTTGTTGAATTCGCAGAAGGACGAATTCGAACTCAACATGTGCACGGACGTCGACCGCAACGACAAGGCGCGCGTTTGTGTGCCGGGCTCGATCAAGGTTCTGGCGCGGCGGCAGATCGAGACTTACTCCAAGCTGTTCCACACCGTCGATCATGTCGAAGGCATGCTGCGTCCGGGCTTCGATGCGCTCGATGGTTTCCTCACTCACGCATGGGCCGTGACCGTCACAGGCGCGCCGAAGCTGTGGGCGATGCAGTTCGTCGAGGATCATGAACGCTCGTCGCGCCGCTGGTACGCGGGCGCGCTCGGCTTCCTCGGTTTCGACGGCAGCATCAATACGGGCCTCACCATCCGCACCATCCGCATGAAGGATGGTCTTGCGGAAGTGCGCGTCGGCGCGACGCTGCTGTTCGATAGCGATCCCGTCGCCGAAGAGAAGGAATGCCAGACCAAGGCCGCGGCGCTGTTTCAGGCGCTGCGCGGCGATCCGCCGAAGCCGCTGTCCACCTTCCAGCCGGATGCCTCGGGTTCGGGCAAGAAGGTGCTGCTGATCGATCACGAGGATTCGTTCGTGCATATGCTGGCGGATTATTTCCGTCAGGTCGGCGCGGATGTGAGCGTGACACGACACAACCATGCGCTGGATCTGTTGAAGAAGGACAGCTACGACCTTCTGGTGCTCTCGCCGGGGCCGGGCCGTCCGGAGGATTTCGGTATCTCGAACTTCATCGGCGCGGCGCTTGAGAAGAAGCTGCCGGTGTTCGGCGTCTGCCTCGGCGTGCAGGCGATCGGCGAATATTTCGGCGGCAAACTCGGACAGTTGCCGTTGCCCGCGCATGGACGTCCCTCGCGGGTTCAGGTGCGCGGCGGAACGCTGATGGGCAACCTGCCTAACGAAGTCACCATCGGCCGCTATCACTCGCTTTATGTCGAGCGCGACGGCATGCCGGACGTATTGCAGGTCACCGCCACGACGGAAGACGGCATCGCGATGGCGATCGAGCACAAGACGCTGCCGGTCGGCGGCGTGCAGTTTCATCCGGAGTCGCTGATGTCGCTGGAAGGCAGCGTCGGCCTGCGGATCGTGGAGAATGCGTTCAGGCTTGGCCAGAAGGCCAATGTCTGAGCGGCAACATTGATGATTTGAAAGATAGTCGATGACTCTCGCAGATGATTTGAAAGCCACCGTTCGCGCCATTCCGGATTATCCGAAGCCCGGAATCATCTTCCGCGACATCACAACGCTGCTCGGTAACGCCTGGGCGTTCCGCCGCGCGGTGGATGAACTGGTGCAGCCATGGGCCGGATCGAAGATCGACAAGGTCGCGGGCATGGAAGCGCGCGGCTTCATTCTCGGCGGCGCGGTGGCGCATCAGGTCTCGGCGGGCTTCGTGCCGATCCGCAAGAAAGGCAAGCTGCCCCACACCACGGTGCGCATCGCCTATTCGCTGGAATACGGTCTCGACGAGATGGAGATGCATGCCGACGCGGTGAAGCCGGGTGAGCGCGTCATTCTAGTCGATGATTTGATTGCGACCGGCGGCACGGCCGAAGGCGCGGTCAAGCTGCTGCGCCAGATTGGCGCCGAGGTTGTCGCGGCGTGCTTTGTGATCGATTTGCCGGAGCTTGGCGGCGCGGCCAAGCTGCGCGCCATGAATGTGCCGGTGCGCACGCTGATGGCATTCGACGGGCACTAGGAAGCCGGGCATGGACCTGCAACTCGCCGGAAAGATCGCAGTCGTCACCGGCGGCACGCGCGGGATCGGCAAGGCCATCACCCGCGCGCTTGCAGGCGAGGGCGTGGACGTCGCGATTATCGGGCGGGACCTTGAGGCTGCGAAAGCGACGGCTGTGGAGATTGCAGGCGAGACAGGCCGGACCGTGCGCGCCTATTCGGCGGACACCGGCAAGGATGACGTGGTGCGCACCGCGGTTGCCGCCATCGTGAAGGACTTCGGCCGGATCGATATTCTGGTCAACTGCGCCGGGGTGCCGGGCGGGCAATCGTTGCCGCCGAAGCTGGGCGAAGTAACCGACGAGATTTTCTGGAGCGACGTCAACGTCAAGGTGATGGGCTATCTGCGTATGGCGCGCGAGGTCGCGCCGCTGATGGCGGAGCAGGGCTGGGGCCGCATCATCAATATCAGCGGCCTCAATGCGCGTCAGACCGGCAGCATTGTCGGAAGCATCCGCAATGTCGGCGTCGCGGCGCTGACCAAGAACCTCGCCGACGAACTCGGCCCGAAGGGCATCAATGTGACTTGCGTTCATCCCGGTCTCACACGGACGGAGAAGACACCGGGCCTCATCGCATGGCGTGCGGACCTTCAGAACATGACAATTGAAGATGCCGAAAAGGTGATGAACGATCTCAACACCATTCGCCGCCTGATCACGGCGGAGGAGATCGGTCACATCGTCGCGTTCCTGGCCTCGCCGAAGTCCATCGCCATCAATGGCGACGCCATCGCCGCTGGTGGCGGCGCACCGGGCAGCATCCACTACTGACGCATTAAAGCTTGTGCAGGATCAGATTCAGTTCTAGCTCGCGGAAGCGGGTGTAGTTGCCGCGCACCCATTGATGCAGTTCCGACGACTGGTCGCGGTTGGTGCGCAGATAGTGGGTGAATGAAAAATTCAGTCGGCCGATGATCGACTTCAGAAATCCCGGCAGTGCTGCGATCCTGAACGGCCTTACGCGCTCGAACCCTTGCGGCAGCGGCCCCCAGAGCACATGCTCGTTTTCGACCGGCACCAGCGCGGCATTCGGGAATGTCGTGCGCAGCATCTGCCACGCAACCATCGACGCGCGGTCGCGGTCTGGAATGAACATCACGATGGGATCGATTCCGCGCCGCTCCGCTTCCTTCATCAGGCCGATTTCGGCGACGACCTTGAAGAAATCATCGAAGGCGTGGAAGCCGAGATCGATCACCTTCGGCACGCCGTCATTGACGATCAGCCGGTCCATCAGCGCCATCTGGCCGAAGGTGTCGCCGATCTGCGCGGTTTCGGTGAAGCGTGGCAGATAATTGAGCAGTGAAGGTTCGCGCAGGTTGATGTCGAAGGCCGACACCGCCCCGTTCTTAAGCAGCAGGAATTCGGCCAGCACGCGTGCGATCAGCGTCTTGCCCACCGCTGGGCGGGGAGAGCAGACGACGTAGACAGGTGTGCGGCGCATCTGCGCGATGTCCGAAAAAAATCAGATCTCGCTGGTCGGCGCGCGAGGCGTGGCCTTGCTGTCTTTCGAGCCGACGATCTCGGTCAGCTTGATGCGGTCGAATTCGCCCCAGACATTGCCGAGCCAGTGGCGCACATAGCCGCGCAGAACGAACGAATAGTTCGCCGCCTCGTCCTTCGGTCCCTTGTTCGCGACGAACTTCAGGAACGGCACTGAGGCGACTTCGACCTGCTCGTAGGCCATTTCGTTGAGCTTCGGAATGGTCAGTTCGGTCGCGTTCTTGATGCGGCGGAAATACGAGTTGTAGGTCGCCTGATCCCACTCGAAGAAGCTGGTGTTGTTGATGAAGTTCTTCACCAGGAAGTAGCGCGCGCCGTCCATGAAATTGGCGGTCTCGGCGATTTCGTCCAGCGAGGCGATGGACGGGCCAAGGATGTGAAACACCGCAAAGGTGATCTGGCCGGACTTGGCGGCGTCAAGGAAGCCGATGTCGCGCAGCGAGGCCAGCGTGGGCGAGAGCAGTCCTGCGCGCACGTCGATCACGGTGACGCTGGTTCCCGACGTGTTCAGCGTATCGAAGATCTTCATCTGATCGGATGTGGAGGTCACATCGACGATCTCGGTGATGTCGGGATGGAAGCGCATCAGGGTGCCGCGCGGGGCTTCGGTATCGAAGGCACGGGTGGGGATGTTGTTTGCGTTGAAATAGTCGAGGACGGTGCGCGAAACGGTGGTCTTGCCGACCCCGCCCTTGTCCGCGCCCACTACGATCACTGCCGGTTTCGCCATAACACCTCTTTACGCACCAAACGCGTCTGTCTGACGACAGGAATTGAATTTGCTTTCTGCCGGACCATGGCAGAATCGAGGGATAATTCAATTCTTGACGGGGCAGTTATGCCGGATAGCGAGGTGCTGTCCACCGCCCCTTCAGCGCCGGCCCCAAGGACCGTTGAGAGGATCGTTGAGAGGGTCGCCCCAGGGACCGGTTGCCGGACCGTTGGGAGGGGAAGGCGGCTGCGGGGCGCTGCCCCAAGGACCGGATTGGGAGCCGGACTGGGGATCGGTTTGGTCGCCGGGCGGCTGTGCCGGAACCGGCCGCGAGCTTTTGGATGAGCGATCAGGGTCCGGCAGCGGAAGGGGACCGGGATCGCGGCCGCCGGCATAGGTGACCAGCGCCTTGACCCGGGCATCCACCGAGGGGTGGGTCGCGAACAGATCGGCAAAGCCCTCGCGCGGATTGTCGATGCACATTTCCATCACGGCGGAGGTCGCCCCGCGCAACTCTCCGTGCCCTTCGATCTTGCGTAGCGCCGAGATCATGGCGTCGGGGTCCTTGGTCAGTTCGACGGAGCCCGCGTCCGCCAGAAACTCGCGGGAGCGTGACAGTGCGAACCGCACCACCAGCGACAGGGCCCATGCCACGCCGATCAGCGCCACCGCCAGCAGGATGATCAGACCCGCGCCGCCGCCCTTCCTGTCGCCGTCCGAAGAGGACGAGGAGGACCGGCCGCCCCCAAAACTCCAGCTCGAATTGAAGAACATGCGAAAGAACAGTTCGGCGAAGAAGCCGACCACGCCCGCGATGATGACGGCGACGACCATGAGCTGGACGTCGCCGTTGCGGATATGGGTCAGTTCATGGCCCAGCACGGCCTCCATCTCGCGATCGTTGAGTGCGTTCAGGAGTCCGCTGGTGACTGTGACGGAATACTGGCGTCGATTGAGGCCGGATGCGAAGGCGTTGAGCGCGGAATCATCCACGATCTTGAGTTTCGGCATTGGGATGCCGCGCGAGATGCAGAGATTTTCTAGCAGGTTATAGAGCCGCGGCTGCTCCTGCCGCGTCACCTCATGGCCGCCGGTGACCGCATCGATGATCGACTGGTTGAAAAAATACGCGATCACGATCCATAGCGCGGCCCCGATGGTGGCGTAGGGAAACGCCTTGATCAGGTCGCGTCCGGCGAGAACGATATAATCGTCGAACGGCCGCTGGCTGCTGGTGACGGCTTCCGCGATCAACGCGCCCGCGAACACCATCACATAGACGAGCAGGAACAGGCCGCCGAGCAGCAGCACCGATCGAACCCTGTTCGATGCGATATGCGTGTAAAGACCGTACGCGGCCATGGTACGTTGCCTGTGCTCGCCCGGCGTTGAGTCCGATGTCGATCAGAACTTGACCGACGGCGCCTGCTCGATCTGTCCGCGCTGTTCTCCGAGATCGAAGAAGTCCTTCTTCGTGAAGCCGAGCGCGCCCGCGAACAGGGCCGCCGGAAGTTGCTGGATGCCGGTGTTGTATTCCTGCACGGCGTTGTTGAAGAAGCGACGGCTGGCGGCGATCTTGTTCTCGATGTCCGACAGTTCGGATTGCAGTTGCTGGAAGTTGGCGTTGGCCTTGAGGTCCGGATAGGCCTCCGAAAGCGCGATCAGGCGGCCGAGCGCCGCGCTGAGCTGGCCTTCGGTGGCGGAGACCTGTGCCGGTCCCTGCGCCGACATCGCCGCGTTGCGCGCTTTGACCACGTCTTCCAGCGTGCCGCGCTCGTGGGTCGCGTAGCCTTTGACGGTTTCGACGAGGTTCGGGATCAGGTCGTGGCGCTGCTTGAGCTGCACGTCGATATCGGCGAAGGCCTGCGAGACGCGCTGCGACAGCGCGACAAGGCGGTTATAGGCGCCGAACACGAACAGCGCGATGACGACGACAATGCCGAGTAAAATCCAGCCGGACGACATGAGGAAAAGCTCCCTGAGGACAACGAATGGCCGAGCCTAGCCGAAAAGACCGGCGCGGGGCAGGGGGGCGGCAACCGCCATGCCTGTTGGTCGTCGTTAGGGAAGGAATGGTTCAAGTTGATCATGCTTGAGAGGTTGTGATCTCTCAATCCGTCGTCCCCGCTTGGGCGGGGACGACAAAGTTGGATGAAGCGGATCGCCTACGGCTTGGCGATATGCCAGGCGCCGTTCAGGAAGCCGTCGCCGGCGGTGTCGCCCGGCTTGGTGTCCTTGGCGAAGGTGTAGACCGGCTTGCCCTTGAGCGCCCACATCTTGCTGCCGTCGTCGCGGGTGACGATGGTCCAGTCACCGGACGCCTTGGCGTCGGCTGCGGCGGCGAGCGGCGGCCAGTTGGTGGCGCAGGGACCGTTGCAGGCCGATTTGCCCGCGCTGTCCTTGTCGAAGGTATAAAGCGTCATGCCCTTGGCATCGACATAGGCCTTGCCTTTCGGGGTGTCGGCGACCTTTGCAGCCTGCGCGAATGCGCCGGTCGAAGCGAGCATGAGAGAGAGAGCCGCAATAGCGGCGAATGTTTTGGACATCGCAGTATCACTCCTGATGAATGTGGGTCGAACGCGGCCGCGTCATCTTCACAAACTCCACGGCAGGAGAATTATTCCGGGAGCGCATCGTTCCCGGAAAGAATTGCATCGCCCCAGTTCCATTTCTTGGCGCGCTTGTAGGCGGCCTTGTCCCGGTGCGGGACAGTGATGATGTCCAATCCCTGCGCCCCGCAGATTTTTGCGGTTACTGCGATCTTCGTGATTTGCGGCTGCGCCAGCACGCGCGCGGGCCGGGGCGCGACCGGCGTGCGTGACAATATGACGTAACTGAATTTTTCGTCCTCATAGGGAAGCTCGGCCCCCTTGAGGTGTTTGTGCGCGCGCGAACGCTGCAGACGTTGCGAGAAGTGGCACCAGTCCGGTGCTTCAAGCGGGCATGCCGCGTCATGCGGGCAGGGCGCGACGACATGCGCGCCCTGTCCGATCAGCCGCGCCCGCAGTTCGATGATGTGTCCATATCCTGCTGGCCTGCCCGGCTCGATCACGAGCAGAGCGCCCTGTGTCTTGGCCCACAGCGCGTCCGCGAATGCGAGACGATCGGCATCGCCGACTTCGTTGATGACATAGCTCGCGACGACGACATCCGCTTCGGATGCGTCGGCCAGCAGCTTGCGGGCATCGCCGGGTAGATAGTTTATCGAGGCGAGGCGCGGGCCGGATCGGGCAAGGTCGAGCGCAAGATCGCGCAGCGCCGCATTGGCATCAAGCAGGTCGAACCTGCCGAGAGACGGAAAGGCTTCGCTTGCGGCCCACGTGGCGGTGCCCGGTCCTGCGCCGACGTCGAGCAGGCTTTGCGGTGCGAAGGCCGGATTGTTTTCCAGAAGCGCGTTCAGGCTCGCCGCCACCGCGGCATAGGTGCCCGGCATTCGCGCCAGCGCATAGGCCAGCGCGTCATCCGTGCTGCGAATGCGGTTCGATCCACCGCCGCTGCGATAGGTTTGCGAGATCGTGCCCGCGCGCTGTGCCGCATCAGTGCGCGACAGGCCCTCGGCCTTGCGGGCGAGGGCGGCTCTCAGGTCGGCGGGAAGATCAGGGGAGATCATGGCAGCGGGCTTTCGACCTGTCTTGCCGTCAACCTTCGAGGCTCGCCGCAAGTGCGGCTCGCACCTCAGGATGACGCCCTCCCTTTCAAGGGAGGACGAAACGATCACGCCACGTTCTGGTCGAGAACCTTCATCGCGCCGTCGAGATCGACGGAGACGAGCTGCGACACGCCGCGCTCCGCCATGGTGACGCCGAACAGCCGGTTCATGCGTGCCATGGTGATCGGGTTATGCGTGATGATGATGAAGCGCGTGTCGGTCGAGCTGGTCATTTCATGCAGCAGGTTGCAGAACCGTTCGACATTGTGGTCGTCGAGCGGCGCGTCGACTTCGTCCAGCACGCAGATCGGCGACGGGTTGGTGAGGAACACCGCGAAGATCAGTGCCAGCGCGGTCAGCGCCTGCTCGCCACCCGAGAGCAGCGACAAGGTCTGCGGCTTCTTGCCCGGCGGCTTGGCGATGATTTCGAGGCCGGCTTCCCGCGGCTCGTCGCTGTCGATCAGCGTCAGTTCGGCCTGACCGCCGCCGAACAGCTCAGTGAACAGCCGCTTGAAGTGGGCATTCACCGTCTCGAACGAGGTCAGCAGGCGCTCGCGCGCTTCCTTGTTGAGGCTCTGGATGCCGGTGCGCAGCTTCTTGATCGCTTCCACCAGATCGTCGCGCTCGGTGGTGAGGCCCGTATGCTGGGTCTCGACCTCGCGCAGTTCTTCCTCGGCGCGCAGGTTGACGGCGCCAAGGCGCTCGCGGTCGCGGCGCAGCTTCTCGAGTTCGGCTTCGACATCGCCGACAGGCGGCAGTTCGGTGTCGGGCGCGACTTCCGCCAGCGCCGCGACACCCTGCGGCTCGACCTCGAGCATGTCGTGGATTTCGCGTTCGATATCCTCGAGACGGCGGCGGGTGCCTTCCATCCGCTCTTCGGAGCGGGCGCAGGCCTCGCGCGATGCCGACAGCGCTTCGAGGGTGGCGCGTGCCACGCGATCGGTTTCCGCCATCATGGTTTCGGCCTCGGCCAGCGCGTCGGCGGCCATGCGGCGGTCGGATTCGGCGTGCTCGATTTCGCTGATGACGGCGCTGCGCTTCTCGGCGAAGAATTCCGGCGCGTTGTCGAGTTCGGCGCGCTCGGTCTTCACCTCGACGATGCGGGTCTCGATGGTCGAGATCTGCGACGCCGCGTTGTCCTTGCGGGCCTTCCATTCGTTGGATTCGGCGATGATCGCCTGCACGCGGCGGTCCGCAAGCTCGGCTTCGCGGGCCAGCGCCTGCGCTTCGGCGCGGACCTGTGCCGCGAGGCGGCGGTGGCCGTCCATGTCGGCGCGCACGGCGGCGAGACGTTCCTCATTCTCGGCGCTGCCGGGCAGTTCGCCCAGCGCTTCGACGGCGCTTTCATGCGCGCCCTGCGCTTCGTCCCGGTCAGCAGCGAGGCGTGTCGCGCGTTCGTCGAGCGCGGAACGGTGCGAAGCGTGGCGGTTGATCTCCCGCTCGGCGGCGGCATGACGTTCGCGCGCCGCGGTGGCTTCGCGCTGTGCGTTGCGCACCGCTTCACGCGCCGCGCCTTCGACAGCAGCGGCGGCCTTCAGTGCAGAGTCTGCATTCTCCAGCGCCTGCCGCTTGGCGGCGGCATCGGAACGGGCCTGTTCGAGTTCGGATTCGATGTCGACAAGGCGCGCACGCTCGGCCAGACGCCGCGCCGCGCCGGTCGGCGCATGGGCTGCCGCGACGAAACCGTCCCAGCGCCACAGATCGCCTTCGCGGGACACCAGCCGCTGGCCGGTCTTGAGCTGCGAGGCCAGCTCAGCGCCGCGCTCGCGGCTGACGACGCCAATCTGCGCCAGACGCCGCGCCAGTTCGGGCGGCGCGGTGACATGCACGGCCAGCGCTTCGATGCCGTCGGGCAGCGACGGGTCGCCGTCGACAACGCCAAGGTTGGACCAGCGCATCGGGGCGGTCGGATCGACCGGCGCGTCGAGATCGTCGCCGAGCGCCGCGCCGAGCGCCTTTTCAAAGCCCTTGGCGACGTTGACGCCGTCGATGATCGGCGGCCACAGATTCTTGGTTTCGCCGTTGACCAGCTTGGAGATCGTCTTGGCCTCGGTCTCCAGCCGCTGCACGCGCTTTTCGGCATCGGCCAGCGGCGCGCGCGAGGATTCCAGCGTGGCGCGTGAGGCTATGTGGGCAGCTTCGCTAGCCTGGCTGTTGGCCTCGGATTCCAGCAGCATCTGCTGCGCGGTTTCGACGACGGCGGTCAGTTCCTCGAGATCGCCAAGGCCGCCGGTTTCGGCGTTGAGCCGCGCGATTTCCGCCTGAACGTTAGCGATGTCCTGATCGAACCGCGCGACGCGGTCGCGATGCGTCCGCACACTGGCTTCGAGCTGATTGCGCCGCGCGGTGAGGTCGGCGAGCGCCGTGGTCAGTTCGGAGAAGGTACGCTCGGCGGCGGCGAGGGTTGCTTCCGCCTCGGACACGCGTTCGTCCGCGCCGCTGCACTTGTCCACGCGCGACCGGATTTCTTCCTTAAGTTCGGTGTCTTCGGTTTGCAGCCGCGCCAGCGCCACGTCGGCGTCGGAGAGCTGGCGCTGCTCGCGCTCGATGTCGGCATCGAACTGGGTCAGGCGGCGATCGAGTTCGGTGACGCGCTCCTTGGCGCGCGCTTCCTCGCGGTCGAGCATTTCGCGCGCGTTGGTCAGGCGCTGCAGGCCTGCAGCGGCGCGGGCTTCGGCTTCGCGCAGGCCCGGCAGTTCGGAGGCGCGGATCGCCTGAATGCGCGCGGCTTCCGCCTGATGCTGGGTGCGTTCGGCCTGTTCGCGCACGTTCAGATCGTGGGTCCGCCCTGCATCGTTGACGTCGGCATGGGCCTGCAGCCAGCGCAGATGGAACAGCAGCGCCTCGGCCTTGCGGACCTTGGCGGCGACTTCGCGGAAGCGGATCGCCTGTCGCGCCTGCTTTTTCAGGCCGTCGATCTGTCCGGACAGTTGCCCGATCACGTCTTCGACGCGGGTGAGGTTGGTCTCGGCGGCCTTGAGGCGCAGTTCGGCTTCATGGCGGCGCGCATGAAGGCCGGCGACGCCGGCGGCGTCTTCCAGCACGCGGCGGCGCTGGTCGGGACGCGCCTGAATGATCTCGCCGATCTTGCCCTGGTGAACGAGCGCGGGAGAGCGCGCGCCAGTGGCGGCGTCAGCGAACAGGATCTGCACGTCGCGCGCGCGCACATCCTTGCCGTTGATGCGATAGACCGAGCCGGCTTCGCGCTCGATCCGGCGCGAGATTTCCAGCAGGTCCTGATCGTTGACGGCGGCGGGTGCTGAACGATCGGTGTTGTCGATCGTCATCGCCACTTCGGCATGGTTGCGCGCGGGGCGATTGCCCGAGCCCGCGAAGATCACCGCATCCATGTCGGACGCGCGCAGCGACTTGTAGGAGGTTTCGCCCATCGCCCAGCGCAGCGCTTCCACCAGATTGGATTTGCCGCAGCCGTTCGGACCGACGACACCGGTGAGGCCGGGCTCGATCAGAAAATCAGTCGGTTCAACGAATGACTTGAACCCGTGAAGGCGAAGACGCGTCAGTTTCATAGAATTCGGTGCTCTGTTGGCCGGGCTGAAAGATGCAGCCGGGGCAAGGTCGTAGCGGCCCTGTGCCAGTGTAGCTGAGTCGCGGAATGCGCCTCGATTGGCCTGCACAATGGCGGCGCGGGCCCGGGAGGGCAACCGGGCGCGAAGGCTTTTCCCAAGGGATTTAGACGCGATTTAGGCGAGATTCCGGGGGATTTTCAAAGGAATCTCAGGACGTTTGCCGGGTTCCCGAACGAGACCCCGCAGACGTTCAGCTCTTGAGCAGCGGCTTGATGAGCTTTTCGAAGGCGTCGAACGAGGTCTCGCCGCGGACCGGCGTTCCATTGACGAAGAAGAACGGAGTCGAATTCACCTTGAGCGTCTTGTAGGCGAACTCGCGGCTGTCGAGGATGCCCTTCTGGATCGTCGGATCGTTCTGCACGCAGTCCTTGATCATCTGCTCGCTGAAGCCAGCCTGCTTGCCGACGCGGTTGATGGTGCCGAGCGCATCGGACACGAGGTCGTTCTGCTGCTTGAACAGGATATCGATGACAGCGAAATACTTCGGCGCATCGTCCTTGGCGACGCAGCGCGCCAGCGCCGAGGCGGCGAGTGCGACCTGATCCAGCGGGAATTCGCGGAACACGAAACGCACCTTGCCGGTATCGATGTATTCCTTCTTCAGTTGGGGAAACACGTCGTGGGTGAAGGCCGCGCAGTGCGGGCAGGTCATCGACGCATATTCGACAATGGTGACGGACGCGTCCTTGGAGCCGAGCGCCATGTCGCCCAGCGCGCTCGGCTTGGCGATCTCTTCCGCACTCTGGGCGCTTGCCCCCGCGATGAACTGCCATGGAGAGATGCCGGCAATGGCGGCGACACCAGCGAGGGAGAGGGCGGCGTTAAAGGCGCGGCGCGTGATGATCAACGGTCTGCTCCGGAAATTGCGTGCGAAAAGGCGCTTTATGCCCGCTTTCGAGGATCATGCCGTAGCTTGAAACCATGATTGTGGCAATGCCGGGCCCAAGACGTATCCTGTGCGCCCCGTCACTTCCGCTTGATCATGGCCCCGAGCCGGGCCAGCGCGGCGCGAAGCTCCGCATCCTCCACCACGGTGAGATCGGCTTCCAGTCTGGCGACGGCTGCGACATCCGGCTTTTTGGTGCGTCTTGGCGCGGGCCTGCGCGAGAGCGGCGCTTGCCGCAGGGCGATGCGGCCGATTGCGTTCCAGCCGAGGAAGCGGTTGACCCGCTCCAGAATGACGTCCGAGGTGTGCTGGATTTCCAGCGCCATCGGCCCCTCGACCCGCAGGATCAAGGTGGCCGGCTCGAGCGGCTGGTTTTCCACCGGCCGTGGCCACTGGATTTTCAAGGGTTCCGAATGGGCGGCTACCTGCGCCCCGGCGATGTCGGCCCATCGCGTCACCAGTTCGCGCGAGGCGAAGCCCTGTTTGGCGAAAGCATCGTTGATCGCGCTGCCGAGCAGTGCGGATAACGGCTTGGCCGAGATGGGACCGGGCTTGTTCATGTGGATGGGTCTTGCCTACAAGGAAGCATGACTCTAGCAGGCGCAGCCGTGCGGCGAAACAAAGCGGCATCCGGAAAATCGCAGGATGTGTCCGGTCACCGGAGCGCGCTGCTGCTCGCATGGTACGACCGGCATCGTCGCCGCCTGCCGTGGCGGGCCTTGCCAGGCGAGACGAGCGATCCCTATCGCGTGTGGTTGTCCGAGATCATGCTGCAGCAGACCACCGTGAAGGCGGTCGGTCCTTACTTCGAAAAATTCACCGCGCGCTGGCCGACGGTGGCGGCGCTCGGTGCATCGTCGCTGGACGACGTGCTGCGGATGTGGGCCGGGCTCGGCTATTATTCGCGCGCGCGCAATCTTCACGCCTGCGCCGCCGCCGTGCTGCGCGACCATGCCGGTGTGTTTCCCGACACGGAAGAGGGCCTGCGCGCCTTGCCGGGCATCGGGCCTTACACCGCGGCCGCCATCGCCGCGATCGCCTTCGATCGCCGGACCATGCCGGTGGACGGCAATATCGAGCGCGTGGTGTCGCGGCTGTTCGCGGTGGAAGATGCATTGCCGAAAGCCAAACCGCTGATTCAGGACTTGGCCGCGACATTGCTCGGGCCGTCGCGCGCGGGCGACAGCGCGCAGGCGCTGATGGACCTTGGGGCCACGATCTGCACGCCGAAGAAACCAGCCTGCGGCCTGTGCCCGCTCAACGACAACTGCGCGGCGCGCGAACGCGGCGATCAGGAGACGTTTCCGCGCAAGGCTCCGAAGAAGACCGGCGCTCTGCGGCGCGGCGCGGCCTTCGTCGTCACGCGCGGCGATGAATTGCTGGTTCGCACGCGTCCGGAAAAAGGATTGCTCGGCGGCATGCTTGAGGTGCCGACATCCGACTGGCTTGCCTATCAAGAGGACAACGCAGCGCGCGCGCAGGCGCCTGAATTGAAGGTGTCGCGCTGGCATCGCAAGGCGGGCGTGGTGACGCATGTGTTCACGCATTTCCCGCTTGAACTCGTCGTCTATACGGCAAGCGTTGCGACGCGAACCCGTGCCCCGGCGGGCATGCGCTGGGCGCCGATCGCGACGCTGAAAGACGAGGCGCTGCCGAACGTCATGCGCAAGGTGATCGCGCACGGACTTGGCGATCTTCCCGGTTAAGGGACGAGGCGGCTATGCCGTCAGCGCTTCCCGATCGTTTGAGAGGTCTTTCCGGTCAGGACCGGCTGCGCTCGCCGCCGCGAAAAACGTCATGCACAAGCCCGAGCTTTTCAAGTGCGAGAATGATCGCGCCGTTGATGTCGATTTCGTACCAGGCGTGTGAAAGATAGGCGTCCCGTGGGAATCTATGATGGTTGTTGTGGAGCCCTTCGCCGAAGGTGAGAATGGTCGTGACCAGTTCGTTGGTCGTGCCGTCTTCCAGCTCATAGCGGCGGTAACCGTAGCGGCCGTCGCTATGGCAGACCGAATTGACCAGTGAGGTCGCCATGGTCATGACGTAGCTGCGGAACAGGCCGGAGAACAGCACGCAGCCGATCATCGTATGGACGCCGCCGACCGCGTAGCCGATGGCGCCCGGAATCAAAACTGCCGACAATCCGTACCAGTACCAGCGGGTTCTCGTGAAAAACATCGCGATGGGGTCGGCCAGAATATCCTTGGCATAATATTCTGCATCGGTCGTTTCCTGATCCCAGACCCATCCGCCTTGCGCATGCAGCATTCCCTTCAGGTAGCTGACATAGCGGTTACCGGCGCCGTCATAGTAGGGGCTGTGGACGTCGCCGGGCTGGTCGGCATGAAGATGGTGCCGGCGATGATTGGAAACCCATTTCAACACCGAGCCCTGTACGGCCATCGTGGCGATCGCGCAGAAGAACGCGCGCATGATCGGACCGCAGAGAAAGCTGCGATGCACGAGAAAGCGATGCATGGCCACGCCGATCCCGGCCGTGGTCAGTGAAAACATGCCGACGAAGACCAATATCTCCGTCCAGCCGATGCCCTGCGTGAATGCCCAGATCAGCGCCGCGATCGAACCCGGAATCATGAGGCCGAACGCGATGTAGGAATCGAGAAACTTGGCGTCCACCACCGGACCATCGACAAGCACGCCCGGTGGCGTTTTCTGATCGGCACCTTTCGGCGCTACATCTTCCGTTGCCACGTCCGAAATTGCGCTCATTTCAGCTTGATCCGTTAGTGGAACATTAACCCTGTTGCGAGGCATTCAACTGCAAGTGGTCCGGAACGACAAGAACATGTTTAATGAAAGGTTAACGGTTACAAGACTCGCGATAACCGCCGACAAGATCTGAACTAATCGCCACAGTCAGGTCCGTTAGGGTGGCGATCCTGATCGAGTTCCGCGCGCACTAGCCGAATGTCCGCGCCTGTGCTTACCTCCGGCCATACTTTGGGGATGGAATACGGGGGTATTTCCAATGCGTTATTTTGCGCTGGCCGGTCTCGGCCTTCTTCTTGCTGCCTGCAACACAACCAGCGGTCCCGTCGCGACGACGGGGACCGCTCCGACCGCAACGGCGCAGTCTGCGGACCTTCCGCCGCTCTATGAGCCGCTGGTCGACATGCACCGCGTCAATCAGGACAAGTATCGCCGCGATCTCGCCGAGTGCCGCCAGCAGGCCGCACCGCAGGAAACCGCCGCGCGTCAGGCGCAGCAGCAGGTGGCCGCAGGCACGGCGCTGTCGGTTGCCGGCAGTGTTGCGTCACTCGTTCCGGTGTCATCGTTCCGTCAGGCGCGCACGCTTTATGCCGCGACCGATGCGGCCCAGTCTGCCGGTGGCGCTGTGGCTGAAGGCGGCGCGATCAAGCAGGATCAGGCGATGCAGGACTACGTTCTCGTCGTGAACACCTGCCTGATGCACAAGCGCTACCGGCTGCTGCGCGGCTGATTCCGCGTTTGGCGCGCTTACAGTCCCGCCCGCCGTTCTATTCGTGGCACGATAGGCGGTTTGGCGTTGAGCGCATCGACCTGAAAACCCGCCACGCGCTTGTAGGTGTTGGCGACGTCTTCCAGTTCCTGTCGTGACAGCACATCGGTGACGGTGCCGAATCCGTTCGGCGCGCGTTCCTCGACAAGCTGCATCACCTGCTCGGGGCCGTTGCGCCGGTTGAGTTTCACAAGCTCGGTGGTCGCCGGGCGGCGCTCGGCTTCATAGGCGGCAAGCGCTGCGGGCGTTGTGCCATGCGCGAGCAGTTCGCGCGTCAGCACCCGCGCGTCGAGGATCGCCTGCGATGCGCCGTTGGAGCCGATCGGTGCGCTCTCCGGGGCGGCGGGGCGGCGGGGTGGGGGGTCCCTTCGCGGAGGTCCTCGTACACGACGGGACGGCGGCCCACCGCGGATTTGTCCTGGTTCTCCACGCAGTGGCGGACAGGGCGGGCCGCGTCGAGCCAGTCGATCCGCCAGTCCGCGAACCACGGCAGGAATTCGTCGAGTTTGGCCGCGCGGTTGTAGTCCTCGCGCCGCCATTGATGGTCCGGCGGGAAGTAGCGTTCGGCGATCCAGTTGACGCGGACTTTGCCGCTGGGGAGTGGATTTGAAATCGGATAGCAGACGAATTTCAGGCTTTCATGGCCCGCCATGATCATGGAACGGCCGGAGAGAAAAGGCGTGGTCTCGGTGACGCCGCGCCAGAGGATGCGGCCGTTCCAGATCGGCGCGCCTTCGTCCGGATAGAGCTTCGCGCGCACGGCGGAATGGATGCCGTCGGCTGCGATCAGCAGCGCACCTTCATAGGTGCCTGCATCCTGTCCGGTCGCCTTGTCGATGAAGCGCGCGGACACGCCGTCCGATGTTTCGGTGAAGTCGGCGAGGTGATGACTGTTGAGAAGGCTGTCGCGGCCGAGACGTTCGATCACGGTGTCGAACAGGATCTGCTGCAGCACGCCGCGATGGATCGAGACCTGCGGCCACTTGTATCCGGCGTCCAGCCCGCGTGGCTCGGTCCAGATCGGCTTGCCGTGTTTCGAATAATAAGACAGTTCCCGGGTGCGCACGCCCGCGGCGTCCAGTTTGTCGAGCAGGCCGAGTTCGGTGAGTTCGCGCACCGCATGGGGCAGCACGTTGATGCCGACGCCGAGCGGCTTCAACTCGGGCACGGTTTCAAAGATGCGGCACGGAATGCCGACCTGATGAAGACTGAGCGCGAGCGTCAGCCCGCCGATGCCGCCGCCTGCGATGAGAATGGTCATGATGCGCTCCTCAAGGTCCCTTGAGGTCATGACACGGAAAAAGCCGGTTGGGCAACGGGCGTTCGACACCTGCTCGCGAGACTTCTTCGCGGAAGAGGCCTCGCGAGCATGTTGGCAAGTCGCGGCAGTCCCTCCGGAAAGATCAGGACCGGAGGCAGATCTGATAGGCGATGTAGGCCAGCGCTTCGCAGTTTGTGTTTCCGCCGCAGGCTCTGCGTGCCGCCTCATAAGCGATCGCGCAAACGGTCGGGTTGCCCATGGGCTTCATGCCCATGCCCTCCCGGGCCAACTGTTCCACCGAGGGCGCGCTCGGGTTTTTCACAATTTCGATCTTGTCGTTCGGTCCGAAGAACTTCTCGTTCTTCGACTCGATGGCGGCCTGTCTGAGTATCTTTTCAATAGAAGCAACCTGATCGGATGAAATGTCGCTTGATGTTTCAAACTACATAACCGGAACTCCATCACACGAGGGTTGAGCAACGAAATCCATACACACCTATAAGTTGTATTAACGTAATTATTAGGTTGTATTTTGCAACCTGAATTTTTGTTTCGGTTGGCTGCGCAGCAAAAAGGCCACACCGTTTGGATGTGGCCTTCCGATCTTTCCTGTTGTCGCTGGGCAGTTTAGCCGGCGGCCATCTCGCTGCGGATTTCGGCGCGCAACTCGTCGATCAGGCGCAAGCCCTTCTTGGTCTCGACATGCCAGAACGACCAGCCGTTGCAGCTTTCCGAACCCTGCGCCAGCGCGCCCATGCGGTGGATCGAGCCGACCTTGTCGCCGAGCATGATCGCGCCGTCGGCGCGCACGAGTGCAGCGTGCTTCTTCTTGGAATCGACCAGCCTGGCGCCGGGCACGATCATGCCGCGTTCCACCAGTTCGGCGAATGCGACACGCGGTGCGCCGCGCGCGGTCATGAACGGTGCAAGCGTCGCTTCCGGCAGTGGCTCGATCGCGGCGATGCGCGCCTCGGCGGCCTTGGCGTAAGTCTTGTCGCGCTCGAAGCCCATGGAGCTGCGGCCGAGGCGCTTGGCGACAGCGCCGGTGGTGCCGGGGCCGTTGAACGGATCGATCACGAGGTCGCCGGGCTTCGACGACGACAGCAACACGCGCGCCAGCAGCCCTTCCGGCTTCTGCGTCGGGTGAACCTTCTTGCCGTCGCTGCCCTTGAGGCGTTCCTCGCCGGTGCACAGCGGAATGGTCCAGTCGGAACGTGCCTGAACATCCTCGTTCGCGGCCTTCAGCGCTTCATAGTTGAAGGTGTAGCCCTTGGCGTTTTCGTCGCGCGCGGCCCAGATCATAGTTTCGTGCGCGTTGGTGAAACGGCGGCCGCGGAAATTCGGCATCGGGTTGGTCTTGCGCCACACGATGTCGTTGAGAATCCAGAAGCCCAGATCCTGCATGATCGCGCCGACGCGGAAAATATTGTGATAGGAGCCGATCACCCAGATCGTCGCCGACGGCTTCATGGCGCGGCGTGCGGCAAGTAGCCATGCGCGCGTGAAATCGTCATAGGCAGCGAATGATGAGAACTTGTCCCAGTCGTCGTTGACGGCATCGACATGGGATTCGTCAGGGCGCTTGAGATCGCCCTTCAATTGCAGATTGTACGGGGGATCCGCAAAAACCAGATCGACCGATCCGGCTTTCATCTTCGACATTTCCGCGACGCAATCGCCGATGACGATGTGCGAACTCGGAGCATTTTCAAATTGAGTGCGGGGCGCCTTTGCAGACGCCCCGCGACGCGACACTACCATGACTCAAAACCTGACTCAGGCGACGCAGTCGGCGACGCGGGACTAACAAATCCGACTGTCATCACCATGAATGGCCAAGGTAAAAATCGGCTTAATCGAAAACATGTTTGTGACGAATCCGAAATTGAATCCGAAGGTGCATCGCATCGTGGATCGCAAACGCATGCGACGCGTTGAACAACCAGCTCATCGCCGGAAATTATTCGCGGCATGCGCGACTTGTTGCGAAATTCAGCCGTTATTCATGTCGCGGAGTTGAAACACGTTGAAAAAGCCGCGTGAGACAGTGCTAGGCAATTTTTGCCGGGCAATGTATGAATCGTTAACAGGATATTTTGCGGCTCCATCTCGTTGAGTGCCGCGCGCCCGCCGGGTCAGGAGAATTACGATGCGTTACGATGACTTCCGCCGCAGCGACAACATCGACGATCGCCGCGATGACAGCGGGGGCGGGCTCGGCGGCGGAGGCGGTTTCGGATTCCCGATGGGCGGAGGCGGTGGCCTCGGCATTGGAACCGTCATTGTTCTCGGCCTGATCGGCTGGGCGGTGGGCATCGATCCGCGCATCCTGATCGGCGGCGCGGAAATTCTCACCGGCGGTCAGCAGCAGGCCCCCTCGTATCAGACCGACCGAAGGACCGGCAGCCCGCCGAAGGCCGGCGCACCGACCGACGAGATGGGCAACATGATCGCCGGCGTGCTCGGCGAAATCGACGACCGCTGGGACGAAATCTTCAAGGCCAGCGGCCAGACCTATCGCGGGCCGCGCATCGTGCTGTTCCGCAACGCCACCAATGGCGGCCGCTGCGGCATGGCGCAGTCGGCCATGGGCCCGTTCTATTGTCCGCCGGACAAGCAGATCTTCCTCGACACCGGATTCTTCCGCGAGGTGGAGACGCGCTTCCGCGGCTGTTCGGGCAATGCCTGCAAGTTCACCGCCGCCTACATCATCGCTCATGAAGCCGGGCATCACATCCAGAACCTGCTCGGCATTCTGCCGAAGGCGACGCAGATGCAGCAGCAGGCCGGGAGCAAGGCCGAGGCCAACGCCATTCAGGTCCGCATCGAATTGCAGGCCGATTGCCTGTCCGGCGTCTGGGTGAACCGCGAGGAGAAGAAGCGACCGGGCTTCCTCGAGGCGGGCGACATCGACGCCGCGCTGACCACGGCGTCCGCCATCGGGGACGACACGCTGCAGCGGCAGGCGACGGGGCGTGTTGTGCCGGACTCGTTCACCCACGGCTCGGCGGCGCAGCGCAAGCGCTGGTTCATGACCGGCTACCAGCAGGGCAGCGTGCAGGCCTGCAACACGTTCGCTCCGGGCGTGCAGCTATAGAAAAGCGAGGACCGTCATCCTGAGGTGCGAGCAGCTTTTGCTGCGAGCCTCGAAGGATGACGATGTCAATGCCGTCGCCCTTCGAGGCTCGGCGTAAGAACCGCCTCGCGCCTCAGGGTGACGGCCAAGGAATAACGCGATGTCCTCAACAGATGAGACCCGCCCTTTCATCCCGCTCAGCATCGCGGTGCTGACGATTTCCGATACGCGGTCGCTGGCCGATGATAAGTCGGGAGCCATACTGGCGGATCGTCTCACGGCAGCGGGCCATCATCTCGCCGCCCGCGATATCGTCACCGACGACATCGAAGCGATCCGCGCGAAGGGGAGGGCGTGGATCGCCGATCCCGGTGCCGATGCGACCGTCACCACGGGCGGGACCCGCTTTACCGGCCGCGGCGTCGCGCCCGCAGCCCTCGAGCCGCTGGTCCGGCAGCGGGTGGAGGGGGTTTGCAATGCGTTTCACA